>Ga0209810_1004136_pt1 | contig 14297 bp, 13 predicted proteins | sample Coa_R1_7_FD_187159 | JGI IMG/M metagenome (GOLD analysis project Ga0209810, IMG submission 187159) | Surface soil microbial communities from Centralia Pennsylvania, which are recovering from an underground coalmine fire - Coalmine... | ecosystem: Environmental > Terrestrial > Soil > Unclassified...
CCGCTGCCCGCGTGCGCGCCCTGCCGGTGGAACAGATTGAGGCCCGCTTGCAGGATCGGTTCCGGCTGCTGACCGGAGGCAGCCGCACGGCCTTGCCGCGCCAGCAGACTCTGCGGGCATTGATTGATTGGAGTTACGATCTGCTGTCCGAATCGGAAAAGAAGCTACTGCACCGGCTGTCGGTGTTTGTGGGTGGGTGGGCGTTGGAAGCTGCCGAGAAGGTAGGGGCGGGCGGGGAGATCGTGGACTGGGAAGCGCTCGATCTGTTGACGAGCCTGGTGGACAAGTCGCTGGTTTTTTACGAACAGCACAAGGGGCCGGGACGGTATCGCCTCCTGGAGACCGTGCGGCAGTATAGCCAGGAACGGCTGGCAGCCAGCGCGGAAACCGAAACGGTACGTCAGAAACATAGCGCCTTCTTCCTGAACCTGGCAGAGGAAGCTCAGAGGCAATTGCGCGGGCCAGAACAGGCGCGGTGGCTGGAAATGCTGGAGACAGAACACGATAATCTGCGGGCGGCGCTGCGCTGGTATCTGGAAACCCAACAGGAAGAAGCGGGGTTGCGGTTGGCTGTGGCATTAGGCTGGTTCTGGTATGTCGCTGGGAGTTATTGGAGCGAAGGACGCAAGTGGCTCTCGGAAGCCTTAGAGAAAGGCCAGACGGCGCCGCCGTCTCTGCAAGCTAAAGCGCTTCTTGAGGCCGCCCGGTTGGCGCGACACCAGTACGACCTAGCAGGCGCTTCGCGATTGTACGAGCAAAGCCTCTCTCTCTGGAGAGAGATAGGTGACCAAACGGGCATCTCCCACGCGCTGAACGGTCTGGCAGCAGTGGCTATGGAGCAAATGGATTATGCCTCCGCCTCCACGCTTCTGGAACAGAGCCTGGAGTTAGACCGACAGCTAGGAGACCGGCGGGGCATGGCTGTCTGTCTTGCCAATCTGGGTCTGGTAGCCAAAGGCCAGGAAGATTATGCCAGAGCACGGGCGCTCTTTGAAGAGAGCCTGGTTCTCAAGCGGCAACTGGGCGAGGAGACGAGCATCGCCGATACCCTGTACAATCTGGGAGATACCCTCTGTTGTCAGGGCGAGTATACCCTGGCGCGTTCTGTCCTGGAGGAGAGCCTGGCCATCTACCAGCGCCTGGGCAATCGGTGGGGCATTGCGCTGGCCTTCAACAGCCTGGCGACAATCGCTTTGTCTGTGGGAGAGGAGGCCACGGCACAGCAACTCTACACAGAGAGCCTGGCGCTGTTTGAGGCGCTAGAGAACCCGGAAGGCATGGGAGAGGTGCTGTGTAACATAGCGCGGCTGGCCTGTCGTCGCGGCGACTATGAAAAAAGCCGGCGGCGGCTTGCGCGAGCGCTGGACCAATATCGGTTCATAGGCAACAAAGTCGGCCTGATTGGTTGTCTGGAGGCATGGGGCACTGTTGCCGCAGGACAGCAGCAGGCAGATCGGGCGGCAAGGTTGTTGGGGGCTGCCGAGAGACAGCGCGAGGACATAGGAGTGGGCCTCCCTCTCTCTGCTCGCGAGGAGTATGCGCGCAACCAGGCCATCGTAAGAGAGGCTTTGGGTGAGGCAGCGTTTGCGGCGGCCTGGGAAGAGGGGCGGGCCATGACGTTGGAGCAGGCCATCGCGTATGCGCTGGAGGAGGAAAAGCACTAAGCCCCAATTGCGCGCCATCGCAGCCGCACGAAACAAGGCTCCCAACCTGCTTTTGAGATTGGGAGCCTTGTATATCTGTGAAACTGCGGGGGAAGGATTCGAACCCTCGACCTACTGATCCAGAGTCAGCCGTGCTACCGCTGCACTACCCCGCATCAATTTTCAGAGGAGAATCCAGGACAGGCCACCCATGCGGTTTTGTCCTGGTGGAAAGGCTTATCTGACAACCTTCTATCTCATTCGGACAATTTATGATAGCACAAATTTCCAGGATCGTCAAGGCGCTTGACACTCCCTCTTCTCGTCTCCGAGCCGGGCACGTGCTGTGCCCGGTATAGGGCTACTCCTCTTCCTGACCGAGGGCCGCGGGCGGAGTGGCACGTCCCACGACGGTAATCAGGGCGACCAGCGTCATCAGGTAGGGCAGCATGTCCAGCAGAAAGGGACTCGACCAGTCTACCCCAAGCCAGCGGGCCTGGATGCCGCTGATCTGAAGCTGGGTCTGCAAGGCGAAGAAGAAGCCGAAGAAGAGCGCTCCCCCCGCCGCGCCCAACGGGTTCCACTTGCCGAAGATGACGGCGGCCAGGGCGATATAGCCCTTGTTGGCCGACATATCGCGGGAGAAGTTGTGCGCCTCGCCCATCGAAAGATAGGCTCCGCCCAGCGCCGCCAGCACGCCGGAGAGCATCACCGCCAGATAGCGGATCGGGCCGGGTGAAATACCGGCCATGCGCGCGCTCTCTGGGTTCTCGCCTACAGCCCGCAGGCGCAGGCCAAAGCGCGTGCGGTGCAAAATCCAGAGGGTGACCAGAGGCAGAAGAAGGGCCAGGAAGAGAAAGAAGTTGGCGGGCAGGCCCTCGATATGCTCCCCTTTGGGAAACAGGATCTGGTTGAGATAGCGCGTGCCGCCCGCCGCCAGCAGGTTAATGCCTAAGCCGCTGACGACGTGGTTCATGTGCAGTTGCTGAGTCAGAAAGGCGTGCAGCAGGCCCAGCAGCGCGCCCACGCCCAGCGCCGCCAGTAAGCCCAGCACGCCGGAGGACTGCCCGGCCCAGACGCCCACGAACGCGCCCGCCAGCATCAGCCCTTCCAGGGCGATATTGACCACGCCGGAGCGCTCGGAGAACACGCCGCCCATTGCCGCCAGCACCAGGGGCGTGGCGAAATAGAGCGTGGCCCAGAGCAGCGCCACCAGCCAGGAGGTGTCCGCGCCGCTAGATCCGGTCGGCATCCTCCTCCCTCCTCTCGTCGGTATCCAGGACCGCCGCCACCAGCGGCGGCAGGGCGCGCTTGCGCAGGTAGCGCACGCCGATGACCAGGATGACCACCGCCTGCACGATCACCGTGATCGCGTCGGGCACGTCGGTGCTGCGCTGCATGCCGCTGGCCCCACTGGCCAGCAGGCCAAAAAAGAGGCCGCTTGCGACCGTGCCGCTGCCGGTCAGGCCGCCGAGCAGGGCGACCGCGATGCCGTCGAAGCCGTAGGTCGCCGCCACGCCCGGCACATAGCGGTGATGCACGCCCATCACCTCCACCGCGCCCGCCAGCCCCGCCAGCGCGCCCGCCAGCCCCATCGTCACGACCAGCGTGCGCACCGCGGGAATGCCCGTCGCCTCCGCCGCCGCCTGTCCCAGCCCCACCGCGCGGATCTCATAGCCCAGGGCAGTACGCTGCAGCAAAAACGCCACCAGGGCCGCCGCCGTCACCGCCAGCAGCAGCCCCACCGTCAGGTTGCTGCCCGGCACGGCGGGCGTCAGCCAGGCCGAGGCAGCCATCAGGCCCGTCTGGGGCGCCATGCTGTGGGAGTTGGGGTCCTTCAGGCCGTGCGTGACCAGATAGCTTGCGATGTCGGCGGCGATATAGTTGAGCAGGATGGTGGAGAGAACTTCATGGACGCCGCGCCGAGCCTTCAGCCAGCCGGGGATAGCGCCCCAGACGGCCCCCGCCGCCGCGCCCGTCAGCAGCGTCAGCGGCACGTGCAGCCAGGGCGGCCACCCGCCCGTTACGTCACCCCCCGCCTCTGATCCCTTGCCCAGCATCCCCACGACCGCCGCCGCCAGTGCCCCCACGATCAACTGCCCCTGCGCGCCGATATTGAACAGGCCCCCGCGCAGTGCCAGCGCCACCGAGAGCCCGGCCCAGATGAGCGGCGTGGCGCGGGCCAGGGATTGGGCGAGCACAAACTTATCCAGATGCGCCTTCCAGGCGCCGATCCCTATGGGAATCTGGTTGGGACCGCGCGACGGTCCCGGCGCTATCCCCGTCGCGCCCGACCACAGCGCGCTCAAGGCCGCCCCGACATCATAGCCGGACGCTTTCATCAGGAGGGCGGCCAGCAGCAACCCGGCCAGCACGCTGAACAGCGCGCGCCAGAACCCGCCGCTCTCCAGCATGCGCGCCCTCATGGCAGCGCTCCGGGGCCGGCCCCGGGAGGCATCTCCCCCTGGTTTCCCTTTCCCTTCTCCCCTGTCTGCTGCCATGTCGCTCCGGTCATCAGGGCGCCGATCTGCTCCGGCGTCGCCTGGGCGCGCGGCACCACACCGACCACCTTCCCGTTGAACATCACGGCGATGCGGTCGGCTAGTTGAAATATTTCATCAAGGTCTAAGGAGAACAAGAGCACGCCCAGCCCACGCGCGCGGGCCTGGCGCAGCGTCTCATAGACGAACTGAGAGGCCGCTACGTCTAGGCCGCGTGTCGGCTGGGAGGCCACCAGCAGACGCAGGCTGCTGGCCAGCGCCCGCGCGATGATGATCTTCTGCTGGTTTCCGCCCGAGAGCATACCGGCGGGCGTCTCCACACCGGTGAACCCGATGCGCACATCGTAACGCTCCACCATCTGGACGGCGCGGGCCAGCATTCGCTGCGGGTCCAAAAGCCAGCCGCCGCCCCAGCTTTTCTTTGTCTCGTGGCCCAGCAGATAGTTTTCCGCCACGCTAAAATCCAGCACCAGCCCGTCGCGCTGCCGGTCCTCGGGAATATAGGCCACGCCGAACTCCTGCCGCTGGCGCACGCTCATGCGGGTAAGCTCGATGCCGGCCAGGAAGACCCGGCCCGCCTCCAGGCGGCGCAGCCCAACGATGGCTTCGGCCAGCTCCCGCTGCCCGCTGCCGTCCACGCCCGCCACGCCCACGATCTCGCCCATGCCGACCTCCAGGCTAGCGTTGCGCACGGCGATGGCGCGGCGCGCGTTGCGCACGGTCACGCCCTCCACCTGCAGGAGCGGGCTGCCGGAGGGCGGGCGCGGCACGAACACCGGCGTGGGCGTGGGGCTATCGGTGGGACCGGTGGGTGCCTGCGGCGCCGCGACCACCAGCTCCCCCGTCAGAGTGCGGTCAATATCCAGCGGCACGTGGCCGCGCGTCCCGATCATGCGCCGCAGCAGGTCGCGCTCATTGGTTTCCCGGGTATTAAAATCGCCGACGTTGCGGCCCGCGCGCAGCACGCTTACCCGGTCGCTGTGGGCCATGACCTCGCGCAGCTTATGGGTGACGAAGACGACCGTAGTGCCGCCCGCGACCAGCCGGTGCAGCAGGGCAAAGAGGGACTCGGCCTCCTGAGGGGCCAGCGTGGCGGTCGGCTCATCGAGGAGGAGAATCTGCGCGCCCCGGTAAAGCGCCTTAAGGATCTCGACCTTCTGCCCGGCAGCCACAGAAAGGGTGTCAGCGCGGGCTTTAAGATCCAGGTCGCCGAGTCCCAGCTGCTCACTCAGGGCGGCGATGCGCTCGGCGGCGGGACCCAGGCGCAGCGCGCCTCCAGGAAAGGTCGGCTCGGCGCCAAGAACAATGTTTTCCAGCACCGAGAGCGCCGGGATCAGCGCGTAGTGCTGGCTGACCAGGCCGATGCCGCGCCGGATGGCGTCGGCGGGGCTTTCCAGCGCCTCCGTAATCTCCTCGTCGCGTACAAAGATCCGACCGGCGTCGGGTCGGTAGCGGCCGTAGAGAATGTTGAGCAGGGTGGACTTGCCCGCGCCGTTTTCGCCGATGAGGGCATGGAACGTGCCGGCCATCACGCGCAGGTGGACGCCCCGGTTCGCCACGACTCCGGGGAACCGCTTGGTGATATTCTCCAGGCGGACGATGGCGTTGTCTATGGGTGATGTCAGCTCGGCCAGATCGGACATGGCGGCTCTATAGGCGCGTTGCGACCGCAGCGGAAACTTTTGGCGCGCGTGCGGGAAAGATGATAGTCTGAGGGGGAAGGCGGATTAGCAAACAACACAGCCACAACGCGCCTGCCGCCGACCTCCTATCTCATTGTAGCGGACGAGAGGGCTGATTGTCAACGGGGTCGCGCACGCGTCGGCTTCAGGATAGTCCCGGAAAGGCGTTTGCTCTTTTTTTCGGCACGATGCGGGCCGCTCTGCAGGGGAGCGCCAACGCGCGCCGGGATGTCTGCGGCCAGAAAGCGCGCGGGGCGGGAATTCTGGCCTTATTAAAACGCGTAGAACCTAGTGGGGACTGTCGTCGTCCAATCCATAAGAGCAAGGTGGGGCTGCACAGAAGAAATGGGCGTGGGCAGCCAATAATCAAATAACCATAGCGAAATCGCAACCCCGAGGTGCTAGTGTCTGGTCTCGGATAGGGGGACCGACCATGTCCAATCCAAAATCAATGGGCGCTCCGACACAGCAAGGCCAGGAGGCACAAGCCGCCAACGGCCAGCCGACAGTTATTCTGGAGATCAATGCAGCCTATAACCGCCAGCAATTGTCCCTGCCCAAGCCAAACGGTCCCAACGGTCGGCGCGTGCTCAGCCTGGAGATGTTGATGAACCATCCCTTCTATTGGGAATGGCTCAACGAGCGGGAAACAGAAGAAGTGCTGATGGAGCTCTACATCGCACGGACGCAGCGAATGCAATAAGTTTTCTTATAGCGCCAGGTCTTGAGGCCGGGCGAGGATCGAAACAAACAAAAAGCCTGGGAGGCGCGCAAAGTCTCCGCGGCGGTTTTGCCTGGCGCGGGCGGTTCTCTACCGTCCGCGCCTTGCATTGGTTTCCCCGGCCTCTTCCGTAAAAGAAAGAGGCATCAGCCGTAGGGGAACACCGGCCAATGCCTGCCATCAGAAAGCGCTCACACGGATGGACTTAGATCGCGTATCCGAAGGGCACGGTCTAAAGCTTAGTGGTGTGATTACCGCGCTACCATCCGATACACCCCTATCATACTCTACCGCCGCGCCGCGTGCTGTGAAAAATGTCACACATAAGCTGTGAAATACAGCACGGAAGGGCCAGCAGAGGCGGAAATTGTTTCCCAATCGCTAACCATGCCCTTGATTGAATCTCTGTACCTTTGCTGGCATGATCTGCGTCTCGGAGCTACTTGCCCATCTTGCGCAGATTTTGCAGGCAGCGGTCCACGCACTCCAGAGGCGGATAGGCATAGCTCTCCTGCTCGACGATATACCATTCCGTGCCGCCAATCGTCTCGCACAGGTTGAAAATCTCGTTCCAGTCCACGTCGCCCTCGCCAATCAGCGCGTTCTCGTTGGTGGCGGAGTACTCTTTCACATGGACGGTGGCCGCCCGTCCCGGGTAGCGTTTCAGGAAGGGCGCCGCCTGAGCGCCCCCGTGCAGGGCGTTGCCGACGTCAAACTGCATCACCACCTCCGGGCGGGTGTTGCCGAAGAAAATATCCCAGGGCAGCTCCCCCTCCATCGGCTGGAACTCGATGTGGTGGTTATGGTAGCCCGTGCGCATACCGTGAGGCTCCAGGCGCTCCGCGATCTCATTCATCAAACGGGCCGTCTCCCGCCAGGCCGCCGGCGAGTTGCGCCGATTCTCCGCCAGCCCCGGCACGATGAGGAACCGATTGCCCAGCGTCTGGTTGAATTCCACCGTCGCGGGCAGCGCGTCACCCAGCAGCGTATCCAGGCCGATATGGGTTCCGCAGCACTTCAGGCCGTTGTCGTCCAGCAGCTTGCGCAGTTCCTGCGCGTTGCGCCCATAGTAGCCCGCGAACTCCACGCCGTCATAGCCCATCCGGGCGACCGCTTCCAGTACGCCCGGCAGATCGCGCGCACAGTCCTCACGCACCGAGTAAAGCTGCAAACCGATCGGTAGCTTTGCCATAATTCTTCCCCCTTATTGTCGCCTGTCGCTTCGGCGGAAGCCCTACCTCCATGCCCGCCCGCAGGCGCTCTGCGGTGATCGGCCCCACATCCTTCGGAGGGCCGCCCGCTTCCCAAACTTCTCCGACACGCCCATCAACTCCTACTCGATTTTCGCAAATCTCGGGGGGGCCACAGAAGCGGCAGGTCAGGAAGCCTGGAGGAAGGCTTTGTAGATGGCCTCAAACAGCCGGACGTCATGGAGCGTGTCTTCGCCAGAGGAACGGAACGGCTCGCCGGAGCGCACGCACTCCAGAAAATGCCGGGCCTCCTCCCGATACGACCAGCCGGGCGGGGCAAACTCCTGCATCAGACGCGCGGGCTCACCCTCCCTGGCTGCCCGGTAGACCTCTACGCTCGCCGGGGTCTCCTTCTGCATCAGCGGGGGCGCCTGCGTCCGCAGCCAGCCGCCCTCAAAGTAGAGCTGGGTATGCTCGTCCCAGGCATGGTAGCGGGTGTATCCGCTCTCGATCACCGCGCGCACCCCGCCGATATTGAGCACAATCAGCCCGGTCATTCCGTCGTCATCCAGGTGCGCGGCTACTACCGACGCCTCGCCGGCGGTATCTCCCAGCAGGAAGCGCAGCAGATTGAGATTGTGGGTCCACTGCTGCAGGAAACCAAGATAGGGATCGTGCCATTTCTCGGGAAGCCAGTCGGGGCAGTCGTCAGGAGCGGACGGTGCGGCCTCCTCCGAACGCTCGAAGGCAACGTTGGGGTCCTGCCCATAGAGCCAATTGCCCCCAAAGCCGTGATTGCGCGCCAGCAGAAGGCGCCCACATTCGCCCGACTGCCGCCAGGCGTCCACGTGCTGCTTGAGCCGGAGATTGCCGGGGTCGTAACGTTTCATATAGCCGACCATCAGGCGCGCATTGCCTTCCCGCGCCGCGGCCAGCATTGCCTCGGCGCGCGCTGCCGAGACGGCCATAGGCTTCTCCATGAAGACGTGCTTGCCGGCCCGCAGCAGGTCGGCGGCGATCCGGCCTTGCAGCGCGTAGGGAGCCGAGACGCCGACCGCCTCAATGTCGGGATCGGCGGCCAACTCCTGATGAGAGCGATAAACCCGAGGGATGCCGTAGCGCGCGGCGACCTTTTGACCGAGGTCCTGGCGCACTTCCGCCAGGGCCAGCAGCCGGCACGCGGGCAGGGAGGTGAAATTGGGAATGTGGATATTCTGGGCTACGAAGCCGCAGCCCACATAGCCGAGCCGGACCGGATCCGTCATCATCGGTGCCTCCTTATGCCGCAGGCGTTGGAGCGCCTGTCTCTGGCGCCGCCATTTCCTCTTGAGGCTCAGGGAACGGTAGGCACGCATACACGTCCGCCAGCCTCAATTCGCAGCCGATGGAATCCAGGGAAACAGCGCTCTCCAGTCCCTGCACCGACGAATAGAGCCAGCCGTTCTCCTGGCGGCGGTAGATCTCAATGAGCGGCTGGTTCTGCGATACCAGAACATAGGCGTTCAGCGATTCCAATGTCTGATAACAGAGCCGCTTTTCGCCCCGGTCTTTGGCTTCTGTGGAGTCGGAGAGTGCCTCGATAATCAGCGTGGGATTAAGCAGCGACCGCATACCCACTAACTCCTCATACTTCGGTTCGCCACAGACGACAATGACATCAGGAATTTATTGCACTGCGGCACACGTGCGCGCAGGTCGCTGACGAACAGGCGGCAGTCCTTACCGCGCAACTGTCCCTAGAGTTCCCCGTGGACGTTGCTGGTAAATGGTATAGTGTTCGGGACTGGCTCCTGCCATTGCCACGACGATACCGCCGTGATATTCGCTTTTCCTCTCGGCCTTGTGCTCGCGCTCCAGATACTCCTGCGGCGTCAGGCGGGGCTGTGGTTCGGTCTTCTGCTTCGGGTAGACAACCACCGCTGGATTCCTCCTGTCTTAGCGCCCAAACCAGCGTTGTAGGCCATGAAGCCTCCACTCTCTATTCCTAACTCCTACGGACAGAACGACTATTCCAGTTGATCTTCGCGCTGCGCAAGTCTCTATTCCTAACTCCTACGGACAGAATATTTCCGGAGTATCAAACCAGCTTACTCTTCGTTCAGGTCTTTCAGTCCCGCCAGCGAGGTCCCATAGGCGTCGCCGATTCCGAGCAGCTGCCGCATCACGCGCGTTCTCGCTCTGGCTTTGAGCGCCTCGCTGGGCTCGTATCCTTGCCAGACCTTCGTCTGGCTTCTACGGGGTCTTAGTTGCTGAAAGGCGAGTTCGTTTATTCGTCATCCTTGAGCCCCGTCATGTATGCGGGCCCCATTCCCAACAACTGCTTGCGCACTGCGGTTTGTGCGCTCGCCAATAGGCGCTGCGAAGGCTCGTAACCAGGCCATATTCGCATCCAATGGTGCCCATAATTGTAGATCAGGACGCGGCGGGGCTTGTCGGAGGTGTTGTCGCTGGCCGCGTGAAAACAGCGCCCGTTGAAAAAATAAGCTGTGCCTGCTGGAAACGCCATCTCGACGTGGCCGGGCATATCGGGCGGGTTTTCCACATTCGGTAACGGAAAGTCCATCGGGAAGCGGTGGGAACCGGGCAGGAACAGCGTGCCGCCGCCGCCGGGCGGCACGTCTTCGAGAAGGTAGAAGACCTTTACCATCAGCACAGAGCGGGGATGATAGACGCCCGGCATCCCCACGTCATGATGCCAGCGGGCATGGGTAGAGGTATGGGGCGGCGAGATGTATAGGTCATTGTCTATCATCGAGACATCATTGCCCAGGATTTCACGCACCAGCGGGAAGACCTTCGGATGCTCCATCAGGTCGAGGAAGTAGTCATCGTACTCTATGGGGGCCTGTACCTGCTGCAAGTTCTCGCGGCGCACGCCCAGGCGAGTCGGATCAGCGCGCCAGGCGGCTTCCGCGCGGTCGGCGGCCTCCCGCGCCCGCGCCAGTTCCTCCGGCGACAGGGCATCTGGAATCACCAGGTATCCATTCGTCTCGAAAAACAGACGCTGCTCATCCGTCATGATGGTCTTTCCCATCTTTTCCCTCCTGCTGTGAGTCGTCTGGCTCATCCTTCAACTCGATTCCCCGCTGCTTTGCCATGTCCCGGATGGCCAACTCGATGACTTTCGTCTGCGGCAATCCCGTGTCCTTAGCGAGAGCTTTTAGGATACGCATCGCCTCTGCAGAGAACCGGAACGCCGTGGCTTTCCTTGTAGTCGTCATACCGAATTTCCCCTCGATCTATTGTACCGCCTCCTGCAATACCTCGGCAAGCATGCGCGAAAAAATCTTCGGCCTCCTCTTGATTTTTGTATTACACTTTGCAGTGCAACAGAGCAATTGTACCGCAAGATGCAATACGCTGGATGCGAATATAGGAGGATGTCCAATCAGAATCGGGGAAAATGGCCGGAGTGCGTGGAGCGTTCAAGAGGTGGACGAACAAGCGGTCACGGCCCTGGTGCGGGCTTTGGACGTGTCGCGTGCTGCTGCCGCTGTGTTCGTCGGACGTGGGCTGGACACAGTAGAGCGGATAGATGGTTTCGCTCGGCTCGACATGGGAGCCTTACATGACCCTCACCGGTTGCCAGATATGGGTGTGGCGGTCACCCGCCTGAATCAGGCGATAGATCAGGGCGAGAATATCCGCGTCTACAGCGACTCCGATGTAGACGGCCTCTGCGCCTGCGCCACGCTCGTCTACATCCTGCGGCGGTTGGGGGCGTCGGTTTCCGACCAGATAGCCGGACGCTACTCGCAAGGCTTCGGGGTGAAGCCGGGAGCGGTCAAGGCGGCGAAGGCCGCGGGTGCGTCCCTTATTATCGCGGTGGACAGCGGTATGTCCACAGAGGCTGCCGAGTGTGCGCGGAGCATGGGCATGGATTTCATGGTGATAGATCACCACGAAATGCCCGATGTTAGGCACCTTCCTCCCGCTCACGCCGTTATTAACCCCAAGCGCACCGACAGCGCCTACCCGTTCTCCGGACTAACCAGCGCCGCCCTCGCCATGAAGGTGATGGTCGCTCTGACGGTTCACCGGGGTCATGATGCCGAGCGGGTTATGGCCCACCTCCTTGACCTCACGGCCCTCGGCACGGTCTGCGACCAAGCTTCCATGACGGGCGAAAACCGGGTGCTCGCCCATCTGGGCTGCGCGATGCTCGCAGAGCCTCGGCGTATTGGCATTCGGCAACTCTTCCGACTGGCCGGGATTATCCAGCCTGTGGATACGATCACCATCAGCCATTCGGTCGGCCCACGATTGAATGCAGCGGCCAGGCTGCTTGGGCCCACGGCTGCGTTGGAGTGGCTCCTGACCTCAGATGAAGGCCGGGCCTTACGAATCGCCGAGCGCCTAGAGGAAGTCAATCGCTGGAGGCAGGCGCGACAGCAGGCCATGTTCGAGGAGGCTCTGTCCCTCTTGCCCGAAATCGAAGCTAAGGCTGTTGTTCCGGTCATCCAGGTCAAAAGTTGGCACGTGGGCGTGGCATCGTTGGCCGCCCGGCAGTTAATGGAGCGGCTGGACAAAAAAGCGGTCGTTCTCGCGACTATCCCTGACGGGGACAACATCGTGACCGGAATTTGCCGAGGAAATGGCATATTGGATGTTCTGGCGGCCCTCCAGGGATGTGGCGAGCATTTGACGCGCCTGGGTGGAAACGAGCGCGTGGCGTTTTTCAATCTGGAGGCCAAGAGCTTGCTTTATGTGACCGCACACCTGAACACGCTCGCGAGGACGGCCCCACCCCCCACACTAAGGGCGGATGCGCGCGTGCGACGGGAAGAAATCAGCTTCGACACGATGGATGCCGTGAGCGCTATCCTGCCGCCATACGGGAACGAAAACCCGGAACCGCTCTATCTGGGAGAGGGACTGACTATCCTCGGAACGCGCACTTTCGGGGTTGGGCGTCACCTGGAACTGCATTTAGAGGGATCGTCGCCGAATCAACCTTTCGTCAGGGCGGTCGCCTGGAATCGTAGTCATGAGGCAAACCGCTTCGCCCCTGGAGTAGCTCTGGACATCGTTTTCCGTCTGCGACCGAACCACTATTGCGGGCGGCGCTACCTCCAGTTAGTAGTAGAGGCTCTCAGAGAAGCGAAAACGCGCCCGATGCGCCATCAGTTGGACATCGCGTTAATCCGAGGCAGTTGGAGCCGAAGCGAGCCACCAAAACCTGCGAGCAACGGTCACAACCGTACCTACGAGGAGAAATCGGCTGCCAGCATGACAGGCCGAACGATCCTGATGCTGACCGCACGGCGGCTGCGGCTTACACGAAAGGGGTTCGCCTCCCCTGCTCTGCGCCCACGCTTCCACCGAACCGACCTGCGGAAGCAAACGGTATCCGCAGGAGTGGTGACCACGGCATAGGGCAGCAGACGCCTTAAATAAAAGAGCCGTCCAGTTTTTTGGTAGCCCCGCACACAAGCGGGATCAAATCGGTGCCCTCGCTAACTGGTGAGTTCGCATCGCTTTGGGTGGTCGCCCGCACCTTTTGGGCGGCACAAACGGGGGCGGTGGCACCCGATAGGTCAACAACTCGCCCACCGTCCAGACGGCGTTGGTGATACCGGCCGCCATCGCCGGAGTGCGCTCGCGCCATTTGCGTCCTACGTCGGCCTGCTCTTGCCGCAGGCTCTTGTGGGGCTACAGAAGTTATAGACACACCCGACCAGGTACATTCCCGCCGAGAGGGTAGCCGTCTGGCGCACCAGACACCGACTGCGCCGTACCAGGCAGCACAAGCGCTGCCGAAAGGTGGCGTTCAGGCGCTCAATGTAGGCGGTGTTCAACACCTGCCCCACCGGCAGAAGCGCTTCCAACTGAGCCTGGGTGCCCTGCACCAGGCGATGGGCCACCCCCACGACGTGGCCTTTTGGTACTGCTTGAGCACCTGACCGATCACGATTTCCGGCCAGGCGAACAGGTGCGGACGGCCTTTCTTTCCGGTCCAGACCGGTGTACGAAACGCCTTCTGCCAGGCCGACACATAGCTTGCCAGGCCGTCGGTGACCAGCAACAGCGGGCCGTACAAAGCCCCCGCTTTGACCTTTGCAACCAGGTGGACAAGCAAGGCTTTGTCCCGCTGGACGCTGACGCCCCCGCCCAGCCAGAGGCGAGTATGCACCTGGATGGCCAGGGCCATCCAGACCACCAGGCGTTTCTGCAACTTGATGCGTAGTTCGTCAGCTTGGACGGCCCCCAGATCGCGGGGCTGGTCTTGGACCAGGCGTTCCTGCACGGTCTGGCAATGTTTTCCCGCCTTCTTCTGCCAGCGGGCCACCGTGCGCTCGTCGCAGCCGAAGGCCCGGACGATGGCCTGGGGCGGACAGCCATAGGCCAGCAAGGCCAACACCAACAGCACGGTGGCTTCCTGTGTCTGAAGCCGATACAGGACGGTGCCCTTGCGGGCGGTAAAGGACTGGCCTGAATAACGACAAATAGATTTCCGCCCAAACGACAATTAGAACTCCCGCTGGCTTGCAGCGAATAGACTTGTTCCAGTCCATCGCAAGGAGACTGGAATGGTCACAGATCAGCAAGTGAGGAGGCTT
>Ga0209810_1004138_pt1 | contig 14283 bp, 9 predicted proteins | sample Coa_R1_7_FD_187159 | JGI IMG/M metagenome (GOLD analysis project Ga0209810, IMG submission 187159) | Surface soil microbial communities from Centralia Pennsylvania, which are recovering from an underground coalmine fire - Coalmine... | ecosystem: Environmental > Terrestrial > Soil > Unclassified ...
ATCGCGGCGGCGGGGGAGGACGACCAGAACAGTCCGGGTGACGGCTACCCCACCCTGTACGTCGGGTTCCGCGACGTGGACGTCCACGCAGGCCGATAGCGCGGTAGAAAGCCCGCGGACCGCGCGGGCGTTGGCCGGGTGCCCTTGTGCACCCGGCCCCTTAGTCCTGCCTTGACTGACGATCACTTCGCCGTACCGCAGGCTCAGACGAGCGCGGCGGCCAACAGAGCGAATGCGGCGATGATGACGGCGACGCGAACGTAGTGGTAGCGGTCCCAGCGGTTCGACTGCTCCTTCCAGTCCTCCGGACGGTTCTCCGGAGTCCAGGTCTTGCTCCGGTTGTTGATCGGGACGAGCAGCGCGATGGACATGATCACGCTCAGGATCAGCAGTCCGGCGGCGGTGACGACGAGGCCGGTGCCGTGGTGGTGCCATCCGGCGATGGCCCAGAGCGCACTCAGGACGAGCGAGCCGATGTACCAGAACGGCATCACGGCGCCGAGCATCCGGCCCCCGTGGGCGCGGCCGAGTTGGCCACCGTCGCCGGGCAGCGCGTTGAAGATCGGATTGAGGACGAAGGCGACGGAGAATTCGACCCCCACCATGACGCCGACGACCACGATGGTGACGACCCGGAGTGCGTTGAGCATGAGGACCCCTCCTGGGATCTAGCGTTGCTAGCCGATATGGCAACACTAGCCCTACTGCCGCTTGATTGTCTAGCGATGCTAGAATCGAGGTATGTCGGTACAGGAACGCAGGGAGCGCGAGCGGGCGGACCGCGAACGCCTCATCGTGCAGACGGCGCGCGAACTCGCCGAGCAGCAGGGCTGGGACGCGGTCACCACCCGCCGGCTCTCCGAGCGCATCGAATACAGTCAGCCGGTCCTCTACAGCCACTTCCGCGGCAAGCGCGAGATCATCGGCGCCGTCGCCCTGCAAGGTGCCGCCGAGATGGCCGTGGAGCTGCGGGCCGCAGCCCGCGCCGCTGACGGCCCGCGTGACCGGGTCACCGCCCTGGCCCGCGCCTACCTCGACTTCGCGACACGCAACCCGGCGGTCTACGACGCAATGTTCCAGCTCGACGGTGGCCTGGCGTTCGCGCAAGAGGACACCCCGGAACCGCTCAAAGACGCCTTCGCCGCCCTATTGGAGAGTCTCGAAGAGGTGGCCGGCGACGGCGTGGACCCGGGGCTGTTCACCGAGGTGTTCTGGGCGGCCTTGCACGGACTGGCGACGCTGACGCGGGCAGGACGGCTACCGCCGCCGGACGCCGAACGCAGGACGCAGCTGCTGGTGGACCGGCTCGCCGTGCTCTGACACGCCCTCAGTGAACGTGCTAACACCCGCAGATGCCGGGGGTTAGCCCCATGGGCCGGCGGCCGGATCGTTCGAAACACTGTGACGAGTCAGTCCGGTGAATCGCAGCGAGCCGAGAAAGAGTTGCCCATGCGTCCTGGCAGATTCGCGGCGTGCGCCGCAGTAGCGGCACTTGCGGTGGGCACGGCCGGTGCCGCGCGTGCGGCGTCCGCAGCCGATGGAAGTCCGGCAAGCGCCACGACGGCGAGGGCACCCTACGGCGACGTGGCCGGGATACTGCAGCGGCTGACCACCACCGACGGAGCGCCGGGGGCGTTGGCTGAGATCAGCGATGGGCGCGGCCGATCGACGGTGCTGACCCGAGGCGCGGCGGATCTCGCCACCGCAGCGCCGATGGCAGCGGCCAGCAGGTTCCGGATCGGCAGCATGACCAAGATGTTCGTTGCCACCGTCGTGCTCCAACTCGTCGCAGAGTACAGGGTCGAACTCGACGCGCCGATCGAGCGGTATCTGCCCGGAGTGGTGCGGGGCAACGGCAATGACGGACGCGAGATCACGGTGCGCCAGCTGCTCCAGCACACCAGCGGCCTGCCCGACTACATGGACTACGTCAGCGAGCAGAGCGTCATCGCCGATCCGCTGGCGCACTACAGCCCGCAGCACCTCTTGAACCTCGCCTTGGCCCATCCGGCCCTGTTCGCGCCCGGGACTGGGTGGAGCTATTCGAACACGAACTACGTGCTCGCCGGGCTGCTCATCAAGGCGGTGACCGGCCACCCGTATGGCGAGGAGATCAAGCGGCGCATCATCGAGCCGCTTCGCCTGCACGACACCTTCGTGCCCGCGGACCAACCGGAGATCCCCGGTACGCACCCGCACGGATACGCCCGGCTACCGGACTCAGCACCGATCGACGTGACCGAGTTCAACCCGTCGCTTGCCTACGCTTCCGGCGCCATGATCTCCAGCGGCACGGACATGAACCGGTTTCTCAGTGCTCTCTTGCGGGGAAGGCTGCTTCCTCCCGCGGAGCTGCGCGCGATGCGGACCACGACTCCGACCGGCGATGGATCCGGCAGCGCGTACGGTCTCGGCCTGGAAAGCGTGCCGCTGCCGTGCGGTGGCCGGTTCTGGGGGCACGACGGCGGCATCCTGGGCTTCGAGACGATGAGTGCTGCGATGCCCGATGGCCGCCAAGTGACGGTGATGGTCAACCTCAACCCCGGTGGCACCCAAGCACAGGATGCTGACATACAGGCCGCCGTAACCGCAGCGCTGTGCGAGGCGTAGGACGACAACGGGAACACCGGCTCACGTCGTGCCGGGCCACGTCGTCGAACCCCCTGCCGGGGCGGGTGTCACGAGTCTCGGTGAGGCAGTGTACTGATGTAGTGCTCAAGCGCGGCGACGACGAGGTCGTGGTCGTCGCCTTGCGGTAGGCCCGAGACCGCGACGGTGCCGACGACACCGGTGCCGGCCACGGTGATCGGAAACGCGCCGCCGTGCGCGGCATACATGTCCGGGTCGAGCCGGGAGCTTTCCTCGAAGGTCGTGCCTTTCGCAGCGCAGCGCAGGCCGACCAGGTATGAGGCGTGTGCGTAGCGATCCACGGTGCGGACCTTGCGCAGGATCCAGGCGTCGTTGTCGGCGCTGGTGCCGGGCAGCGCGTAGTGGAACAGCTGCTGGCTGCCGCGCCGGACGTCGATCGTGACCGGCGCGGACCGCTCGCGGGCCAACTGCACCAGCGTGGTGCCGAGCTGCCAGGCGTCATCGTTGTCGAAGTGAGGCAGCACCAGGCGGCGTTCCTGTTCTTCGATGCGGGCGATCAAGGCGCTGATCTCCTCGTGGTTCACGCGGCCGCCGCCCTGGTGTGGAGAAGGGATACCGTGCGGTCTTCTGCTGCTGAGAGGCGCGCGGCCTCCAGCACCTCGAGCGCGGTGATGGCATCGGCGGGCTCGACGGGCCGCGGGCCGCCGTCGCGCAGCGCGGTCGCCACGGCGGCGTAGAAGGCGGGGTAGTCACCGGGCAGGGACGGATATGGCCGCTCGTCGCCGGGTGTGCCGAGTAGACCCCAGTCTCGCTCGGCTGGTGTGCCCCAGCCGGGGCCGGGCCGTGCTCCGGCGGCCAGGGCGTCTTCCTGCGGATCCAGGCCGTAGACCGTGTACGCGGCGTGGTCGCCCAGCACGCGGAAGCGCGGGCCTGGCTGCGCGGCGAGCGCGCTCATCCACAGCTGGGAGCGCACGCCGGAGGCGTGGGTGAGGGTGATGAACGAGTCGTCGTCTATTGCGGCGCCGGAGCGGCGCGCGTCTGTCTCGGCATAGACGAGCAGGGCCGGGCCGAAGAGGTGCAGCGCCTGATCGACCAGGTGGCTGCCTAGGTCGTACAGCAGGCCGCCCGCGTCGGCGGGATCGGCGGATTCGCGCCAGCCGGCTTTGAGCGCCGGGCGCCAGCGCTCGAAACGCGACTCGAAACGGTGCACGGTGCCCAGCGCGCCCTCGGCGATGAGCTGTTTGACGGTGCGGAAGTCGGTGTCCCAGCGCCGGTTCTGAAAGACCGTCAGCAGCAGTCCCTTCGCGCTCGCGAGGGCGGCCAGGTCGCGGGCCTCGGCGGCCGTGGCGGCGAGTGGCTTGTCGACGACCACCGGCAGTCCGGCCTCCAGCGCGGCGCGCGCGACCGGGACATGGGCCCGGTTCGGTGAGGCGATCACGACCAGGTCGAGCTGCGCGGGGTCCGCGAGCAGCTGCTCGGCGTCGTCCACGGCTCGCGCGTGCGGGTATTCGCGGGCGAGCCGGGCGCGCCGGTCGGGATTCGCGGTGGCCACGGTGTGCAGCCGCAGGCCCGGGACGGACTCGATCAGCGGAGCGTGGAACACGGCCCCGGCCAGGCCGTAGCCGACAAGTCCGACGCGCAGCGGGGCGATGGAGTCGCTCATGCGCCCAGTTAAGCAACAGTGTTGTTTAAGTGCAAGGGTGGGCAGAATGACGCCATGGATCTGCATCAGGCGGCAGGCGCCAACCTCACCGGGCTGCGCGACCACAACATGGCTCTGGTGCTGGGCCTGCTGCGCGCCGACCCGGACGGCGGCAGCCGGGCGCAGCTCGCCGAGCGCACCGGGCTGACTCCGCAGGCGATCAGCAAGATCGTCGCCCGGCTGCTCGACGACGGCCTGGTGCAGGAGGGCGGGCGCGGCGCCTCGACCGGCGGCAAGCCGCGCACGCTGCTGCGGCTGCGGCCCGACGCGGCCTGCGCGATCGGCCTCGCGGTGGACCGGCACGAGAGCACCGTGCTGCTCAGCGACCTGATGGGCGGCGAGCGGTCGCGCGCCACGAGAGACGTCGGATTGGCCACCGCCGAACCGGCCCGGGTCGTCACGCTGCTGGCCGAGATGGTGCGCGACGCGGCCGACTCGGCGCCGCCCGAAGCCCGTCTGCTCGGCGTCGGGGTCGGCTGCCGCGGCCCGCTCGACTACGCCACCGGCGTGTTGCACCGCCCGGCGGGCCTGTCGGCCTGGGACCGCTTTCCGCTCAGGCGGGCCCTCACCGAGCACCTGGAGGGGATCGCAGTGCACGTCGACAAGGACACCAACGTCGCCGCGCTCGCGGTCGCCGCTCCCGGCCCCGGCAGCACCGCCTACCTGCACCTGGCTGACGGCGTCGGCGCCGGTCTGCGGCTCAACGGTGCGATCTATCGCGGCGCGCGCACCAACGCGGGTGAATTCGGTCACCAAGTCGTCCAACTCGACGGCCCGGTGTGCAGCTGCGGGCAGCGCGGCTGCCTGGAAGCGCTGTGCCTTGCCGCCCTCGCCGACGGCGACCACCACACCGCGGCCGGCCTGCTGGGCCTCGGCGCGGCCAACCTCGTGCGCCTGCTCGACGTCGACCGGATCGTCCTGGGCGGCCGCGTCGTCTTCACCGAGCCGCAGCTCTACCGGCGCGAGGTCGCCGCCCAGCTCGCCGCGCACCTCCCGGACCCGCAGTGGCAGCACGTCACCGTCGACCTCAGCCCGGCCGGCGAGTCGTCCGTGGCCGCGGGCGCCGTCGAGCTCGTCCTGGGCACCCTCTTCGGAGCCTAAGAACCCTTAGCGGCGCCCCCTAGGAGGCGCGGCACGGTCTGACGCGGCGTCATGGCCACCGAGTCCGCTCGGCCTTGCCGGTCGGACCGGTCAGCGTTCGATCATCTTCATCTGCGCCTCGGTGTGATGGGCACCGGCGGGCTCGCCGAGGGCGGTGAGGCTTGCGATCTGCTCGCTGGTCAGCTCGACGGCGTCGGCGGCGAGGTTCTCTTCCAGCCGGGCCACGCGGCGGGTGCCGGGGATCGGGACGAGGTGCTCGCCCTGGGCCAGCAGCCAGGCCAGCGCCACCTGCGCCGGGGTGGCGCCCGCCTCGGCCGCGACGGCTTCGACCTGCTCGACAAGGCGCAGGTTGTGGGCGAAGTTCTCCTCCGTGAAGCGGGGGTTGCTGTGGCGCGAGTCGTCGGCGGCCAGGTCCTCGCGGCTGCGGATCGCGCCGGTCAGCATGCCGCGGCCGAGCGGGGAGTAGGCGACGAAGCCGATGCCGAGTTCACGCAGCAGCGGCAGGATCACCGGCTCCTGGTCGCGGGTGAACAGCGAGTACTCCGACTGCAGGGCGGTGACGGGATGCACGGCGTGGGCGCGGCGGATCGTCTCGGGGCCCGCCTCGGACAGCCCGTAATGGCGGATCTTGCCTTCGGCCACGAGTTCGGCCAGCGTGCCGACGACGTCTTCGATCGGCGTGCCGGGATCGACGCGGTGCTGGTAGTACAGGTCGATGTGGTCGGTGCCCAACCGGGTGAGCGAGCCTTCGACCGCGGTGCGGATGTTCGCGGGGCTCGAGTCGACGTTCCAGGGGCCCGCGCCGGCGTGGGAGACCAGCCCGAACTTCGTGGCCAGCACGACCTGGTCGCGCCGGTCCTTGATGGCGCGCCCGACCAGCTCCTCGCCGGTGAACGGGCCGTAGATCTCGGCGGTGTCGATGAGGGTGACGCCGAGGTCGAGCGCCCGGTGGATGGTGCGGATCGCCTCGGTCTCGTCCAGGCCGGTGCGGCTGTAGACGCCGGCCATGGTCATCGCGCCCAGGCCGATGCGTGCGACATCGAGGGTTGCCAGCGTGGTGTGCTTCAAGACTTTGGCCTTTCGTAGCCGACGGGGTTGGTCAACGCCTCGCGGATGGCAGGCGGGCGATGAGACTCGGTGCGCTTCAGCCAGGAGCCGGACCGGCGGTGAACCGCCGGTCCGGCTCCTGGCCGCATTGGAACGCTATTACAGCTGGTAGAAGTCGGAGTAGTGGTCAGGCGAGTACCAGACCGTTCCGGTCGTGAAGTCCACGACGATGCGATAGGCGTCCCGGTGCGCGCCGCAGGAGCGCGGGTAGACGTCGTACTCATAGAACGTGTCGCCGGCCGGCAGTTGGCCGTCGTAGTTGTAGTACTCGCCGCCCGCGTAGCTGCACTGGCCGTCCGGCCAGTCGTACCAGCCGCGGCTCGTGGGGTATCCCAGCGAGGACCACGTCGAGTTGGCTGAGGCCGCGTCGGAGCATCCGGCGATGGCGCACGAGCCGTAGACCGCCGCCTGCGCGGGGGCGCCGCTGACGGCGGACAGACCGAGCGTGAATGCGAGCGCGGCGATCAGCGCGACGAGCCGCTTGCTCCAGGACGATGCGAAGTGAGACCGAATCGGCACAGTGCCTCCAAGGCAGAGGGCTGAGGTGGGTGCCGACAGTCTGACCACCTGGACTGAAGATCAGGTGTACCGTCGATGACAAAATGCATACGCACGGCTATCGCCCTGCGGCATGCGACGGGGGAGCGGTCCCGAGAGTGGTGCCCGACTCTAACGCCGTCCGGTGTCACCGCGATCGAGAATGAGGTCCCCATCGGAGCGGCGGTCCGCCGGGCTCGAAGCGCCCGATTCCGGGACGAGCAGGTGGCCCGGCGCGGGCAGGTCGTGGTCGAGCGCGAGCAGCCGGGCGCGCACCTCAGCCGCCGCCGGATCGCCCAGGGCGGCGAACGCGGCGGCGGCGTCACGCCAGTGCTTGCGGCTTTCCCGCGGCTCCCCGCTCTGCAGCGCGACGTGACCCAGGTAGTTCAGCGCCCAAGCCTGCGCCTGGAGGTCGCCGATCTGCGACGCCAGGTCCACCGCCTCGCGCAACAGGCGGAACGCGGCGGGTAGGTCGCCCTGACCCGCTCTGGCGTTCGCCAGGTGGGAGAGTGTGAACACTTCGACCCGGCGGTTGGCGACCTCGCGCTGGATGACGAGGGCACGCTGGGCGTACCGCTCAGCTTCCCGGTATCTGGAGAGCTTGCAGTACGTCTCGCTGAGGTTGTTGAGTACGACCCCTTCATCTCTGCGATTGCCGTCGGCCGCGTGGATCGTAAGCGCCTTGAGATAGTACTTGATCGCGTCGTCGAGGCGGTCCGACTCCATGAAGACGTTGGCGATACCGTTCAGGGCCACGCCTTCGCCGCGCCGGTCTCCGGTCTGGCGGTGGATGCTCAGCGCGGCCCGATAGCGGTCGAGGGCTTCGCTGAATCGGCGCGGGTAGTAGAACGCGGTAGCCAGCCCGTAGTTCATGACCGCCTCACCGTGCGGATCGCCGGCGGCTCGGGCGCAGGAAAGGCCGAGTTGGTAGGTGTCGATCCAGTCCGTCCACGGCTTGCGCAGATCGAAGTAGCTGAACAGGCCCCAAGCCAACGTCCACGCGGTGCGGTGCCGCTTGTACCGCGCGGCTTTGAAGATCGCGGCGACCAGGTTCGCCCTTTCCCGGTCGAGCCAGGCGAGCGCCTCGTGCCGGTGGGCGGGGGTCGGATGAGGGGGCGCCCCGGGCGGGCGGTCGAGCGGCGCGCGATAGCGCAGCGGGTCGAGGATGAAGTCCGCGGCCACGGCGGCGGTCGCATGCCAGTCCAACCAGCGGTCGAGCGCGCCTTCCACGCCGCCCGCCGGTTCGGTCTCGCGGGCCCGGTCGGCGGCGTAGGCACGCAGCAGGTCGTGCAGGCCGAAGTGGCCGTCGGCGGTGCGCTCGATCAGGTGCGCGGCGCAGAGCCTTTGCAGGGTGGCGTCTGCGTCGGCGAATGAGACATCGAGCATCGCGGCGACGGGAGCCGCATCTGTATCAGGACCCGCCAGCAAACCGAGCAGGCGGAAGGCACGCGCGTCGGCGTCGCGAAGCGTGTGGTAGGAGTGGTCGAAGGTGCGGCGTACCGTCTGCTGCGCGCCTCCCAGCAGCGTGACTCGGTCACCCTGCTGCATCTGCGCGACATATTCGCTCACTGAGAGCGCCGGATGCTTCTCCAGGTGCGCGGCTGCCAGCTTCAGTGCGAGTGGAAGGTGTCCGCACAGATCTGCGAGTTCAGCCGTCGACGCATGATCGGCAAACCGGTCCGCTGAGGCCGCGCGGTCCGCGAGCATCGCGTGTGAATCCTGCGCGTTCAACGGCCGCAAGCCGACATGGACGGCTCCATGACTGCGCGTCAGCTCGTCGAGCGGTGCGCGGCTGGTGAACAACACGGCGCTACCGCCGCTGTCGGGCAGAAACAGGGCGGCGGTCGCGGCGTCGGGGACGTCGTCGATGACGAGCAGCGCGCGGCGTCGCGCGAGCACGGACCGATAACGCTTGGCGAGTTCGTCCTCGTCGATGGGCAGCTGAGCCGCGGGACCGCACAGGTCGCGCAGGATCCGGCGCAGCGCCGCCAGCGCGCTGACCCGCTCGAGGTTCGAGTGGCTGCGCAAACAGACGAACAGTTGCCCGTCGGGGAACTCGCCGCGGACCTGGTGCGCCCAGCGCAGCGCGAGACAGCTCTTGCCCACTCCGGCGGTGCCGGTGATGACGCAGACCAGCGGCGCGGGCCGCGCGGCGGTCAGGCGGTCGTGCAACGCGTCGCCGAGAACGGCGAGTTCCGTGCTGCGCCCGTAGAACCTGCGCTGGGGCACACGTAGTCCGCTCGGGCCGTCGGCCGCCGTCGGCCGATCGGGGGCGTCGGATCGCAGGATCATGCGATGCGTCGCCGCAAGCTCCTCGCCGGGTTCGAGGCCGAACTCGCCCGCGAGCTGGTCACGAGCCCGGCGGAACACCGCGAGCGCCTCGGTTTGGCGCCCCGAGCGGTACAGGGCGATCATCAGCTGGACGGCGAAACGCTCGCGCAGCGGATGGCGTTCGACGAGCAGCCGCAGCTGCGGGCTGACCGCCTGGTGCCGGCCGAGCGCAAGGTCGGCTTCGATGCGTTGTTCGAGGGCCGCTAAACGCTCGTCGGCCAGCCTGGTCGCTTCGTCGGCGAGCGCGCCGTGCAGGACGACGTCGTCCAGGGGATCGCCGCGCCACAGGTCCAGCGCCGCGCTGAGGGTGTCGGCCGCGCTCTGCACCTCTCCCTGGGCCAGTTGCGCTCGTCCGAGCTCGTGCAGCCGGTTGAACTGCGTCACGTCCAGCTCGTCATCGCGGACCTGGAGCCGGTAACCGTCCGGGACGCTGACGAGAGCGCAGTCCTCGCCGGCCTCGGTCTGCAACAACCGTCGCAGGCGCCAGATATAGGTGGCCACAGATCCGCGGGCGCTGGACGGGGGAGCGGGCCCCCACAGCTCGTCGATGAGCCGGTCGACCGTGACGATCTGATTGGCGCGCATCAGCAGGACTGCGAGCGTGGCCCGTTGCTTGGCGGACGTGATCACTACCGCTTGCTCTCGTACCACCAGCAGCGTGGGTCCCAGAAGGCCGAAACGCATAACGCGCCCATCATGGTGCTGACTCAGTGGCTCCGACGATACACCAGTGCGAAGCCCGGGCGGCGTGTTCGCGAGCATCGCGGCTGGTCATCGCCCGATAGATCGTCCGTAGATCCGCGGCTGCGACGCTGCTGGCGACGGCGAGCCGCCGGCCGGCCGGGCGGCACGACGTCCTTGAGGGTGAAGACCGCGAGACGGGATGCCGATGATGTTCATGCGGGGTCGACGGCGTCGGGCGCTGACCGCAGCACTCTGCGTCGCTCTGGTGGGATGGACTCCGGCCTATGCCGCCGCGCGGCCGGCCGACACCGGCCGCTCGCCGAGCGCCGTCGCCGACGACGAAGTAGTCGTCGGCGACGGCGACACTACCGGCTACCACCTCTACACGGCTGCGGCAGCCAACGGCTGGAAGTGGCGCGCGCTGGCCTCGATCCAACCGGGCGGCTACGAGGACGAGCGCTGGATCGGCCAGCAATGCCTGACCGGTGACGGGCGCACGGTAGTCGCCGTGATCGCGCCGTGGAGCGCGAACAACAGCGAAGCCGGGATGAACGCCGGTGCGTTCGCGTACACCGTGGATCTGGCGACCGGCGCGGTGCGCGCGGTGGCGTCCGGGGTTTCGCTCGCCTACTTCGACCCTGGCTGCGGATCGGGTTCCGCCGCGGCGCTGACCAGTTATCTGGCCACCGGGCAAAGCAGGACCCGCATCTCCGTCCTCGACACTGCCACCGGTCGCCTCAGCGGGGGCGCCACGGTCGCGGCGGAACTGACCTCCGCGACCGTGGCGGGCGGGCGAGTGCTGGCCGCGCGCGGATCAGACCTCGTCGATGTCACCGCGGGTCGAGTCAGCGTCCTGCGGCACTTCGCCGGGCAGCTTTCCGACCTGCGGGCCGCCTCGGACGGCGGAGTGGACCTGCTCGAGCGGGCACCCGTCGGTCGCTCGCGGATCTGGCACTGGACCGGGACCAGCGCCCGGCAGATCGGGTCCGGCCTCACCGCGACGCTGCAGCTGTTGCCGGGAGCGGGCGGCCGCAACCAGGTGGCCGCTGCTTCCTCCCTCACCCGCGACAGCGGGCTGACTCCGGTCGATCTGCCCGCATCGGCCACCGCGCTGGCCGCGTCGTCACGCGGCGGTCTGGTCGTGCTGCCCGACGCGGCGGCTCCCGCCGATTCGGTCCACAACGGCGACCCCGGCGTATCGGTCTGGCGCCCGGGCTCCGCCGCGTCCAGCCGCGTCCCGCTGCCCGCCGCAGCGGCACGGCGCACTCTCGCCGTGCCCTCCGTGTCGGCCGCGGGCACCGCGCAAACCGCGCCACACGTGGCCGGTCCGCAGGTGACTCAGGCAGCTGAGACGTCGATTCCCCAGTGCGCCGTGCCGCGCAACGACATCTTCAAACAGGTATGGCAACCGAGCGCCGATCAAGTGCGGTGGGCAGTGAATCAGGCCGCGTTAAGCGCGCTCGCTCCGCCGAACACCGGCGACGCGCGCCCGCCCGCCAACCAGATGTACACCGTCAACGACGCCTCATACGCAGCGCTGCCGACCACATACCCCTCGCAGCAATGGCCGCTGACCAACCTCGCTCCGGCCGGCAGCGGACCCGCGGTCACCGTTCCGCCCCTGGTCATGTACGGGATCCTGGCGCAGGAATCGAACTGGGAGCAGGCCAGCTGGCACGCCCTGCCCGGCCGCGCCGGCAATCCGCTGGTCGCCGACTACTACGGGGTGAACAGCGCGAGCAACGCGAGCGGTGCGATCGACTACAGCTATTCGGACTGCGGCTACGGCATCGCCCAGGTGACCAGCGGCATGCAGAACTCCGCGTATCCCGGCGCCACAGGCTCACTGGACGCGGCGTCACAGGACACGCTGGCCGTCGACTACGCGTCCAACATCGCCTACGCCGAGATGCTGCTCCAGATCAAGTGGACGCAACTGCAGAACCTCGGCATCAAGCTGAACAACAACGACCCGACGAAGGTCGAGAACTGGTACGCCGCGATCTGGGGCTACAACTCAGGGGTCTACACCGCTCCGAACAGCGCGAACGGCCTCGGCTGGTTCAACAACCCGGCCAATCCGATCTATCCGAGCAGCCGCCACACCTTCCTGCACTACGGGGCCGTCCAGACGCTTGGCGACGCCGCCACGCCGCAGCGGTGGCCGTATCAGGAGAAGGTCTTCGGCTGGATGGAGGTGCCCCTGGAGAACAACGGCATCCTCGACTACCGGGGCACCTACGACTGGGACACCAACAAGGGCTCCTTCCTGAACACGCCGAACGCCAAGTACTTCTGCAGCACCACGGTGAACAACTGCGACCCCTCGCAGATCGGCGCGAACCCGTGCCCGGCGGACAGCAGCGCGTGTTGGTGGAACGCCCCGGTGACGTGGGTGACCAACTGTGCCACCGCGTGCATCACGGACACCCCCTCGAACGCGCCCAACAACCACATGTACTACGACGTGCCGGGCTTGCCCGAGCCGGCGTTCAGCCCGGTCGGGCCGAACTGCTCGGTCGGCGCCGGCACCCCGGTCAGCGACGCCAACGGAAAACTGCTGGCAGGCACGGTCCTGATCGACGACGAGATGATCGCCAGTCAGAATCCCGGACACCGCACGCCCAACCTGATGGGCTGCTCCGGCAGCAGCGCGCAACTCGCCCCCTCCGTACCGGCCTCGTTCGCCCTGCTCGCGAACGATGGCAAGCCGATCGACGCTGCCGCGAGCCCTGGCGAGTCCGGTCAGATCGACCTGCACCAACTCGGTGGCGGCCTCGGCGGGCACCTGTTCTTCACCCACACCGAGCCGAGCACCGACACGGCGGACGAAGTCAAGGGTGTATGGTCCGCGACGCTGCCCGCAGACACCGGCTACGGAACCGTGTATCAGCTCATGGCCTTCGTGCCCGATATCGCCGCCGCGACGGCGCACGCCGCGTATCAGGTCTCGATGGGCGGAACGCGGGCCACCTTTAACACCTTCGGGTCGCCGGGTATGCGTCACGCAGCCATGGTGCGCACGATCAGCCAGGCCGCCTACACGAACCAGTGGATCAGCCTCGGCTACTACCTGTGCGGTGGACCCGATATTCAGAACGGGGCCACGACCGGGCCGTCCAGCTGCTCGGCCTCTGTCACCCTCAGCAACCTGACACCGGGCAGCGACTCGACGCAGGGCTCAGACATCGCGTACGACGCGGTGGCGTTCGTGCCCGCACCGCTCGGCGCCTACGTCGCGATGGGCGACTCCTACTCCTCAGGCGAGGGCCTACAGGGCGGGTTCGCCGACGGTACCGACGTCACGGAGAACCTGGCAGGCGATCACGGCAACCTCTGCCACGTGAGCAGCGGCGCCTGGCCCGGCATCTACGCACCGCAGTCCGACGTTCCCCTGGTCGACCTGGCCTGCTCCGGCTCGAACATGTGGGACGAGGCCGGCGTGCTCGACTACATGAACGTCAAGACCATCACCGGCCCCCTCGCCAGCATCGCCGTGCCTGCGGACGCCGGATCCGTGTACTACGCGCCGCCGTCGACTGGCGGCACGCTCAGCGACTTCCCGCCGAGCAGCGGCAACTGGCACCCGAACGGTCACACCGAGATCTCGTACTACAGCAACGACCCGCCTCATCCGCAGGTGGACACCTGGAGCGACCAGGGCGCCGGTTCTGACTACTACTACGAGGCGAGCTACCAGGCGGAGCTGGTCAGAGCCCTGCGACCGAAGTTCGTGTCGGTCACCCTCGGCGGCAACGACCTCGGCTTCGCGAACATCGTCCAGGACTGCATCTTGATCCACGGCGAGTTCGGCGACAAGGGCGCGTGCTATCCCGACTACGCCAACACCAGCGGCCCGGACAAGATCGACACCAAGCTGGCCAGCCTGGTCGGCCCGTGGACCGACGCGTTCAAGACGATAGCGGCCGCGGCCGGCTCGCCGAACAAGGTGATCGTCATGACCTATCCGGCCCCGATCAGCGCGACCACGGCGAATCTGGGCGCTTACAACTTCGACTGCTCCGGGATCACGCTCCAAGACCGGCAGTGGCTGGTACCGAAGGTCGCCACGCTCGACAGCGACCTGATCAAGGCCGCGCAGGCGGCCGGCATTCCGGCTCAGAACATCGCCAACGAGGTGAACGCGTTCGCCGGACACGAGCTGTGCACCGGAACGCCGTTCGTTACCGAGCCCGGCTCGACGCTCAACGTCTCGGAGCAGGACAACTTCT
>Ga0209810_1004139_pt1 | contig 14275 bp, 6 predicted proteins | sample Coa_R1_7_FD_187159 | JGI IMG/M metagenome (GOLD analysis project Ga0209810, IMG submission 187159) | Surface soil microbial communities from Centralia Pennsylvania, which are recovering from an underground coalmine fire - Coalmine... | ecosystem: Environmental > Terrestrial > Soil > Unclassified ...
CGACCAGTCCAAACCGGCCATCGCCTCGGCCACCTTCGCGAACAGCGGCTTCGCCGCGGCTTCGACCACCTGGCCGATGATGTACTGCTCCAGATCCTGGACCAGCGACTCCATCAGCTTCTTGCCTGCCGCGATGATCGCTGGGACCGCCGCCTCCGCGATGCCGAACGTCGCCACCGCCGCAGCCTGGTCGGCGACGAACGTTGCCGCCATGCCCACCAGCTCCGCGATCGCCGCCACCTTCTGCGCCACGATGTATCCCGCGGCAACCTCTAGCGCGTCCGCGAGGACCGCACAACCGTCCACCAGCTCTGTCACATGCCGCGCCGAAAGCTCCTCCCAGCCCGACACGAGCCGGTGCGTAGAGGCACCCTGATATCCCTGCGCAATACCGCGGATAGCGACCGTGGCGTCCTGGTGCGTGGTCTGCACCGCCTGGCCGAAGCTACGCACCAACGAGGCGAACTGCATCACAGAGTCCTCATTGATGTAAGGCCACTCCACCCCGATCACGTTGAGGAACGTGACCACCGGTCCTGGCAGATCGTCGATCGCCACAAGCTCACCACCCGCGCTACTCGCCTAGGGCCTCAACCGATGCGCTGATTTTTGCCGTGACGGTATCAGACCTGCGAGATACGAGTGCAGGCCGATCTGTGTGAGCGCATCGCAGCCGGCTAAGGACGGGTGAGGCGGTATCCGAATACCGGGCCTAGGGATTCATCCTCAAGGTATGCGGTGTCGCCCCATCCGCGCTGCGCTATCGGGGCGAGGACGTCGCCGACATCGCAAGACCATGCCTGACACACATGACGTATGAAAGTACCGAAGATCCCGCCGGACATCCTCCACCAGGACTTCTGCCACGTGAGCTCAACGTCATAGCGTGCGGACTCGTACGCGGGATCCCTGTTGAGCACCGGAGGGAACATGTCGAAGAAGATCTGGTCATAGCTGATCCCGCACGGCGTGAACCAGTTCTCCGGCAGCAGCACCTCGATGCCGGCCAAGTAGTGCATGAGGCGAGGCGGACGGGTGTTCCAGCTCAGAGGAGGCCCGGAGGCGAGGAAGATCTCGTCGCGGCGGGCGGCCCACGACTCGACCTCACCGAAGCGCAGCAGACCCTCTCGGGTCATTCCGATGCTGTAGTCAGCGGCGAGGCGGCCGAAAGCCAACTGCAGCGTCCAGCCGAGCTCCAACTGGATCGACTCCGTGAACTGACCCAAGTCGCGCAGTCGCGACTCCTGGGTTCCGAACCACCGCCGCACCTCGTCGCGCTCCGCTACGAGATCCACCTTGTCGCGCGAGGCGCGGTTCGGCTTGCCCTCGATGTAGCCGGCGAAAGCCATGAACTCGTCAGCGAGAAAGCCGTTGACTGGCACGACGCCCATGTAATTGAGCTGACTCCAGTAGAGCAGGTCGGCTCCGAGCACAGCGAAGCCGATCCGGTGCTGCTGCTCGTCGAACAGCTCCGTGGCGCGGCGGGCGAACGCCTCACGCAGTAGCAGGCGTTGCTTTTCCTGGCTGATCCTCCAACTGTCGGTCTGCGGCGGATAGAGCCGGTCGAAGACCTCTTCCGCTGTACCTGTGGACAAGTCGAAGGGTGCCAGCGTGCGCGGTTCCCGATCGCGTGGCTCTCTGGTGTGAATGGGGACAGAGTTGCTCAGCACCAAACGCTGCACCAACTCGCTCAGGCGATCGTTGTCGGTACGGCGCATGATGCCATCCGGATCAAACGGGTTGGTTTTGAGCACGACGCGAACTGTCGTGCCCGGACCGCCACGCATCGTAGAGGGTGCTGCGGTAAGCAGGGGACGACTCCCCAACCCATTGAAAGCCAGCCGTCGAGCGTCGGTGTTCGCGCCGTCATAGCGGCGCGTGGTCAACTCCACGACGTCGCCGAGCATGAATACCGAGAAGAAGCCGATGCCGAAGCGGCCCTTGGGTTGGAATCCTCCACCGGCCAAACCCGGGAATGCCGTGCGTACTCGGTTGGTACTCCACCCGCTACGGCCGAAGTCGAGCAGGCCGTGCACCAGGATGTCCTCATCCATACCGATGCCGTTGTCGCGTACCTCCAACAGCCACACGCCGTTCTGCTGAAGGAGGCCGACCTCCACCCGGCCATCGGTGTAGTCCGGATCGACGACTTGGCGCGCGCGGACGGCGTCCTGAGCGTTCTGGATCAGCTCTCTGACGGCTACCTCCGGCTCTGAGCCGTAGAGCTGCTGGCCACCAAGAGTTTTGACCAGATGCGGCACGTCCGTGATCTGAAGCGCGGCATCAACCGGTCGCCAGCCCTGCACCGGAAACAGTTCCGCGAACCGTTCCGGCGAGCTGACCCCCGCCACGGCGCGCGCCGCCAGCCTAGTTCGACCAAGATCGTGCAAGAGCGCATCAACCCGCTTGAGCTCCTGATCGACCTCCCGTAGATAGTCCAGCGCGAGCCACCACGCATCGGTGGCATCGCTGCCGAAAGGGCGCAGCGAGGTGTAGGTGACCCGGTCGCCGGAGAGTCGCGGGCGGCTCACATGCTCCTGGAAGCGCCAATGCTGAAACGATGTGCCGCGTGGACGTCGAAGCGTGAACAAGAAGGTCGGAGCACGTCTGCTGTCGATCTGCGTGGCGTCCGCGAGGCGCAGGATGCACGCCAGCTTGAGCGGCTCGATGATCCAATCGGCCGGCTGCCAGGTCAGCGATCCCTTCGCCTGCTTGAAACGGTCGGCCAGCACATCGACGTCCCACCAATGGCTCGCCGCGAGCTCACCGATCAGCGGACCGTAGGCCTCCCGAAGTTGAGTGTCGTGGATGAGGTAGAACTCGTTGCCCGCGCTGGTACGCCATGGCTGCTCGACCAGCCGCGCCGCCTGTTCCGCGTGGGATTCCCGGATCGCGGCGACCTGGCATTCCTGCACGACGTCCGCGGGCGGATCGTCCAGTTCTTCGGGCTGCGGCCAGCATTCTCTGCTGCGATAGAAGGCGACTGAGAGCAGGTCGCGCCACTTTTGCTCGCCGAGAGCCTGCGACAACCCGTTCGGATAGGCCGCCTGTCCCATCGCGGCGTCATGCAGCACGAAGGCACAACCAAGCACGTACGCTTCCGCAGGTGTCAGGCCATTGGCACTCCCGCAGACAAGGCTCGCGGTTTCCCAGAGCGCGTCGACATGCGTGATGTCGTGCACGGTGAAATCCGGCGTGCTGCGCGCAGCCTCGGCCAGCAGCGGGGTCGCGTTTTGACGCAACGAGAGATACGACGACCGCAAGTGCTCGCGCTGCCGCGCGTGCTCATCACGACGCGATCCAACATTCAACGTGCTTTGCCAGAGCTCTGTCGCTTCGAAACCGTGCTCCGGCATCAGGCGCCGACCTCCCGCTTCCGATCACACACCGAGTTCACCGCATCGAAGGAAGGATCACGAGCAATGCGAACAGCCACATCGCCGCCGTGGAGAGGACGATGAAGAGCAACATATAGGTCTCGTACCAACGGAGGACATTTCCGACCCGAGGTCGGGCGCGAAACCCCGGACGGACCATCTCATCCGTCAGGTCGCACTCCTCGTTCCGGTAATCCAGCCATGCGAACACTCCGACCGCGATGAGCATTGTGGTAAATGCAGCGGTGACTGTTGTAAGCAGCAGCAACCCGATCACCCCGTCGCGGGCGGTCAAAGGTGAAATGCCCCATCGCCGGTAGCCCACGAATAGTGCTACGACGCCACCAACGAGGGTTGTCGCCAGACCCTGATAAATCGCGAGGAATCGGTAAAGATTCTCATTCACGGTATGGATCTGCTGGAGTATGAACCGATATCGTTCCAGGGAGAAGTCCGAGGTCGTGGCCGATACGGCCTCGTCGGCGCCATTCGAAGCCGCTCGGTTAGGCGGCTCCCTCAGTGTGCGCGGTGCCGCGACGCGGGTGGGCTTTGCGACGCGCGATGCCATTCAACCCCCTCCACCGCAAAGCCACGGCAATAATCGTTCAGCAACGACCTCAAACCGCGGCCGAAACGGCATCCGCTCGCCTGGTGCCCGCGGGCAACTCCGCCCGACTCGAAGACCGAAAAACCACCAGCACGCTGCGATTAGTCTACCCATCGGACTGGCCTTACTACCCGGCAAACCGCCGATTCCCATCTGAAGGAGGGTGGGCGGCAGCGCCGGTCACGCCACCGCTTCGGCGGGTTGCGCGCGGTGGCTGGCGCGCCACTCCAGGGCCTCAGGCTCTTCGTGAAACTCCAGCAGGTGTTGGCCGTCGAAGCGGGCCAGGGCGTCGCGTACTTCAGCCGGAGTCGCGCGGAAGAACTCGCGGCGCAGGTTGACCCGGTTGACTCGTCGGGAGTCAAACTCCTGGTGTAGCTTGCGCTCCAGCGTCACCGCATCTTCACTGAATACCAGGGCGTGGACATCGAATCGGAACGGTACCGAAGCATCGCCGAGTTCGTTGATCCGCTCCATTGGCTCCAGGCGCCGGGTCAGCCCGATCTTCACCACGCGGTCACCGAAAGCGCCAATGTTGGAGATCACATACACGTACCCGGCCCGGATGTTCGCCTCGCGGGCGTCGACCGCCGCCATCGCCGCGTCGACCTCCGCGAGCTTGGTTTCCAGTTCGGCCAATCCGCCGGAATCCGCCGCCTGGCCGGAAGCACGCAGCCGAGCGACGGCGCCCACATACTTCTCACGCTCCTTGGCTAGCCGCTCGCGCTCGCGGACGATCTCGCGCTGCAACTTCTCTTCCTCGCGCTGCGCCTCACGCAACTCGCGGCGCCGCTCCTTCTCCTCGTCCTGCTTGGCCAGGAAGTCTGCGGTCAGCTCCAGTTCCCGCACCCGCAGCCGGTGGTACTGGTCGGTGATGCGGATGTCCATCGTGGAGCCGAGTCGCGCAATCGTGGCGCGAGCTTTGTCCAACCGCTCGATCAGCGATTGCAGGCGGTGCGGACGCATGCTACGCACCGCGTAGTCGGCCTCGGCGTTGTAGGCGCGCAGCATCAGCTTGGAGAAGTCGCTGACCATCCTGCGGCCCTGCGTCGCCGATCCATTCACGGTCCAGTTCGTGCTGCCGACAACGGCTTGACCCTTCCGTGCCGTCGTCTTGATGCCATCGGTCAGATCAGCCAGCGTGGACCTGTACGCCACCGCGTCAGCCAGCACGTGCCGGTACTCGTAAATGCCGACCTCTTGCAGCATCGCCGATTCGTCCGCGCGCACAATAGCCGCCTTCACCTCACGAAGCCGGATCTCCGCCTGCTGCGCCTCTAGGTTGGCGGCATCGCGGCGGACGTTCGCGGCGATCGCCTCACGCTCGGCTTGCTGGCGCACGCCGTCCAGGGTCTGCTCGAGGTCCTTTTGTCGGCGGGCCGCGTCCTCTGCCGCGGCGGCGCGGTCTCGCTCGATCTGCTGCCGTACTTCGGTCAACTGCGCGCGCATACGCTCGATCTCCTGCGCGAGCTGATCTGCGTCGAGACCGCGGACCCGGGAAAGCTCCTGTGCGAGAGCGGATCGCTCGGCAGTCAGGGCGGCGAGTTGCGCCTGAAGGGAGGCATTCTGTCCGGCGAGGCGAGCGGCCTCGCCACGTGCTTGTTCAGCTTCTGCCTCGACCTGTTTGCGCCGACCAAAACGTCCTACTGCCGCGCTGCGGCCGGCGTCGACGGGTGAGCCTTCCGGGACCGCGGGTTGGGGCATGCCGGAGGGAGCCAACGGGTTCGGGGCGAATGCCGGAGTCGGCCCAGCCGGGGCGTACCAGCCTTGATGCATCGAAGGAACTTCGACCCACAGCTGCCAACCTACTGGCGGCGCAGGCCAGCTCGGGTCGGGCTGCCATCCCGGCGGCGGCATCCAGCCCGCCGGTGGTTGCGGCCAGTTCGGCGGCGGGTTGAACCGATACGTCATCAACGCCCTCCCCTGTGCGTCTTCGCCGCCCGTTCAAGAGGCGTACCACCGCAATAGCTACGGAGAGGGTGAATACGGCCTTTTCGAGCAGCTATCAGTAAACATATATGCGCACAGCAATGCACACACGACAGCGCTCTGATGGAGACCGAACGCACACACTTCCGTTACATGCCGATTGGCGCGCGGCAGTTCGACCGTTGCCACAGGCTGTGCGGCGACCGGCGTCACAGCCGCGTCTGCCAGGCCGTCCGCGTCGTGCGGCTGTGCGGCCTGGCTGCTTCGAGGCGGGCGACTAGGATTCGGAATGGAAACAGGACACGTACTGCGCGCACCGGCGAAGACACCACTTCGGTACCGGAGTCGGCGCCGAGGTTGCCGAACACCGCCCAATCCGATACCCGGGATAAGCGTAGGGCCCGGCGCGAAGCCGGGCCCTACGTCAGACTGCTGTCACGACGCGGATGTTTGTTCCTGCTGGTTCGCGTTATTGTTGGCGACCCTCGCGGCGTCGCGCAGCGCGTTGGCCACCGTGTTCAGCTGCGAGCGGTGCGAGGTCTCCCAGTCGTGGCGGAAGCCGTTCGCGTCGTTGCCGAGCCACTGGACGTGGCTGAGCGCGCTGGAAAGGGTATTGACGATCTGTTCGATCTCATCAGCCCTCGAATCCAGCTGCTTGGCGAAGGTGCGAACCTCGCCGACGTCCATTCCGAGCATGCCCATGAGCGTCCCTCCATCTATTCGGATCGGTCGGTACCTCAGCCGGCGCGCAGTCCAGACCGCGGGGTTACTCCCCGTCGGTCCAGGCGGTCTGCACGACGGCCGTCTTGCCACCCGAGACGAGCAATGCTCGGCCGGGCGGGAAGTCGGCGCGCTTAAGGCGCGGCGGGAACGGTGTGCGGAATTGGGTGTCGCCGTCCGCGCTGCTCGGGGCGAGGGCCAGGCCTACCCGCCCGGACTTCATCAGGCCGATGATGCCCATGGTGGTCCCGCTGATCGCCGAGCTCTCGGCCTCGCCGGCGAGCAGGTGCCGGTTAGCGAGGCATTCGCGGGCCAGATCTGCCAGCGGCGCGTCCCCAGGGCTGCCGCTGAATTCGGTGAAGCCCTCCACGAATATCGCGGCCGGCGGCATGCCGGGAGCGAACACGGCGTCCGCTAGAAGTTTGCGGGCGAGGTCGGCCGCGTCCTGTGCGCCACCCGCCGTCTCAGTCCACAGCGATAGCGCGGCGAGGCCAGAGGTCCTGGGGGCGAAGAGGTATAGGCGCGTCTCCGGATTCCACCGGCGCAGCGCGACGGCGAGCGTTCGCAGCGCTGCGGTGCGGCCGGAACCGGGCGGTCCAGAGATGAGGAACGAGCCGTGCGGCACGAAGTCCTGGGGCGCGAGGTCCGAGCCGCGCAGGCCGAGCACTGGACGGTCCGCCACGCGCGCGGGCAGCTCGACGAGGGGGAAATGCTCGGGCAGCCGCCGGAAACGGTGTGCCGGCTCGATTCCCGCGCGCACCATGGTCGCCGCGAGCGCACTCAGATACGAGACCTGGACTTGCGGCTGCGGGCTGTTGCCAAGGATCGCGATTTGTACCTCCGAGCCGCGCAACAGGCCACGGCCCGGTACCGACGCCGGCCCAAGGACGCCCATGGGCGCCGCGAGGACCGAGTATTCGTTCTCGTCGGCCAGCCTCAGCACCACACGGGTCTGGATCGAGGAGGCGAGTGCGGCGGGGACCGCCGAGGCTCGGTCAGCGGTCACCAGAACGTGCACGCCGCGCGCCCGCCCGTCCGCGGCGATCGCGCAGAAGCGCTCGAACAGCCGTGTGCGCTCGACCGAGGATTCACCGAACTGCCGGAATGCGCCGACTCCATCCACCAACAGCAGGATGCGCGGTTCGGCGGTCTTCCCGGAGAGACGGCGGTACTGAGTGATCGTCTGGGCATTCACGGCCGCATAGCGCGCGCCGCGGTCCGCGACTAGCTCGTCGAGCCAGTTCAGCAGTCGAGCGACCATTTCTTCGTCGGCCCCGTCGGCGATCGTGCCGACGTGCGGAAGCCGATCGAGCATCGCCAGGCCGCGCGCTCCGAAGTCGAGTCCGTACACGTGGCACGGATCGACCGTGCTGACCCGGCCGGCCGCGACGGCCATGGTGCGCAGGAGGGTGCTCTTGCCCGATCCGCCGGTTCCGTAGACCGCCAGATTGCCGTCGACATCAGGCCGGAACCCAACAGGGATCTGGCGCTGGTTCTCGGGATCGTCCAGTACCCCGAAGACCAGCGTCCCGTCCTCGGCGCCATCCGTGAACACCGCGCGATCGCTGAGGTCGTACACAGAAGCGAGCGGGTCGAGCCAAGGCCGCCGCGGCGTCGGGAGACCGGCGTCGGCATGCGCGTCCTTGATTGCGCGGACCATCCGTTGCAGATCGGTCGGCCCGTGATCGACCGTGTGGTCCTGTTCCTCGGGCTCCCAGAGCGCGACCGCGCCGAAGCGCAGCTCCTCCACCAGGATGCGCGGTGGCGCAGGCTCTCGGGACGTCCAGCCTCCCGCGTAGCCGACCTGGAACGGCAGCAGGCGGCCCGGTCCGGTCTTGGACACGGCGCGGCCGGGGGCCGAGGCGTCGAAGTATGCCGCGTCGCCGACACCGAGCACATCCTCACTGTCGGACTCGTCCGCCATCCGAAGGGCGAGGCGCAGGTTGGTGTTGGCCCGCAGGTTGTCCGTGATCACCCCGGCGGGACGCTGGGTGGCCAGGATCAGGTGGACACCCAGGGAGCGGCCGCGCTGCGCCACGTTGATCACACCGTCGACGAACTCGGGCAGCTCCTTGGCCAATGCGGCGAACTCGTCCACGACGATGACCAGGCTCGGCGGCGCGTCAGTGCGCCCGCGCCGCTCCAGTTCCAGCAGATCCTTCGCGTGGTGCTGGGCGAAGTGCCGCTCGCGGCGGTGCAGCTCGGCGCCGAGCGAGACCAGTGATCGGCGCACCTTGTGCTGGTCGAGGTCGGTGACTAGGCCGACAGTGTGCGGCAGCTCGCCCAGGTCGCCGAACGCCGAGCCGCCCTTGTAGTCCACGAGCAGAAACGTCACTCGCTGTGGGCTGTGCGCCATGGCCATCGCGACGATCCAGGACTGGAGCAATTCGCTCTTGCCTGCCCCGGTCGTGCCGCCGACCAGCGCGTGCGGGCCGTCTGCGCGCAGATCAAGTGCATGTGCCCCGAGGGCGTTGACGCCGAGGATCGCTCGCAGCGTTCCCGGCTTGCGCAGGATCCTGACGTTTGCGGAGGCGGGCGGCGGCGGTGCGTAGCGGCCGGTGAGGATCGAACGGCTCTGCGACCACCGCTCCAGGACGGTTTCAGCGGTGGGCTCCAACTGCTCGCCGCCGACCGCGAGCAAGGAGACCGCGCCAGGTAGGTCGCTGGCGTCGTCGGCGCGGGCGGCCAGGTCGACGCGCGGCGCGAGCAACAGCGCGAGGTCCAGTGCCTCTCGGGCTGCCAGCGTCTCCACAGCCAGCGGGCTGATCGACTCGCCGCTTCCGGCGAATCCGGCGAGCCATCCGCCGGCCGCGTCCTGCACGGCGAAGACCCGGCACGCCGCGGGCAACTGGGCTGGGCGGTCCGCGATCCAGAGCACGTAGACGCCGTGCTTCCAGCCGTTTTCGGCGACGGCGACGATCCGGCTGCGTTCCACCGGCGTGTCGTCCTCGACCACCACCAAGACCAGGGGCAGTTGCGGACTCGCGCTCTCGCCGCCGGGCCGCGACGCGGTGGCGCGATGGGCGATCAGTTCTTCGAGCTCGGACACCAGGACGGCGGCATCGCCCGCGGTGGCCGCAAAGCGTTGGCGGTCGAGAGTTCCGCGTTCGGGCGTGGCGTGGGGCAGCCACTTGAGCCAGTCCCACGCGAGCGCGGTCTGAACCGAGGCGAACGCGGTGATTAGCAGTTCGGCCGGCGAGTGCAATCCGACGGCCTGAGCGACCAGGCCGCGCGCGACGCCGAGCGCCTCCTCGCGCCCACCCGCCACTCCGATCGCGCCGTCCCGGCCGGGCGCGGCGACGACCGGCACGCGCTCGACGTGACCGAACGGCGCTGCGGCCGCTTCGAGCTCGTTCATCAGGGCCCGCACGAAGCCTTGGTCGGCCGGCAGGACGACGGTGTTGCGTGAGCGCAGTGTCGCGGTGCCTAGGCGCAGTTCGCCGAAGCCGGGCTCGCCGGGGCGACGGGTCCATAGCAATGCGCCGCCATGTCTCATGGCATCGACGCAGTCGTCGAGAGCGGGGTGCTCGTGGCGCCGCGCCGCCGCCTCTTGAGCACCGGCCGCGCGGGCCTTCTCGACGAGTTCCGCCAGGCTCGTTCGGAAGTCGGCGGTGGCGAGCCTGAGTTCCTTGCGCGCGGCGACCCGGCCCTCGACCGCGTATCCGCCTGCCATCAGCGGGCTGAGCAAGACGAACATCAGCGAGGAAAGCTGGCGGGTCGTCAGATAGAGCAGCGCGCCGACGAGCAGCGGCATCAGCATCGGGATGATCGGCAGCCGGGTGGTCGGCGCCGGTTTCGGCGGAACCGGCGCGGCCAGCTCCGTGCCGTCGTAGCGCGGATCGAGACGGGGCGGGCGGTTGAAGCCGCCGCGGTCCTCGGGGGCGGCGGCTCCGGCCGGATCGAAGGCCCGCACCAGCAGTTCGGTGTCGCCGAGCCGCACCCGGTCGCCACGCCGCAGCAGCGCCCGTCCAACGGTCGTAGTGCCGACCTCCAGTCCATTGGCCGACCCGAGGTCCACGATCTCTATCTGCTCACCGACCTTGATCCGGGCGTGGCGCCGGGAGACCATCGTGTCGGTGAGATAGATCCCGCAGGCGATGTCGCGGCCGACGGCGGTACTGCCGCTGGGCAGCCGGAACTCCTTGCCCCGGTCGGGGCCGGTGACGGCTTCGAGGATCGCGACGGTCTGCGAGGCCGCAGCCGTCGGAGCGGCGTCGAGCGCGGATACGACGGCGACCGTCATCCCCGAGCGCAACCCGCTGTCGCCGACGGAGGATTCCGGGTCGAGCAGGGCGGTGCGCGGTCCGAGCACCCGTAGCGTTGGGCGCGCGATAGTGCTCGGGGCGGGCGCGCCGGGGAGCCGATCGCGCGGATCGGCGCGCACGAGGTATTCGGCCAGGTCGCCGACCTTCGCCGCGGCGTCGACCGTGGCCAGCAGGTCGATGGCGGGCTGGTCGCGACGCTGGAGATTGACCTTGAGTTTCATCGCGTCCCCTGGGGTCCGTGGCCCGCTGAAATCAGTGTTCTCAGGTCGAAGGCGGCCTTGATCCGAGTACGCCGGCCAGCCTGCCGGGTCAGGTCGCGGCGAGCCGTGTCGATCTCGCGCCAGTAGCCGCGGGCGTGGTCCTCGCTCGGGTCGCCGGGCCCGAACACGGCGGCGTCGGCGGTGCGGGCCAAGGCGGCCAGGCCGGTGCCGGCCAGGCGGCCGGCCTGCTGTTGCCGGGTGATCCCGGGCGGGACTGCGAAGCCGAGGTCACGGGCGTGGTCGACGAGGTCGAGCCAGCCCGCCGCGAACCGGTTTGCCGGAGAGCCGGTGGTACGCCGCCGGTGGCGCCGGTGCGCCTTCAAAGCGGCCACGGCGCCGAGGACGAAAGCGACACACCCGATCGGCGCGAGAATCCAGCCGAGCACTGTAAGCAGCGTGCCCAGCCAGGCCGGGAATCCTGATGGCTGCGAGGGCTGGCGCAGCGCCGCGGTGCTCACGGACCCACCGCCTGCGGAGGCGTCGCTCGGGGGATGAAGGGCGTTGGGCGGCGGCACGACCGCGGCCGCGGCGTCCTGTGCGGTCTGCGGGGGCTGAGGCGCGGGCGCTTTGGCCTGGTCGGGCATGAAGTCGGCATCCGGGATGGTCGCCCACGCGCCTGAGGCGATGTGGACCTGGACCCAGGCGTGGATGTCGCGGCCGCGCACGATCCCGCCGTTTTCCGTCATCGCGCCGAAGACGACGCGGGCCGGGATGCCGAGGCTTTCGGCCATGAGCGCATAGACGGCCGCGTACTGCTCGTCATCACCGACCGGCTGCGGACCATTGAGGAAGCTCGTCAACCGCACGATGCTGTGACCCGGCAGATATTGGCCTTGGCCGGGACCGCCGTCGCTGTAGGCCCCCTGGTCGCGCAGGTAGGTGCCGATCGCTTTGAGCTGTGCGCCGAGTCCCGCCGCGCCCTTGTCCCAAACGGTCGCGCGAGCTGAGAAAAGGGCTTGGTACCCGTCGGTCACAGTCGGCGGCCCGTAGGGCTGGGCATCCGCGGCCAAGCTCGTCGTGCCGAGAGTGGTACGCAGCACGACCGTGTCGCCGGTGTGCAGGCGACTGGTGACGATGCCGGTCGCGGTGGCACGGTTGTACCAGAGCTCGTCCGCGATGTCGGCGCCAGCGGACGACGCGGCGACGAATGAGACTTCGTGGACCGACCCGGCTGTGGGCAGCCACGGGCTGACATCCGCTGCGTCCGCGTATGCGGACGCAATAGTGATACGCACTGTCGTGATCGGTCCGGTCGGCGCTCCCGACGGCGTGGCGAGGGTCGCGCCGACGCGTTCGAACTCGTCGCCTCGTCCGGCGTTGACAGCACCCCAGACGGAACCGTTGTAGTCGTCGAGCGTTGCGATCTGTATCGGGACGCCCTGCGGTAGCCCGGTGATCGTCATCAACGTTTGATTCCAGAGCTGGTTGGCGTCTTTGGTGTATTTGTGGAAGCCGACGAGCGGACTCGGGTACGCGGACAGGTCGAGCGGCGGAGTGATGTGGTCGCGAGCGACCACGCGGCCCGCTCCGCCCGCGCCGGGCAACCAGGGCTCGACGAATGCCGCGCAGGTCGTCGCGACAGCGAGCACCGCGACTCCGGTGACCAGCCGCCAATGTCCGTGCGCCTCCGCTGTTGTGGCTACCCGCCGCCGTGTGCGGGTCGCGATCCAAAGGAGCGCGACGATAGCGAAGAGGGCGCCAGTCAGGAGCCACCGACTCGGCTCTTCCGTACCAAGCGCGACCACGGCTGCCAGCACGGCGAGCGGAGAGAGCACGACGGAAGCGGCAGCAGTCCCACGGCGCACCGACAGGTACCCGAGAAGGGAGCCTGCCATGCCCAGAACCAGCGGCACGGCCAACAGCGGCTCAGAATCCCCGACTGGCGGCTGAGTCGTGAGCAACTGCTTCCAACCCTGCACAGCGGCGCTCGCCGCAGAGCGCAGAGTCTGCACGCTCGGCAACACGGCGCCAAGCCCCTGGCCGCGCACCATCAGTGCGGGACCGAGCAGGCAGTAGACGATGATCGAGACCGTGATGGCGGCAAGCGCGGAATCCGCGAGCCGGAAGGCGAAGTGACTGGCTATCAGACCGAGGAGTACACCAGCGGTCCCGACTAAGAGGAACGCCCAGCCTGCGTATGAGGACCGCAGTCCGGACAACGCGAGCACGCATAAAGCGCCCAGGAATGCCATGTCCGCGAGTGGCGCCGGGTGTGATCGCCGGGTCTCAACTGTCCCTGACCCGCCGGCCGAAGAGGGCGACGGGGAGGAGGAGACAGCGCCGCGGTGCAGGATGCTCATCCAGCGGCCCCTTCGCGAACGAGAACCGGCAGTTCGCCGAGCCGCTCAAGGCCGAGCACAGTCAGCGGTCCGGCGGACCTGACGCCGGTGAGCTGGGCTGGATCGACCTGGATCACCACTGTTCGCAGCTGCCGGGGCACCCGTAGGCACGCCCGGCGCAGTTGTTCCGGCGACGGGATGGCGCCCGTCACCACCAAGACCGCAGTCGTGCGCGGAGCGACACGTAGGCCCCGGCTAAGCAGAGAACTGATCCCAGCGTCGGCGGCGGGCTGCGCTCGAGAGCATGTGTCGAGGGCGTGCGGCAGAATCGGTTCGTGCGCGAGGTGGCTGGACACCAGCAGCGTCAGCGGTAGTTTGTCGCGCAGCGCCCGTTGCGCGATTGACGCGCCGACACTGACGGCCGTCTCGAAGTCTTCGGGATTGCGATACGAGGCGGGGTCACCGTCGACCGCGACCAGCAGATGCGTCAAGCGGGTCTCGAGGAACTGGCGCACCAGAAGCCCGGCGCCCGGCTTCGCAGTGGAGAGCTTGGCCGACGAACGCCAGTGGATGTGCCGGGCATCATCGCTGGGCACGTACTCACGCAGAGTGTGGAATTCCAGGTCGCTGGCGGAGATGTGTTCGGTGACCCGCCCCTCCAGATCGTGCAGCATCCCAGAGCCGAGCGGCGGCAGCGGGACTCGCTCGGGATGCACCAGCACTTCGCGGACGTCGGTCCAGGCGACGGTTCGGCGGATGAGTCCGAATGGGTCGCCGCGCACGGAAGTGGCCGGCCCGACCGCGATCACTGCCCTTGCGCGCCCCTGCACCGTGAACGGAT
>Ga0209810_1004143_pt1 | contig 14270 bp, 11 predicted proteins | sample Coa_R1_7_FD_187159 | JGI IMG/M metagenome (GOLD analysis project Ga0209810, IMG submission 187159) | Surface soil microbial communities from Centralia Pennsylvania, which are recovering from an underground coalmine fire - Coalmine... | ecosystem: Environmental > Terrestrial > Soil > Unclassified...
AAGAGGGTATCGTCCCCGGCGGCGGCGTGGCCCTGCTCGATGCCACCCAGGCGCTGAACAACGTCAACGCCACCGGCGATGCCGCGACCGGCGTGAACATCCTGCGCCGCGCTCTGGAGGAGCCGCTACGCCAGCTGGCGATCAACGCCGGTAAGGACGGCTCGGTGGTCGTGGAAGGCGTGCGCCGCGCTCAGAAAGAGCATAACAGCAACCGCTACGGCTACAACGTGCTGGACGACAACTACGAGGATATGGTCGAAGCCGGTATCATCGACCCGGCGAAAGTGACGCGCTCTGCCTTGCAGAACGCCAGCAGCATCGCCGCCATGATCCTGACGACCGAGGCCCTGATCACCGACATCCCTGAGAAGGAGAAGCCCGCTGCCCCGGCCATGCCAGAATACTAAAAAGGTAGAGGGCCAGAAGAAAACGTCCTCGCGCCGGTTGGCGCGAGGACGTTTTCTTCTGGCCCTCTACTCCAGAATCAGGAAGTGAACTTGAACGAGTCACATATGGGCTGGAAGTATTTTTGAAGAGCCTCGTTGTAGACAAGGGAAGGCGCGAAGAAAATGATGTTGTAGTAAATCTTATTGTGTTCGGCAGAAATGCTGGTGACATGATACTGGACGATACCCCCATTGGTGGCAACATCGAAGGTTGCGTCTTGCTCGGGCCAGACGACGCCGCCTAGCGTGCGCTGGAGCGTTACCGGCGTAATTGACTGCAAATTGCTGACACCTTGCGCATTCTGAAAACTTTGAATTTCAGCCTGATTGAGGGCGTCCGCACTGGGAACTGTGGCTGAAACAGCAGATGAAAGGCGCGCAACGGCAAAATCGATGGGGAGTTGCAGCGGACGAAAACTGATCTCTGTAGTACCATTCGACACCTGCGGCGCCTCTTCCTGCCAGTCGGACGGGAACTGCAGCGAAACTTGCAGGGCGTTGCTGCCAGCTTTACTGATGCTCTGAAACGAACTGGGAGAAGGCAGGTCACTGGTAGTAGTAGGCGTTGGCGAAACTACTGTTCCCGCCGTGCCGGTAGCCGTCGCCTTTGGCAACGTGACAGGCTTGACGGGCGTCTGTGCCGCGAGCTGGCCGCTGGTATAGAGGGAGCCAAGCGTCACCCCGACGCCTGCCACGACGGCCAGGATAAGGATAGCGGCGGTCATGAGAATGCTGCGTACGGAGCGCCGGGGTCTGGCCTCTACCGGCGCGGCAGGGGTGGGGGACACCGGAGTGGCGCCGTTTTGCGCCGCGCTCGACACATCAAGACGGGGCAACGTGGCAAGGGAAGCGGGCAGTTGCGCGCTGCTGCTCGGCCAGGGAGGCGCGCCCGCCGGCAGGTACGAAAAAGCGGTTGTAACAGGGCGAAGCGGTGATCCGCAATTCTGGCAAAGCGTCGCTGAGTCGGCGACTTCAGCGTTACAACGAGGACATTTCATAGGGACACCCCCATTATGCTAATTCTGCTGCTGCCGCTGTGGCAGGCGCACCAGGCAAACGACAATCGAAGCGCACCGTTCCATTACGGCGGTCGGTCACAACATGGATCACTTCAAGGACAATTGCTTCTCCAACTGAAACCGGCACGTCTTCTACATCAAGGACACGACACTCAAAATGACGGTCTGGATCAACTGTATCGGCGATGACACAGCGGACATAGGGATGCTCGGCCCCCTGAAAGAAGGTGCTGAGGCCCGTTTCTTTCTCCAGGAGGGTTCCCTCTCGTGTCATACGTTTCATCTCCTCATCACTACACCTGAGACATTTGCATGCTAGAAATATTAGAGAACACGCGGCAAAATGTCAACCTTTTTCGACGAGGAATTTTTAACGGGGAAATGAAACGCGCCGCCAACGTTGGCGGCACATTTCATTTCCCCGTTAAACAGGTTACTTTTTCAGCACTTCGGGATTCAGGATATTGGGTGGGGTCTGGCCGTTGTGGAAGGCAGCGATATTCTCGGCAGCCATCGTGGCCATCAGCGTGCGCGTGCGGAGCGAGGCGCTGGCAATGTGCGGCAGCAGCACAACGTTTTCCATACTGAGCAGTTCCGGCTCGACCGCCGGTTCGTTCTCAAAGACATCCAGCCCGGCGGCGGCAATCGTGCCGTTTTGCAGAGCCTTGACCAGGGCCTTTTCATCCACAATGGGGCCGCGCGCCGTGTTGATGAGGATGGCGGTGGGCTTCATCATCCCCAGTTCGCGCTCGCCGATCAGGTGATGCGTCGAGGGCATATACGGCGTGTGGATGCTGACGAAATCGGCCTGCTGGAGTATCTCATCCATCGGCATGTACGTGACGTTGTACTGCCGCTCCTCTTCGGGCGACATACGATACACATCATAGTAGAGAACCTTCATATCGAAGCCGCTGGCCCGTTTAGCAACAAGCTTGCCGATGCGCCCCGCGCCGATCAGGCCGAGCGTGGCCCCGTGAACATCGGTTCCGCAGAAGAGCAGGGGACCCCAGCCGGTGTACTTGCCGGCGCGCAGGAAGCGTTCGGCTTCAGGAATGCGGCGCGCCGTTGCCATGAGCAGGGCAAATGCCAGGTCGGCGGTCGTATCGGAAAGCACGCCGGGGGTGTTGCTGACGGCGATACCCAGGCGCGTTGCCGTCTGAACATCGATATTGTTGAAGCCGACCGCCATATTGGCAACCATCTTGAGGCGCGGACTGGCGGCGGCGCACGCCTCTAAGAAACGCGCATCGATCGTGTCGGTGAGCAGAGAGTAAATATAATCATGCCCGGGGCCGCGCCGCAGCAATTCCTCATAGGGCCAGATAACCCCTTCTTCCATATTAGCCTCGACATCGCCGATAGCCTCAAGGATCGGGTAAGCGGCAGCAGGAACCTTCTGCGTCACGAGAATTTTAGGACGATCTGCCATAATAATGACCTCCTGACGAAAGTATTGTATTCCTATTGTACCACTTCACGCTATCTCTTGCCGATGCTCGTCAGAACGTAGGAGCCGATTAATCGGCGCCTACGGGATGGTTTGATTGCTGTGTTGGCGCGATAAGCGCAGGTTCGGCGGCCACAATGGCGTTTTCCTCTATGACCCCGATAGGAGCAGGCGTCGTGGGGATAGAGGCCGGGGCAGGCAGGCAGAAGGGCCTGCCGAAGCGGCGGCGCAGCAGCATGGCGAGCGCGGGCCAGCCATCGCGCCAGGGCGAAAGCTTCTTCGCCTTGCGCGGCCTGTAACTGATGGGAGCTTCCTCGATGCGGTAGCCTGCCTGAAGAATGCAGGCGGTCATCTCCGGCTCGATCTCGAAGCGGCGGCCTTCCATTGGCAGCGCGCGGGCGACGTGACCAGGCATCAATTTGTAGCAGGTCTCCATATCATGGATGCGGCAGCCGAAGAGGATATTGGTCACAAGCGTGAGAAAGCGGTTGCCCCAGCGCGTGGAGAATTTTTGCGGCGAGAGGTCGCGCCGACCATACACCACCACGTGTTCTTTGCCTGTCCGGCGCGCCTCTTCCCATCTACGCACCAGCGCGGGCAGGTCCTGCGGGTCATATTCCATATCGGCGTCCTGGATCGTGACCAGCTCGCCGCTGACCAGGCCGAAGCCTGTGCGTAGCCCCGCGCCCTTCCCCTGATTGCGGGCGTGACGTATATAACGATAGGCATTGAACGGTTCCTTCTGCCGCAAAGCCTGCAAAATCTCCCAGGTGCGGTCCGTCGATGCGTCGTCCACAACGATGACTTCAAGGTCCAGCGGAACCCGCGCGAGGGCCTCAAGAACCTGAGCTACCGTCTCCTCTTCATTGTATACGGGAACAACCACCGAAATCCGCATGCGCTGCTACCTCGTTTCTCTGATGTGTACAGGATTTCTAACCCTGTTCTAATAAACGAGTGAGCGGGGAAATGGAGCAGTAGTAGCCCTATTGCCATAGCTGAATAGTACCATCGGTCAGAGCGACGAGGAGTCGGTGATCGCCGAAATGCAGCGCGCTGATCTGCCAGGGATGGTAAAATTTCTGCACGAGCTGGCCGCGCGAGACCGACCAGAGGTCGACGACGCCCTCGTTGATCTCGCTATCCTCGCGGGCAACGGCCAGATAGTGTCCGTCGGGGGAGAGAGCCAAGCGCGAACTGCCGCCCATCGTCCCGCTGGCCAGTTCGATATAGGTGCCGTTGCCGCTATCATAGATGCGTATATTCTTCGCAGCGTGGACGAAAGCAAGCATCCTGGCATCGGGCGTGAAGGTATAGGGCGGGGAGCAATCGGCGCAGCGACCGGCCAGCACAGAGGCGCTGATCTGCGGGCGAATCTTGCCGCTTTTGCCGCCGAAACGCGCCTTGCCGGTCAAATCCCAGCGCCGGATGACCACCATCTCCTCGCGTTCCTCCGCCACATGGGCGCAGGAGAGCGTAAGCAGGGCGCGTACATCCCGCGCCAGGCCGCGCAGGCGAATGGCCCAGAACTGCCGGTTCGCAACCGTATCTTCCATACAGACAATGGGCTGGCTCAACTGCTCCTCCGGTTCGCCGAGCCGGTGAGTAACAACGTCGGTTCCGCGCACGCCCCAGGCGCGCGGCGACCGCGCGTCATCGATGAGCAGGGGCAGGGCAGCAATGGCCTCGCCGACGCCGAGGCCGCTTTCTGGCGCGCGCAGCACCATGTCAAGAGAATAGTGAGCGGAGACGGCGCGCTCGGTCAGCGGGTAGCTCCAGAACAGCGCGCCATCTGTAGCGTTCCAGACATGCAGCGCCACGTGACCCCAGCCTGCGAGCAGCATGCCATCAGGGGAGAAACGCAGTTCGCGCAGCGACTCAACGCTAAGGCCGGGACGAGTGACAAACGAGATGGCCGCCGGAACGGTCGTCTCCCTCTCTCCTTCAACCAGCCGCCAGATTTGCCCTTTGCCGTCAATCGTCCCGGCGGCGACCGCGAGACCTTCCGGCGTTTTGACGCTGCCCAGCGCGGAGATGATGCCCAACGTACTATGCAAAACGGGGCCGACATGCAACGGCCCCTTCGTGCTGAAGATGCTGAGACCGGAAAACTCAAAATCTTCGGCGAAATCGACGCGATGTGGGCGCGGGCGCGGGCGCGCGAAGCCCCCCTTACGAAAATCGAGGACGCCGCCCAGCGCCGCGTCGTAGTTCAGCCGCTGCTGCGCGTCGCTCAACACGGCATACGCACGATTGATACGCTTCATCTGCTCCGCCCCGCCCGGCCCTGCCAGGTCAGGATGGTAGCGTCGCGCCAGTTGCCGGTACGCCCGCTTCAATGTATCGCTATCCGCATCTACCGGGACGCCTAAAATGGCATAGTAGTTTTCGGGTGTGTCCATAGTAGTATCGTATCACATGGAGGTCACAGCGACACAATCCTTGTGCGCGCGCTCATAGTGTTCTGAGAGAGGCGGCGTAAGGCCCAGATGTACCAGGTGGCAATGGAGCGGTAGGGGCGCCAGACCTCGCCGCGTGCGAGCAGTTGCTGGCGCGTCGGGCGCTGCTCCAGATGGTAGGCTGCGCGCACCCCTTCGATGAAGCCGAGGTCATCCAGGGGCAGCACGTCAAGGCGACCAAGCGAGAACATGAGAATCATTTCCGCCGTCCAGCGCCCGATGCCCTTGACTTCGATGAGGCGACCAATCACGGCTTCATCATCAAGCGTGTGCAACTCATCGAGGTTCAACTGGCCCCGTGTGACGCGCTCCGTCAGGTCAAGCACATAGCGGGCTTTGGGCGTTGAGAGGCCGACGCCGCGCAGCCCATCACGGTCGAGCGCGCTCAGGGCTGCCGCTGTGACCGCCGTTCCCGGCTCCAGCGTGAGCGCGGCGCGCAACCGCCCCATAATGGCGTCGGCGGCCTTCACTGATATCTGTTGCGAAATGATGGCGTCAACCAGTGTCTCAAACGTATTGGGGTTCGGCGCGAGCGTGCAGGGGCCAACGCGCATGATGGCATCAGCCAGCACGGCATCCACGCCGCTCAGATGGGCCATGCCTCGTTCGATGGTTTCTTGCCAGGGTGTGCTGGTTATAGACATAGTTCCTGTGAAAGTCGTATCCTGATTACCCGTTCAGGAAGCTATCGACTTTCGTACTCCTTCCTGAGGCTTTGCTTCATGGCTCTTCAAATCAATCTGTCTCTATTCCACTTAAGATAGTGTTTAAGATCATTGCAGTGGTCACAGGGTAATAGACCCTCATGCTGAAGTCTTCCTACTACAATTCCTGGAGCAATACCCATTCTCTGAGCAAATTCTCTAATACCTGCTTTTGTACAATAAGTCTTCTGCTCTACAAACTGTTTCCAGTGAGCAGGGGCAATTAATAGATTGGATGCAAATAAATTTGCATCGTTCTCGTCTTCCTCTCTATCTTTCTGATCCATTTCCAGAAAAACCTGTCGTTTTCTATGTCTCAGAATATGGCCAGATTCATGAAAGAATGTGAACCAGAGATGGTCGTCGGTTTTATAACGTAAGCTGAGCTGGATCAATGCTTTCGTTGGTGTTAGCCACTGAGTCGCGCCACAAATTCCAGTTCCGGGTAATTCTTGCACAAAAACTACAGCTACACCTGCATTTGCACACAGGCGAACCAGTTCGTTTTGAAAAAAGCTAACAGGCTCAATGGTCAGTGTACGAATGTGGAATAGCGCGTCTTGAAAAGCTTCTGCACTGTACGGGGTACATTCAATCTGCTGGGCTTCTAATTCTCCCCGGCGTAACCATGTCGCTACTGCCCCAAAATTGCCTGTGAGTTTTGTAGATTTACGATAGGCAATAATTTTACTTTCCCAGATGGCCCGCCATGCATCTGGAGATGCTACACCAAAGAATTTCAAGGATTCCAGAACCTGTTGAGATTTATCGGAGCAGGGAGGAATCCAACCACGACTTATCATAAGTCGGACTGGTATCTCCTTCAGCCACCATATCCAGCTTTTAAGGCGCTCCCCTTCATCAAGACGGGCTAGAGATTCTCGGTATTGTTGCTCTCGTTTTAGCCAGAAAGATGCCGGAATTTGGAGTACTTGCTCCAATTGCAAAGCGGTTTCAGCTGTGATGGCTGCTTTCTTTTGTATGATCTCATTGATTGTTTTAGTCGGACGACCCATGCGTCTTGCCAGTTCCGCCTGAGACATGCCTATTGTTTCTAGAGTCTCTAAAAGAGTTTCTCCGGGAGGAGAGACATAGTCAGGTCGATATTCATTTTGCAGATTAGCCATGATAGTCCTCCACAGCAAGAACTTTAATCGCCGTTACCTCTCTCCAGTTTATTCCACCATCGGGTTTTCCTGGGACTGGATCATTTGCTACCTCAAAAATAAGTCGGTAGGGATGATCCAGATCTACTGCTAAAGTTCCTTCTCTATCTCCTCTCAACTCGTGACATCTCACCTGTGGTAGGGTACGCATTACTTCAAGGGTATCCGCAGCTCTAAATTCATCAAGGCGACGCCTGATTAACTTTGCACGTAATGGACCATATTTTCGGACTAATAGAGACTGGTCATTGCATACTTTCTCCAGTTTCCGATCCTGAAAGAGAATATCCACCTTTCCAGCCCCTCGAAATAATATTAACCCTAAGGGTTAATATTATTATAACACAGGCAAATTATCTTGTAAAGTTTGCCGGGCTAAGGGTCAGGGAAATTGCTGAACAGAAAAAAATGAGCAGGGGCAAGCTGGAGCGGCTTGCTGATTTATCGCGTCCAACGCTAAGAGATATTTTTCGCAATCCGTATAAAGAGGTAACATCTATCACGCTTGCAAAGCTGGCAACCGCGCTTGACATGCCTGTCATCGGGTTATTTGAAGAGGTTCCCGACGGCAGAACCGACGAGGGCGCGGTTGTCTGTCACTGCTTGTACGGTTTGATATCGAAGATGGCGAGGTGCTGGATATCGGTGTAGATCTGGACAGCGCCGATTTCCTGCTGGTCGGTGGCCGGGTCGGTGCGACCGACATAGGCGTAGTTGGCCTGGGTAGCCATGTCGTTGAGAATGGTCAGGGTCGAAGGCTGCGCGAGTTGCGTCTGATCCATTGTGACCAGTTGTTTCGCATCGCTGCGCACCTGTTGCAGCCAGGCGTTGACACTGTCGAGGCCCGCGCTGATCTGGTTCGCCAGACTTTGCTGGTAAGGCGTTGAGCCGGGGGCCTTCAGTACACCGGCCATGTGCAGCGTGAGATGATATACGTAGCCGGGAGGATTCTGCGTCCCCGACTGCAGCTCAAGCAGGGGAGCCGAGGCGTTCTTCGCGGGCAGCACCAGAAACGGTGTTCCGGCAGGCACATCGTTGTGAACCAGTTGCTGACCATCAAGGTAGTCCAGGATGCGCACGATCTGGCGATGCATCAGGGCATATTCCTGCGTCTGCCACTCGTCCCTGGCGCTACTGGCAAAGGCCAGAACTTCCTCTGAGTTGCGGAAGTACCAGATATCCAGGCCCCCCTTCAGGCCCAGAGCCTCAATGGTCGGGTCTGCTGAGAGCAGGTGGCGCAGATGGTCGAGCATGGACAGTTTCTCGCCTTTTGCCGGGATCTGCGGCACAACAGCGATATAGCTCCAGAGGCTTTTATCCAGCGTCGGCTGATCCGGTGGCGGGCCGCCAGCATCTTCCTGCGTAATCAGCAACTGGCTGTAGGTCGCCAGCAGATTGGTATGCTGCTTATCCTGATAAATGAACTGGATGGAACCGTGATTGACCGTCAACTGGCCCAGCAGCAAGGCAGGCTGTTCAGGACTGCTGAGGTCTCCTTCAAGCCAGGCGTAGTAAACCTTGCCGGAGTGGGGAGCGGACACGTTTTGCAGCGAAATCTGGATTTCGTCGTTTAAGCCCTGGTTGCTGGTTTCATTGACCTGGCCGCTGCTGAACAGCGTCGCATGCCCGGCAATGCCGTTGCCGGTCGCCGACGGTGTGGCGGTGTGGCCGAGCAGGAACCATGAACCCAACCCTCCCGCGAGAAGGACGAGAATGAGCGGCACGGCGAAGAGCAGGTAGCGTGTCGGAAAACCACGCCTGGCAGGCAGCGACGCTTGCGGCAGCGGTGTGGCCAGCGGCGATTGGGGCGGGGAAACGGATCCTACTGGAGTCGCACCGCTTTGCCGACTGACCTGCGGGCCAGCCATCTGCATGGTAGGGAGTGCAGGGATAGGACTGACTCCGGCAGCCGCACCGCTCTGAACCGCAGGCAGACCCGGATTGCTTTGTTGCAAGCCCGGATTCGGGGTTGCCGGAATACCCGACCAGCTATTGCGGTAGAGCGCGGCCTGCCCCTGCGCTGGAGAGAGAGAGACATCGGGAGAGATGGTTGGCAGGCCGGGTGATGAAGGCTGCTGGCCCTGCAAGCCCGGCGAGGACGCGGAACGCGGCGTCAGGTAGGTTGGCATGTACATCGACTCTTGCGGAAACGTCGGCTGGCCCAGCTCGTCGGGAACCGGCATATTGAACGCCTCGGCCAGCGCAGCCGCCATCGTGGAGGCGCTGGCAAAGCGGGCGGAAGGCTCTTTGGCCAGGGCGCGCAGGATGACCATTGAGAGCGCGGGCGGGATGTAGGGATTGATTAAGCTGGGCGGCGTCGGCAGCACGCTGACATGCTGCATCATGATGGCCGCCGGGTTATCCCCCTGGAATGGCGGCACACCGGTACAGAGTTCGTAGAGAACAACCCCCAGGCTATAGATGTCGCTGCGTTCGTTGCCTGGATGGCCCTGCGCCTGTTCCGGCGAGATATACAGGGGCGTGCCAAGCCAGAGGCCGCTCAGCGTCTTCGTGGAGGATCCGACCAGTCTGGCAATACCAAAATCGGACAGAATAGGCTCGCCCATCGGATTGCGTGAGGTGTTGCGTTTATCCAGCAGGATATTGGCCGGTTTGATGTCGCGATGCACCATGCCTCGCTGGTGGGCGTAGTCGATGGCGGTAGCAATGGCGCTAAACAGGTGAACAATCTCGCCCGGCGTCGGAAAATTGCCGGTGCGCGAGGTGCTGCGAATATAATCGGCCAGCGTCTGGCCCTCAACGTAATCCATCACCATATAGGCGGTGGTACTCTCCGATTCAGGCGGCTCGGAGATATGGAAATCATGAATCTGCACAATATTGGGATGGTGCAGAGAGGCGATTACCTGAGCCTCACGCAGGAAGCGCGTCACAAAATTAGAATCATTCAGTAAGCTGCTGTGCAGCAGTTTGATGGCGACATAGCGACGTAGCTGGGTGTCAAGGGCCTTCCAGACTTCGGCCATGCCGCCGCTGCCCAGGCGTTCCTGTAGCTCATACTTACCAAGCTGTCGTGGGGTCGTGTTCATGGTAATCCCTTCCGAAAAATGGATCAATTTCTCTTACGCACTTATATATTCTGCACGATGTTACACCTGTCTAAACGCCTGGATAGCGCGCTATTCGAGTTTCATTATACATATGACGGGCCATAAATCAACGGTATTCCTTCCTATTTCCGCGTTCTGTGAGCTATTCACACTTCCTGGACAGATCATGCCGTCCCGGATCACCTCGCGCGTCTCCTGGCGCCATTGAATTTTCAACAATAGCATGGTATACTGTTTACTATTCGATAGGTGAATTGTCAACCATTAAAGGACGAGTCATGTTTGATCTGCACTGGTCCCACAGCGTTCACCATGATGGCTCTTCGCGCTATGTTCATGGCCATGGAGCTATCTCTCCCGGCTCAACTGTCAGGCTGCGCGTGCGTACCGGCCTGGATGCGCCCGTGAAAAGCATTTTCCTGCGTACCAGTCCCGATGGGGAGCAGCACCTGGCTCCGCTGCGGCTCATTGCAGAAGACGCTGCTGCCTGCTGGTGGGAAGGGGAGATGCAGATCAGCATGCTGAAAAACACGTATCGCTTTTTGCTGCTGACAGAGGAGGGCAACTGGTGGCTCACTGCTGCTGGCATACTCCGCTATACCCCGACAGATGCCACAGATTTTCGTATCCTGGGGCGTTATGACGCGCCCGACTGGGTACACGATACCGTCTTCTATCAGATTTTTCCCGACCGTTTTGCCGACGGCGACCCCTCCAACAATGTACGAACCGGTGAATATATCTGTTATGGCAAGCCAGTTCTTGCCAGGCCCTGGGGCGAGTTGCCACACGCGCACCGAGAGACCGGGGGCATTGAATTCTTCGGCGGCGACCTGCAGGGCATTATCCAGCATCTTGATTACCTGCAAGACCTCGGCATCAATGCGCTCTATCTCACGCCGATTTTCACATCGCCCAGCAACCATAAATATGATGCCGTAGATTATAAGCATGTTGACCCCCACTTCGGAGGGGATGAGGCCCTGATTGCCCTGCGCGCTACCCTGGACGCGGCTGGCATGCGGCTAATGCTCGATCTGGTCCCCAACCACTGTAGCTCTCAACACCCCTGGTTTCTCGCCGCTCAGGCAGACGCGGCAGCGCCCTCCGCCGAATTTTTCACCTTCTACCAGCATCCAGATGATTACGAAGCCTGGCATGGAGTACGCAGCCTTCCCAAACTCAACTATCGCAGCCTGCGCCTGCGCGAAGAGATGTACGCCGACGAAGATTCGGTGGCGCGCCACTGGCTCAAGCCCCCGTTCCGCATCGACGGCTGGCGCGTGGACGTGGCAAATATGCTGGCGCGCCAGGGTGAAAGCCAGCTCGAGCATAAAGTTGGGCGCGGCCTGCGCCGGGCCATCAAGTCCATCGCACCGCACGCCTACCTGATTGGCGAGCATTTCTACGATGGCTCAGCGCAGTTGCAGGGCGATGAACTCGACGCCGTCATGAACTATCGCGGCTTCTCCGTCCCCTTGCAGCAGTGGCTGGTCGGCTATGATGCCTCGCTGGCGTGGAGACCGGGGATGCAGGAGCCGGTTCTGCTGCCGACGGAGGCGCTGGCGCAGCAGTGGCAGGCGTTTCTCGCCGCCATCCCCTGGCAGATCGCGGCGCAACAGTTTAACCTGCTGGACAGTCATGATACGCGGCGCATTGAAACAGTGGTCGGGGGAGATGAAATGCTGGCGCGTATGGCCGCTGCTCTCCTCTTCACCTTCCCCGGCACCCCCAGTATCTACTACGGCGATGAGATTGGCATGGCAGGCGGCAATGACCCCGATTGCCGCCGCTGCATGATCTGGGATGAACGGGAATGGAACAGCGGGCGGCGAGCGTTTTACCAGCAACTGGTTCGCCTGCGCCGCACATCTCCTGCCCTGCGGCATGGCGGCTTTCAGATGCTCTACGCCGCCGGTGAGACGCTCGCCTTTCTACGCGAAGCGCCGGAAGAATGCCTGCTCATCGTAGCTCGTCGCGCGCCCGATGCACTGACTGCCCTGCCGGTACGCCATGGCGGCCTGCCCGATGGCCTGATCTTACGAGAAGTCCTCTCTGGCGCGCAACAGGAGATAGAGCAGGGCATGCTTTCACTCTCTCACCTGCCCGATACAGGAATCCAGATATGGCAGTGCAGCACATTCGATGTATAAAGCTCATCCAGTGAATTGACAGAGCGCCCGCAAAGAGGTATGCTCTAAGTAGCCAGTACGTGATTATCCAACAGTAGGAGAGCCAATGCAACAGGTTGAAAAAGAGCGTCTTGAACTGGAGAAGGACATCGCAACGTTTCTCGCGCAGTCCTTTCTCGAAATGGATGAGGGAGAACGGCAACTCATGAAGCGATTCGGCTTGAACCTGACCCAGTACTGGGCACTTGTCCATCTCGAGCAGGAAGAAGGGCGCTCTCTGAGCGAACTGGCCGAGTTGCTGATCTGTGATAAGAGCAATGTGACCAGTATCGTCGACAAGTTTGAAGAAAATGGGCTGGCGGAACGCAGGCGCGGGAAGGCAGGCGACCGCCGTTATATCCGTGTCGTCCTCACTCCTCAAGGTCAAGCAGTACGCGCGCTCTTGATGGCCGCGCGCGAACATCTGCTGCGGCAGCGTTTTCAATTCCTGCAAACCGAACACCTGCAACAACTGCGCGAACCCTTGCAGGAACTTGCACACGCTCTGCAGACCCAATTTAAGAGCGATGAGGTTCGCGTCATGATCGAAAACACTGTTGAGTACATACATGCCGAACATGATGCATCCGCCATTTTATCCGGCATGACGCGCCCCACGCAATTTGCCAACCCACGATAGACCTGAATGGCCGCCCCTCTTGCCCGGCTCGCAACTGGCTACTGCATTATCCTTTTACGCCGCCGACGGTCAGACCGGACTGAAAGAACCGGCGCGCGTACAGGAACAGGGCCATCAAGGGAACGGAGACGATCACTGCTGTCGCGGCGAAGTACCCCCAGGGAGTCGTGTAGGTGCCTTGCAGGGCATTCAGACCGAGAATGAACGTCAGATTGCTGCCGTTGGAATTCGCGTTGAGAACAAAGTTTGCCAGCGCGAACTCAGTGTAACTGCCGACGAACATGAAGAGCGCCGAGGCGGCCAGCGCGGGGGCGGAGAGCGGCAGCGTGACCTTCCAGAATGCCTGCCACATCGTCGCGCCATCGATCATCGCGGCCTGCTCCAGATCGACCGGAATGGTATCGAAATAGCCCTTCATATTCCACGTGCCGAAGACGAGGCTGCCCGCCGCATAGACCAGGGCGAGGCCGACGAGGGGAGCGGTATTCAAGAGATTCAGGTATTGCAACAGGTAGTAGTAAGCGGTGATGGCAAGCAGGCCGGGGAAGGCTTGCAGCGCCAGCAGAAGGCTCAGGCTCGCCTCACGCCCGCGAAAGCGGAAGCGCGACAACGCATACGCGCCGGTGATCGAGAAAAACAGGCCAATGGCCGTTGAGAGGGCGCAGACAAACGTCGTGTTCAGCAGCCAGTTAAAAACGGGTTCCTGCGTGAACGCATAGACGTAATTGGAAAAAGTCGGGTTGCTGGGAAAGAGTTGGAGTGAGGTCGCGTACAGATTCTGGTCACCGGCCAGCGACGCCTGCACCACGTAATAGATGGGGAAGAGGGCAAAGATGACCATCACTATCAGATAGAGATAGATGAGGATGACCGGTAGATCCCTGAGGAAACGCAGGCGCGCAACCTCCGCTCTGCTTTGCGCATGCACTCTTTCTTTTGCGATAGCCGCCGTACCGGCGGCGGAAAGCGTACCGCCGCTCTCGGACTTGAGGATGTTGCCAGCGAGTTCTTCGTTCATGCCTGCACCTCGCTTCTGCGCGTACCAAGCGCACGGGCCAGGAAGGTCAGCGCGCCCAGAATAATGAAAACGGTAATGGAGAAGGCGGCAATCTGCGCGTAATGGATATTGGCCGCGCTGGCACCC
>Ga0209810_1004144_pt1 | contig 14270 bp, 7 predicted proteins | sample Coa_R1_7_FD_187159 | JGI IMG/M metagenome (GOLD analysis project Ga0209810, IMG submission 187159) | Surface soil microbial communities from Centralia Pennsylvania, which are recovering from an underground coalmine fire - Coalmine... | ecosystem: Environmental > Terrestrial > Soil > Unclassified ...
TGTTTCGCCGCTGCCTGCTGCGCTAAAATACGCTGGTATTGCCAGAAAGATAAGCTCGCGAGGACGATGACAACCGCCGCGACGATGATACTTGTCCAGATAAGCTGGCGGCGGCGGCGGCGCTGCTGGCGTAAGATGCGCTCTTGCTGGCGCTGCCCCGGTCGGCGCGGTTTCTGCGGCGTTCCCTGCCCTTTTTGTGTATTATTCCTTTTTACGGTCTGCGTCATTGATACATGCTCTCCTCTTCCATGCAAGATGAATATGGCAGAAATTTTATGCAAGCAGAGAGTACCATTACTGGCGCATTATGACAAGAGGTTTTGGGACCGCCTTCACAGATTCTGCTGAGTATTACAGCTCCTGCAAAGTGCATACTGAATAATTCCAACAAATTTTTGCATAAACTCGACATGAAGAGAATAGCTGTGTTACAATATCCTGCACAATACAGCATCGTTTCAGGTTTTCTGATAGCGAGAACCGCCATCTCCGTATATCCGGGCCAATGAACATACTGACAGACGCGGAAAAGGCTTGTAAATGTCCTCCGGGCTACAAAGGAGCAATCAATGCCATCACAGGGATATGTACGCTATCCAACTATTCATCATAATCACATTGTTTTCGTTGCGGAAGACGACCTCTGGGAAGTTTCGAGCGAAGGCGGGCGAGCGGAACGGCTGACCGCTGCTGTAGGAGAGGTGAGCCATCCCGCATTTTCGCCCGACGGGCAGCTTCTGGCCTTTGTAGGCCGCGAGGAAGGCCCTGGTGAGGTGTACGTCATGCCGGCAAATGGGGGTGAGGCACAGCGCCTGACCTTCCAATCCTCTCTCTGCCGCGTGCTGGGCTGGTCTCGCGAGGGGGACGCCATCCTTTACGCCAGTAGCTACGGACAGGCGAATCGCGGGGCGCAGGTCATTTACGCCATCAGTCCCAACGGCGGGCAGCCGCGCCAGTTGCCGGTGGGCATCGCCAACGCCATCTCCTATGGGCCGCGCGGCGGCGTGGTGCTGGGGCGCAATATCAACGAACCGGCGCGCTGGAAACGCTATCGCGGCGGCACGGTCGGCCATCTCTGGTGCGACGCTGATGAGAGCGGCCTCTTCCAGCGCCTGCTCAACCTCAAAGGCAACATCGCCAGCCCTTGCTGGGTGGGGGATCGCATCTACTTCATCTCCGATCATGAAGGAGTAGGCAATGTCTATTCCTGCACGCCACAGGGAGAGGACGTGCAGCGTCACACGAACCAGCAGGATTTCTACGCCCGCAACCTGTCTACCGACGGCTCGCGACTGGTTTACCATGCCGGCGGCGACCTCTTCCTGTTCGACCCGGAGACCGGCATTGTCAGCAAGGTAAAGGTGGAATTGCCCAGCGTGCGCACGCAGCGCAACCGTAAATTCGTTTCGGCTTCCGCCTATCTCGATACCTACGCCCTGCACCCGCAGGGATACGCCGTCGCGCTGACGACACGAGGGAAAGCCTTTAGTATGGCTAACTGGGAAGGGGCGGTCATCCAGCACGGCGAGCCAGATGGAGTGCGCTATCGCTTCCTGGAATGGCTCAACGACGGCCAGCGCCTGGTCGCCATCACCGATGCGCCGGGCCGCGAGGCGCTCATCGTCTTCGATCCCGAAAGCGCCGACGAGCCAAAACTCTACGAGGAGATCGAATTTGGCCGCGCCACCAACCTGGTAGTCTCGCCCACAGCAGACATGGTCGCCATTACCAATCATCGCTGCGAACTGCTCGTCGTCGACCTGGAAAGCGGCGTCTCGCGCGTGCTGGATCGCAGCGAATATGGACGCATCACCGGGGCCACGTGGTCGCCAGATGGCAAATGGCTGGCCTACAGCTTCGCACAAACCAGCCAGAAACGGGCCATCAAGCTCTGCGATGTGGAAAGCGAGGAAACGCATTTCGCGACCGAGCCGGTATTGAGAGATTTCTGCCCATCCTTTGATCCTGAAGGCAAGTATCTGTACTTCCTGGGCGCTCGCATCTTCAACCCGGTCTACGATAATCTGCACTTTGACCTTAGCTTCCCGCGTGGCGTGAAACCTTACGCCATCATGCTGCGCAAGGATCTGCGTTCTCCCTTCATCCCGGAGCCAAAAGCTCCCGACGAGCGGGAGAAGGAGAAAGAGAAGCTCAGAAGGCCAAAAAAGGAGGAACCAAAGGCAGAGACCGAGGACGAAGCGGCAGAACCCTCCAGCGATGAAGAGAGCAAGGAAGAGGGAGCGACAGAGCCGGAAAAGGCCCCGGAAGCGGAGGAAACGGACGGAATGCGCATCGACATCGAGGGCATCACGTCGCGCGTATTGCCCTTCCCGGTGCCAGAAGCTCGCTACCGTGCCGTGCGCGGCATCAAAGGGAAAGTCCTCTTCCTGATGTATCCCATTGAGGGAACGCTTCATCAGCCAGTTGACAACCACGATCACGAGCCAAAGGGCCACATCGACTGCTACGACTTTGAGAAGCAGAAGAGCGAGTGGCTGGTCGGCGGAGTGAGCAGTTTTGATCTTTCGCGTGACGCCAAGACGATGATTTACCGGTCATTCCACCGGCTGCGCGTGATCAAGGCGGGCGAGAAGCCAAAGGGTGATCACGATGACAGCCCGAACCGCGAAAACGGCTGGATCGATCTGGGGCGCGTGAAGGTCTCGGTGCAGCCGGCAGCCGAATGGAAGCAGATGTTCGCCGAAGCCTGGCGCTTGCAGCGCGAGCAGTTCTGGACGGAGGATATGTCCGGCATCGACTGGCAGGCCATTTACGACCAGTACGCCCCGCTCGTCGAGCGCGTCACTTCCCGCTCGGAGCTATCCGACCTCTTCTGGGAACTCCAGGGCGAACTCGGCACTTCGCACGCCTACGAAGGCGGCGGTGAATATCGCCAGCGCCCGCACTACTCGCAGGGCTTCCTGGGCGTGGATTGGAGCTATGACGCGGAGAAGAATCGCTACCGCATCGCCCACATCGTGCGCGGCGACCCATCGAACAGCGAGGAAACGTCACCGCTGACGCTGCCGGGGCTGAACGTGGCCGAAGGTGATGCCGTACTCGCCATCAACGGGCAGCGCCTGGGGCCTAAACGCAGCCCGCAGGAACTGCTGGTCAACCAGGCCGACAACGATGTGCAGCTGACCATAGAATCGGCGGAAAGCGGTGAGGTGCATACCATTGCGGTCAAGGCGCTCTCCGAGGAGCGTTCGGCTCGTTACCGCGAGTGGGTCGAGACCAACCGGCGCTACGTACACGAGCGGTCTGATGGCAAGGTTGGCTACATCCACATCCCGGATATGGGCGGCAATGGCTATGCCGAGTTCCACCGCAGTTACCTGGCCGAATACGACTACCCTGCCCTGCTCGTGGACGTGCGCTACAACGGCGGCGGCCATGTCTCACCGCTGCTGCTGGAAAAGCTGGCGCGCAGGCGCATCGGCTACGACTTCCCGCGCTGGGGCAAGCCCGTTCCCTATCCCGAAGAATCGCCTCGCGGGCCAATGGTTGCCCTCACCAACGAGCAGGCCGGTTCCGATGGCGATATCTTCAGCCACAGCTTCAAACTGATGGGCCTGGGGCCATTGATCGGTATGCGCACGTGGGGCGGCGTCATCGGCATCTCGCCCAGCCACTTCCTCGTCGATGGTACGCGCACCACGCAGCCAGAATATGCCTTCTGGTTCAAAGATGTCGGCTGGAATGTCGAAAACTACGGCACCGACCCCGATATCGAGGTCGACATCGCCCCACAGGACTACGTCAACAACAAAGACCCGCAACTGGATCGCGCCCTCGCCGAGGCCCTGCGCCTCCTCGAAGAGCGTCCCGGCCTCGAACCCAACCCGGAAGAGCGTCCGAAGAAGGCGCGCATGTTACCCATTCCATAGCAGGATTTCAGAAGCGAGCGGGCGACCTGACATCAGCGTCCAGGCCGCCTGCTCGCTTCTGCACACTTTCTCAGCATTTCGTGACCCCCGCGTGATATTTTTCTCTCCTTTTGAGATGCTGGCGTGACTTGAAGGCGCTATGATTAGAGCGTGAGGTGGACAGGGAGGCGATGGCGTGGGGAGATAGAAAGGAGCAAATGCCAGCGAATGACAGTTGCAGACCTCGCGGGCTGTGGCGCGTGAGTAGGACAGGGACATTTATAGCAAGACAGGCAGGGGGGAGCTTAACCAGATCAGGTTAGCCACTGCGTACAGTAAGATCAATCAGATGGGATCCCGCGTTCCGGTAGCGCCACAGCCCGCATCCTTCTCACACAAAAGTCGTAGACGAGTGAAAAAAGCCCTGAGTCGACACTGGCTCGGGGCTTTTTGTGCCTTCCAGGCCGACTTTCAGCAGCATGTGATAGACTGGTGCAGAAGAACTCGTTAGTAACACTGAGAGGGAATTTTAATCTATGGCACAACCAGAGATTCACATTGCAGGATCGGCCCCCTCACAGTTAGAGCTACCTGCACCACTTGACAGGCCGGACAGAGCGGAACGCTATCTGCGACGCGCGGCGGCATGGGTGATGCTCTTTTGCCTGTTGCAGGGGCAACTGGGAGCAATCTGGGATAGGGAATGGCACTTCTTCGTCGGTCGCGACTGGTTCTGGACGCCGCCGCACACGCTGATCTACTCCTGCGTCTCCGGGGCCGGGCTGGTCGCGCTGGCCGTCGTGCTGGCGGATACGATCCGCTACTACAGAGGCGCGCCGGGGGTTAATGACAGCGCGACAGTACCGGTGTTCAGGATATTTCACGCGCCGCTGGGCTTCGTCATCGCCGGTTTTGGCGCGCTGGTCACGCTGGCGGCGGCCCCGCTCGATAACTACTGGCATAATCTCTACGGCATTGATATTGCCCTGTGGGCGCCCTTCCACATGATGGGCGTCACGGGCGGCGCCATCGGCATTATCGGTATGATCTACGTCTTCGCGTCCGAAGCCACCATTCAACGCGAGTCTGGTTATCCCTATCGCCGCCTGCTGGGCCTGAGCCTGCTCGAATGGGGCGCGCTGTTCGTCATCGCGGGCATGATAAACTTCACCTTCATCGGCTTCTTACAGTTTCCCATCGCCACCTTCGGCCTGCTGCGCATCCCTACCTACGCGCTGCCACTGGCGCTTTGCGGCGCGTTCGCCCTGATCGGCGCGGTGCGCTTCACCCGCGTCCCCGGCACGGCCACGCTTATCATCCCTTTGCTGCTCATTCATACTGTCCTGGAAGAATTGTTCGTTCCCTGGGCTATTCGCACGGCGGTCTCCCTGCAAGACCTGCACTATCGCGTCGCCGCAGTCCCATATTTCAACACGACCGATGCCCTTTTACCGTTGATATTCCTCGTTTCCGCGCTGATCGTCGATGCCGTCGCTCTCTGGCAACTCCGGCATGGGCAGGACTTAAACGACTCAACACGTGGAAGCTGGCTCCCGGGCATTATCATCACCCTTCCCCAGCTGGTGATTGCTCCCTGCCTGCTCGTGCATTCGCTCAATGTACCCCTCGTCTTTCTGGATCAACCAGATGTCACTATCCCCGCTGACCTGAAATTGCAGGCCGCGCTCATTGCCGTACCGGCTATTCTCATCTTCGGAGTGATGGGTGCGCTGGCGGGAGCCAACTTCGGTGACATCTGGCGCTGGAACAAAAGCTGAACAGAATTGGCATGTGGGAAGGAGAAAATATCTATGCGTGGGAAAAGTGCATTGCTCATATCATGCTATCTCGCGCTGGCGTTACTGGCTCTTTCTATTCTCATGCTGCCAGCAGTAGCCCTGGCAAGCGGCCCTGCCCATACCGAAACGCTGATGGCTGGCCCCTATCTCATCAATGTCAACCTCTACCAGTACCCGCCGGAGACCGATCAATCGGTAGAGGTGACGGTTGTGCCTCATCAAAGCAATCTCCACCTCACCGGCTTCATCCTCATGGAACCGGGCCTGGGAACCGACGCTGTAGAATTACGCTCACCACTCTCACCATCGGGACAATCGGATACGCTGGTCGGCAGTATTCGCATGCCGGTACGGGGTGCGTGGAATATCGTTCTCCAGCTCAATGGCCCGCAGGGAACCGGGCAGGCTAGCTTCCCCATCGTTGTGGCCGCTCCGGGAGCCATTCCCATCTGGCTCGGCTGGCTCATCGCTCTTACGCCCCTGCTCGGCATTGCCTGGCTCGTCTGGCACCAGCGCCGCTACCGTAAAAGACTGCTGGCAAGAGTAAGCAATCCTCAGACCTGAAAGACCGCCTGCTTTCCCCCAATCCATACCCTCGTAATCACGTCCGCCGAAGCGCCAAAGAACAACACATCCAGCAAATCTTCCTCTGTCCAACCTGCCAGCGAGGGGGAGTTGAGGTCAATGGCGACGAAATCGGCGAGTTTGCCGGGGGCGATGGAGCCTGTATCGACGTTGAGGGCGGCGGCTCCATTCTGGGTGCCGCAGGTGAGCAGGAGAGGGCCGGGTGAACCGGGTTCGTCAGGGATGAGGACGCGGCGGCGCTGGTAGCGCATGCGGGCGGTATATTCGGCCCAGCGCAGTTCTTCGATAGGATCGAGGCGCGTGTTGCTGTCGGCCCCGATGGCTAAGGGGATGTTTCTGGCGACGAGTTCGGCGTAAGGGGCGATGCCGTCGCCGAGATCGCCTTCGGTGGTAGGGCAGACGCAAACGGTACAGCCATATTGCGCGAGCAGGGCAAGCTCGTGTTCGTCGGCGTGCGTGGCATGGACGATGGTGGTGCGAGGACTGAGCGCGCCAGAGCGTGCGAGCAGTTCGATGGGGCGACAACCCGTTGCGGCCACGCATTGCTCGACCTCGGCCACCTGCTCATCGGCGTGAACGTGCAGAGGTAAATCATGGGTGCGGCTGTAGTCGGCGATGGCGCGCAACCAGCTCTCTGGCACGGCGCGTACAGAATGCGGGGCAACGCCAATACCCACGCCGCGCTGGCGCAGTGCTTCGACACGGGCGAGATAGGCTTCGACCGAGGCATCACAGAAGCGGCGCTGGCCCTCCTCTGGCGGCAAGCCAAAGCCCGCCTGAGCATAGGCCGTCATGAGCAGGACAACGCGGATGCCCGCATCACGCCCGGCTTGCAGCACAGCCTCGGACATGGCATTGGGTTCGGCATAGGGCAGACCATCAGGCTGGTGATGCACGTAGTGGAATTCGCCAACGGTGGTGTAACCTGCTGCCAGCATTTCATGATAGGTGTGCAGGGATGATTCATAGAGGCTATCAGGAGTCAGCCGTTGCGCCGAGGAATACATGGCGCGCCGCCATGTCCAGAACGTGTCCTGCCGGGAGAGCGCACGATGCGTATGCCCGCGCAACGCTCGCTGGAACACGTGGCTGTGGGTGTTCACAAAGCCGGGCAACAGGACCATCCCCGGCAATGTTTCAACAACTGCATCAGCAGGCGCACGGAATTGATCTACGGGCATGAGAGCGGCAATGCGGCCATCATCGTTGATGGAGATGACCATGTGGGCCTGCAAGCCTGTGGGCGTGTAAATATATTCAGGTGCGAGATAGTGCATAATATGGTTCCTTTCCGTGTCATGCTGAGCGAGAGCGAAGCATCTGATCGTCGGGCTACGTTCTTGACGGGCCTACAGACGCTTCCCCTTCGCTCCACTCAGGGCTAACGGCGCTTTTCCGCTCAGCATGACATGTCTCTGGCATTTCACAGATATATCTTACAACAGCCCGGGATCGCCGATGAGGTGGAATGCCGCCCAGAAGTAGGGGTGGACGCGGTAGGGGCGGACAGAGGTGCGGGCGCGGGCGAGGAAGGCACGCTGCGCGCGGGCGAGGGCGGAGGCTTTACTGTTGCCGCTGAGGAGGGCCTGATAGAACATGGCCATCTGTTCGGCGCTGCTGGCATCGTCGACTTTCCAGAGCGTGGGCAGCAGGGAGGCGGCGCCCGCATAGAGGAAGCCGCGACCGAGACCGATGACTTCATCCACGCCACCGATGACCGCGCGGCCCGTTTCGCAGGCGCTGAGCGTGACGAGGGAGCAGTTGGAAAGATCGAGGTTGAAGACATCGATGGTGTCAAGCTGCCCGTCGGCCAGCCGGATATAGGAGAAGTTGGGCGCGTCGAGGCGGAAGAGGCCGTGAGCGGCGATATGCAGAATGGGGCTGTGCGGAGCGACCTGCCAGAGCAGATCGGTCGTCGCGGCTTCATTCAAGGCACAGCGCGCTCCAAGCTGGCTGGCGACGGCCTGCGCCTCCTGCACAGCGTAGGGCAGGCGACCCCCATCGGAGAGGCCAAGCACGAGTGAGGCGGATGGAGAGACGCCGCGAAATTTGATGCGCTGCCCGCGCTGGCGGCAGATATCCAGCAGCGCGGCGGCGGGCAGGTAGGAAATGTAGAGGCGTTCGATGACGAACTGCACGCCGTCGAAGAGACAGTGGAAGGGCAGGTAGTGCAGCATGCCATACGGCACAATAATCAGGTGTTCGCAGCCGTTGAGCGCGGCAGAGACGGGCGCGAGCAGCAGATCATAGAGCCGCTGGAGCAAACCGAGGCTGTTTTCCTGCAAGCCCGCGAAAGCCGACATGCGATCATCCGATCCAGCGGCTTGCGAGGCGAGATCGAGATTGACGCGCCAGAGCGAGAGCAGGCGTTCCAGCCTGGGAACCGCGCCCTCGACGACCTGCACCTCAACGCCATCGCGACTCAACTGGAAAATGTAGAGGTCATGGCCGCAGAAGTAGTATTCGAGTACCAGTGTGGTGCGATCAAGCTTTGGCCAGATCGAGGTCACGATGCGGTCGGACCAGCGCGGCTGCTGGCGTGCTACCAGGTCGCCGGCCAGACGCAGTTGCATCTTCTCCAGCAATTGTTCGATGTCGCGCTCACGTTTCTGCATCTCCTGTCGTGCCTGCGCCGGATCAACGCCGTGTATGCGAATAAAGGCTGTATCGCTCAGGTTGACCTCGTTTTCGGTTTCATAGATCACTGAACTGTACCATGCCTGTTCCTCGCGCAGCTTTGCGAGTTCGTCGAGAATGGCTTCGCCCGCCAGATCTCCGGCGCGCAGGCGAATATCGATGTTGTTGCGCAGGTAATCGCCCAGCACACGCGACTTGGCCTTCTCGACATAAGTGAGCGCCTGTGCGGGGTTGCCGCGCTTGAGGGCCAGGGCGACGGCTCGCTGGTAGAGGGCCTCTTTGTCTTCCAGGAAGCTGGTACGCTCATCCATCACCAGCCGACTTTGCAGGTCGTCGACGCCCTGCACGGCACGGTCATAGTAGTGGGCGGCGGCGTCATAGTTCTGGCGATACTCGGCAATCTGCCCCAGCAGGAAGTCGCAGCGATACTTGAGATCGAGCAAGCCCTGACCCTGAGCGATATCCAGCGCGTGGCCGCAGAGCAAATCAGCCGTCTCAATATCGCCCAGAGCGGTGGCGATGCGCGCCTGCAACAGCTCGGCCCGCGCCAGGTTCGGCAGCGCCTCCTGCTCGGCGAAGGCATCGGCGACGAGTTGGGCCTCGCGCTGGCTCTCGGCAAGCTGGTCGTTGGCAAAGTAGAGGTCTGCCTGATGCAGGCGCACGACGGTGGCAAGGGCCATAAAGCCGAGGTCTTCCAGAATGGTACGCGCCTCGCGCAGCATGTTGTCAGCGTCTGCGAAATTGTTCTCCAGCATGGCCGCGCTGGCCTGATACATCAACGAGTGGGCAAGGTTGGCGCGATGGCCAGGTGAGGTGCGGAAGAAAGCGACCGCCTCTCCCGCCAGCTCATAGGCTTCGCGGGCGCGGTTCAAACGCACGAGGCAGTCACAGATATGCTGCGCCACTTCCGCCGCCTCAAACTGCATCCCGTGCTGCTGGAACGTCTCGCGGCTCTGATTAAACAGCAAAAGCGCGTGGCTATAGTGGCCCTGGAAGGCATAGATCATGGCGATGTTCAGTTCTTCACGCGCCACGTCAATTTCCTGTCCTTTGTGCGCGGCAAAGGTAGCACGGGCCTGCTCGTGGAGCGCGACGGCCTCGCGGAACTTGCCCAGGCGCGTCAGGGTAACTGCCTTGTTGCCGCGCGCGCGCGCGATATGCAGGTCAACGCCTTCGCCCAGCAGCAGGTAGGTCTCGATGGCGCGGTCGAAGAGGCGCAGGGCCTGCTCGTGCTGCCCCAGTTCCAGGTTGATAATGCCCGCATTGACATCAATCTGCCCGGCGCGCAGCAGCTTGTCATGGCGCATAAAAATCTCGCGAGCAATCGCGGCGTCACGCAGCGCCTCGGCAGTACGATTGAGTTGCAGGCAGGTGCTGACACGCGGAAGCTGTACGCGCGCCCAGCTGACTTCATCATTGATTTCCAGAAATTCTTTCGCTGCTGCGTCAAGGAAGCGTAGCGCCTCCTGGTAATTGTTCATGCGGCGCAAAGCATCGCCCCGCGCCAGCAAGCCCAGCGCGTGATAGCTTTTATCTTGCGTCAGGATACCAGTAAGCAGGAGATAGCTCGATAAGCGATAGGAGATGGCAGGGTCTTTTATCCACTGGCGATCTGCTTCATATTTGAGAAGATAGACCAGCCGCAGCTGCTCCGTCTCGTCCAGCAGGGGCAACTGTGTCCTGACGAGATGCAGCCCCTGCTCCTCATTCTTTGCCAGCAGCAGCTCAACCAGTTCCTGAGATGTCATAACCGTGATTCCAGTAAGCACATGGGCAATACGCGATAGATTTCTTTATTATAGACGCTCTAACCGCAACAGAAATCACATATAAAAGTTACTGATGAACCCGTACAGATTCCACCCATCCCGCATTACCCACCCAGACCACACGCACCACACGTCCCACCCATCCCGCATTACCCACCCAGACCACACACACCACACGTCCCACCCATCCCGCATTACCCACCCAGACCACACGCACCACACGTCACGCCCATCCCGCATTACCCACCCAGACCATACGCACCGCACGTCACGCCCATCCCGCATTACCCACCCAGACCACACGCACCACACGTCACGCCCGGCAGGCCACCCGCAAGGGGTGGCCCTACTATATACGGCAGATCGGAACGTGTCGTATATAGTAGGGCCACCCCTTGCGGGTGGCCTGCTGCGGCCTTAAGTTCACGCCTATGGTGCCACCCCTTGCGGCTGGCCTGCGGGGCGGGGCGGGCGCGGTGGCTTGCCGGGCAGCGCCGACACGGTGGCCTGATGGCTGGCCTGCCGGGCGGGCGCGGTGGTCTGATGGCTGGCCTGTCGGGCCAGCCGCGATCTTCAGTCCTGCAAGGCGACTGGAAGAGCCTCGATGACGATGGTGCTATCGGGCAGGCGCAACTCCAGCGTGTAGGTCGCGGGAGACACCGAGGTAAAAACGAAGTTGCCAAGCTCGTCGATATTTTGTGTGTAAATGGCGCTGGCCGATGACGAGAGCAGCACGGGGATACCTTTCAATGCTTCTAGCGCGGCGCCGGAGCGCGTCACAAAGCCGATAAGCTGCAACGAATCCCGGCGATTCATCCCCGGCTCGACCTGAATTGAGATACTCAGGTCTTCGGCTGTGTAGCGGCGCGGCCACAGGTCATTGCCATTGCTGGTGCCGCGCTGGAAGGCCAGGCGTGGAGACGGTGGCTGCAAGGTGGCAATCACGCGCCGAACGCCAGCCGCTGTCGCATCGCGTAACCGTTCAAGCGCGGCCTTTGCTCCCTGCACCGGCGGCACGGGTTGCGCAGGCTGGCGATGATTCTGGAAGACGGGCATCACGCCCTGCGAGACCGCCGGACGCTCCACAGGCACCGGATCGTTGGCCAGGAAGTCACTGAGGGCGGTGACTTCCGCCGCGCAATGGACGCAGACGCCCAGATGCAGGCGCACGGCAGCCGCAATTTCGTTACTGAGCATGCCCAGGTGATATTCGCCGAGTATGTGGGCCGGGGGACAATCCCACCGGTAGAGTTTGCTGGTCAGGCGTAGCTCCATTCGCCGGTATTCTGCCAGCCGGGCCGAGCAATACTGGCAGCGCGCAAGATGCTGCACTACGGCAGGGCGGACCTGTTCTTCTGCAAGATAGGCCAGCAGTTCTTCATCGCGAATAGCGCCAGGTTCACTACACTCCATGAACGTTTCCTTTGTGTTCTAAATCCATCATAAGTAGCATCTCTCGCAGCCCTGAAACGACTCTCCCCGGACCGTGCAGACTGCATGCTACATACGAGATTATCCTGTCCTCTTTACCTCAATAAACGACGCTCTTTCCCATTTTGGCATCCCTGTTGCCTTTACCCCTGACCTTTTCAGGTTTGATGGTATGTCCCTGGAGGAAAGCAGCCGGAACCAACCCTTTTCCCGGCCTCTCGTCCGGGATGGAAACACTACAGCCTCTGGTGTTTGAACATGCTTTGCAGGCGGCGATTGCGGCGCAGGCGTTCCAGTACATTGCGCTTGATACGGTAGACATCATCGACGGTCGGGAACAGACGGCGGTGCTGGCTGCTGATCTCACTGGGCTTCATGCCGTGAACGTAGGCCAGGTAGATCAAGACGCGCTCATCTTCGCCGTTGAGTTCTTCTTGAATGACCTGCCAGAGATGCTGGGCCGAAATATTGGAGACCACGTCATCAGCAGGGTCGTCGGAAGCCGGTTCCTGCTCGATCAGTTCCAGCGTCTCTTCGTACTGGCGAGCCTGCCGCGCCCGCACCTCATCGGCGACGACGCTGTGAACGCACATCTTGAGATATTTCAGCATGGCCGCCAGCGAATCGAAATTGTCCATCTTGGCGGGGGTGAGGGCCTGCGAAAATTTGGCAAAGGCGGCGTTGACCAGCGGCGCGCCGCCATCCTGCCCCAGCAGGGGCGCCGCGCTCTGATGCTGCGTCACCCATGTGAGGACGAGCGGCGCGTATTGCTGATAAATACAGGCCCAGGCGTCGTCGTCACGGTTGACGATGGCACGACGAAATAGCTCTAAACAATAGCGATCATTCGATACACTCTGCTTGAGAAATTTGCTGGTCTCTTCCGCGCAACAACGGGCCAGATCGTTGATCGAGAGCTGCTGTAGGGCTGGCCCTTGCGCCGCCTGAGCTAGCTGAGGTGATGCCACCGGTTCTGTGACCGGCGACATCTGGCTCACTTGAGCCACGTGCGCTGCCTGAGAAAGTTCCTGCCCAACCGGGCGACGCTCAGGGCCGACTGATTGCTGGTGGTCGCGAGACTCCATCGACATAGCTCCCTGCTTCTATACGCTAATGAGTATTTGCTGCCCAACGCCTTCAACTGTCGATATCTACAACATACGCGGTACAATGTTCCGCCCCATGCAAAGAAAGGATAAAGAATAGAGCATTGCTATCATATCACAGCCTTCGTTAATACGGGACGGTTCAGACAATGGGCAGTATCATCGCTTACCAGAAAGTACCATTTCGTCTCTCCCTGCTGCTCTTGCAGCAGAGCCGCTCCTGTTACCCCCAGGACAAAAGGGGGAGAGACCGCTAGAAATCTCGACAATCTCTACCTTATCAGCTATTATACAACATATCGGTAGCAAACCTCGCGGGTAAATCATCCTTATTTCAAGAGAGAAGGGAGAGGAGGGGCATTGCTGGTTCTTATAAGGATGAGCTTTGCCGTCCCCCTGTTCCCTGCTGGAAAAGGATATCGTCCCGCATCTATTTTAAGAGCGAAAAGCGGGAAGGATCGGCTATATTGAACAACTGGTGGCAGGCAGGGCAGGAGACCCTGCAATCACTACGCATCCCCCTGGGCATTACAGCCAGTCGAGCAGGCGAACATTTTCACGCAATTTTCGGGCGCGACTCACTCTGGACCATCATGCTGGCACTGGAAGCGGCGCAACTGCGGCCCGAAGATGAAGATTACCGACTCTGGGTGCGCGACTTTTCATCAGCCGTGCTGCGCGGCATGGCCCACCTGCAAGGCACGGTCGAGAACGATTACAATGAAGAGCAGCCGGGCAAGATCGTACATGAATACTGGGATCCCATCCCACAACACCTGAGCCGTGCTGGCTGGCCAATGGTGGATGGGCGCTACTACGGCACGTTTGACGCCACATTCCTCTATATGATCGCCATGCGTCACTTTTACGAGGTCTTTCAAGATAAAAAGCTGCTGGAAGAACTCTGGCCCGGCACGGTGGCCGCGCTGCACTGGGCGATGCGTTACGCCGACAGCGACAATGACGGCCTGGTTGAGTACGCGCGGCGCAACCCGCAGGGACACGGGCTGCTCAATCAGGTGTGGAAAGATAGCTGGGATGCCGTGCTGCTCCCCGGCGAACTGGCGGTTGACC
>Ga0209810_1004146_pt1 | contig 14269 bp, 12 predicted proteins | sample Coa_R1_7_FD_187159 | JGI IMG/M metagenome (GOLD analysis project Ga0209810, IMG submission 187159) | Surface soil microbial communities from Centralia Pennsylvania, which are recovering from an underground coalmine fire - Coalmine... | ecosystem: Environmental > Terrestrial > Soil > Unclassified...
CGGCAAACAGCATGGCAAATAGGGTGAGGAGCGTTGCGAAGGAGGCAAGTTTGCCGATTCTACGCATGTGAGCTTCCTTTCTTCTCTTCTCAGCGAGGAGAAACAACATCAGTGAGCAGGAACATGTTGTTCATGGAAACGCGGCTGCTCTTTCCGGGAGGACATCTGCGTTTCGCAAGGATCGGAAGAACGATTCCTGATACTCCAAAGTATAGCATGAAAAACACGTCCTTTGTCGCTATTCCAATCGATGGAACGGCGAAAATATACGTACAGGGCATATACTGCCTACGATAACATACGTCAAATTGACCTCTATTCTCACAGAGAAAAGGATGAGATTATGCTGAGCAATAGACAAAGGGGTGGCGCGCCAATGGCGCGCCACCCCTTTGTCTATTGCTCAGCATAATCTACGCGCGGATCTCTTCGAGCATCGAAAGGTTGATGAAGAGATCGCAGCTCTGGCGCAGAGTCGCGGACATGGCCTCGTCGAAGGCTGCGACCTCGACGCGCACGCCATGATCGGAGCAGTAATCGAGCATGGGCATGAAATCGCTGTCGCCGCTGACGAGGACGATGCAGTCGACGGCGCGGCCATCGACGAGGCGCACGACATCCATGCAGAGATCGAGGTCGAGGTCGGCCTTCTTGGCGCCACTGGCGAACGTTTTGTAGTTCTTGGTAGTGATGCGATAGCCGAGGCCCTTGACGGCCTGCAGGAACATCTGCTCATCGCCCGGCTGCGGGCTGGTGGGGCAGTAGGCATGCGCGCGCACCAGGCGGCGGTTGCCGCGCAGGAAGTCGAGTAGCTTGCCGAAGTCGATGTTAATGCGCATGGTGCGTGCCGAGTAGAGCAGGTTCGCCACATCGACAAAGACGCCGACGCGCTCGGTCGATGGGAAGGGCGGCAGCGTCACCGAGACGTTGGTGGGACCCTGGTTGGCACGGCGCAGCTCGGCGATCATGCGGTCGGTCTGCGTCTGAATAGCCTGGGCAACCGTCTCGGCCAGATGGCGAACGGAGGCGGCGGAAGCGCCGGTTGTCTCGCGCACGGGCGCATAGGCGGGCGCGCGCTGCACCTCGGCGCGCACGGAACGACCATGCTGTGTCGGCAGGCTACCACGCGCGGGCGACGGCTCCGGCCCCATAAACGGGCCAACACCATCGCTGTTCTGGTTCATCTGGTTGACGGTATAGCCGGAGACGATATTGTACTGCCCGCTCCCGTTGCCGGTGCGCGGCGGCACGATCGGCGCGGCAGGTGCTGGCGTGGGCGTGGGGACAGGAGCGGGAGCCTGGGTTTCCGGAGCCGCTTTCGCCGCTGGCGCGGGCGTCCCATTTGTTCCCACACTGGCGCGGCGGCGACGACGGCGGCGCGAAGTTGCCGCCTGCAATTCCGCGTATTCCAGCGGGGGCAGGTCTTCCGGGTTGACCTCTTCCACCTGTGGTGGGGCCACTTCTACCGGGGTCACCGGCTGCTGAGCCGGTGGCGGTGCCTGCTGTGAACCCGCTTCGGGTTCAGCGACCGCCTCGGCTTGAGCTGCGCTCTGCTCTTTCTCGCGATGACGCTCCTGCCCGTGACGGCGGCGGCGCTCATGCTCTCCATTCGTCGTGGTCTGGCCATTGCCCGTCTCTAGCGCCTCGCCGGGCGTTTTCACCGGCGCTTCGGGCTGCTGCGCTACCTGTGCGGTCGGTTTCTGTCCCTGCGCGGAGGCGTTTTCTCCCTGGGCGTGCCCATTGGGAGTCGCTTCATGCTCTGCAGGCGTGGGAACAGGAGCAGTGGCCCGGTTGATCGTCTCTTTGTACTCTCCGGCCCGCGCGGAAGGCGCGGCAACCGATGGGCCGGTCGCGGCTACGCGCGCGGGGCGATCAAAACGATAGCGGCGCGGCGGGCGCGCAGGAACCTGCTCTGTCTCGGTCGTGACCTGAGCAGTCTGCTCGACAGGCGCGACCGCCGCAGCGGTTTCCGCCTGAGCCTGAGCAGAGGCTTCTACAGGTGTTTCGGCAGCGGGGACAGCTTCCGCGACGGGCGTTTCTGTCGGCGCGACTTCCTGGCGGTTTGCCTCTTCGCGATGGCGCGCGCTGTGACGCGGCATGCGCGCGCGGGTGGCGGGCCGCAGAAGAGGCGAGACCGGACGTTCAGCAGCAGGCGCTGCCGTCTCGACCGGCGCTTCAACCGGCTCAGTCACAGCCGCCTCGCTCATCGGGGGCTTTTCTTCTGCCAGCGCGCTCTCCACCGGCTGTTCTTCAGTAACAGGTTCCCCGGTTATGAGAGCGGGAGCGGGAGCGGGGGCAACTTCAGCCATCAGCGAGGTGAAGGTTTCCACGGCCAGTTCCTGCTGTGGAGCCGCCGGGTAGTCCTCTGACTGCCGGAATTCTTCGATAAAGGCGGTAAAGGGGCGAACCTCATCCGCCAGGGCAGGTTCCTGGTTCAATGGCTGCTGAATGTCGTTTTGCTCCTCGCCCTCAGCGCGAGAGACGGGGGCAAAAGCCGATTTCTCATTCTGAGGAACGAATTGCTCATCTTGCGCGCGCGCCTGTCCCTCAGCAGGCGGATGCCCGGCAAGAAGAGTAGGAGCAGTCAGCGTTTCGGAGGCGTGCTGATTCTCCACGACGGGTACATCCTCGCCGTTGTAATCATGTTGCATAGGTTCTGTTGTCACTAAGATCTCCAGTCTCAGCTCGGGACCGGAGCGCAGGGAAGCCATTCGCCGGTGAGAATATGCAGGCGAAGGTGGGCAAAGAACAATACTTTTCTGTTTACGCCTATCGTCTTCTCTGCTGAGTATATCGCGCATAACGGGTGTTCGGTTCAAGTGCGGAGAGAGCGTGCTTTTTTCGGAAAACCTCGCGCCTCGCCTCGCTTGCTCCTGTATGTTGCCTCACACCGATCCGCGTTATGCATTCCCGGACAAGTCGATACGATGGGCGGAAACGAAACGCTGATCCGCCCTTACCTCTCAGTACGCTGTCTATTCTCAAGCAGGTGGTATACCGCTGCGCTTCTCTTGTTGTGAATACTCCGGTCCAAAACTTCTCTACGCCGTTAAGCTCACTCTTGCGCTCCACCCGTGAACGGCGGAACACGGGAAGGCACAGGACGAACGGAAGGGTCAGCGGCTTCGTTCGTCTCAAGGGACGGTGTCACGGTGCGATTTTCCGTAGTGGTCGGGCGTTGCCCATCATGACCAACAAAGCCATCGTGGCTATTGGATAGGTAGCCGCTCCCAGGCCCGCGCTCGAGAAAGCTGGCTTGAACATCAGCAGCCGGACTCGCCTGCTGCGCGCGGGCGGCGCGACCGGTAATCAGCCAGACAAAAGCAATGCGCTCGATAGCGGTCACATTTGAGAAAATGGCAAGCAGCGCCAGCGCCCAGGGCAGAGCAGCGGGGAAAAACCCGCTGAGCAAGAGACCAAGAGCCAGGATGACGACACGTTCGGGGCGAGCCAGCAGACCGGTTTTACACTCTAAGCCCAGACCTTCGGCGCGCGCTTTCGCATAGCTGACCATCAACGAGCCGACCGCCGCAAAAAAAATCAGGGCGATCATCCACTGTTGCTCAGGTGCAAGCGGCCACAGGGTATCATGCAGCATGGGCCGCTGCAAAGTATAAAAGAGCAACCCGAACAGAATAATGCTTTCCGAATAGCGATCAAGCGTCGAGTCGATAAAGGCGCCAAAGGTGGTGGCGGTGTTACTGACGCGCGCCATCGCCCCATCGAACATGTCAAAGATTCCAGCAAACAGTACCAGCAAGCCAGCCGTCAGGAGAAAGCCCTGAGCAACTACCACCGCTGTCACTATACTGATCAGCAGTCCGAGAACGGTCAGGGTATTGGGTGTGACACCTGAGCGAGCCAGAGGCCGAATCATCAGAGAGACCAGGTGCCGAACCTGTTGCTGAATACGTCTGCTAAACATGTCTCTATTGTACCATACTTCGCGCCATTGGACTAGCGTTTTCCTGGAGAATTTACGAGAAACTATAAAAATGTACGCGAACTGGCATGGCGTACAACCTCATACGCAGCGCCCTCAGCGAGTAGCTCGGCATAGTAGTCGAGGACGCGGCGAGCGACCTGGGGCCAGGCGTACTGGCGGGCGGTTTGCTGGCCATTGCGGGCCAGTTGTCGGCGTAGCGGCTCGTTCTGGAGCAGGCGGCCAATAGAGAAGGCAAGGGCCTCACTGTCGCGCGGTGGGACGAGCAAGCCATCAACGCCGTCGCGCACAACGGTAGCATAGCCTTCGATATCGGTAGCGACGACGGGGGTTCCGCTGGCCATCGCTTCCAGCAGAACAATGCCCAGGCTTTCGCCGCCGGTGGCGGGGGCGCAGAAGACATGGGCGCTGGCAAAGTAACGCGGCTTGTCCTCGTCGGGGACATAGCCGGTAAAGATGACATCCTGCCAGCCGTGACGCTCGACAAACTGCTGAAAGCCGCTGCGCAGGCGGCCTTCGCCAACGAAGATGAAGCGGGTGTCGGGGAAGCGTTCGCGCAGCAGGGGAATGGCGCGCAGCAGGAATTTGGCCCCTTTGCGCTTCTCAAACCGGCCCACGAAAAGAATATTCTGCTTGCCATCCATATATTGCGGGAAAGGCAGGACGGACGGGCTAAAATTCTCCAGGTTCACGCCGTTGGGAATGATGCGATAATCGCCTTCAAAGTAGTGAGAGACGAAATTGTAGGCCGCCGGAGAGACGGCGATGCGCCCGGCGAGCCGCTGAAAGTAGCGGCGCAGGAACGGGTAGGCGGAGGCATAGGCCAGATAGGGGGTAGAGGTCATGCCTGCACGCGCGAAGGCGTGGAAGGTGCCGACGTTGAGGGCGCGCGAGAAGCGCAGCACCGTCAGTGAGAGGCCGGGGAGCAGTGGCTCGTGCAGGTGGACGACGTCGAACCGCTCGCGCTGCAGGACGCGGCGCACATGCCGCCCCAGCACGGGATTCAACGTGATGCGCGCAATAGAGCCGTTGATCGGCACGGGGGTAGTTCCCCCCATTTTGTAGACGTTCGGCTCAAGCAGTTTGCCCTTTTTGCCGGAGGCCGGAGCCAGGATGCGCACATCGTGGCCGACGGCAATAAACTCGTCGGCGAGATGGCGCACGTGATCGCGCACGCCACCCGGATAACTCCAGTCATATGGTGATATCAGACCTATTTTCACACTGTCAGTCGTGCGTGGAAGCTCTGAGGCCCTTCAGGTTTTCTCCTGGAAGGACCGAGGAACGCACGCCCCCTTTCCGTTTTTCTCTCGTTATGAGAAAACTTCCTGCCGTCTCAAGCTTTTCCGGCTACTCATATCATATTCTATTACGCTGCGCGCTGTCTGCGGTTTCGAGGGTCGTGTTTATTTATATGAAATTGCGCGAGTTGCAGGTAATCTTGCACGCGCCAGAGATGGCCACCGGGTGCGCTCAGGCCTGCTTCAATGGTAGCGCGTACATCCTGCGCCGTTTTGCCCTCGAACCAGGTGCAGCCGCGCCCGATGGCGGTCAGCGTATGGGCATCGCTATTGCCTACCTCGGCCCAGCCGTAGACTGCGCGGTTGACATGCATGGCGATGCGGTTAGCCCCGATGCCGCAGAAGCTGGCGTTCCAGGTCTCGATGCCGTCCAGCCAGACATCGTTGTGCGCGTGAATGCGATCGAGGACTGAGCGAGGGCAACTGTGGCGAAAAATGGGATTGAGCGGGTGCGCCACAATTGCCAGCCCGCCCTGCTCATGCACCAGCTCTATCGAACGCTCCATGCTCAGGCCCGGCTGAATGCGTTTCTCAATGAACAGCGCAAGCATATGACCCTGTTTTGTGCTAATTTCCTCGCCCACGATAAAGTCAAACCGATACGAGCCTTTTGCCCAGAGGTCGCGGGCCTTCAATGAACCTTCTATCACATCGTGGTCGGTAATAGCAATCACATCCAGCGTGGTGTGATGCTGGACATGCTCCAGGATTTGTTCGATGGTGGCGAGGCCGTCGCTATAGGTGCTATGCATATGCAGGTCGGCGCTACCGAGCTTGCCGAAGTCAAGCGCCTGCTGCGCAGTCATCTGTCGGCGTTTCTCCAGCATCGCCGTCCCCTGGCTCTCCAGTCGTGTAATTGTATGCTTGCGTCTTTTTGTGGTCATGCTATTCCTTCTCCAGTGCTTTTGCCTGTAACTGCTTTTCTGTGGCTGCTTCAGCGGCCCAGACCGGGGCGAAGACGACCCACTGGTCGGGGTGCGCGCCGATGAACCGCTCCATGCAGGAGACGATGCTTCGCTGCAATGGCTCGATCTGGTTGCGCTGCTCCGGCGGCAGAGCCGACGAAACGGGAACGATCTCGCCAACCAGTCGCGGCTCCTCTCGGCGCTCGCTGCGCCAGCCGAATCCGCCAAGAACGGGCGCGCCGGTTCGCTGCGCCAGTTCGGCGATGCCCAGGGGCAGACGGGCGGGCGCGCCGAAGAATGGGACGAGCGCGCTTTCGCCCTGCACCGCCCTGTCGGCGGTAATCATCACAATCTGGTTTTTGCGCAGCGTCTGGAGCATCGCTCGCAGGGCCGCGCTACCGCCCAGCGGCACGTACTGGATACCTTTGCTGCGGCGCAGGCGCAACACCAGCTCAAGGACGCGCCGATCGGCAAGGTGTTCGACAGGGATCGTCACCTCATACCCCTGAATGGCGAGCCACTGGATCAGGTAATCAAAGGGGCCGAGATGGGCCGAGAAGAAGATGACGCCCTTGCCACCTGCCAGCGCCTGTTGTAAATGCTCAAGGCCACGCACCTGCATGCTTTGCAGGATGGTCTCCGCTTTGAGCGAAGGCAACAGGAAGAGATTCAGGTAGTTGCTGACGTTCTGGCGAAACATGCCGCGCACAACCCGGCGCAGGCGTTTGCGCCCGGCCCTCGTGCGCAGGAACTCCCTGCTTTGTCCGTCCTGGCTGCCGAGGACATGCAGCATGTTTTCGTCGGCCTGCCGCCGCGCCTTGCCTGCGAACAACCAGGCGATGAAGCCGACGACGACGCCCAGCCAGGAGACCAGCCGCCGGGGCAGGCGCGGGATCAGGCTTGCCGCCAGCCGGAGCAGATAATACATGTCTTCCTGTCTCTCTTCATCAACACCAACGTCTGTCTCTCTCCTCTATCGTACCTTCCCTCCGTTATGCCTGTTTTAGAGGAAGGTAAACATCCGGTAATTTACCCCTGCTCCGGCCAGAATGGACGGAACATATACCACTGCGTCGGCCACTCGCGCACCATCTCTTCTAAAGCGTCGTACACACGCTGCGTCAGGCAGGCGAGGGCCACTTCTTTGCCCTTGCCCTTTGCCTCCTCAGGAAAGATGGGCGGGAAGGCGCGCAGGTAGCAGCGATGGTGCGCGCCATACCAGACAAAGCCGGGCATGAGGGCGGCCCCGGTTTTGAGCGCAAGGGCGGCGGGGCCTGCCGACACGTAGGTTCTGCGCCCGAAAAAGGTAATCGGCACCCCCTCGTCGGCGGAGACGGGCCGATCGGCGACGATGGCGACAAACTGGTTCTGTTGCAGCGCACGCAGGATGCGCCGGGCCGAGCCTTCCATCGGCAAGATGCCGATGCCCTTCTGAATGCGCTGGTTCTGCAACAGGGTATTGAGCCGCTCGTCGCTGAACGTCTCGGCTACGGCGGAAAGGGGATAGCGTCGGGCAAAGATGGCCCCGGCGAAGTCCCAGTTGCCGAAATGGGCCGTGACCATAATGGCGCCGCGCCCCGGCTTGAAGGCGGCCTCGGCATACTCCACCCAGGAACTGACCCCCTGGCTCAGATCAATTCCCTCTCGTTGCAGTTGCGCGCCATCGACCTGCGGGAAGTACAGGAAGTCGGCGGCATAGCGTCCGTAGTTATACCAGGACGCGAAGGCGAGATGGCGCACGCGGGGATGATCGACGGGCAGGCCGCTGACCTGTGCCATATTGCGCTGCGTCACCAGGCGTTTCTCGCGCCAGCCGACATAGCTGAGCGCGCCCGCCATGCTGCCAACCCCGTGCCGCAGGCCGCGCGGCGTCCATTGCGCCAGCGCGCAACCGGCGCGCGCCAGCCAGTACACTGAAGACACTTATTCCTCCAGCACAACTTCTGCTGCTGCTTCTATCTCGATAAGCGTTTCCCCCGTCGGCGGCGATTCGATCCGGAGACGGGGATCGGCAAGTTGCTCCAGGCTTTGCAGGCACGCCTGAAAACGCTGCCTGTTGAGGGAGCAATAGACCTGCCGCCCGGCGCGGCGCGTGGAGATCAGCCCGGCGCGGCGCAATTTGCGCAGGTGCCACGATACCAGCGGCTGGCTGATGCCCAGTCGCGTAGTGAGTTCGGTCACCGTAATCTCATCTTCATGGGCGAGATGATACACGATGGTCAGGCGGGCCACGTCGGCCAGCGCCCTCGTCATCTGTTTCAATTCGCGCCAGTCAATCATCATACCTTCTCCGCGCGAACACCTATCCATCACATAAAGATTTGTTTCATAAATCTTTATTTATATACTACTCTGGTCGGGACAAAAAATCAAGGGGGATAGGAAAAAGAGTCAGGAGAAAGCGGAGGAAAAAAGGAAGGGATGAGAGCAATGCTCTCATCCCCGGGTTACCAGTGAATCAGTTGTGATTGATCGATAATGCGAGCGATCCAGGAGATTGCTCGGTGAGCAGCCAGGGATTCGAACCCTGAACCTAGTGATTAAGAGTCACTTGCTCTACCGTTGAGCTAGCTGCCCCAACTGACAGGTGTTATGATAGCATACTTGACCATTCTCGTCAAGGAGTTTGAGGGGATTTTTGGGCTGCTAGAATTCATAATCCTTTGCCCAGCGAATATTTTTCTCCTGCCCATTCTTTGGGGCAACCATTCGCAGCATAGCCTTTGCTGTCGGCACGTCGTCTATTGGACTTTCCAGAATTTTCCTTCTGCGTCTTCAATCACCAGATCATATCTGTGGTTTTTGCCAAACGGTAACAGGATGTCATAGCCTGCCTGCATGAGGTGAGCGATAATATACGCTTCGCTTTCATCTCCTATGCGGTCAGGATGCTTTCCTTGCAATGTTGGCATAATCAAATCCTTCCGCTTGCTTGAAATGCAGACATGCATGATAACGGTTCAGTTTATTAGCGATCATAAATGACAAAAAGGACTTGACTTTGTATTTTAATAGATTATACTTTAAGGGAGAAAGGTTGCTAGCAAATGTCCGAGGATAATATAACAAGCCGTACCTACTCTACTGTTGAGGTTGCTCAACTGAGTGGATTCACAGTCCGGCAGATTGGCTACTGGGCGCAACAAGGCATTATCGTTCCAGGTGTCCAACAGGCAAGAGGGTCGGGAACACGGAGACGTTATAGCTTTGATGATCTCTTGCAATTGCGCTTCGTTCGCCAACTGATGAAGCACGGCTGGTCTCTACAGAAGATACGTGAAGCTATCACGAGGTTGCGAAATATCATGGATGATCCCAATAGCCTCCAGAAGGCTGTTCTGGTTCATGGATCACATACTATTCTCGCTATCTGCAAAACAAAAGAGGGAGAGCGAGTCATCCTTGATATTCTCGATCCCGGAGGGCAACAGGTAATGTGGATCTTCTTAGAGGCGCTTAGGGAGGAGACAAAAAGTATTGTAGAACAGCCCGAAGCAACCATCCCGTAAGAATCCTCATAAGGAGTCACGGCAACCGAATATAATTGATACTGGATAGAAGAAACAAATGCAAAGGCCAGCTCTATTTCAACCATCTGCTCTTCCCTACCAGCCGCTTCCATCGGCTGCATATACTGCTGCCCGGATAAGTATCTTAAAATGTAAATTTTCTGAGGAAGCTCTACTAGACGAATATAGTTTTTCTTCGGGCAATAAAGGGCGTACCATCAAGGTGAATACGTTTGTCTTTGCCCATCCTGTTCACCGCAATCCAGCAGAATACGCGAGCGTCACCATCTATAACGCGGTAAACGGTCTACCAGACGCTGAGATAGTCAAAATCCTGGCCGAATCAGCGGCACCTTTCCACCTCATCCATCGCGAAAATCATTTTTCTTTCTGGGCAAGTTCTATAAACAGAGCCAATGAGGCTGAAGCAATCCCTGTACGAACCGGTATCGGCTATGATCAGCTTGATGACGTGTTGAGTGAATACGCTGAGGACCTTCAACCGCAGCGTATCATTAATGTAAAACAGGGTCGAGAGACATTTACGCTTCCCATTTTTCGCGACAACCTGCAGCCTTTACAATTATCATTCTGGGCAACAGATGTCACGCGCAAACTGCTGGTAGAATACTTTGCACAAGCAACCGAGATACTACGAAATTATGCAAGAAAACGGAGTGATATACGTGCACACGACATACAGCTTACGTCTCTAGCTATACAACTGCTTGGGATGCTTATCCTGGCAGATACAGGTACATTGGGAGAGCCGATGCGCCTCGACGAGAATATTTCCATGATGCAGCTTTTTCAAGCAGCTTATACAAAGTTTGAGCGTTATTTCCAACCGGAACTCTTTGAGAGTTCCTACGAGGCAGCAGAAAAAGCATACCAGGTGTTGAGGCAAATACGCTATTCCGGTTTTGTCCCCGATATGCTCAGTGATCTCTATACGAAGGCATATAGTAAGGAGCTGCGACGAAAATTAGGTCGTTTTGATACTCCCCTCTACCTCACCCGCCGTATCTTAGAAAACATACCGGTAGAATATCTGCCTCCAGATCAGCGAGTCATTGCAGATATGACGGGCGGCTGGGGGAGTTTTCTCATTGCAGGTTACGAGCGCCTTTCCGCGTTGAATGATCGAGAGGGTTCGTTACGGGAACAAATACGAGGGAATGACATTGACCCCTTCACGGCACAATTAGAGGGACTCGGCCTGTTACTTTCCACTTTAGAGGATAGCTGGTATGTCGATCATGAAGACGCTTTACAGTGGAACTGGTTAAAAACACATCAACCCAACATTATCGTCGGCAACCCCCCTTTTGGTTCGGTACAGGATACATCCGTAACAGGCGAGGAAAGCTGGTATGAGGAAGCAAACAAATTCTTAGAGCATGCTATTGAGAGGCTTGCCCCGAAAGGCTATTTAGCGATGCTTATGCCTGCTTCCTTCACATCAGCCTTAGCCTCCCCACAACTTCGTAGAAAGTTGCTTGAAATCTGTGATATATCTGAGCTATGGGAATTACCAAAAGGAGTGTTCTCAGGCGCTACAGTACAAACGCTGGTCGTATTCGCGCAGAAAAAAGACAATGCACAAGGGTTTTCACGGAATCCGGTGAGAGTTCGTACTGTACAGGCTCAAACTCTTACAGACCTCAAGACTTCTAGTCTATTTACCGCCTCTAGTCTGGTTATCGATCAATCGGTCTGGCACAAAAACAAAAAGCCAGGCAGCTCTAAAAATACCCATCTTATAGACTATCGCATAATTCTGCCTGAATATACATGGCAGACAATTCGTTCCCACTGTCTCAACATCGGCTACTATACAGATATTTTTAAAGGAGCAAGTGCTGGTAAGTTAGAGAATCGAAAACAGTTTCCTCTCTCTAAAAAAGTCTACTGGCTAACAGGTGTTAAGGAGGTAATGCCTCGTCCGTTTTTTATAGACTATACGTCGGCTACGACGATTAATTATCCGAACGATCTGGAAAGACCGAGGCTCGATAAAGAATACATACTTGCCGGGGAGAAAATAATCGTCGCATACGATCCCAATCCAAGCTGGGGGAAACGGGTGAAGCTTGCCATTGAGCGGAGAAAGCACTATGTTTCCGACAGCTTCTGGGTTGTTGCTCCAAATGCCTCTGCTCAAGCAGCTTCTATTACAACCGAAGTCCTTGCTGCAGTGTTAAACTGGGATGTCAGCAATGCCTGGGTTGTTGAGCATCTGAAAAGTCCGGCGATCCCCAAACGAGCACTTGAAACAATTCCTTTCCCAAAAGATCTCAGTCAGAGCGATTGCCAGCTTCTTACAGAGACGGTAAGAAAGCTGGAAGATGCTGTTTCAAGAGGTGAAAGCACGCCCGGCGAAGTCACTCAAATAATTGATACTATCTTCAAACATGCCTATCACCTTGATGATGCTACTTTTGAGCGTCTACGCAAAGTAAGCAGATGGGATGAGGAACCTCTGGTTACTCTTGATCCCCTACCAGATAGGGCAAGTGCTAACTGGACTATTAGCGGTGTTGTGAATAGTATCAACGCGGAACAAGGTATTATTACGCTGTGGATGGAAGGATTTCGCGAACTCCAGACGGTAAGAATCGTCTCCGCAATGCCAGGATGGATGTTACGTCCCAATGCTGCATTTCGCACAAAAATTCCTCGCAAGTTTGTGAAGCGGGGCAGCATCGATATGGATACCATCAATTGGGGTACATTCCAACCACAACTCTACACATACATGGATGAAGAGGAACTTCTTGAAGAACTCGGAAATCTCTTACAGGCAGACGACAAAAACAGAATCTAATGAGCAATTGCTGCTTCTCAGAATCGCGTTTCTCGACGTAGGCCAGGCAGATACTATCGTCATTACATGTCCTGATACGCATGAAGCAATCGTAGTAGATTGTGTTGACGCTGACGCTGTGCTAGATTATCTGGAGGCAGAACATATTACATACCTGCGCGGCGTAATTATTACTCATTTACATGCCGATCATTATAGTGGAGTCACTTCACTCCTCAGCAATTATCATCATGTGCCGGGCTTACAAGAGTGCGAGATAGTGATTTTTAACCAGGTAGACCGGAAAAAGTTTGATACGCTTGTACGAGACCCCGACCTTCATGATGAGGGAACAAAATATGGAGCAAAGATATTGCTTAGCAATTTGTTGCAATGGTGTAAGCAGGGAGAACTAGAAGGCAAGCAAAGATGTTCCTGCCTACAAGTAGAACGAAGACCAATAGCCCTTGATGGAATATGGTCAAAGATTCTCCATCTCCTGCACCCTCACTTTTCTGATTTTCCCATCCTGGAAGCGAAAGGACTGAACAACGTATCAGGAGTGTTCCTTGTTAGAGGTCCTGGTTCAAGCGCGCTGCTTACAGGCGACCTTGAGCCAGACGGATGGCAATTTCTCAGAGAAAACCATCCCAACCTTCATAGCGATGTGCTAAAGTTTCCGCATCATGGTGCCTGGAAAGATGGGGATGTTGATTCACTTCTTGATAGCGTACAACCATCTATCGTCATCATATCGGTTGGTTCAGAAGGATACAAAAAGTATAAACATCCTAATGCTCACGTCTTTGAAGCACTCTCCACACGTCCACACATTCGCGTGCTTTGTACGCAGGCAACCGATCAATGCCAGCACCATGTTCAGCAAAAAGCTGCTTCGGTACGATTGCAGCTTAAAGCCCAGGCACGTCAAACTGGTTTTCCAGTCATAGGCTCAAAACAAGGCTGCCCTTGCGCAGGAACTATTATTATCGAGCTGGGCAAAGAGGCACGAATCCTACAACCTGAGCCGTTGTTCCATCAACAAAGCATCATTAGGGGTAACTTCAAAGAAATGCATAAATGTATCATTGGAGCCGATTTAGCTTTAGAACATATGCAAATACCGCAAAAAAGTGCGGACGGACAGTAGATGTATGAATGAGATAAGCAAAGGAGCGCCACGATGAAGGTAATAGCTTTATCGTGGCGCTCTCGCTAACAAAATCTTCTCCCTCACTCGAAAATGTCGAGTGGCAGGAAGGCGGAGACGATCCAGTTGGGGGCGTCGACGATTTCGCTGATGCGCAGGTCCACGGCGACGCTGCACAGAGCGTAGGCTTCGTGGCGCGTGAGATCGTAGTTTTTCGTCAGGTGAGCGATCATGTGGCGTGTGGCCTTCTGCGCTGCCTGGTAGAGATCGGGACTGTGGCCGGTGGTGACGTAGAACCCCTTCGTATTGGCCTTCTCGCTGGCCACGCCGGGCGTCCAGTATTGCAGTTCGGGGATGTTGCCGCCTTTGTGCAGGTCGAAGCGAGCGGTGACGATCATCGGGGCTTCGATGGCGGTGCCGCAGACCTCGCCGTCACCCTGCGCGGCGTGGACATCGCCCAGGGAGAAGTTGGCGCCGGGATAGAGGACGGGCAGGTAGAGCTTCGAGCCTTTGACCAGTTGCTTGATGTCGATATTGCCGCCATTCTGGCGCGGCGGAATCGTATCCAGCGAACCCGGCCCGGATGGCGCGACGCCCATGACGCCGCAGAACGGCTCCAGCGGGATGCGAATGCCCGGCTTGAAATAGGCATGAT
>Ga0209810_1004150_pt1 | contig 14256 bp, 9 predicted proteins | sample Coa_R1_7_FD_187159 | JGI IMG/M metagenome (GOLD analysis project Ga0209810, IMG submission 187159) | Surface soil microbial communities from Centralia Pennsylvania, which are recovering from an underground coalmine fire - Coalmine... | ecosystem: Environmental > Terrestrial > Soil > Unclassified ...
TTGGACGCACAACATGTATTGCGTGTTCGCCTGCAATCCGCCGATATTGACACGCATGTCGGTTGTCATGGCGGTGAACCCGGTGATCGGTTGGATCCAGGCCGCGTTTCCGGCGCCTGATGGCAATGTGCCGCTTGCACACGAGCCGTACGAGGTGGGGGTGATCAGGGTTTGGACGTCGTTGTAATAGGCGCTTACGTTGAAATGAATTCGCGCCACCGAATGCGAGATGCTATCCGTTCCGGTGATGGTCACGGACGGCTGCTGCGCTTGCGCCAGCATACACAGGGCAGGCAACAGAAAGAGCATCTGTGCGTGCCGTGCCGGCGCGCGAAATAGTGGTGCTTTGATGAATGAATCTTCCATTCGGCCTCTCTCGCGTACGAGTTTGCAGGGCGGGCGTGCGGCCGAACAGTGCTTTTGACATCCAAGCTATTGATTACAAGTGAAATATTCTTATTTGCAATTTTGTCAACGGCGATTCAGGCGTGCTGCGCTGGGGCGGATTTAGGGCCGTGAGACCGGAAGCGCGGCCCGGATCATCTCCGACAACGGGCCGCAGTTCATTGCCAAAGACTTCAAGGAATTCGTTCGGGTCTCGGGCATGACCCACGTCAGAACTTCGCCCTACTATCCCCAATCGAAGTGAAAAATTGAGCGTTGGCATAAATCACTAAAAGCAGAGTGCATCCGGCCGGGAACGCCGCTGCCGCTGGAGGATGGGCGGCGGCTGGTCGAACGCTAGGCGGAGCATTACAACGATGTCCGCTTGAACAGTGCCATTGGCTATATCACGCCAAAGACATGCCCGCCGGCCGTCAGCAGGAGATCCATGCGTGTTTACCAGCCTCTTGCGACCAATACGACCCTGGACGGCTCCAATAATTCCTTTATGGCAATATTGCCGAAAAGGCAAAATTATGCGATCATACAAGGCGTGAACACAACCGCGGAGATGGACGCCGGGTTGAGAGAACGCAAGCGGCGCGAGACCCGCGCCGCCCTGAGCCTTGCCGCTCTTCGGCTCTGCGTTCAGCGTGGGTGGGAAGAGGTGACGGTGGACGATATCGCCGCGGCTGCCAATGTCTCTCCCAGAACTTTTCGAAATTACTTTTCCACCAAAGCCGAGGCGGTCGCCGCCGGACATCTGGAGCGCATGCTGCGCATTGGCGACGACTTACGCGCTCGTCCCGCGGGCGAGCCTCTATGGACAGCGATTACGCATTCCGTAGCGGCTCAGTTTGAACCGCCGGAGCAGAAGAATGTAGCACCGCGCAATGCCAGGCTGTGGCTGGAGCGAATTCGGTTCGTCGTCACCGAGCCGGCGATTCATGGCGAGGTTCTTAAAGCATCCGCCGCGGCACAGGTTGGGTTGGCAGCGGCCATCGCCGAGCGGACCGGAGCACGTCCAAAAGATCTGTATCCGCAAGTGGCGGCGTCCGTGGTGACGGCGGTCGTCGGAACCGTTATGGACCGTTGGTTGCGCGACGACCCGTCCGGACCGATCGTGCCGCTCCTGCGCAAGGCATTCGACCTGGTTGCGACCGGTTTCCCGGAGAACAAAGCACGAGCAACCAGGTAGCCCTCACGATCCGCGCTACAGCCGAGCGCCCGATTCATCAGTAAATACAAGCCAACGAGGTACAGAAATGCGCATCAGAGGAATCAATTACGATACGGGCTTCATCAGCGCCGGAACAACAACGCGCGAACCATTCGATTCGCAGGTGGTGAAACGGGAGATGCAGATCATCCACGACGACCTCCACTGCAATGGGGTGCGGATCACCGGAGGTTACGCGGAACGGTTGGAGATTGCCGCCACGCTAGCAGCCGAAGCGGGACTCGAAGTCTGGTTCTGCCCGTTTACCAACAATCTGACCGGCGAAGAGCTGCTCGAGTTGCTCGCCGATTGCGCCGAGCGTGCCGAACGCCTGCGCCACCGGGGCGCCGAAGTAGTCTTCCTCACCGGGTCCGAACTTAGCTTGATGACCGCCGGCATCCTTCCCGGGGACCGGCTTGAAGATCGAATCGCGCTTTTGGCCCAGCCGCAGCGCCTGCGCCCTCTGATTCCCGAAATTCGAGCCCGCATGAGCGAGTTGGTGGGCAAGGCTGTCGAGGTGGTCCGCGCCCGGTTCGACGGAAGGCTGAGCTATGCCTCGGTTCCCCTCGATGGCGTTGATTGGAGGCCGTTCGATATCATCGCGACGGACGCCGGCTATCGGACAGCGGCGATGGCCGCGCGCTTCGCCGACGACATCCGCGGGTTTGTCGCGCAAGGCAGGGCGCAGAGGAAACCGGTGTCGGTCACTGAGTTCGGGTGTGCCGCTTTCCGGGGCGCGGCCGATATGGCCAACCGAGGGGATATCGTCGAGTGGGGGAGCGATGCCCGGCCGGTCGGGTTCAAGGGCGAATACGTGAGGGACGAGGAGGAGCAAGCCCGCTATCTTCGGGAACTGCTGGGCGTCTTCGAGTCGGAGGGCGTTGACAATGTTTTCGTGTACACGTTCGCGCGTTATGACCTGGCGTACCGCAGCCCATCGGAAGATTTCGACCTGGCAAGCGCCGGCGTGGTCAAAGTGATCGAGGGAGGCCGCGGCCAGCGCTACCCGGATATGCCGTGGGAGCCCAAAGCCGCATTCAACGCGCTCGCAGAATATTATCGCTCGCTTGACGCTAACCAGCGGTGAACCTCACCGTCCCCCCGTTGGCCGGCACTCGAAGGGGTATCCAGGTGGACACTAGTCTCCGAAGCCTGCGGGATTGAGTGGTGATTGACTCCTTTCCTTGCCAGTCGTTTTACGTTTCAATGGCGCATCAATCCGGAGGCCCAGCCAACCTGATTTCTTCTTGAACCAGTTGCAGGCGTTCAGCGAAGCAGCTTTCCCGCCGCTACCACTTTCGCAGTGTCGTCCAAACTGAGCCTCGAAATGGCTATATACTCGCTAACAGGGAACGGTCGCTCTCCATTTCATGCTGAACCAGCACAAGAACATAACAGGCATGGATCGGCGCTGGCGACTAACGCAGGCACAAATCACCGCGGAACTATGAGAAGAGACGAACAAACGATCGAGGCCGAACTCATCGAAATCATGGGCATCCAGGACGACATGGTCAAGCTGGAGCGGATTGTCGCCTGGTGCGCCGCTTACCCCGATGAGATCCCCTTTGCCTTGCGCTTCTTCCGGAAGCGCTCGCCATCATCCGAGAAGCGTTCTACTGCGAGCGCTTCGACGGGGATGGATCAGTGAGTGCCCTCGTTCGAACATCAATCAGGCAAGGCTGCTGAGAAGCTGTAAACAAATCAGCGCGAGATAAAAAAACAGCCGACGACGCCTACTCCACATGAACATTCAAACACTTGCCAATTTCGTGGAGTAGGCCTTTGGCCCCATACGAATTTTCGCAGCTTCTGACGGTTCCGGGTCGTCTTTGAGAGCTCGGGCAGTTGAAGCAGTATCAGGATTCCACTTGTCCTCAAAACACTCCGCGGGCGCGTTTCCGTTTCTGTAAAACACTGCGCAGCCCCACAGGAAACGCTCCAAAGAACGCCGGCTGATCGACGCTGGCTGGCCGCACGAGAGGCCGCGAAATGCCGTCCAATAAGTATTCCCCTTGCATTTCGGAATGCACAATATCTTCAACCATGGGCCAGGCTCCGGTGATTTCGCCGCCGATTACGATGAGTTCCGGAGACAATCCATGCGCGAGGCCACGAATTCCCCGCCCAAGCAACCGCGCAGTGGTTTGTAATTCTTCACAGGCCCGACGATCGCCGGAATTCGCGAGGCCGATCAACTCGCGCACGGAGCCCGCGCGCTTCCCATCCGTGCTGTGGGCGAATCGCCCAAGAGTCGCACGATCGGACGCCAAAGCTTCCCAGCAGCCAAGATTGCCGCAGGAGCAACGCGGCCCCCGTGGATCCATTGGGATGTGGCCGAACCCTCCCAACCCGATGCGCGATCCGATGTAGAGGTCCCCGTTCAGAATCAGTCCGATTCCGATGCCTTCCACAACCAGCACAAAGACGATGCAATGGGCGGCCCAAAGATCGATGGGACCATACCACAACTCGGAGAGGGCGGCCGCATTGGCGTCATTTTCGACAAAGACGGGAACGTCCAGTTCGCGTTCCAGAATGGAGCGGATCGGAACGTCGCTCCATCCGAGATTCGGCGATCGCACCAAGCGTCCATCGAGGCGGTCGACCAAGCCCGGGATACTTACTCCAATTCCAGCCAGGCGCGGACGCCGGAATTTTTCTTTCAGGTCACCCGCGATTTCCTTTGCGATTCGAGTTAGAAACGATTTTGCGCCTGGTTCTGTTTTCTGCGCGCGTTGATTGAGAATGCGACCGTTAAAATCGCTGACGCCGTAGAAACTCTGTTGCACTCCAATGCTAATGCCGGCCACGTAGGCCTTCTCCGCATTGACCTGCAGATATGTAGCGCGCCTGCCGCCGCTGGAGGGAGCTTCTTCTCCCTGGTAGACAATGGACGAGCGAATCAGCCGGTTCACAATGAGGGAAACAGTCCCGGCCGTCAGTCCGGTTGCCTTCACCAGATCAGCACGCGAGATCGGCTGCCGGTCGCGGATGACGTGCAGAAGTTTCAACTCGTTGGTCTCGCGGACGTCTTCCACGCCTAGCATGTGTAGTTTATTCGGCGTGTTCGTTCGCATGCAATGAATTGTCGAATAGAATAACGAACGCTTCAGCGAGAGTTCAGTTCCTGCCGAAAGCGCCGGTCCGCGGGATAGCGGGAAGCCCCTCTTTTGAGAGCATCCACGGCTTGCGATTGCATTCCCGCCTGTTTTGCGGCCGCGGCAAACCCAAGCAACCCGTCGGCATTGTCCGGCTCGGATTCGAGCAAGATCGAAAATTGCGCGAGCGCCCGGCTGGGCTGCTTCTGTTCCAAAAGAATGCGGCCCAGGACCACCCGATAGCGATTTGCATCCGGCTCGATTTCCAGGAACCGGGTGATAGCAGCAGCGGCTTCAAGCCGGTTTCCCGAACTTAGTAGAGTTTCGATCAGAGCTCGGCGCGCTTCCATGAAAGTCGGCTCGATTTGTATGGCCTTGCGGAAGGAATTGAGGGCCGCGTCCACACGGTGGTTGCGTACGGCGGCATTGCCAAGTTCATACGCGGAGAGCGCGGCTTTTATGTGCGGTGCATTCGTCTGAGGGAAAAGCGCGAGAGCGGCTAACAAGAGCAGAAGAAGCGTTTTCACGGCTGCTCTCCACTTCCGGTTAGCGCTCCGGAGAGACGCGCATCGCCCATCTCGCTGAGCGTGTCTGTTTGCCGATTCCTGAGCCGCCGGAACAACGCTTCGGCATCCGCCGGCCTGTCGAGGGCTCGATAAGCACGCGCCAGATTGTAAATTGCACTTCTGGATGACGGCTCCTGCTTGGCCGCGAGCTCCAGGTCGCCGAGCGCCTGCGCGGGCCGATTTGCGTCGAGAAGCAGCTTTCCGCGTAATGTGCGCGCGGCCACCGAGCGCGGATTTAGCTCGATTGCATGATTCAGATCATGAAGCGCGGCTTGGGTGTCCGCGGGATCAATCTTAAGCAAACACTCGGCGCTCAAGTAGTCGAGATCGGCATCGGCAATTCCTTCCTTCCGCGCCGATCGGAGGATGGAGAGAGCATCGGAAAATTTGCCTTGCTTGTAGTCGATCAACGCCGCGAAGAAGCGGGCGTCCGGCCTTTCCGGCGAGAGCCCCATAGCCTTAACGAAATCCCGATGGGCCTGGTCGAGTTGGCCGAGCAATGTATAGGCGGCACCGCGGACAATGAACACTTCCGCGGAGTTGGGAAAGAGTTCAGCGGCCCGGGAGGCGAATCGCGCCGCTGCGTTGAAATCTCCGCCTTCCGCGCAGACTGTGATCACATTCAAATAGGCCGTCAACTCGCGCGGATTTCGTTGAATTTCTTCCGAAAGTACCGTGTATGCCTGTTGATAGAGGCCCAATTTCGAATATGAGACCGCGAGCAGATTTTGCGAATTGGCATCCAGATCGACATGAGCCTGCAATTTCTTCAGGGCATCAAGACTCCCCTGATAATCGCGCAATTCGAACTTGCTTAAAGCGATGGCGTAGGCGTGCGTCTGCAGGTCTGGAGTATCGAGTGGAACAGATTCAAAGATCCGGAGCGCGGTATTGAAACGCCGGGCGCGTCCATAGAGCCAGCCGAGTTGGAACCGCTGGACGGCTGAGAGGTTTCCGCAGTCGCGAACGGTATTCAGCTCGTTACGGGCAGAATCGTACTGCTTCGCGCGGAGTAGATCGGTTGCTGAGCGGAAGGTTTGTTCGATATTGCACGGCTGGGCGGCATTCGCGGCGAGCGAGGTGAGCAACAGGATGAGGGCCGCCGTGTTAATAGACATAGATCTTCGGGCTCTCAAAATGGAGGGCGCTATGCACCTGCGTTTCCAGCCGGCTGGCCGTATCGCGCTCCATTCGAGCGTCGGACTCGCGGTGAAGCAGACGGTATGTTTGCGCCAGCTCTATGTGAAAAGCCGCGGAGCCCTGCTGCGCTGTTTTGATGGCGGCGAGCGTGGTTAGCGCATCCGCGGGCCTTCCTAACCGGCGATACACACGAGCGAGCGCAAGAGCAATTTCGGGATTGGAGCGATCTTCGCCCCACACCCGCGCTAGGAGTTGTAGAGCAGAATCCCAGTGTTGTTGCCGGGATTCGATTAGTCCCAGTTGAGCGAGCGCGGGAATGTTAGATGGATCCACAGAAGTGACTTGACGCAGGCGTGTCCCGGCGTCCTGGAGGTTCCCTTGCGCGGCCTCGGCGCGAGCCATAGCCACCAGCGCGGGTGCAAAGTCCGACTTTGAAGCGAGGGCTCGCTGATAGAGGGCGATGGCGGCGGCCGGCTGCCTCTGGCTTTGTTTTAGATCGCCATCCGCAACGAGGAGAAATGGATTGCTTGCCTCTGTTTCTTCCGCGTCATTGAGAACTTTTTGGGCGGTATCGGCGTAATCGAGCGCGATTAGTTGTTCGGCCAGAGCGTACGTAATATCGGGTCGCTTCGGCGCAAATGTGTGAGCTTGCATGAGCCAGGGAATCGCAAACCTCGAATTTCCCGCCGACGCGTAATCGAGGCCGACATGAAAGTAAGCTTCGATGTGCTGTGGGCGCCGGTCGATCGCTTTGAAGTAATTCTGCCTCGCCTGGCCTACTTTTTGCAGGTGCGAGTAAGCCAGCCCGAGATTGAAATAGACGGCATCATCCGCGCTTTGCTCCGGAATGCACTCCAAATAAGTGATCGCCTGCTGATAACGGCGGTGCTGGGCCAGCAGGGTGCCCAACGAGAACAGAACCGGCGGCGGCATGGCGTGTTGATGCGGCGGGAGTAGTCGCTCCAACAGCTCAGCGCGATTCGTCTCTATCAAGGCCCGGGCAAACCACAGCATGAGCATTGGGTCTTTCAATATGCCAGGGTTGCTCTCGGCTCCCATCTCGCGAAACAAGGCAACGGCGCGCCGCCAATCGTCCAATTGGACATACGCTGCGATCCGGTATTTAGAGATGGTGGGATTGGAGGGATCCAAACGAGCCGCCTCGTTCAAAACTTTGGCAGCCTCAACCGCTTTGCGATTGCGCAAGTAAGTAACACCGAGTTCCGTTAGAAGGCGTGGTGCGTTTGGTTCCAGCGAGATGGCCTTGGTGAGCTCCCCTTCCGCAGTGTCGGGATGGCCAGTGAGCTCGTTTGCCAGACCCAGCAATTCATGAAACGAACTGGACTGCGAACAAGTATCCCGAAGGGGTTCGAGAATAGCGAGCGCCTGAGCCGGTTCATTTTGCCGCAACACATTCATCGCCGGCGCCAATTGTTCCGTACACCCCATTCCGGAAACCGCCAGCAAGAGAAAAGACAATACTGCCATCAGCACCAGAGGGCCGCAGCATAGGCGACCCTCCTCAATTATTAGAAATTCAACTTCAGCGCGAACTGGATTTCTCTTGGCGCGGTCGCCGTGCCGGTAATTACTCCGAAGGAGGCGCTTTGGACGTCATTGTTCGGGAGACCGAAATTGGCATGGTTGAAGATGTTGAAGAACTCCGACCGGAACTGGAGCCGGAGCCGCTCTGTAAACAAGAAATCCTTATAGGCGATAAAATCCAAATTCTTCAGAGGCGGACCAGTGAGATTATTACGTCCCTCATTCCCGAACGTGTACGGGGCCGGCAAGGCGAATGCGGCCGTATTGAACCACTCCAAACGACTCCGCGCAAATCCGGAGTTTGGGTCGCCGACCACCTGGGCGCGCTGACTTCCTCCGCCCACGTTTGCAATATCGCCCCCGGCCACAATGCGGTATGGCTGACCGGAGTTCATCGTCAGAATGCCGCCGACATTCCAATTGCCCAGGATGGTTCGCACGAACCCGTTGGCGTTCGACAGATATTTCTTTCCCGCGCCAACCGGCAGTTGATAAATGCTATTCAACACGAACATCTGTGTTCGATTGAAATCCGACGGTCCCCAATCGCGCCGCAGGTCGTAAATGGTTTCGATGCTTCCGGACTGTCCCTCGGATTGGATATCAAGAGCTTTCGACCAGGTGTACGAACCCAGGAAGGATAACCCAGAAGAAAGATTCTTCTGCAATTTTACTTGCAAAGCATTGTAGCTGGCATTCCCCACGTTTTCATCAAAGGAGAACGATCCACCATAGGCCGGATAAGGTTCACGCGGCCCCACCGGCCCGGGCCCCGGCGTCAATGCAGTATTCGCCGCCGGTTGTATGAATTGATGCCGGCTTACCGAGCCCACATAGTTGACGTCCAAGACAAACGATTTTGCAAATTGCTGTTCGATTCCCGCGTTGTACTCCATTGAGTACGGGATTTTGTTTCTCGGATCCGCGCCGAAACTTACATATGGTTGAAGTGGATTGAAAAACGATCCATAAGTCGGGAGATTATTGAAGTACGTGGTAGGCGACGCCCGGTTCAAATCGACAACGGACACGCCGACGCCCTCCGGCCAGGAGATTCGCGGATCTTGCGCTTCTTGCACCAAGGTATTGTTGTGGTCGTCGAACATTGCGAACGCGCTGCGGAACACTGTCGACGGGCCGGCGCGGTAGGCCAAGCCAAAACGCGGCTCGAACCCGTTGTAATGCGGATCGTAGTACGTACGGCGAACATTCGCGTGCGGATAGAGCGGAGGAACCGGACTGGAGACCAAAAAATTGCCGGTCAGCACATCCAATCCGGAAACCGTTTTGCTTCCGTAACTGGGAGGTTCGACAAAGTCGTAGCGTAAACCGTACGTCACGGTGAGGTTGGGAGACACCTGCCACTGGTCCTGTACATACCCCGCATACCACCACGTGCGCTCATTCGCCGAGGTATTTCCAAGGAAGCCAAAAAGGCTGTCCGGAAGACCCAGCATGAAGCTGGCGGGGCCCGATCCTGTTCCGTTCACCAAGCCGCCTTGCGAGGTTGCATTCTGTGTGAAGCTCGGACCCATTCCCCATCCGTCGTCGAAGCTGTGGATGTGATAGACCATGGCCCCGATGCCGATGGTGTGCTTCCCGCGAACCATCGAAAGATCCAGATGGCCATCGTGATTGTATTGAGGGCCCAGCGGGATGGCAAACTGGCTCACGCCGGTATAGCCGTTCGAGATTCCGATTTGCGGCCCGAGTGCGATACCATTCTTTGCCGGCGCGAGTTGACCAAAGTTGGTTGCAGTCAAAAAGGCCTGTCCAGCCGCTCCATCAAACTGGCCGAAATTGGTGTTCGTGTAACCATAATGCACGTTCAAAATTGTTGTTGGACCAAACAGGTGTGTGTAGCCGAGCGCTAGCGTTTGCGCATAGTTGACCAGCGACTGACTGTAGGTCGGTAAGGACTCCGGCCGGGAGAGCGTGGCGTTCGATCGATTATACCGGCCGAAAAGCGTGTCGCTGTCACCCAGGCGCCGATCAATGCGGATTCCGGTCTGATCGCTGGAAGTCCGGTTCCCGCCCGCCCACTGGTAGTTCGGTAAAGAACTCGATCCGACATAATTAGGGAGTGGGTAGTACTTATTCAACACCAGCACGGTCACGGGATTGATCCGGCTGCTCGGGATGATATTGCCGGGAAACGGATCCCGGATGATGTTCACTGGGTTGCTAGGATCGGGCCGGCTGGTATTTGGATCGAAAATCTCGTTGGCGTAGAGCGGCCTTCCTGACCTATCGGTTCCGGTTTGAGAACCGAGAATGCCGGAGAAATCTCCGTTGCGCATGGCAGCGGTGGGCACGCTCGCAAAAGAAGTCAGGCTTTGGACGGATCGAAAGCCCTCCCAATAAGCTTCGAACCAGGTGTTGTTCTTGCCATTGAAATGCGGCAGCATAACCGGGCCGCCAAAGGTGACTCCGTATTGATTCTGGCGATAGGGAGGCGGTTGGGTTGTCTGGTCAAAGAAGTTTCGCGCATCCAAGGCGCTGTTCCGTAAGAATTCCCAGAGACTACCGTGGAACTCATTCGTTCCCGAACGGCTGACGATGTTGATATTTGCTCCCGAAGAGATGGCAAACTGGGCATCCGTTATGTGCGATTGAACATTGAACTCCTGCAGAGCATCGGGGGGCGGGCTGAGGGCCCAGGTATCGGTGTAGACGTCGTTATTCAGAACACCATCCATGGTGAAGTTATTCTGCTGTCCGCGCTGCCCGTTCACCGACGGGCTGATCGAGCCCGCGCCCAATTTCACGGTAAAAGCACCCTGCTGGCCCGATTCTTGCGGCGCGGCGCCGGGAGTTAGTAACGTCAGTTGCGTGAAGTTACGCCCGTTCAGGGGAAGATCGACGATTTGCTGATGCTGCACGACGTCGCCGAGAGTCGCGTTGGTCGTGTTCAGCGGGGGAGGCGCTCCCGTCACTTCGATAGTCTGTGAGACCGAGGCGAGCGACAGGCGAAAATCGAGGGTCGCGCTTTGATTTACCAGAAGCTGAACTCCGGGACGGCTCTCAGTCGCGAACCCAGCCTTTTGAACTGTCATATCGTAAGTACCGGGAGGCAACTGCGGAATGGTGTAAGCACCGTTATCGCCGCTCATCGCCGAACGTTGCAGTCCGGTTTGTTTGTTGGTCACCTGGACCTGCACGCCTCCCACTGCGGAACCGGACGGGTCCGTGATGGTTCCGTTAATAGAGCCATTCGTCGTCTGGCCATTTGAAATACTCACAAGGCCGGAGAAAGCGATGGCAAGACAACTCAACCGCTGCCAGTTTGTCATTTGTAAACTTCCTAACCTCGGAAATGTCAGAAGATGTGCGCTGCCGTTTAGGACAGGTATAAGGCAGATTTCGAAGCCGGTCAAGACTTTTTTAAGGGCGCAGCGAAAGTTCTCCCCGCTCCGCTTTGATCCTCACCGTAAGTACTTCAAACGGCTGAAATGCGAGATGGATACTGTTATTTTCGACAGGGATGGCGCGTAGGTCGTCTTCGACACCGGAGCAAAGCTGTGCTGAGTCGATCTTCGATCGCGTGAAGTGTACATCCGCGGTACCGGCTCGGCCGCTGGTCTCCTGGAGCCGCAAAATACTCCCGTTTCCGTTCTCCGCCTGCTTCCATGTGACGAGCGCGACATCGTTCCCTGACGTCTCCAGAAAACCCGTCCCCTCGGCGGGGAGCGGCCTTGGCGGATCGCCAACTTTGTCCTGGCTCACGACGTAATCCAACTCCGCGGGGCGCATTTCATCCAAACCGAGCCGTGTGAGCGCTCCTCCATCCAACTGTGCGCCGCTCGTGATCGCATAGCGAAATGTAAAATCGCCACCCTGTCCGGCGCGATAGTTGGTGTGCCAGTAATTGTTCATAACGTAGGAAAAGATGGTGCTCGACTTTGGTTCAAACGTGCCAGGCCATGTTCCGCGATTGATATCTCCGAAACTCGCCAGCGAAGCATCGACCGGGATGATTCCCACAGCGAGCTTGGAATCCTGCACTGCCATCCATTGCTGCACGTTAAACCATTCGAGACTGCCGCCCTTCATTAAGTTGCGAGCCGGGTCGACCCACTGCTGCTGTGTCGCATAGTGAAAGTCCGGCTTTGTCACCGCAGCCGGGAAGGCAAAATAGACGCCTTCTTTTTTCGTCGTGTAGTCCTTGTGGACGCGGTACCGGATTTCGATTTTTTTCTGGTCATTGAACAGAAGCACTTCCATTTCGATCTTTGGCGTATTCAGCGCCGAGCTAACGGTTCGGATCGATGCACCCCAGGGCATCTTCTCGAGGCCCAGGCACTTGCCGCCAGTCGAGCCGTGAATCGATAATTCGCCGGGCGGAAGCGCTGGAAACGGATTGATCATCTGCGTATCTCCGTCTCCACCGGTTACGTACAAATACTGGCCGAATTTATAAGGGCTGTGCGAATCGACGATTTCGCGCTGGAGTTGCTTATCGTAAATGCTCGCCAGGGCGCCGGTCGCCGGATCGACGGCGATGCGATAAAAGGAGTTCTCGATGCTGTTTTCGCCGGATGGCGGAGGCTCCGCGGGCCCGCCCTGCTTAGCGTACTCGATGCGGTAGCACTTGTAGCCGACGGCCGGAACATCCTTCGCGAGAAAACGCACGTGTAGAAAGTTCTCCTGGTTGGAGAGCACCTGGAGAGCCACCGGTTGGTGCGTCGTCAGATCGATCAGTGTCGGGTGCTCGAACAGATCTGTTTCCACCACCAGATCGCGCCGCCAGTTCAACGAATTAAAAACCACCAGCGTGTTGGAAGGGATATGAATGTCGTTCGCCAACTGGCTCATCGAACGATTCATCACGTCTTCGATTTCGAGCGCCGCCCGGTCCGCGCGGTCATCTTTGACTCGAAGTTGCTTCACGGTTTCGTCATGATCCGGCTGAGAAACGGAATTGTACGACGCCCACGTATGCTCGGAGAACAGGACAATGTTTTCCCAGATATCGGAGAACAAACCCTTCGGAGGATTCAGGTCCGAATCCACCGAATAAGTCACGCTCGACAGAGTTTCGGCTGAGAGAGCGCGGCTTTGATTTTCCCGATCTTCCTGCTCGTAATAGGCATCACTCGCGATCCCATCTTCCCAATAGCCGCCGCCGTCTCCCTGAAAACTTTCAAGATCGTTGCCATAGTGCTTCTCGATGTAGTGGAAGAAGTCTGGAAACGTGGAATAGTTTAGCTTTGGATAGGCATAGAGCTTATTCCAGTCGTCCGCAAAGGTTGCGGTCGACGGAAACAGATCGGTATTTTCCACCTGTGTGCCGTAGATAAGCGCGACATCGGGCTTGTAGCTCGGCTTTGAATACGCCTGTAAATAGATGGGCAACGATTCGCGAATGGCATTCAATTGCGGTGGCAGTCCGAACAAGGTCTGCACTTGCATGTAGTGCCGCGAATACCAGAAAAGAACCTTTTTGCCGTCCGGACCAACCCACCAGAACGGCGACTTTTCGTTCCAATGGTCATAGTTGAAGATGGGCGCACGGTCGTTATTCGAAGCCGCCACCCAGTACTTCACACCGCTCGCGGCAAGAATGGAAGGGTAGCTGCCGGAATACGTGGGGACATCCGTAATGTTCGCGTACTCAAACGGCAAACGGTAGCGAGCGGCCAATTCCTTTGACGGGTAAAGAGAACGGTAGAGCGTTTCGAGCGAGGCATATCCGGTCAGAAGATTGCAGTTCTGGACCGGCATAGCCATTTTGCCGCTGCGAATGAGGTTTAGAATTTCCTCTCGTTTCGATTCCGGCCGCGTGTCCAGTAACTGCTGAAGATTCCACGAGCCGTCCATCGAAAATCGGAAATCCGGATGCTCTTTGATCAACTCGTCAGCTTGTGTCAGTACTCTCGGCTGCGTTTCGGCCACCTTGCCTTGATAATCTGTGTAACCGACATCCAGATGGGTATGCGGAACAACGAATAGGGTCCACTTCCGCTCGGGTGTCAGGTTCACGCTGAATGGATGCTTGGCGTCCGATGAGATCCGGATCGTTCCATGCGCCGCCCCAGTCCATTCGGGGACATCGAAGGCCACACGCTGTTCGCCAAACTCGCCGGCGGGAAGACTTGCTGTGTAACGATGCCCGCCCATGTCCAAATCAACACGGCCGGCGGGCCACGGCCGCGCGAACCGGATAAAGGTGTCTATCACTTCCGTCAATCCAGTCCCGCTTTGTTTATAAAAAACAGTTGGTTCTACATCTATTTCCGCGGGCCGCACTCCAGCGGGCTTTTTCGCAGCATTCTGTTCCAGACTGAGTGCATCGTAGCTG
>Ga0209810_1004153_pt1 | contig 14241 bp, 12 predicted proteins | sample Coa_R1_7_FD_187159 | JGI IMG/M metagenome (GOLD analysis project Ga0209810, IMG submission 187159) | Surface soil microbial communities from Centralia Pennsylvania, which are recovering from an underground coalmine fire - Coalmine... | ecosystem: Environmental > Terrestrial > Soil > Unclassified...
GGCCGCGCCATCCCCTGATCGACATCGCACCGCCCCTATTCAGTCAGGGTTGCGAGCCAACTGGCGGCAGTTTGTGCTGCTCGTTGTCATCAATGCCTTTGTAGGCGGCATGGTTGGCATAGAACGCACCACCCTGCCCTTACTGGCGCAGCAAGACTTTGGCCTGGCTTCCAGGACAGCTATTCTCTCCTTCCTCATCAGTTTTGGCGTCATCAAAGCCCTGGCAAACCTGTTCGCGGGGCGTATGGGGGATCGCTTCGGGCGCAAGCGGGTTCTGGTAGCAGGCTGGCTCATCGGGCTACCGGTCCCGTTGCTGGTCATCTTTGCTCCCGGCTGGGGCTGGGTGGTTTTCGCCAACGCCTTACTCGGCATCAATCAGGGGTTGTGCTGGTCGACGACGGTTATCATGAAGATCGATCTGGTGGGACCCAGGCAGCGAGGGCTGGCAATGGGTCTCAACGAGGCATCGGGCTATCTGGCGGTTTCAGCGTCCGCTCTTGCCGCAGGCTACCTGGCGACGACCTATGCCCTGCGCCCTCAGCCGTTTCTCGCGGGCGTGGCATTCGCACTATGCGGCCTGCTGCTCTCGCTCTTCTTCGTGCGCGAGTCCCACGCCCATGCAGCCCTTGAAGCGCAGCACATGCAGGCGCAGTCATCAACACATGAAGCGGTTGCCGCTCCTACCTTTCGAGAGATTGTTGTTCTGACCAGCTGGAAAAACCGCACACTGTTCGCAGCGAGCCAGGCGGGGCTGGTGAACAATCTCAATGACGGTCTTTCGTGGGGGCTGTTCCCGTTGTACTTTGCCGCCGCCGGACTCGATGTCGCGCGTACTGGTATTCTGGTGGCAACCTACCCCGCCGTGTGGGGAGTGGGGCAGCTCGCGACAGGGGCGCTTTCCGATCGACTGGGACGCAAGGGTCTGATCGCCGCAGGCATGTGGGTGCAGGCTGGCGGCCTGTTCCTGATTCTGGCTGTCCAGAGCTTCTGGCTGTGGCTAATGGGCGCCGTCCTGCTGGGAGTCGGCACGGCTATGGTCTATCCCACTCTGCTCGCCGCTGTGAGCGATGTGGCCCACCCTTCCTGGCGAGCTTCCGCGGTCGGAGTCTATCGGCTGTGGCGTGATAGCGGCTACGCCATAGGAGCATTGCTCGCCGGGGTGATCGCTGACCTGCTCGGCATTCCCTGGGCCATCGGGGTAGTGGGCGCGCTCACCTTCCTCTCCGGCGCGCTGGTAGCAGGGCTGATGCGTGAAACGCTCGCGGCGAAAGCCGCCCCGACGCGCTTGCTGGCTCCTATCGACAGGAAATAATGACGGGCAGGGACGTGTGTAACCGCGTGAATACGCTCGTCAACAGCAAGGCTCACTGTCAGATCAGTTCGGACAGTGAGCCTTGCTTGAAAATACCGGTGAAACACTACAGAGCAGCCAGACCGGCCTGCGCGACCTCCATATCCTCGGTATAGTGGCCGCCGCTGACGCCGATACCGCCGATGATGCCCTCGGCGGTCTTGATGGCATAGCCGCCGCCAAAGACGATCAGGCGGTCAGTTTTGACGATACCGAGCCGCAGGGGTTCGTCGCCCTTGATAAAATCGAACCACTCGTGCGTCGCCAGGCCCGCGAAGCTGATCGCCGTATACGCCTTGTCCTGGGCAATCTGCACGCTCAGGAGCGGCGCGCCGTCCATTCGCTTGAACGCTTTGAGCGTACCGCTCTCATCGCATACCGCGATAACCATAGCTTTGCCCATTGCCTGCGCCTTCGCCTCTGCCGCTTGAATGATGCGCTCCGCCGCCTCAAGCGTGATACTGGCCTTCTGGAAAGAGTTTTCCGCCATAGTACATGTCCTTTCTACAGGTTACCTGTCTGCCTTCTCTAAAGGTGTCGGCAGTGAATTTGATTGATGTGAGGAAACCACTGTCCTGTTTTTCCCTCAAATACCATTAAGAGCTATCCAGTATACTCGTGTCAACAGGTGCGTACTTTTACATCAGTGCAGATCGGTCGCCACCATCGCCGGCCAGCCACTCGTCAGCGCCCCAGACCGGTCACCACCGTCGCAGGCCAGCCGTCACCACCAGGCCAGTCGTCACCACCAGGCCACCCGTCACCCCCAGGCCATCCGCAAGGGATGGCCCTACTATACACGATACGTCTCGATCGGCTTACAGAGGCATCGTATATAGTAGGGCCATCCCTTGCGGATGGCCTGGGTGGCCTGAAGTTAACGCTTCCAGGGCCATCCCTTGCGGGTGGCCTGCACCCTCCAGAGCCTATCCCTTCAGTTGCGCCACTTTCTGCTCGACGTCGATGCCCATGAGGCGAGCGAGGTTGCCGCCGAGGATCTTTTTCTTGGCCTGCTTCGTTAACTGCGGGTAGCCGTAGCCGGTGACGAGGTCTTCGGGCAGTTCAAAGTTCCAGAAGGCATCCAGCGCCCAGCGGGGGTGCCAGATAGGGGTCTCGCCGCCGTAGAGAATCTTGTCCTCGCCGCACCAGAACATGAGCTTGCCCATGTTTTCGGCAAAGACACGAGGCGCGCGCACGATGAAGTTGAGCGTGGCGGCTATAGAAGCGTACAGGTTGGGATAGCGCACCAGTTGCCAGCATATTTCGTCGATGAAGGGCAGACCGACGTGGAAGATGACGAAGTTGATATCGGGGAAGTTGGCCGCCGCGCCATCCATGTCCCACGCCTGCGTCATCTCGATTGGCTGCGGGCCGAGCGGCACGCCCTTATGCACGCCGATGGTATGCACCCCCAGTTCAAGCGCCTTTTCAAAGATGGGGAAAGCCACACGCGGATCATCCATGCGCCAGGGGAAAGGCTGACCGTAATCATAGCGTACATTGTAGAGCTTAAAGGCTTTCGCGCCATACTCCTTCACCTGCCGCTCCATCAAATCGAGCGCCTTTTTGCCCTCTAAGGGGTTGATGGTTCCCCAGAAAATGGCGCGGTCAGGGTACTTTTGCGCCATCGCCGCGCACTTCTCCCATTGCGAGAGGCCATCATAGAAGAGATCGGTCAGCGGGAGCGGCTGCGCGACGATCATGTCGGTGCCTGATTCCTCAAAGACCATGCGCGCGATCTCGTCAATGCTCCACTCGCGCAGGAACTCTTCCGGCCCCAGCACCCGCTCACCGGGAGGAGTGAGAACCTGGTGGAAGGCGTAGAGGTGATCGATAAACATCTGGCCTGGCTTGCCAAAGGCGTTGCGCTTGTCAAAGTTGAAGACGTGGCAAACGCAGTCAAAGACAAAGGCTTCATTGTCCAGCATCGTTGAGGACTCCTCTCATGTTACTCGTGTGAAGAAATAGCTTCCGGGGCAACTTTCGATGACGTTTGCGCTTGAGCTTCGCGTTCGCGTTCGAGACGGCGCTGGCGCAGGGGCAAGAGTTGAGCCATGGGCAGGGAGAGCTTCTGGCGGGCGCTTTCGCTCATGCGCTCTGGCGTCCAGACGGTGTTCCAGACGATGCGCGTCTCCACTTCGCCCGCGCCTTCTAACGCACCGACTTCCGTGTTAATCATCTGGAGAACGTGCGTCGAGAAGGGACACCAGCCGGAGGTGAGCAGGATGTCGATAGAGACATCACGCCCGTTTTCCGCTACCTGTACATCCTGAACCAGTCCCAGATCAACGACGCTGACCGAACGCTCTTTGCAGCAGGGATCGTAGCAGGTTTTGAGAACCTCATAGACCTGCTCGACCGTAATGCGCGCTTCATTTCCGTCAGGCAAGAGAGACTCCTTCCTGGTGGATAGATGTCACCTGCCTGTGTCCAGGGCTTGAAGCCCGTGCAGCAAACAGGCGACGCATCCGGCATACTACGAATCGGCAATTACAGGGTCGCACTACGAAGAACAGGAGAGCAATTGTTCAAGAGAAAGACGGGACAAAACTGAGCTACACTCAGTGACGGATGGTCACAGGCAGACGAGCGGCGGGCAGGCGCAATTCGGCGCGCGCGTGGTTGGCCGCGCGAATGACCTGAGCAATCAACCATTCGGAGCGTTTTGTAAGCGCATCGGGGGCAAAGGAGATGCCAAGCGCGGCAACCACCTGCCCGCGCGGCGCAAAGATGGGCGCAGCAATGCAGCAAATATTAGAGGTAAATTCTTCGCGATCAATGCTGTAGCCCTGGCGCACAATATCGTTGAGTTCATCAATGAAACGAGACCGCTGGACAATAGTGTTGGGGCCGGAAGGCAGCAACGGGTGCATGTCCAGGTAACGGTCAACAAACGCGGGTTCGCTGTATGCCAGCAAGATTTTGCCCAGCGCGTGTGAGTGGGCCTGCCCGCGATAGCCAACATACAGTTTTGTCACTTTCGGGGCCTGGGGCGCCTCGACAATCGCCTGCAATTCGACTTCTCCATAGCGCCAGCAGGCCATATACGACGGCTCCTGCGTCTGCGAGGTCAGACTAAAGAGAATGGAGCGCAGCCTGCTCACCAGCGAGGCGGGGGTAAAGGCATTTGCCCAGAGATCATCTTCCAGCGACGGACCAGACTCCTGTTGCGCAAGACTCTGCACAAAGGCATTGTTCAGAAAGGGAATCTGGGGGCCAAGGAGATAAACCTGGGTCTGGGGGTGCCGATCCAGAAATTCGGTCGCGACCAGCGTGTTGAGGATGTGGTAGCAGGTGCTGATATTGATGCCCAGAATCTTACTGATCTCGCGTGCCGAGAGGCCCTCCGGGCGTTCAGCGATCAGGCTGAGAACCCGCAGCGCACGCTGCACCGAATGTAACAGATCACCCTTTTCACCGGGAGAGATGGACGAGAAACCCTCGACTTGAAACTGCTTAACCATCGTAAAGTCCCCCTGTGGACTGTAAAGAGTGCGCACTCAGCAATGATACACACAGTAGCAAGTATAGCCATCTGCGGGCAAAACTACAAGAGGGAACATTTCTACAGGCGAAATACTTTTTTTCTCACATCCACATGCCTTCCCCTGCAATAGAAAAAAAGTACCGTCAGGATCATCCTCTATCTATTTTTCCGGTTATGGTTCGTTTTCGAGAATGAAAGCATGTTCATCAATATATCCATGACAGAGGAAATATTCATGCAGAACGGTGATCTCGCTCAGGGAACAACACAGATTCTATCAGGCCGCTATCGCCTGCTTCGGCGTATCGGCAGAGGCGGGATGGGCGAAGTCTGGCTGGGTGAAGACCCACGCCTGCACAGGCAGGTTGCTATCAAGATGTTGCCTTCGCACAATCAGGGAGACAGGGAATATCTCCAGCGTTTTGAGCGCGAGGCGCAGGCAGCAGCAGCCCTCAATCATCCGCATATTCTTCCCGTGCATGATTACGGTGAGCAAGTCCTTCCCAACAGGCAGGCCATTACCTATATCGTCATGCCCTATTTGTCCGGCGGCTCACTGGAAGACCGGCTTTCCGCACTGGCCGATACGCATAGGCTGATGCCGCCGCAGGAAGCCCTCACCGTGCTGGCTCAGGCGGCTGAGGCCATCGACTACGCCCACGCACAGGGCATCATTCACCGCGACATCAAGCCTGCCAATATGCTGTTACGCGGCGATGACTGGCTGATGCTGGCCGATTTTGGCATTGCGCGTATGCTCTCTGAGCAGGAACGGCTGACACAAACAGGAACAGGCTTCGGCACCGCCGAATATATGGCGCCCGAACAGGCGCAGGGCAAAGCTGTCCCCGCCAGCGATATCTACAGTCTGGCTGTCATCGCCTACCGCCTGCTGAGCGGCCATTTACCATTTCAGGCGGAAACACCCTATGCAACGACGATCCAGCATATCATCATGCCGCCGCCATCACCCCGGCAGTTTAACCCGACGCTTTCCCTCGCCACGGAGCAGGTCTTACTCCAGGGACTCGCCAAAGACCCATCGCAGCGTCCACCCTCCGCGCACGCGCTGGTTGCCAGTCTCCAGCAGGCTGTCACGGGCGCGCCCTACGAGATCACACGACCCAGACAGCCACTTCAGGCCATCGCTGCCCCGCTCTCACCCGTCGCCGCAACTGTCCCCGCCATCCCACAAACCGAGCCTGCCGCCACGCAGAAAACATTCGCCGATACCGTACCGGCAGGCAAGGCTTCTTCGCCAACCACAGCCATATCGCGGCGCAAGGTCCTTCTCGGCGCAACAGGCACGGCTTTGCTCGTGCTTGGCGGGGGAACTGGCATCCTGGCTTTCATTGAGCATGACAAACAACAGGGGCCGCAGCCGACCACAACAACCGTCACCGGTTCGCGCCCGCAATCGACAAAAACGCCCGGCCCCAATGATCCGGTGATGACGCTACTATCACACACACGCCCCGTCTCTTCTCTGGCCTGGTCACCCCGGTCAGATACCCTCCTGCTGGCCTCCGCCGGTGAAGATCAGCAGGTCATGCTCTGGGACATCGCCGCCATCCGGCAAGGACTGGCAAATCAGAAAACCCCTCATACCATTATAGAGGCGGGAACCGGCATCGATATGCAACTTGCCTGGTCTCCTGATGGAGCGTATATAGCTATAGGAAACGGCAAGCTGGTTAATCCCAATGATACTTTCAATACCGGGTCGTTTGTGCTGGTTTATACTGCCGACCTGCGCTCCACGGTCAACAGCCATCTGGTCACTACCTTTCTGATCGCGCTGGCGTGGACACCGGGCAAATATCTCGCCATCGCTTCCAGCCCGTCTATTAGCAGCTCCAGCAACATTGTTGCGCTCTGGAATCCGGCGCAGCCGACACAAACGCCGACGCCGGTTTCGTTTTCCGATGTTATCTCCGCCCTGGCTTTCTCGCCGGTCACGGCACAACTTGCCATCGCTCTTCCCAATGCTATCGTGATCGGGCAGGCCGCCATCGTCGGAAACAGGACTACATGGAAGGCAGGAGCGCATTCCCTGCAAACGAACAATCTGGGTCTGGGAGCCGATACGATTACATGGTCGCCCGACGAAACGTTTCTTGCCGCTGCGAATAAGAGTCTGTCTCCCCCTGTCATTGATATCTGGAACTGGAAACAGGGATCAACCATCACGTCACCCATCGTCCCCGATAGTAGTACGATGCTCACCGCGCTGGCGTGGTCTCCGGCGGCGGGCAGTCCCTTGCTGGCGGCTGGCACAAAAAATGGCTCGGTCCTTATCTGGAAGATTGATCGCAGTTCGCCTGTTTCCGGCGGCAATCTCTATCCTCACCAGACGCTCAATGGATTGTCGGCAGAAGTTTTTTCACTGGCATGGTCACCGGACGGGCAATGGCTGGCAGCAAGCTATAAGGATGTCAATAGCAGCATCCTGGTCTGGAGTGTAAAACCATCATGATGTCCTTCAATTCGATGATGAACTGGCACGGCCAGATGCTCGGACGCTACCGCATGTTACAGTTACTGGGACGCGGCAGCACAGCCGAAGTCTGGCTGGCAGAAGATACGCAGTTGCGCAGGCAGGTGGCTGTAAAATTACTATCGGTCGTCACCAGGGGCGATCAACGATACCTGCAAGATTTCAAGCGTGAGGCACGGGCAGCAACTGAGTTGCATCATCCAAACATTTTGCCCGTTCACGATTTCGGCCAGCAGCAGATCGGCCCGGATGAGGTCATCACCTACGTGGTTATGCCCCTGATTACCGGCGGCTCCCTGCGTGAGCGCATTCGTCAGGCGAACGGGCCTTTACCGAGCGGGCAGGCGCTCCATTATCTGCGACAGGCAGCAGCAGCCATTGATTACGCACACAGTCGCAATGTGTTGCATCTTGATATCAAGCCCGCCAATATGCTGCTACAACAGGATCAGTTGCTGCTGGCCGATTTCGGCCTCGCCAGATTGCTGCCCACTGTAACGCAGGGGCGCACCTACACGGGCGTCGGCACACCTGAGTATATGGCTCCCGAACAGGCGCAGGGCCAGCCGACGCCAGCCAGCGACCTCTACAGCCTGGCGATGTCCGCTTACCAGTTGTTCACCGGTCGGCTTCCCTTCACGAGCAACCCTGGAGATCCACCTTACATCGTCCTGATGAAGCAGATTCAGGAAGCCCCGATCGCCCCACGCCAGTTCAATCCGGCGTTGCCACCTGCTGTAGAGCAAGCCATCTTACAGGGACTGGCAAAAAACCCGCAGGCGCGTCCTCCTACGTGCGCGGCGCTGGTCGAAGCTATTGCTGGTGGCTGGCAGGCAAACGCCGTGTCTGATCTTGTCGGCACGCCCGACGCTTCCCCTGCGCAAATGTCAGCAGACCCCGAAGCAACCGTACTGGCCCCGTGGAGCAGACGCCGATTACAGGAGCAGAAGCCACCTGTGCAAAAAGTCTGGCTGGAAAGTTTGTCTGCCATGCCCGCGCCAGAGATAGCACAGGGGCCTGTACCCATGCCAGCATCTCCATCCCGGCCTGCTGTACCGCCTCCTATACCGATGGTACCTCCTTCCACACCGGCGGCCCAGATGCCTCCTGTGACTCCGCAGCCATTGTCGGCTCCAACCATGCCTGCCCCGTCACCCATGATGGCCGACATGCAGCCTCCGGCTGCCAGTCTGTATGCCACCACGCCAGACGCTCCTACTGCTGTTTCAGCAAACGCGCCAACCTGTGTTTCTGGCAACGTTCCCATACCATATCCCCCACAGACTGCGGGGCAAACACAGACGCAGGTCGCGCCCGCACAGCCAGGGTCGGAAAAAAAGCCCGTGTTCGGGCGGCGCGCCTTCCTGGTCGGGGGAGCTGCTACACTGGTGGCGGCTGCGGGTGGGACCAGTCTTTACCTGATATTCCGCTCCGGCACCGGCACGCGGAAACCCACTACGAATACACCCCGACCCGCACCCGGCCCCCACAAACTCATCGCGGGCGTGCCGTTACTGTCTCTCACGGGCCACACAAAAACGGTAAACGTCGTAGCATGGGACCCGACCGGACGCTATCTGGCTAGCGCGAGTGAAGACACGCGCGTTATGCTCTGGGATATCGGCAGCTACCTCAAACAAAACTCACATGGCCTCCAGGTCATCTCTACCCCCCAACATGCCTGGAATATCAGCAACCCTGCTAAAATCGACGAATTCGACTTGAACGCAAACGCCCTGTGCTGGTCACCCGATGGGCGCTATCTGACCGTTACCACTAACACCGATAGCATCTTCCTGATTGATGCCTTCAATACGAAAATCACGCTCCCCTCGCAAACGTACAAAGATCAGCACGAGAATGATTTCAATACGCCCTCGTACCAGACCGTCTCGTGGTCGCCAGCGATCAGGAATATGTTTGTTGTCTCACGGTTCCTTTCAGGAGCAACACAGCTAGAAGCAGATATCTGGCAGGTTGGTGAGATCACTACTCCGGTTCGCAGGCTACTGTATGCCGATGCGACAACCGCAGGCGCCAATGGAGCCAGCCTGGATATCGCAAGCTGGGCGCCCGATGGCTCGCTGATCGCCGGTTATACTGATTATGGTAAGGTGATTCTCTGGGATGCTGTCAGCGGCACGGTCAGGCAGACGATCAACCTGCCAGACCGCCCCTCGGCGGCCGCGAGCATCGTGCCTTCCCCCTGCCAGCAGTGGTCACCGACCGACCCGCACCTGCTGGCCATGAGCAATTTAGATATCGCGATGATCTGGGATGTCCAGAATAACAAAGCGTTGCTCTCACTCGAACTTGATGAGCCGGTATTGAAACAGAGCCATATTACGCCCTACGTCTGGGGGCTATCCTGGGCGCCCAATGGCAAATACATGACCATGTGTTATCCGCGAGACCCGCGCATCTACATCTGGGATGTACAGTTGACGGGAGCCAGCGCAGCACAGGGCAATACGCGCAAGGAGATCATCGCATTTCCCGATACGCACCATCCTGTCCACACTGCCGCCGTACTCGATGTCGCGTGGTCGCCCGATGGCCGCTATATCGCCAGCGCCTCAGGCGATCAAACCATCGTGGTCTGGAAAGTAGATGGAGCATAGCATGCCATGAAAAACGCCTCTTGACGTGTCATGCTGAGCGCAGCGAAGCATCTGGGGCCACCAATTGGTGAGTCTGGCCCACGTGGATGCTTCGCTGCCGCTCAGGATGACATCCCGGGTAAGCTCAATGGTTGGCCGGAAGATTTTCGCCAGACGCCTGCATTTCCTGAATACGCCGATTGCGGTTGGCAATAAAACTGTCGCGGTCATTGAGGTGAGGGAAGGGCTTATCGGGTATGGGGACGCCAAGGAAGGCGCACAGGGGTTCCCAGCCCTCTTTCACATTGTAGATCAGCAGCTTTTCGGGCGGGACAAGCCGCTGCACTTCCTCGTTGTGCCGGTTGAAAACAGCTATAGCGTAATCTTTATCTTCAAATTTCCCGTCGAACGTCCCCTGCCAGATAAGCTTGCTGACCATCTGCGCGTGGGCATTATCGGGTGGAACATCGTCGGGCGCGCGATAAATCGTGCTTCTGACGCTTTCATACCAGCGTTCGGGGTCGCGCACCGTCAGCAGCACCTTTGCAGCGGGGTAGGCGTCCATCTGCTCTTTATAGAACGCGCAGGCGGGCCAGTCAACACTGGCCTGATAGCCCCGAAAGATATCATCCCAGCTCACCGATTCCCCTCTGACAAGGGCTTCCCACAGTTTTTGAGCCTCTGGATGCTCGAATAATTCGACCATATGATAGCAGGGGCCAAAGCCAAGCTCTTCCAGCGCCGTCTTCGTCGAGAACGTTCCCGTGCGGCCAAAGCCCGCGCCAATGATTTTCAACCCGCTCCATTGCGTTGCCGTTGCTGATGTTTCCACCATTGCTCATCCCTTCTGCATTGACCTGTTCGCTTCATGGAAGACATGAAACCACCGTTTCAACAGTAGCATACACTATGGTCTCTGGTTGTGGCAATGGGTGCAGACCTTCATCACTCGTCACGAGCTTGCAATATGGTACAATCGTGCTTGAATAGAGTGACAGTTCTATTAGAAGGAGCGAAGTATGCGCATCGTTTCTTTGCTGGCGAGCGCGACGGAGATGGTCGCGGCGCTCGGCTGCCTGGATCAACTGGTGGGCCGTTCACACGAATGCGACTACCCGCCACAGGTGCTGGCGCTGCCGGTGGTCAGCCGGGCCATGATCGATGTGGAGACGAGCAGCGCGCAGATCGACGCGCAGATCAGGCAACTTGCCTCAACGGAGCTTTCAGCAGAGCAGGCCGCGCTCACCGCCTTGAGCATCTACGCCATCGACGTGGAGCAACTGCAGGCCCTGCGCCCGGATGTGATTTTTACGCAGACGCAGTGCGAGGTATGCGCCGTCAGCGAGCGTGATGTGACGCGAGCCGTCGCCCAACTGACGGGCTTGCAGCCGCGCATCGTCTCGCTTGCGCCCTACAGGCTCGATGATGTCTGGATGGATGTGCGCCGCGTGGGCAGGGCATTGGGCCGCAGCGAGCAAGCGGAGCGGCTGGTTGAGGGCTACCGGCAACGGCTGGAACGCCTACAAGAGATAACAGGGCAACAGGCGCAAAGACAGGGAATGAGGCCGCGCGTAGCGGTGCTGGAATGGCTCGATCCATTGATGGGGGCCGGAAACTGGACGCCGGAACTGGTGGTCTGTGCGGGCGGCGACCCCCTGTTCGGCGAGGTGGGCATGCATTCTCCCTGGATAAGCTGGGAGGAACTGCAAGCCGCCGACCCCGACGTGCTGGTACTTGCCCCTTGCGGCTACTCCTTTGCGCGCACCATGCAGGACATACCGCTCTTACAGAAGCATCCCGCCTGGCGTGACTTGCGGGCAGTACAAAACGGGCGCGTCTACGCCATCGACGGCAACCAGTACATCAACCGCTCCAGCCCGCGCCTTGTAGAGTCAGCGGAATTGCTGGCCTGCGTGATCTGGGGTGAGCAACTGGACATTACCATCGATAACGCGGCGTGGCAGCACATCGTTTGACCTGAAGAGAGAAGAGAACACCAGAACAGGCCATGAGCAACACGTTCGGATGGCCAATATCATGCCAGGGCGGAGCTGGCCTCCGCTCTGGCTCACTCTGCCGGCATCCTCGTCACTTTAGATGCTTCGCTCTCGCTCAGCATAACACGTTGCCCGGTGCGGTTTTCATGGCTAGTGGTGGCTTTCGCCCGACCGCTGGGCGTAGGCCCAGAACAGGCCTATAATCATCAGGAAGAAGAACAGGAGCATCAGGCCGACCAGCGAGTCGACGATGCCTGAAAGATCGAACTGGAAGACGGCGGCGCTGATAAATAAGAGCAGGATCAGCGCCCCGATGATGGGAAAAATAAACAGGACGTTGAAACGCGAGCCGGGCTGCGCCGGACGTGGCTGCGCCATATAATCCAGATCTGCTTCGATTGGTTCCATACTCAACCTTTCCTCACGGCGATGGATAGAACGTTATTGCATCCACAGCCGTCTTTGCTGTTACTCGTTTGCTGTCTATGACAGCCAGCTCAAGCCGCGAGCCTCTTAATCTTGCCGGATGCCCACAACTTGATCGGCAATCGTTGGCACGGTCAAATACCGCCTTCTGGCGTATTATAGTCCGTATTTGCCGCCTGCGCAACTGCCTTTCCCGCTCCACTTCGCGCCGCCTGTTTCAGGGTAAAAAAAATCGGCCCATGACGGCCTACGCAACAGAGCTTCGAGAGGCGCCCGGCCACGAACTTGAACTACCAGAGTCAGGATGGGGAAATCCGGCCTGGGCGGGAGAGGAAATAGTTGGTAAGGAACGAAACCTGTTGAGATAGCGACGTAACTCAAGGGCGCTGAATTCATACATCGAGCCATCGATAGTGGCCGTTATCTGGCCTTCAGCTAACGCGCTACAGAGGTCGGCGAAAGTCGGAACATAGTCGGACACGTGGCACCTCCCTTTTGTCTGTCAATCCGCTTCTATCCAGTCTGGAATAGGAAGCCCTTTCTCAGAGCTTCTACTCACCACACGGGCAGCGGCGGTCGCAGGTTTCATTCCACTATTCACTTTCAGACAGGATACTCAACCCTTTAGCCATGAAAACACAGGAGTTGATCGGAATTATTCCCGTGTTTCCATCCCATTCGGGTGGGCTTACTGCGCTTCTCCCTCCTCCTGCTCTTCTTCCCGGTCGCTGAGGGCCTCTCGCTCGTCGAGCAACCCCTTGATAGGATCAATATACATTACGTGGCGGCGCAAGTCAATCTGTTTGATGACTTCTTTGATGGCGGGCAAAAGAATCTGTGCGCCGCCGGGAGCCTCGACTACGTAGACATCGTTGCCGCCAGTGGGCATGATATCGACGATGCGGCCAACTTCCTGCCCGGCCAGCGTTCTGACGAGCAGGCCGAGGATGTCATGCTGGTAATAGACGTCCGGGGGAAGTGCGGCCAGTTCGTCGAGGGGGATCTCAAGCCTGACATTGCGCAGGGCTTCGGCGGCGTCAGCGTCATCGATCCCCTCCAGCTTGAGGATCACCATATCCCCTTTATAGGAGCGCGTGGACTCGATGCGGCGGCGTACATGCGTGGGAGCCACATACACGGCTTCCAGTTGCACGAAACGATCGGGAATATCGGTCAGCGAGAGAACCTTCAGTTCTCCCTGTACGCCAAAGAGGGCTACCACTTTGCCGATAGTAGCCCATTCTATCTTGCTCTGCTCTGGCACAACGTCCTCGTTTATGTGTTATGGAAAAATTAGACGATCTCTAATGAAGTATGGCGGCCCTCACGTGCGCCTCCGGCGCGTAAGAGGGCGCGCATTGCTTTAGCAACACGCCCCTGCCGCCCGATCACTTTGCCGAAGTCCTCCGGCGCCACGTGCAGTTCCAGAACCAGCGCGTTGCGATCATCGCGCACTTCGCGTACCTGCACGGCAGCGGGATTGTCGACCAGCGACTGAGCAATGTACTCGATCAATTTACGCATATCTCATCTCGCCTTGCTTGCTTTGCCTTACATAATATGCCGGTTACTCGGCTGGCGTCTGCGCCTGCGGGGCGGCAGCAGCCTTCATCTGCTCAAAACGCGCCAGCGTCCCCGTGCGCCGCAGCAGGGAAACGACGGATTCCGTCGGCTGCGCGCCATTCTTGAGCCAGCTCAGCACCTTCTCTTCATCGATATTGATGGTCGAAGGGTTCGTCAGCGGGTTATACCAGCCGACATTTTCGATAATGCGACCGTCGCGCGGGGAGCGCGCATCAGCTACTACCACACGATAGCTGGGCATCTTCTTCATGCCCACACGTTTTAAACGAATTTTAACAGCCATGCTTTCCTTTTTTCAC
>Ga0209810_1004154_pt1 | contig 14239 bp, 11 predicted proteins | sample Coa_R1_7_FD_187159 | JGI IMG/M metagenome (GOLD analysis project Ga0209810, IMG submission 187159) | Surface soil microbial communities from Centralia Pennsylvania, which are recovering from an underground coalmine fire - Coalmine... | ecosystem: Environmental > Terrestrial > Soil > Unclassified...
GCACGCAGCGGTTGTCCCAGAACGCGATCGCGTTCTCGCTCCAGCGGAAGCGGCATTGGAACAGCGGGTTCTCGGCGTGATCGTAGAGGTAGCGGAGGATGCCGTCGCTCTCGTCAGTGGGGATGCCGAGGATGCGGCGGGTGAAGCCGCGGTTGACGTAGAGCGCCTTCTTGCCGGTCACCGGGTGGGTACGGATCACCGGGTGGGTCGCGCTCGGATAGGTTTCCTTGTCCTTGATGCCGTAATTGGCGTACTGGCCGCGGTAGTGCTCGCCGTCGTGGCGCGCCTCCAGGCCTTCGAGATACGTCTTCATGCGGTCGGACAGCGCCTCGTATGCGGCGTACATGCTGGCGAAAAGGGTGTCGCCGCCCTTCGGCGGGCATTTGCGGATGTAGAGGATGCTGCCCATCGGCGGCTCCGGCTCGCACGACACGTCGCTGTGCCAGCCCTCGCCGTTGGCGCGCGGCGAATCCTTGTCGGCGTGGATGATCATCAGTTCGGGCTTGCCCGGCTCCGACGGCGCCGCCGGATGGATGTGCAACTCGCCGAACAGCCGGCCGAACGCGAGGTGCTGGTCCTGCGTCAGATGCTGGTTGCGGAAGAAGATGACGCAGTTTTCCGCGAGCGCGCGGTGGATCTCGTCGAGCTGGCGGTTGCCGAGCGGCTGCGACAGGTCGACGCCGCCAATTTCGGCGCCGATGACCGGAGTCAGCTTGTCGACGGTGATCGTGTCGTATTCCGATTCCTCGACCGTATGTTTGAACCGGGGCCCGTTATTGCCGCGAAACAGAGGTGAGGCCATCGCACCGCTCCTCGTTTAGTGATCGTGAAACGTAACGCTCGCCGGGGGGCGGGTAAAGCGCGCAGCCGCGGCCTACCGCCGCCGGGTTCGTGCGCCCGCGGGGCCGCGTGCTAGGGTGCAGGCGGCGAGGCGAGGACGATGTCGACGACGGAGGAACTCAGACCGGCGGATGCACCGGGCGCGGCGGCGGACGATCCCGCGTCACGGCCCGCGGTTGCGCTGCTCCCCGGCGGGCAGCGGCGCGCCGAGCACGGCCACCCCTGGATCTACTCGAACGAAGTGCGGATGGACGCCGCGGCGAAGGTGCTGCCGCCGGGTACCCTCGTCACCGTCCGGCGCGCCGACGGCAATGCTCTCGGCGTGGCGACGTTCAACCCGCACGCCCTGCTCGCCCTGCGCCTGCTCGACCGCGACGCGGCGCGGCCGATCGGCAGGCGGTTTCTGCTGCGCCGGATGGAGCGGGCGCTGCGCCTCCGCGAGCGTCTGTTCGACGCGCCCTATTATCGGCTTGCCCATGCCGAAGCCGACGGGCTGCCCGGCCTCGTCATCGACCGCTACGGTGAGGTCGCGGTCGTGCAATCGAATTCGGCCGGCATGGCGCGGCTGGAGCCGCTCGTCGTGGAGGCGCTGCACACACTGCTGGCGCCGGCGGCGATCGTGTTGCGCAACGACAGCCCTGCCCGTGCCCTCGAAGGGCTCGCGAGTGAGGTGCGGATCGCCGCCGGCAGCGTCGGTGGGCCGGTGCGGCTCGAGGAAAACGGCTCCGTCTTCCTCGCGGACGTCATGGAGGGCCAGAAGACCGGCTGGTTCTACGACCAGCGCGAAAACCGCGCCTTTGTCGCCCGGTTGGCGCGCGGGGCGCGGCTGCTCGACCTCTACACCTACACCGGCGGCTTCGCGATCGCCGCGGCTCGCGCCGGGGCCACGGCTGTTATCGGCCTCGATCGTTCGGAGCCGGCGCTGCGGCTGGCGTCGGCCGCGGCCGCGGAAAACGGCCTCGCCGAACGCTGCGCCTTCCGCCGCGGCGAGGTCTTCGCCGAGGCGGCGCGCATGGCCGGCGACGGCGAGCGCTTCGACATCGTCGTCACCGACCCGCCGCCCTTCGCCCGCTCGCGCAAGGAGGCGCCGGCGGCGCTGCGCGGCTACCGCAAGCTGGCGCGGCTCGCGGCGGCGCTGACCGCACCCGGCGGCATCGTGTTTCTCGCCTCGTGCTCGCACAATGTCGGCGCCGCCGACTTCGCCGAGGCGGTGCGCCGCGGCCTCGCCGACGCCGGGCGCGCCGGCCGCATCCTCCGCGATGCCGGTGCGGCCTCGGACCACCCCGTCCACCCGGCGTTGCCCGAAAGCGCCTATCTCAAGTCGCTGGCCCTGGCGCTCGACTGAGCGCCGCAGTGCGCCGCGTCACGGCCGGCAGGGTCAGGCGAAAGGTCGTGCCCGACCCGGTGCTGGCGACGAGCACGACATCGCCGCCCTGCGCCCGCATCAGTTCGCGCGCAATGGCGAGACCGAGGCCGCTGCCGCCCGGCCGCGCCGAGCCGAAGAACGGCCGGAACAGGTTGTCGCGCGCCCGCGGCGGCAGGCCCGGCCCGTCGTCGGCGATGTCGAGCTCGACGACGCGGTCGGTGCGCGCCGCGGATACGGTCAGGCGGCGCGCGCCGGCCTCCACCGCGTTGCGCATCAGGTTGAGAAGGACGCGGTAGAGCTGGTCGCGGTCGGCCTTGACCAGCAGGCCCGGCGCAATCGCGAATGCGGCGACAGGCGCATCGTCCCCGCCGAAGCCGGAAGCCGCCGCCACCTCCTCGACCAGCGGCAATAACGCGAAGCGCACCGGGGTGAAGGGCGGCGCGCCCTCGCGCGAAAAGTCGAGCGTGCGCGTGCACAGCGCGACGGCGCGGTCCACCGCCTCGATAAGCCGCGGCGCGACCCGCCGCACCTCCGGCGCGGCGCTCGCGGTGAGGCCGTCGGTGACGAGCCGCGCCGTCGCGAGGATGCTGCGCAGATCGTGGTTGATCTTGGTGACGGCGGTGCCGAGCGCGGCGAGGCGGGCGCGCTGACCGAGCGCCTGGCGCACGGTCTCCTGCAGCATCGCCAGTTCGCTTTCGGCGCGGCCGATCTCGTCGCGACGGCCGCTGGCGGCGATGCGGCGCGAGGCGTCCTCCGGGTCGTCGCGGAACAGCGTCATGCTCGCGGTAATGCGCCGCATGGGCCGCACCAGCAGCCATTGCAGGCTGAGGAACACGAGGCTCGCGGTGAACAGCGAAATCACCACCGACAATTCGAGGACCCGTTCGCCGAAATCCCACATTTCCTGCCGCAGCGGCGCCTCGTCGAGGAGCACCTCGACGAACGCGCCCGGCTCGTCCGGCGACGGCCCGAGGACGCGCAGCACGGGGTTGCCGCTCCGGAACAGCGTCTGCAGCGAGCGGATGATCCCCATCGCCATGTTCGGGTGCCGCAGGTCGATCGTGCGGTCCGGACGCGGCGGTGAGGGGCTGTCGAGCATGCGAACCGTGCCGTCGTTGCGGTGCACGATGACGGCGTGCGCCTCGACCAGGCGCAGCAGATGGCTGATCAATTGCGGGTCGAGACGTTCCTCGGAGCCGCCGGCGAGCGCCAACGTCGCAAGGTTCCCCGCTGCCAGCTTGTCCTCGAAATAGCTCATGCGGAAGCGCGCCACCGACGGCACGAAAATCAGAACCTCGCTCAGCATCACGAACACGATCGTCAGCACGAGGAGGCGGGCGGAGAGCGAGCGCAGCAGCATCGGCCTATCCGAGGCGGGCGAGGATGCGGACGAGGCGGCGCGTGCCGGGCGAGAACAGCCTGGCGGCGTAAAACGTGCCGGCGGCGCGCTTGCCGGCCTCGCCGCGGGTCGGGTAGGGCACGATCAGGTCGGCGAGCGCCTTGACCTTGAGGTTCTGCGAGATCGCCAGCGCCCATGGCTGGATCAGGTTGCCGGCGTCGGCCCCCAAGATCGAGGCGCCGAGGATGCGGCCGTTGCGCGTCGCCACGACCTTGACCTGCCCCTCCGTCTCGCGTTCCGTCTGGGCGCGGTCGTTGTGCGCGAAGGTCCAGCGCAGCACCCGGATGCGGTCGCCATACGCGGCCTGCGCCGCCGCCTCGGTAAGCCCTACCTGGGCCAGCTCCGGGTCGGTATAGGTCGCCCACGGCAGGGCGCGGTAATCGACGCGCGCGCGCAGGCGGAACAGCGCGTTGCGGATGACGATCCCGGCATGATAGGCGGCGGCGTGGGTGAATTGCGGGCCGCCGACGACGTCGCCGACGGCGTAGACGCGGCGGTTGGTCGTGCACAGCCGGGAGTCGACGGCGATGCCGTTTTCGTTGGCGGCGATGCCGGCGGCCCCCAGGTCGAGCGGCGCGACGTTGGGCCGCCGTCCCGCCGCCAGCAGCAGATGCGAACCCCTGACCTCTTTGCCGTTCGCCAGTGTCGCGACCAGCTCAGAGCCGTTGCCCTCGACCGCCACGACCGCGCTCGACGCATGAATCGCGATGCCCTCGTCCTTCAGCAGCCCGGCGAGCCTCGCGGTAAGGTCGGAATCGTCGCGCGGCAGCAGCGGACCGGCCTCGACGATCGTGACCTCGCTGCCGAGGCGGCGATGCGCCTGGCCGAGCTCGACGCCGACCGCGCCGCCGCCGATGACGATCAGGTGCCGGGGCAGCTGGCGGTTGGCGAAGATCGTCTCGTTCGTGAAATAGGGGGTCGCGTCGAGGCCCGGGATCGGCGGCACGGCCGGCGCCGATCCGGTGGCGATGACGAAGCGGCGGGCGCGGATCGTCTTGTTCCCCGCCGCGACGGTCGTCGGGTCCATGAATCGCGCAGCGGCGCACAGCACCCGCACCCCGAGCTTCTCGAAGCGTTCGGCGGAATCGTTGGTCGCGAGGCGGCCCACGACGCCGTCGATGCTGTCGCCGACGGCGGCGAAATCGACCCGCGGCGGCTCGTAGCAAACGCCGGCGGCGGCGCCGCGCCGCCACACGGTCGCGAGCTTTGCCGCCGCCAGCAGCGATTTGGACGGGACGCAGCCGTAATTGAGGCAGTCGCCGCCCATCTTGCCGCGCTCGATCAGCACGACCTTGGCCCCGAGCTGCGCCGCGCCGGCGGCCACCGTCAACCCGCCGGCGCCGGCGCCGATGACGCAAAGGTCGGCGTCGAGCGCGCTCATGCCGGCTGCTTGCCCTGGCGCGCCCGCCAGCGCTTGTACAGCACCGGCAACAGCGCCAGCACCGCCAGCCCGAGCAGCGGCAGCAGCACGTCCTTGCGGCAGGCGAGGCAATAGTCGGGGCTGTGGCCTTGCGCAACCATCTTGCCGAGCCCGTCGCCGAGGCTGGCGTAGATGAAGGCGGCCGGGATCATGCCGATGAAGGTCGCCGCCAGAAACGGCGCAAGCCTTATGCCGACGACCCCCGCCACGAGGTTCACCAGCCAAAACGGAAACACCGGCACCAGCCGCAACACCAGCAGGTAGTTGATGGCGTCGCTGCGCAATTCCGCCTCGACCCGGCGAAAGCGCGGCCCGATCCGCTCCGCCAGTCCGGCGAGTGCCCACCGTGCCGCGAGAAAGCCGGCGACAGCCCCGAGCGTCGCCCCGACCAGGGCAGAGCCGAGGCCCAGCCAGGTGCCGAACAGGAAGCCGCCGGCCACCGTCATGATTGCCGCCGCCGGCATCGACAGCGCGGTCAGCCCGGCATAGGCGGCGATGAAGGCGATCACGGCGGCGACCTCCGACCGCGCCACGAGGCCGCACAGCCACTCGCGGTTGTCGGCGAGCGCCGCGAACGTCAGGTAGTGCCGTCCGCCGAGCGCAAGGAACAAGCCGCCCCCTGCGACAAGCAGTCCAAGCGGCAGCAGGCGCAGCGTGCAAGAGATGAGCCGGCCATTGTCAGGCATCAGCGAACTCTAGGAAAATAACGCCGATTATCGTAGCGCCCCCGCCGCGGAAGCCGTAGTCACCTTACCGTAACCCGGCCGGAACATTACAAAATCTTAATTTACCGCGACCCTCGGCCTGACGTATGTGAGCGGCCGTGTCGTGCATTCGCGCTTGACTTCGATGCGCTCAACCAAAACGGCGGCAGATCAACAGGTTGGTTCGACCGCGCGGCGGACCTGCGGCCGCTCGCGCCAGACCGCCCGCGGAGGACGTTCAGGATGTTTCGCCCACTTCCCGTTGTCTTGATCGTGTTGCTTTCCGCGGCGCTGCCGAGCGCGGCGCGGGCGGCGGGCGACGAGCCGCCGATAACGGGCTTCTACCTGACGACGCGCTACCCGGCAATGACGGTCCGCGCGGGCGAGACGACCACGGTCGATCTATCCTTGCGCAATTTCCGCGAGCCGCCGCAGGAATTCGCGCTGTCGGTGCCGGTCAAGGCCGACGGCTGGAACGCGACGATCCTCGGTGGCGGCCAGCCCGTCGCCGCCGCAATGGTGGCGCCTGGCGGTTCGGAATCGTTGCAGCTGCGGCTCGAACCGCCGTCGAGTGCGGCGCCGGGCGATTACAAATTCATGGTCGAGGCGAAGGGCGGCGACACCGACCTCAAGCTGCCGGTCACGGTCACGATCGGCAAGGAGCTGCCGGCGAAGCTGAAGCTGACGACGAGTTTCCCTTCGATCCGCGGCACGGCGACGACGGCGTTCAAATTCCGCGTCGGCGTCGCCAACGACAGCGGCCGCGACGCCACGATCAACCTCAGCGCCGACGCGCCGAAGGACTTTCAGGTCACCTTCACCGAGGCCTACGGCACGCAGCAGATCACCAGCCTGCCGATCGAGGCGGGCAAGTCGAAGGACATTGAGGCCTCGGTCTCGGTCCCGCGCGAGACCACCGCCGGGAACTACAAGATCACGCTGCACGCCAAGACGGAGCAGGCGAGCCAGGATTTGCCGCTGACGATGACGATCGTCGGCCAGCCGCGCCTGAGCCTGACCGGCGAGGGCGGCCGGCTCAGCGGCGAGGCCTATGCCGGCCAGCCGAGCCAGTTGACGGTGGTGCTGCGCAACGACGGCAGCGAAGCGGCGCGCGACGTATCGCTGAGCGCCTCGACGCCGGAGGGCTGGAAGTCCGAATTCGACCCCAAGGAGATCGCGTCGCTGCCGGCGCGCGGCACCCAGTCCGTGAAGTGGACCCTGACGCCATCGGAGCGGGCGATCGCGGGCGACTACCAGATGACGATGCGCGCCGCCAGCGGCGGTCTCGACGAGTCGGCCAACTTCCGCATCACGGTGCTGACTTCGACCTTGTGGGGTTCGGTCGGCGTCGCGATCATCGCGATCGCGCTGCTCGTCGTCGTCTTCGCCGTCGGCCGCTTCGGCCGTCGCTGACTAGGATCACCCGAATGCCGGACGAGGTTGTCATCCGGGCCGAGGGGCTCACCAAGCGCTATGGATCGACCGTCGCCGTCGATCACGTCGATCTCGAGGTCCGCGCCGGCGAAATCGTCGGCATTCTCGGCCCCAACGGCTCAGGGAAGACGACGACGATCCTGATGCTGCTCGGGCTGACCGAACCATCGGCCGGGCGGGCCGAGGTCGCCGGCTTCGACCCGCTGCGCGATCCGCTCGAAGTCAAGCGCCGCGTCGGCTATCTGCCGGATTCGGTCGGCTTCTACGACAGCCTCTCGGCGCGCGACAATCTCGCCTATACCGGGCGGCTCGCCGGCTTATCGCGGCGCGAGATCGACGCGCGCTTCGGCGCGGCGATGGCCCGGGTCGGGCTGCCGGATGTCGCACGCGCCCGGGTCGGCACCTTCTCGCGCGGCATGCGCCAGCGCCTCGGCCTCGCCGAGATCCTGATGAAAGAGCCGAGCGTCGCGATCCTCGACGAGCCCACGGCTGCGCTCGACCCGCACTCCACCCACGAATTTCTCGACATGATCCGCGGCCTCAAGGCCGACGGTACCGCGGTGCTGCTGTCGTCGCACCATCTCGACCAGGTGCAGAGCGTGTGCGACCGGGTGGCGCTGTTCAACCTCGGCCGCATCGCGCTCTCCGGGACGGTGACGGATCTGGCGAGCGAGATACTCGGCAGCGGCCACGTCATCGATGTCGAGGCGCGCGGCGCCGGGGTGCGCGAGCGGCTGATGGCGGTTCCGGGGGTGGTGCGGGTGCGGCCGATCGGCGCCGACCTCTACCGCGTCGATTGCCAGGGCGACCTGCGCGCCGAGATCGCGCGCCATCTGTCGCCGGAGGTCGATCTGCTTGGCATCCGCTTCGCAGCGCCGAGCCTCGACGAGGTCTATACCCGCTATTTCGACGAGGCCCGCGATGCCGCGTAGCGGTTCCGCCTGGACCGGCGTCGGCGCGGTCGTCGCGAAAGAGACCGCCGACCATCTCTCCGGCATCCTGATCGTGCTCGTCGAGGCGCTCGTGTTTCTGACGGCGCTCTATGCCGTCTACAACGCGATCCAGGACATCCGGTCGGCGATCGGCGAAAGCCGCTTTCTGTTTCTGCTGCTGTTCACGGTGGCGCCGCAGCAGGTGCCGTTCTCGTTCATGGACCTGCTCGGCATCCTCGTCCCGGTGCTCGCGATCGTGCTCGGCTTCGACGCGATCAACGGCGAACTCAACCGCCGCACGATGAGCCGGGTATTGTCCCAGCCGATCTACCGCGACGCGCTGCTGCTCGGGAAATTCCTCTCCGGCCTGCTGACCCTGACGATCGCCTTCGTGTCGCTGTGGCTGCTGGTGATCGGCCTCGGCCTGTTGCTTCTGGGGGTGCCGCCGAGCAGCGAAGAGTGCCTGCGCATGCTCGGCTACCTCGTCGCTACGATCCTCTACGGCGGCGTCTGGCTCGCGATCGCGATGCTGTTTTCGGTGTGGTTCCGCGCGCCGACCGCCGCGGTACTCGCGGCGCTCGGCCTGTGGCTGCTGTTCCTGCTGTTCTGGTCGGTCATCACCCCGATCTTCGCGACAATGATCGCGGGGCCGCCGCAGACGATGTTCGGCATCAACCTGCACTACATCGAGGCGCAGCAGGCGCTGAGCCGGATCTCGCCGAGCACGCTCTACGGCCAGGCGGCCGCCGCGCTGCTCGACCCGAGCACGCGCTCGACCGGCATCCTGCTCGTCACTCCCGGCGTGGCGCGGAGCATGGTGCGGAACGCGCCGTTGCCGGTGAGCCAGAGCTTCATTCTCGTCTGGCCGCAATTCGCGGCGATGATCGCGGCGATGATGGTGATCTTCGTGATCTCCTACATCTCCTTCCAGCGCCAGGAAATCCGCGCTTAAAGAGGTTCCCGAGCAGATGCGAGCGTTCTCTTCTCGTCATCGCCGGGCTTGACCCGGCGATCTCGGGCGCCCCGCAAATGGCCGGGTCGCGCCCGGCCATGACGGCTTGTGTAGAGAGCAACTCCGTTCGATCGGATACCGTTTGAGTTGCACTCCTTGTCGCCCCCGCGGAAGCGGGGCCCAGGGCCGGCCGACGACGACGCGTCCGCACAGGATTCCCCATTTGCGGGAATGACAAATGCAAGACGTGCATCGGCCGCCGCTGTTGCGGCCGCAAATCGAAGCGCCGGCAGTAAATTCTGCGCGCGCTCTTTGCACGGCGCTTGGCAGCGCGCCGAGAAGGCGATAGGCCTCCAGCGAACAGGCGGCTTTGGTTCGGGGGAATGATATGGGGCTGCGCGCTCGGGTGGCGGCGCTCGCCGCGGGGATGGTCTTGGCCGTTACCGCGGCCGCGGCCTCGGCGCAGACCTTGCGCATCGGCCTTGCCGAGGATCCCGACCTGCTCGACCCGACCTTGGCGCGCACCTATGTCGGGCGCATCGTCTTCGCGTCGCTGTGCGACAAGCTCGTCGACATAAGCCCCGAACTCGACATCGTGCCGCAGCTCGCGACGTCGTGGCAGTGGACCGACGACAACAAGGGCCTCCTCCTGAAGCTGCGCCAGGGCGTGAAATTCCAGGACGGCGAGCCGTTCGACGCCGCCGCCGTCAAGTTCAACATCGAGCGCCACCTGAACCTGCCCGGCTCGAACCGCAAGGCCGAGATCAGCGCCGTCGGCAGCGTCGAGATCATCGACGACCATACCGTGAAGCTCGTGCTGAAGACGCCGTTCGCGCCGCTGCTGGCGCAGCTGAGCGACCGGGCCGGCATGATGGTGTCGCCGAAAGCGGCGCAGGCGGAAGGCGACAAGTTCGCCGCCCATCCGGTGTGCGCCGGCCCCTACCAATTCGTCGAGCGGGTCGCGCAGGACCGCATCGTGCTCGAACGCTTCGCCGACTACTGGAACAAGGATGCGGTCCACTTCGACCGCATCGTCTTCCTGCCGATCCCGGATTCGACGGTGCGCCTCGCCAACCTGCAATCGGGACAGCTCGACCTGATCGAGCGGTTCGCCGCGACCGACGTCGAGTCGGTCAAGCAGAACGCGGCGCTGAAATTGGCCCAGATCACGGGCCTCGGCTACCAGGGCATCACGATCAACCTTGCCAACGGGCAACGGGCAAAAAACCCGCTCGGCCAGGACCCGCGCGTGCGGCAGGCGCTCGAACTGTCGATCGACCGCGCCGCGCTGAACCAGGTCGTGTTCAACGGGCTGTTCGAGCCGGGCAACCAGTGGGTGCCGCCGAACAACCCATATTATGTCAAGTCGCTGCCGATCCCTGGCCGCGACGTGGCGAAGGCGAAGGCGCTGCTCGCCGCCGCGAATGCGCCGCACCCGAGCCTGACGATGACCGTGCCGACCAACCCCGAGACCCTGCAGGCGGCGCAGGTGATCCAGTCGATGGCGGGCGAGGCCGGCTTCGACATCAAGATCCAGGCGACCGAGTTCGCCTCATCGCTCGACCTCGCGGTAAAGGGGGACTTCGAGGCTTATCTGATCGGTTGGAGCGGCCGCACCGACCCCGACGGCAACATCTACAATTTCGTGGCGTGCAAGGCGCCGCCGGCCCTCAACGTCAGCCATTATTGCAATGACACGGTCGATGCGGAGCTTGCCGCCGCGCGCACGACCGCCGCCCCGGCCGACCGGCTGGCGCATTACGCCAAGGCAGCGGAGAAGCTGCTCGCCGACCGGCCGGTCATCTACCTGTGGCACCCGAAATGGCTCTACGCGATGAGCAGCAAGCTCGCCGGCTTCACCCCCTACCCCGACGGCCTGATCCGCCCGCAAGGGCTGAAGATGCAGTGAGTGCCCTCAGCATTCGATGAGCTGGATGTGGCCGCTCCGCGCGTAGGCAGTGAGTTCGCCGTCGCGGGTCGGGCTGTCGCGGCGATGATCCGGTCGGCCGGATCCTTCGGCGGATCGCCCGGGAGACGGGACGACGCAATCAAAACCGCCGGCGGCATCGTCGCGAGACGAAGCCCCGGCAATGCCAGCAACGCATCGAACCAGACCTCCGGTGACAGGGCCAAACGGATACGGTTCCGCGATAGTCAACGTGCCGATTTCGCAAGCGGTGATGGGCGATACAAAGACGCCCGAATTCCCGGCCTGGGCCTGCGCGATCGCCTCGCGGCTCGGCGGCGAGAGCGGGTCGCCGTTCGCCAGCCACAACGCGGCGCACGTGTCGAGCAGCACGCCGCGGTCGGAGGTCAGGTCTCCGCCTCCCAAACCTCTCCGGTGCCGGCAGACAAATCGGTGTCGGGAGCAACCGTCACCGTGCCCCGCAGGGCGCCCCACAACTCCGCTCGGTCGTGCTCCACGGGCACGATTGCCGCGACGGCGCGGTTATGCTTCATCAGCAGCACGCGGCGGGTCTTGCCCTGGGCGACCTCGTTGATCAATCCCAGGCACTGCGCCTTGAAGGCCGTGACGCCAATGGTTTTTTCGTCTGCACTCATAGTGGTCCATCCTAACAGGTCCGGTTTTTCGAACCAAGCCGTCGTCAAGGCATGATCGCGTTTCTGGTCCGCCGCCTCGCGCTGGTGCTGCCGACGCTGTTCTTCGTGTCGATGCTGATCTTCGGATTGCAGCAGCTGCTCCCGGGCGACCCGGCGACCGCATTGGCGGGAGAAGACCGCGACCCTGCCGTCATCGCCTATCTGCGCCACAAGTACCATCTCGACCAGCCCTGGCCGGTGCGCTACGTGCTGTGGGTGAAGGGCGTCTTTCACGGCGACCTCGGCGAGTCGATCCGCATCAAGCGGCCGGTGCTCGACCTCGTCGTCGAGAAATTGCCGGTGACCGGCGAGTTGGCGCTGCTGGCGCTGCTGGTGGCGCTGGCAATCGGCATTCCGGCCGGGGTTCTCGCCGCGGTCAAGAGCGACACGCCGGTCGACTACGGGGCGACGATGGCCTCGCTGTGGGGGCTGTCGATGCCGAATTTCTGGCTCGGCATCCTGTTGATCCTGCTGTTCTCGGTGCATCTGCATCTGCTGCCCGCCTCCGGCTTCGTCAGCCCTTCCGAAAGCCTCGCGCGGAACCTGCTGACCCTGGTCATGCCGGCCTTCGTGCTCGGCAACGCCATCGCCGCGGTCATGATGCGGCACACCCGCAGCGCGATGCTGCAGGTGCTCGGCTCCGACTACGTCCGCACGGCGCGCGCCAAGGGTCTCGGCGAGGGCCGCATCATCCTCCGCCACGCGCTGCGCAACGCGCTGGTTCCGGTGGTGACCTTGGGCGCGCTCGAATTCGGACAATTGCTGTCGGGGGCGGTGCTGACGGAGCAGGTGTTCACGATCCCCGGCTTCGGCAAGCTCATCGTCGACGCCGTGTTCAACCGCGACTACGCGGTGGTGCAGGGCGTCGTCCTGTGCACCGCCTGCGCCTATATCCTGCTGAACCTGCTCGCCGACATCGCCTATGTCGCGATCAACCCGCGGCTGCGCGCGTGACGGCCGAAGCGCTCATTCCCGCCGCCGAGCCGGCGGCCGAGCATGTCGGGGAGCGGCCGTGGCGGCGGGCGCTGCATCGGCTCATGCGCCGCCCGGCGGCCGTCGCCGGCCTCGCGGTGGTATTGTTCTTTATCCTTCTAGCCGTCGCGGCGCCGCTGCTGGCGCCGTACGACCCGCTGACGACGAGCTGGGCGGCGGTGCGCAAGCCGCCGTCGGCGCTGCATTGGTTCGGCACCGACGAGATCGGCCGCGACGTGCTCTCGCGCATCATTTACGGCAGCCGCGCCTCGCTCTTGGCGGGTCTCGTCTCGGTGTCGCTGGCGCTCGCGGTCGGGGTGCCGATCGGCCTCGTCACTGGTTATGTCGGCGGCATCGTCGACGGCACCGTCATGCGCGCGATCGATGCGATGCTGGCAATCCCGTTCCTGATCCTGGCGATCGCGCTCGCCGCCTTTCTCGGCCCGAGCCTCGGCAACGCGATGCTCGCGATCGGCATCTCGCAGACGCCGATCTTCGCCCGCCTGACCCGCGGCCAGGTGCTCTCGGTCAAGCACGAAGAATACGTCGAGGCGGCGCGGGCGGTCGGCAACCCGCACCGCCGCATCGTATTGCGCCACATCTTCCCGAACGTCGTGCCGCCGATTCTCGTGCAGGCCACTCTGGCGACGGCGGCGGCGATCATCGCCGAGGCGAGCCTCAGCTTTCTCGGCCTCGGGCAGCAGCCGCCCAGCCCAAGCTGGGGCAGCATGCTCAACACCGCCAAGAACTTCATGTCGCAGGCGCCGTGGATGGCATTGTGGCCGGGCCTCGCGATCTTTGCGCTGGTGCTGTCGCTGAACCTGTTCGGCGACGGCCTGCGCGACGCCCTCGACCCGCGCCGCGGCTAGCGCCCGGGGGACGCACTGGTTCGGCGGGGCCGGGAAGCGGTATTATTGCAGCGCGCTTTCGTGAAATTCCGCATGCTGCTCGGCCTCACCGTCCGCGACGTCGTCCTGATCGACCGCCTGTCCCTGACCTTTCGGCCGGGGCTTTGCGTGCTGACCGGCGAGACCGGCGCCGGCAAATCGATCCTGCTCGATGCGCTCGGGCTGGCGCTGGGGCGCCGCGCGGAGGCGGGGCTGGTGCGGCCGGGCGCGGAACAGGCCTCGGTCGTGGCCGAATTCGCGGTGCCGGCGGAGCACCCGGCGCTGAGTCTGTTGCGCGAGGCCGGCATCGCCACCGACCTGACCGGCGCGGTCCTGGTGCGCCGCCTGCTCGGCGCCGACGGCCGCAGCCGCGCCTTCGTCAACGACGAACCGGCCAGCGTCGCGCTGTTGCGCCAGCTCGGCGATTGCCTCGTCGAGATCCAGGGCCAGGGCGAGCAGCGCGGCCTCCTCGATCCCGCGAACCACCGGGCGCTGCTCGACGCCTTCGCCGCGCACAACGTGACGCCGGCGGAGCTTGCGGCGGCGTGGCGCCAGTGGCGGGAAGCGCAGGCGCGCGAGGCGGCGGCGGAGCGCGAGTTGATCGAGAGGCGGGCGCAGGAAGACCTGCTGCGCCACGAACTCGCCGAACTCGACGCGCTCTCGCCCGAGGCCGACGAGGAAGATGCGCTGGTGGCGCGGCGGGTATTGCTGCAGAACGCCGAGCGGCTGGCC
>Ga0209810_1004155_pt1 | contig 14238 bp, 10 predicted proteins | sample Coa_R1_7_FD_187159 | JGI IMG/M metagenome (GOLD analysis project Ga0209810, IMG submission 187159) | Surface soil microbial communities from Centralia Pennsylvania, which are recovering from an underground coalmine fire - Coalmine... | ecosystem: Environmental > Terrestrial > Soil > Unclassified...
TGCTTCACCGCGGGGCTCAGCTACACGCGCGTGATGGCCCCACCGGGGCGCCGCTTCCTGGCTCAGGGGCTGTTCGGCGGTACCTACCTGGCGGTTTCCGGCAGCACGGTCTACCTGATGCCGGCGCTGGCGGCGCCGCTCGGGTGGCGGGGTGCCCTCCTGCTGACGGGCCTGGCGATCGGCGCGCTGGGCGTCGTCTACGCCGTGCTGGCCCCGGGCGACCCGGGCATCCCAACGCCGGGCGGGATCTTCTACGCGCTCCGCAGCCGGGACGCCTGGATCCTCTCCTTCGTCCACATGTGCGGGTTCGGCCTGGCGATGGTCATGGCCACCTGGGCGGCAGTGTTCCTCGTCCACGACCGGGGGCTGCCACTCCAGGAGGCGAGCTTGCTCGGGTCGCTGGTGCTGCTGGGCGGCGTCGCCTGGCGCCCACTTGGCGGCGCGCTCGTCGACCGACGGGTCATCGGCTCGCTCCGGCTGATGCGCCTGTCGCTGGTGGTCGCCATCGGCGGGCTCATCTGGCTGGCGCTCGGCTGGGCCGGCCTGGCGGGCGCCGTGCTGGGGCTGCTGGTCGTCGGCTTGGGCACTAGCCTCCCCTACGCCGCGGTGTTCAACGGCGCCGCGCTCAGCGTCCCGGAGAGCCCCGCGTCGGCGCAGGCGCTGGTCGGCTGGGCAGGCGCATTCCTCGTGCTGCTCGGGCCGCCCATCGTCGGCGCGCTGCTGGAGACCACCGGCTCGTTCGCGGCGGGCTACCTCGTGCTGGCGGCGTTCGTCGTGGCCACGCTCGTCGGCACTCGCTGGCTGCGGCTGGAGCGCTAGGCTATCCGCCAGCCGCGGATTCTCGCGATGGCCGCACGCCTGTCGGAGCCCCGACGCCCGCCCCGCCCTCTGCCCGAGCCTTGCTCCGGCCGTGCGGTCGGGCGCAGGGCGGAGCGCTCCTCGCTCACTTTAGATTAGCAATTTCCCGCACAAACGTTTATAATGACGTTGTGAGTGCCGGCGAGCGGCGAGCCGCGGCCGGCCGGAGGTTTGGGGCACATGATACCCATTGAACGTTTTACCGAGCAGGCGCAGGAGGTGCTGCGCCGAGCGCAGGAGACCTTGCTGCGCCTCGGCCAGCGCGAGCTCGATACGACGCACCTGCTCTATGCCCTCCTGGAGCAACCGGGTGGCCTCGTCGCCGACGTTTGCGCCCGGCTGGGCGTGGACACCGCGAGCTTGCTGGGCCGGGTGCGCGTTGCGCTCGGCGGTCGGGGTAGCGCGAGCGGGCCAGTGACGTCGCTGTACGTGACGCCGCGGGCGCGGCGCGTGCTGGAGGCCGCGATGGCCGACGCCGACCGGCGCGGCGACACCTACGTTAGCGTCGAGCATCTCTTCCTCGCCCTGTTGAACGAGCCGGAGGGCCCGACCGCGCGCTTGCTGCGCGACGCCGGCCTGGAGCCGGCACCGGTGGCCGAGGCGTTTGCCGCGCTGCGCAAGAATCGGCCAGTGGATGACCCGCGGGCCGAGAGCAGGGCGGGCGCGCTCGAGAAGTACGCCGTCGATCTGACCGAGCTGGCTCGCCAGGACAAGCTCGACCCCGTCATCGGGCGCGAGGATGAGATCCTGCGCCTGATGGAGGTGCTCGTCCGCCGCACCAAGAACAACCCGGTGCTGATTGGCGAGCCGGGCGTGGGCAAGACCGCGATCGTCGAGGGCCTGGCGCGGCGCATCGTATCGGGCGATGTGCCGGAGCCGCTGCGCGACAAGCGCCTGGTGGCGCTCGACCTCGGCGGGCTCGTGGCGGGCTCGAAGTTCCGCGGCGAGTTCGAAGAGCGGCTCAAGAGCGTGCTGGCCGAGATCACGGAGTCGAAGGGGCAGATCATCTGCTTCATCGACGAGCTGCACACCCTGGTCGGCGCGGGCGCGGCCGAGGGCGCGATGGACGCGGCCAACCTGATGAAGCCGCTGCTCGCTCGTGGCGAGCTGCACTGCATCGGCGCCACGACGCTCGACGAGTACCGCGAGCGCATCGAGCAGGACGCCGCGCTGGAGCGGCGCTTCCAGCCGATCTACGTCGACGAGCCGTCGGCGGAAGAGACGCTGCAGATCCTGCAGGGCCTCGCGGAGCGCTACGAGCAGCACCACGAGCTGACGATCGAGCCGGAGGCGCTGGAGGCCGCGGTCACCCTCGGCGACCGTTACCTGCGCGACCGGCGCTTGCCCGACAAGGCGATCGACCTGGTGGACGAGGCGTGCTCGAAGGTACGCCTGCGGCAGTTCGGCGGTCCGCCGGAGGAGCGCGCGCTGCGCGAGCGCATCCGCGGGCTCCAGCGGCAGGAGGACCAGGCGTGGCAGGACCGCGACTACGAGGCCGCGGCTCGCTACCGGCAGGAGCGGCTGCAGCTCGAGCCCGAGCTGCCGGCGCCCGCCGATGGGCCCGCGCGGGTAACCGCGCAGGACGTCGCCGCCGTCGTGGCCGGCTGGACGGGAATCCCGGTGGCGCAGATCTACATGCAGGATCTGGAGAGGGTGCTGCATCTCGAAGAGCACCTGCACGAGCGGCTCGTCGGCCAGGACGCCGCGGTGGCGGCCGTCTCGGACGCGCTGCGCCGCTCGCGCTCGGGGCTCGCCGACCCGCGCAAGCCGCTTGGCTCGTTCCTGTTCCTCGGTCCGACGGGCGTCGGCAAGACGGAGCTAGCCAAGGCGCTGGCCGAGTTCCTGTTCGACGACGAGACGGCGCTGCTCCGCATCGACATGTCAGAGTACCGCGAGCCACATACCGTGTCGCGGCTGTACGGCGCGCCCCCGGGCTACGTGGGCTACGACCGCGCCGGCCAGCTGACCGAGGCGGTGCGGCGCCGCCCATACCAGGTGGTCCTCTTCGATGAGATCGAGAAGGCGCACCCGGATGTGCTCAACGCGCTGCTGCAGGTGTTGGACGACGGTCGCATGACGGATGGTCAGGGCCGCACGGTGGACTTCCAGAACACCGTGATCATCATGACGTCGAACGCCGGGTCGCGGCTGCTGACGTCACGGAGCAAGGCGCACCTGGGCTTCCAGCTCGGTGGCGCGAGCGGCGACGGCGAGCGGCAGGCGCTTCGGGAGCGGGTCTTGGAGGCCGTGAAGGACTCCTTCCGCCCCGAGTTCCTGAACCGCATCGACGAGATCATCGTCTTCGACCGGCTGACCGCGGAGCAGCTCCGCGAGGTCGTGCAGAAGATGCTGCGCGACGTGCGCGGGCGGCTAGCCGAGCGGGGCGTGGAGCTCACGCTCTCCGACGCGGCGGCGGACTGGCTGGTCGAGCGGGGCTACGACGAGGCGTTTGGCGCCCGGCCGCTGCGGCGGCTGATCCAGCGCGAGGTCGAGAACGTGCTGGCCCGCCGGCTGCTCGCGCAGGAGGTGCGCGACGGCGACCGCGTGCGGGTGGACGCCGGGAGCGAGGGGCTGACCTTCGAGGTGGAGTCGCCCTCGCTCGCGCCCGCCCCGGTGCCGACCGCCGCCTAGCAACCAGTCGGCTCATCCGCGAGACGCCACGGGCTGGGAATTCCCAGCCCGTGGCGTTTTCGTGTCACCGTAATCTTTGACCCTCTGCAACGGCAGCCCATATAGTCTGCCACAAGCGCACGGCGCCAACCTCCGCCTGGGGTGCCATCGTGAGACGACTACCCTTGCTCCTGACGCTCGCGTTGCTCGGCGGCTGCGCGGCGCCGCCCGTCAGCGGCAGCACCAGCCCGAGCGGCGGCACGCCGCCGCTCACCGCCATCGTCACGTCATCCGATCTCGCGGTGGGGCCGAATCATTTCGGCCTCGCGCTATTGAACGACAAGAATCAGCCGGTGGCCGACGCACCCGTTCAGTTGAGCTTCTTCGACCTGAGCGGCGAGCAGCCGGTTCCCCTGACCGACGCGACCCCCACCTGGCGCCGCCCCGGCTCGGAGTGGAACCGCGGGCAGTACAAGGCCGACATCACGTTCCAGCGCGCCGGCCCCTACGGCGTGCAGGCTTCGGTCGTGACGACATCCGGCGCGGCGCCCCAGGTCGCCCGCACCCGCTTCGACGTGAAGGCACGCAGCGAGGCCCCGGCCGTCGGAGCGCTGGCGCCGCGCAGCCACAACCTGACGATCGCCGACAACGTCGACCCGATCGAGCTCTGTACGGCGACCGAGGAGACGTGTCGGGCGACCCGCGACCTGCGCCAGCTGACTATCGCGGACGCGATCGACCAGGGCAAGCCGCTCGTCGTGCTGTTCGCGACGCCGGGCTTCTGCACCAGCCAGACCTGCGGGCCGCAGCTCGACGTGCTGCAGTCGGTCGCGGAGCGCTACCGCGGGCGCGCAAACTTCATTCACGTCGAGATCTTCAGGGATCCGCAGGCCCGGACCGTGAATTCGACAGTCCAGGAATGGAACCTCCCGAGCGAGCCGTGGACGTTCGTCGTGGACAGCACGGGCCACATTGCCGACCGCTTTGACGGCATTACGGCCGGCGAGGAGATCGAGCAGGCGCTCCAGGCGCTGCTGAGCTGAGCGGCAATCCTACGCGTCGTCGATCCGCGTCGCGAGCAATCCGTCCGGCGTCTGCTCATACGTGACGAGGACCGGCTGGGCAAGCGTCATGTGCTCGCGCAAGTGCCCCGGGGTGACGTCCACGCCGGGGTCTACACGGAAGGTCAGCTCGCGGCCGTCGTCGGTCCGCACCGTCACGGCCTCCGTCACCGCGATGGACCGGGCCTGCACGTTCACGACCAGGCCACGCGCCTGCTGCACGCCCGTCTGGGCGTGCGCCTGACAGGCAACGCACCCCAGCAGCGCCAGCCCCACCAGCCCGAGAGCGATCACCAGCGAGGCGCCGCGCGGGGCGCCGGGTCGCCCGCGGATCGGCTCTGCGTTCTGGCCGCGCTGACCGCGTGGCGGCGGGAGCCCTACCACCACCTCAACCCTCCGCCGGAATGCCCAGAAATTCTCGCATCAGCTCGTAGAGCCGCGCGCGGCCGGCCGGCTGCGCCATCTGCAGGCCGTAGTGGTTGATATACGAGGCCGCGGCCTGCTGCCACTCGGCCCAGCAGGCCGGGCAGGTGTGCGCTTGCACTGCGGCGCCCACCGCGCCGGCGAGGGGCGGCCGGTCGAGGGCCTCGGCCTCCTGGCCGCACCGCGCGCACGTGACGATCGGCATGGGACAGAACGCTCCTGTCGCGTCGGCGGGGAACGGCGCCGGGGCCAACTCAACCCGAGTATTCTAGCCCTTGGGCGCGAGGAACGCCACGGCTTGCCCGGGGATGATCGCGCTGCTGGTGGCGGCCGCGAGGCCCGCGGCGCTGATCCGGCGACCAAAGCCGTCGCGCGCGCGCGTGAACGCGGGGTCGTTGTAGACGAACTTGTCGCCGTCCAGGCCCCACAGCACGATGTAGTGATCGTCGCTGGCGCGCGACCCCTCGTGCCCCGGCAGGAGGCGGTACTTGACCAGGATCATGATCGGGTGGCCCTGGCGTAGCTCCTCGCGCAGCTCGTCGGTCGTCCACGTATGGAAGTGCCGGCCGTCGTACAGACCACGGGTCGGCACGCCGAAGTCCTCGGCGACGTGCGCCAGGTGCTCCAGCGCAGTGCCCGTGTACGAGCCCCAGGTGCCCTGATAAGTATGCGACCGGTAGCGCAGCTCGTCCGTGCCCTTATCTGTCCCGAAAGCGTCGAGCACCATGCCCAGCGAGGCCGGGCCGCAGTTCGCGCCGGCGAAGCGCGAGCCGTCGAGCTGCGTGCGCCAAGGGACGGTGATCTCCCCCGCCGGCGCGGGCAGGCTGTCGGCCACGGCGTCCGGGGCCGCGGCGGGCGCGGCGTCCACCGCGTCCAATGTGGGATCGGCGAAGGCGACCGAGGGGGTGCCCATGAGGCCCCACCACAGGCCGAACGGCTCCAGCGCCACCTGGGGGCGCTCGGCGAGCAACCCGAACGGGTTGGGGCCGGCCGGGCCGGCCGCGCTCGCTGCCACGCGCACGTTGGCCGGTGGCCGCAACGTCAGCCCGAGCCCCAGCAGGGCCAGCAGCGCGCAGTGCCCGACGGCGCCCAGCCAGGGCGAGCGGGCACGAAGCGGCCGCCATTGGGGGACCACGTGGATAGTGAAGCGGGGCCCGCGCGCCCGCAGGGGACGGGGGGCCAGGGACGGCGTCGGCCGAAACACAGTAAGCCGGGGATCGGCTCGAAGCGCACACATCTCGGGCGGCATCATACCTGAAATCGTGACCAAAAGGAAGCCCCCGGCCCTTGCGTTTGGCCTAGAGGGCCCCCGCGCACCCCATCAACCGGCCCTCGGGCCGCACCAGGGAAGCAGGGATTCGCCGTGCCCGGAAGACGGCTGTAGCCGGCCAATGGCGCGTCCGGGGCGCATAGCTGGCGACTAGCGGCCGGTGGTAACATGCGCGTACTGGAGAGGAGAGCGTGATGCAGACGAGCGTTGGACGGGCCGAAGAGTTTCCGCGCTACGATCCCGCCGCGCACTACGCGGTGACCACGGAGGACGTCGAATATCGCCGCGACGGCGAGACCGCCTGGCTCGCCCGCGTTTACCGGCCGCAGGGCAGCGGACCGTTTCCCGCGCTGCTCGACGTCCACGGCGGCGCCTGGAGCGCGGGCGACCGTCTCAACGACGCGCCCATGGACGAGGCGCTGGCGGCCAGCGGCATGGTGGTTGTGGCCGTCGACTTCCGGCTGGCGCCACAACATCCCTACCCCGCGTCGCTGGCCGACGTGAACTACGCGACGCGCTGGGTGAAAGCGCACGCCCCCGACTTCGGCGCCGACCCGCGCCACCTGGGAGCCCTCGGCTCATCTAGCGGCGGTCACCAGATCATGCTGAGCGCGATGCGGCCGCGCGACCCGCGGTACGCGGCGCTCACCCTGCCCGGGGCACCCGACGTGGATGCGACGGTGGCCTATGTGCTCGCTTGCTGGCCGATCCTCGACCCCTACGCGCGCTACCTGTTCGCCCAGGAAACCGGCCGCGCCCAGCTAGTCACGCGCACGGAGGGCTTCTTCCTGACCGAGGAGGCCATGCAGGAGGGCAACCCGCAGCGCATCCTCGACCGGGGCGAGGCGGCGGAGCTACCCGCCGTGCTGCTGCTCCAGGGCACCGCGGACACGAACCTGACGGTCGAGATGTCCGAGCGGTTCGTGGCCTCGTACCGGGCCGCGGGCGGCCAGATCGAGATGGAGATCTTCCCGGACATGCCGCACGGCTTCGGCAACCAGCCAGGCCCGGAATCCGATCGCGCGATGGCGCTGATGAAGGCGTTTGTGGCGCGCCAGCTCAGGGCGGGCGCGCCGGCGTAGTGACCGAGAAGGAGAACGGCGACATGCAGCCAGTACCCTCGCGGGTCGTCAAGTCGTACAACGTGCGCTTTCAGCTCCAGACGCTGATCGGCCCCAACCCGCCGGGCCTCACGGACGCGGTCGACCTCCATGCCCACGCCCAGACCGGCACGGAGAACCCGCTGTCGATGGCGAAGAACGCCTCGCGGGCCGGCATGGGCACGCTGGTGTTCAAGAACCTGCCACAGGACCGGCCCCCGGCAGAAACGCGCCGGCAGGTCGAGGAAGAACTGAAGCGCTGGTGCGAGGCCGAGGGCATCGCGCCCGTGCAGTGCCTGCACGGCGCCCAGACCGACCCGATGCACGGCGGCCTGGAGTTCGAGCAAGTGCGCCGCGCGGTGGACGCCGGCGCGAGCGTGATCTGGTTCCCGGTCATCAGCAGCGCGCACAACATCTACCGCGTCGGCTGCCCCAACCGATTCGTGAAGGGCGACTACACTGAGCCCGTCGTCGGCCCCCTGCCGTGGGACGAGGCGCTGCGGGCCGGCCAGTACCTGCTCGACGAGGACGGCGGCACGCTGAAGCCGGTTGTGCGCGAGATCCTACGGCTCGCGGCGGACCGGGGGGTCGCCGTGTCGTTCGCGCACAGCTCGAAGCCGGAGATGGAAGCGCTGGCCGAGGAGTGCGGCCGCCTCGGCTACCGTCAGGCGTTCATCGACCACCCCTACGGTCCCCAGGTGGGCCTCGAGTTCGAGGACTTGAAGCCGTTCGCCGACGCCGGTATTTGGTTCAACTTCACCTACGACGAGATCTCGCCGCTGCTCGGCGTGGACCCGCAGGACATGATGAGCACCGTGCAGGCCATCGGCCCCGAGCACTTCACGTTCTCCAGCGACGGCGGCAACCCGCTGCTGCCGGGGGCGGTGGAGGCGCTGGACACGCTCGTGCGGTACGGCCGGGCCTATGGTCTCAGCGACGCCGAGCTGCGCATGATCACGGTGGACAACCCACGCCGAGTGCTAGGGCTCGTCTAGCCCAACCGCGCAGGCTTTTCCGACGCGCAAGCCAATAGGCGGCCCGCGCGAGCCTGGAACCCTCGCGCCGGGCCGCCCGCGGTTATCGCCCTAGCTCGCCGTTCAGGTGGGCTTGCAGCAGGCGCTGATATGACGGGCGCTCGGTGCCGTCCGGGTCGAGGATGGCCCACCAGTACTCTTCCTGCTGCGAGGTCCAGCGGGGGTCGGGCATCGTCCACAAGGCCATCACACCGATCCACGGCGCCCACCGCTCCTTGGCCAGCTTGTAGGCGCGCACAAGGTAGTCGCCCTTCTGCTCCTCGGTCACGCGGTACCAGGCGTAGGAGGGGTTGATCGGATCGGTCGTCCAGCCGAACTCCATCATCCAGATCTGCTTGTCGCCGTCGCCATACTCGGCCATGATGTCGTGAAGCTGCTCGGCACGCCGGAAGTAGAACGACGGGTGCGGATAGCGGTCGACCGACATCGGCACGGTTTCGGGCGCCGAGCCGTAGCCCGCGCCGTGGACGCCCAGCGCGTCGAACCAGGACGCGGCCCCCGCCTGGTACAGCCAGTTCAGGTACACGTCGTCGGGGCGAGCCGTATCGTCGTTCCAGCCGGTTGGGCTGAGCGACCCGCTGATCACCATCACGTTGGGGTCGGCGCGCTTGGCCGCCTCGTAGGCGCCGCGCAGCAGGCGCGTGTAGTCCGCGGCCTGCTGCCGGTTCACCGGCTGGTTGCCCCATTCCTTGTGGAGGTTCGGCTCGTTCCACACCTCGATCGCGTGTAGCCGCCCGGTCGTGGAGCCGGTGCGGTAGCGATTGACCAGCGCGTAGATAAAGTCGGCGTAGTCGGAGTAGTTCAGCGGCGGACCGTGCGGGTTGGCGTCCGGACGCGCCCAGGGCGGGGAGACGTCCACCCGCGCGATCACCTTCAGACCGGCGTTGTTTGACGCCTGAATCACGCGGTCCGTCTCCGTCCAGTGGAACTCGCCTTTGGTCGGCTCCACCTCCGCCCAGGGGATGCGCGTCTTCTGCCAGCCGACGCCGATGGCCGTTGCCTTCCGGAGCTGCGCGGCGGTCACGGCCGGCGCATCCCAGATGAACATGTTGACGCCGTACTCGGGGCTCTCGGCGCGGTACGGAATGTTCGGGCGGGGACCGGTCGGAATCGCCGGAGCCTGTAGGCGGGCCGCGAACACGTCCTCGTTCGTCACGGGCGTGCCGGCCGGCTGCCACTGTAGCTCGCTGTTACGGTAGTCCGTCCAGGTAACCGTCCCGCCGCCCAGCGACGCCCACACCTCGGGCGCCCCAGCGGGCAGGGGTGCCAGCGAGGTCGTGGCACCGGTGGTGAAGTTGTAGAGCAGGAGCGCGTCGCCGGCGGCGCTCTGCAGCACCAGCGTATCCCCGTCGAGCGCCAGCGGCAGCCGCCCCGACACCGGTGCCTGCGCGGTGCGCGTGGCCAGGTCGTACACGGCGATGCTCGGCACACCGCCGGTGCTGTCCAGCCACACGACGCGCCCGCCGCTAATTAGCGGGCGCGTGTAAGGCCCGGCGTCTGGCGTGAGCGCCCAGGCGTCGCCACCCGTCAGGTCGCGGGCGTAGATCCGCGACCCGGACGAGTCATCCTCCTGCCACACCACGACGCGTCCGGACACGGCGGGCTGTCCCTCGTGGCCCTGCTGCACGGCGACGGGGATCTCCTGCCGCGTGCTCAGATCATAGGCATAGATGTCGCCGCGGGCGGGGTCGTCGCGGTAGTCGGTCCACACTACGAGGGGCCAGTCAATGCGCGCGTCGACCTGCGCGCCCTGGACCGGCGCGACAATCATGCTGCGACGCGTCTTCAAGTCGTAGACGTAGACGTGGGGGTCGGCCCAGGGTGTCGTCGGCGTCTCGCCGCGGCGGTCCGACCAGACGACCGTGTCTCGGCTGATCGCCGGGGCGCCGGACGGCTCCGCGCCCTCTGGCGACAGCGGGATCTCCTCACCGGTGCGGAGGTCGTTGCCGCGGATGACCGGCAGGCGCGCCATCTCGTCGAACCACACCACCCAGTCGCCGTAGGCGGCCGGTCGGTGCTGATTGCCCGGCGCAATGGCCACGGGGAACGGCAGCAGCGCCGAGGGGTCCTGTGCGACGACGACCGCCCGCGGGGACGTCCCGCCGACGAGCAGCAGCACCAGGGCGCAGCCGAGCGCCAGCCGGCCGATGGTCCCGCGCGAACAGCGGACGATCATGCTACCTGCCTGTCTCGGCCGCGCGCGCCGGCAGCCGACGGAGGAGATTCGCGGCAGCTCTGCGGCCGCGAGCGCGGCACGCTCCGTGCGCGGCCCGGGACCGGCCTGGCCGCGCGGCGCACCGCGGGGACGCGGCTACCGGGGTATCGGCGGCCGGGCTATTCTAGCAGACGGCCGGCCGGCCGCCGGAGATTTCCGCGCAGCAATTCCTTTGGCCTACCGCTCCGGCCGTTGCTAAGATGATTCGGGATGTCGAACCAGGCGGCGCGGGCGCTCAGCGCGGCTAGGACCGCGCGGGCGCCCCCGCCGCCTCTGCATGAAGGGGTAGGCATGGACTGGGGACGGCTGAAGACGATCGCGGCGCTACTGACGCTGGGCGGCCTCCTGCTGGGCGGCGTGCCTGTCGGCGCGCAGACCGGCCCCGCCACGCCCACGCCGACTCGGCCGCCCGCGTCGCCCACCGCCACGCCGCTACCCCCCACCCCCGTGTCGACGCTGCCGCCCGTGGCGAACAGCGATCCGCGCTTTGGCGCCGTGCAGGCGATCTTCGGGCCGCAGGCAGCCGCGGCCGCGGGCGTCAAATGGGAGCGGCTCATCTTCCCCTGGAACGAGATCCAGCCGGACGGGCCCAGCGATTTCAATCAAGGCTGGTTCACCGAGGACCAGATCAATGGGGAGATCGCGCGGGGCATCCAGGTCGTGGGTATCACCGTCTACACCCCCACCTGGGCGGCACGCGACCCGCAGCAAGAGGCGCGCAGCGTGCCCCGCAACCTGAACCTGTCGATCGACGATCCGCAGAACTATTGGGCGGCTTACGTCAAGCGTCTCGTGGCGAAGTACCGGGGGCGTATCGATACCTGGATCATCCTGAACGAGCCGGACGTGTACAAGGACCCGGATGACTTCCGGACCTTCGCCGGCACGCCGGCCGACTACGCGCAGGTCCTGAAGGTCGCCTACCTGGCCGCCAAGTCGGTGAACCCCAATGCCACGATCGTCATGGCCGGCTTTACCTACTGGTGGGACCACGAGAACCGCCGGCCGCTCTATATCCAGCGCGTGCTCGACGCGCTCGGCGGCGACCCGACGGCCCCGGCCAACAACTGGTACTTCGACGCCATCGACGCCCATACGTACGCCAACCCGTTGAACGGGTACAACATTCCCGTGGCATTCCGGCGCGCCATGCAAGAGAAGGGGCTGAACAAGCCGATCTGGATCACCGAGAGCAACGTCCTCGTGAAGGACGATTCCAAGACGCCGACCAACGACCCCAGCTTTCGGGCCACTATGGACGAGCAAGCCTCGTATACCATCGAAAACATGGCCCTGGCCATCGCCGCCGGCGTGCAGCGCTACAGCGTGTACAAAATGACCGACGAGGCGCCGGAGGTCGGCGATCAGTACTGGGGGTTGGTGCGCGACGACGGCTCGACGCGGCCGTCGTACGTCGCCTTTCAGACCGGGGTGAAGTACTTCCAGGGCGTGCGCAGCGCGTTTTACTACTGGTGGGGCGCGAACATGCCGCCCAGTGAGCAAGAGCTGACCAACGAGCTGACGTCCAACGCGAATCGCTTCCAATGGCCGTGGCCCGGCGCGGTGAACGTCGTCGTCATGGACAAGTCACCGCAGCGCATCACGGTGATCTGGAATGTATCGCCGCAAGCGGGCACGGTTACGCTGCCGGCGTACAGCCGCGCCGCCACGATCGTGGACAAGTACGGCCGCGAGCAGCCACTGGCCGCCACTAACGGCTACTATCAGCTGAATCTAGAGCCGTCGCGGAACAACTCGGACCCCCGCGACCGGACCCTGTATCTGGTGGGCGGCAGCCCATCGATCATCGTAGAGGACATGACGCAAGCGGTCACGCCCGCGCCCACGCTGACGCTCACGCCGACGCCGACGCCGAGCCCGACGGCCACGCCGTCGCCCACGCGCACCCTGCTGCCGGGCGAGACGCCCCCGCCGACGCCGCCCGTCACCCCGACCATCGTGCGCACGCCGACGGCGACGGCCACCTTCGCGCCGACTAACACGCCGCTGCCGACCGCCACGCTCGCGCCGTTCCCGCCCACGCCGACAGCGACGCTGGCCGCGCGCGGCGTGCCGCTACCGCCGCCCATCCCGACCGTCAGCGGCAGCCACGGCCTCCCGCCGGACGTCGAGGAGAGCCCGCCGCCGACCGAGCCGGCGGGCGATGAGCCGTCCGAGCCAACGCCACAGTAGCGGCTAACGCCGCAGCCCGCGAACCGCTTAGGGCTGGAACAGGAACGCCACGCGCACCTGCACGCTGACCCGCAGCTCGCCGCTCTCGACCGGCGGGGGCGGCGCGGGCGCCGGGGCCGCGGCGCCCGAGAAGGCGACGGCCGCGCGCGGCTGCGGCGTCGTAGCGGTGTTCTCCGTCACGCTCTGCACGCCGACGATCCGCAGCCCCAGGGATCCGGCCAGAGCCTCCGCCCGCGAGCGCGCGACGTTCGCCGCGTCCGCCAGCGCTTGCTCGTGCAGCGCCGCGGTATCGCGTATGCCAAAGTGAAGGCCGCCCACGCGATTCGCGCCGGCGGCCAGCGCGGCGTCGAGCAAGTCGCCGGCCTGGTTGACGTCGTTCACGGTAATAGTCACGCTGTTCGTCGCCTGATAGCCGGTGATCTGCTGCTCGCGGTCGAGCTGCGGCGACACGCTCAGCCCGCTGGTCTGCAGGTCGCGCGAGCTAAGCCCCCGCGCGCGCATCGCGTCCAGCACGGCCGTCAGTCGCCGGCTGTTCTCGGCCACCGCGGCGGCGGCCGTCGCGTCCTGGATCTGCACGCCGACCGTCACGTAGGCCACGTCGGGCGGGGCGCTCGCCTCGCCCTCACCGGTCACCGTGATCGTAGACTGGTTCGAGGCGTCCGTCTGCGCCGCCGCGGTCGTTACGAATGCTCCGCTCAGCACGCAGACGGCCAGCACGGGGAGCAGCGCCGCCATCCGTCGGCTGGTCGGCAGTCCTAGTCTCACGAGCAACCTCCTACCTGGCTCGGCCGATCTGCCGCTCGTGACAGCGGCCGGCATCCCTATTTCGTCGAGCGCCCGCGCACCCGGCTGGTATTATAGGGACAGTTCACGGAGCCGAGGCCCGTATCGCCGTGACCACACCGCTCGCCTCCTCCCGACCGGCCGTCGGTTCGCCCGCGGCCTCCGTGGCGCGGCGGCAGTCCTGGCGACGGCGCAGCAAGCCAGCGCGCGTCGTCCGTGCTCTGTGCCTGTGCGCGCTGCTGGTGCCGGCGCTGGTCAGCTTTCGTCCGTACGCGGTCGAAGATCGCATCCGTGCCGCCGCGCGTCCCTACGACTTCGACCTGATCGCCTGGGAGGCGGGGCAGCTGCACGACGACCTGCCCTCGCTGATCGGGCGCCTGCGCGAGCCGCCACCCGCCGACGCTCCCGTGACGTCGACGGACGACGCCGCCACCGTGGATCAGTTCTTCGCGGCGGTCGCGCGGTGGCGTACGGCGCGGGCGACCGGCGGCTCCGCCGAGAGCGTGGCCGCGGCTCGAGCGGCGTGGGAGAGCCAGCGCGACGCGGCGGGAGCAGCCATCGAGCGGGCGCTGAGCGCGCTGGCGAGTCAGGAGGGGCTCACCGCCGACACTCCGCTGGGTACCTGGCTGCTGCCGCCGGTCAGCTTTCAGCTGACCGAGCCGCCGCGCGTGCTGGTCGTCTCGCCCCGCGA
>Ga0209810_1004157_pt1 | contig 14235 bp, 11 predicted proteins | sample Coa_R1_7_FD_187159 | JGI IMG/M metagenome (GOLD analysis project Ga0209810, IMG submission 187159) | Surface soil microbial communities from Centralia Pennsylvania, which are recovering from an underground coalmine fire - Coalmine... | ecosystem: Environmental > Terrestrial > Soil > Unclassified...
AGTAACGGGGCACCAGGCTCGCAGGCGAGCCTGGTGCATCAGGAAAAGGGAGCCAGCCAGCCGCGCCAGCATCAAACGCGCTCATACGATTTCGCAGGCGAGCCTGGTGCATCAGGAAAAGGGAGCGGGGGGTGAGCGCCACGCGCTCACCCCCCGCTCCCTTTTCCTGAGAGCAACGCAGTTGCGATGCGTGAAGGCGGTAAAGATGAGTCAAATAATCGAATGGCTGTGTATAGCGGTTTACAATCTGGAATATCACTGCCCCCTTGCTTATTGCAGCCGATTACATTGACATTCCCACCTGGATATGTTATACTTAGAGCGTTCCCAAGAAAGGGATATCACCAGAGAACTCAACAGACTCTGGCACATGGCTAAAGGCCTTGCATTGGTAATCCCGAAAGGAGGCCCTATGAAGCCTATGAAGAAACCAATTCGTTTACTAGGGATGGTATTTCAGATTGACAACTAGGGCCCGTAGAGGCGGGCACATTGCTCCCCCTGAGCGTCTGACCACGTCCTGATTTCTAAGCTGCAAGCTGTGCTATTGCGCCTTGCAATGCTGTATTGGTGGCAATCTGCCGTTAGGAGTGGCAGGGGTAAACAGGGGGTTTTCTGATTACTTTTGGGTAACTCCCCTGGCCTACGTGGATTAGGGCCGGGTTGATGTAACACAGGAGTTGTGTAGAAAAAGAGACACACGAGGGGCCGGACAAAGACATGTCCGGCCCTTTGTCTTTCCCAGACACCTCAGCGCCTACGGCGCTTCGCACCGGGAAGGGAAGAGGCTGCTGCGGCAAACTTCGTCTGCCGCAGCAGCCTCTTCCTTTCCCGGTCAGGGCAGCGCAGGTCTGGCGAGCACTGCCCACTCAGGGCGGCAAGCGAAGCGGCAGCCTTTTCCCTTCCCGGTCAGGACAGCGCAGGTCTGGTGAGCACTGCCCACTCAGGGCGGCAAGCGAAGCGGCAGCCTTTTCCCTTCCCGGTCAGGGCAGCGCAGAGGACGAGGGGATCTACCGTCGCTGGCTCCCCCTGTCCTGCATTCCCAGAAAGGCGCCGGAGGGGCAAGGGTTATTCGGTGAGGGAGAGCACTGCCATAAACGCATCCTGCGGGATCTCCACATTGCCGACCATCTTCATGCGCTTCTTGCCCTCTTTCTGCTTCTCCAGCAGCTTGCGTTTGCGGGTGACATCGCCGCCATAGCACTTGGCGAGCACGTCCTTGCGCAGCGCCTTGACCGTCTCGCGTGCGATAATGCGCGAGCCTATTGCGGCCTGTATCGGCACCTCGAAGAGCTGGCGCGGAATCAGCCCGCGCAGCTTCTCGACGAGCGCGCGCCCCTGCGGGTAGGCTTTGTCGCGGTGCACGATCAATGAGAGCGCGTCGACGGGCACACCGTTGACCAGGATATCGAGCTTCACCAGGTCCGATTCGTGGTAGCCGGAGAAGCTGTAATCGAGCGAGGCGTAGCCCTGCGTGCGCGACTTGAGCTGGTCGTAGAAGTCAACGATCAGTTCCGCGAGCGGCATGGTGTAGGTGAGCAGGACGCGCTCGGCTTCGATATACTTCAGGTCTTTGTAGATGCCGCGCCGCGTCGTTACCAGGTCCATAATCGCGCCGATGTAGCGCGAGGGCGAGAAGATCGAGATATCCATCCACGGCTCCTCGATCTTCTCGATCTCGCCGAAAGAGGGCATTTCGGAAGGGTTATCGACCTGGATCACTTCGCCGTTGGTCTTCGTCACCTGGTATTCGACGCTGGGCGCGGTAGCCAGGATGTCCAGATTGTACTCGCGCTCCAGTCGCTCCTGGATGATCTCCATGTGCAGCAGGCCGAGAAAGCCGCAGCGGAAGCCGAAGCCGAGCGCATTGGAGGTCTCAGGCTCGTAGAATAACGAGGCATCGTTGAGCTTGAGGCGGTCCAGGGCATCGCGCAGCAGTGGGTAGTCGTTGCCCTCGACGGGATAGATGCCCGCGAAGACCATCGGCTTCGCCGGTTGATAGCCGGGCAGCGCCTCGATCTGGCCGAGCGCCTGAGGGATCGTCACTGTGTCGCCGACGCGGCAGTCTTTTACGTTCTTAAAGCCCGTCGCGATATAGCCTACCTCGCCGGTTGTGAGCGCCTCGGCGGCAACGAGGCGGGGATGGAAGTAGCCAACCTCCAGCGCCTCGGTAGCGCTGCCCGTCGCCATCATAGCGATGCGCTCTCCCTCGTGCAGTTGCCCATCAATCACGCGTACATAGGCGATCACCCCTTTGTAGGCGTCGTAATGCGAGTCGAAGACGAGGGCGCGCAGCGGTTGCTCTGGATCACCCCCGGGCGGCGGCACCTGGCTGATAATTGCCTCCAGGATATCCTGTGTGCCGATGCCCTCTTTGGCCGATGCCAGGATGCATTCGTCGCCGGGCAGGCCGATCACGTCCTCAACTTCCTGCTTCACCTTCTCAGGATCGGCGCTGGGCAGATCGATTTTATTAATCACCGGGATAATGGTGAGATCGGCCTCCAGAGCGAGATAGAGGTTGGCGAGCGTCTGCGCCTCGATCCCCTGTGTCGCGTCGATTACCAGCAGCGCCCCTTCACAGGCGGCCAGGCTGCGCGAGACTTCGTAGGTAAAGTCTACATGCCCCGGCGTATCGATAAGATTCAGCTCGTATTCTTCGCCATTGAGCGCTGTGTAGCGCATGCGCACGGCCTGCGCCTTGATGGTGATACCCTTCTCCCGCTCCAGGTCCATCAGATCGAGCGTCTGCTCGATCAGTTCGCGCGGCGAGACCGTGCCGGTATACTCCAGCAGGCGGTCAGCGAGGGTTGATTTGCCATGATCGATATGTGCAATGATACAAAAATTTCTAATATGTGCTTGATCGGTCATTCCTCGATGATCCCTCCACACAAAACCTCATCGCCATCCTCGCCTCCATAGAAGACAGCGGCCTGGCCGGGCGTGATGGCGCGCTGGGGCTGCATAAGCCGGACCTGCACGCGGTTGCCCGCGAGGGGCGTAACCAGGGCAGGCTGCTCCTGAGCCTTGTAGCGCACACGCACGCGAGCCGCGAACGGCTCCTCCGGTGTGTCGCCGCTGACGTAATGCATCCTGCCGACGATAAATTCACTGCGGTTCAGCGCCTCCGCCGGGCCGACGATCAGAGCATTTTGAGCCGCGTCGATCTTGAGCACGTGCAGCGGCTCCCTGGCGGTAAGGCCCAGGCCCTTGCGCTGCCCGATGGTGTAGTAGGCCAGACCGCGATGGCGTCCCAGTAGCCGGCCATCCTGGTCGTAGATCGGCCCCGGCCTGGGTATAGTAATGAGCGGCTGCCCGCTGGCTTCTCCACGCCCGCCCGCGCCGACAGCGACGGCTGCCGCCGCGTGTGCCGCTGCATAGCGATCAATGAAGCCGCGATAATCGTTCTGCGCAACAAAACAGATCTCCTGGCTCTCCGCCTTCGTTGCCACGCGCATGCCGCGCTCGGCCGCCATCGCACGCACCTGCGGCTTCGTATAGTTACCCAGGGGGAAGCAGGCGTGCGCCAGTTGGAACTGGTTAAGCACATGCAGCACGTAGGACTGATCCTTGTCGGGATCGAGGCCGCGCCGCAGCCGCCGCTTGCCCGTAACGGGGTGGTCGTCCACACGCACATAGTGGCCCGTCGCCAGGTAATCGGCGCCCAGGCCCAGTGCCCGCTTGAGCAGCACGGTGAAACGGATATGCCGGTTACAGGTCAGGCAGGGATTGGGCGTGCGGCCCGCAACATAATCCTCATAGAAGGAATCGACGATCTTATCCTTAAATTCCTGTTCGACGTTGACCAGATAAAAGGGTATGTCAAGCTGGCGCGCAACTCTCCTGGCGTCATCCACCGCTTCCAGGGAGCAGCACTTATTCTGCACGACGCGCTCAACGCCATCGTCCTCCGCCTCGATCACGCCGGGTTCCGACCAGAGGCGCAGCATAATGCCGATCACTTCGTGCCCTTGTTCTTTGAGTAGCGCGGCGGCAACCGAGCTATCTACGCCGCCGCTCATTGCGACGACTATGCGTGCCATAAGGATATCCTCTATAATGCATGTGCGTAGCCGCGTCATTTATCGCGCTTTTTGCCTGTAAAATGTTCTTATTAGCGCAATGAATCGCGCGGCCACGCAGCGGCTCTATGAACCACCGGATAATATATAGAAAAAAGGGCTAGCCGTGCATGGGGCTAGCCTCGCGTCTGTCTGCTCTCACTTTGCGTCGAGATATGTGTGTTATGCCCTTCTTCGCCTCGTTTAGAGTAGCACAGTGGGGAATAGTTGTCAATCTCGCGCCTGCGGCGCTCGCCGGATAGAGTGTGTGGTGTGAGCAGGCGCTTCGCGCCTGCTCACACCACACACTCTATCCTTTGCGCGGCTCTGCCGCGCAGGCATTCTCTTATACCCAGATATCCGAGGTGCAGTCGCCGCCGGGATAGCGTATCTCATGCGCGCGTGCCGGCCCTGCGGGTTCTTTGCCGAAGTCGACGTAGAAATTCTCGTTGATCTTCATGCCGCCCTGCTCGGTATCGCAATCGATCTGAAGCAGGTAGGAGCCGGTCTTTGCCAGATTGGGATAGAACTGGTTGTCCCAGGAGCTAAAGAGCGAATTGGTCACGTAGAGCCGCTTGCCGTCGAGGCTGAGTTGCAGCATCTGCGGGCCGCCCTCAAGCTTATGCCCCTGGATGGTGCCGGCCTTGTCCAGCAGGCCGCCGCACCAGACCTGGCCCGTCAGCCTGGGATGCGATGGATCGCTGATATCGTACTGGCGAATGTCGCCGTGCAGCCAGTTCGAGAGATAGAGGTAGCGGTCATCCATCGAGATCACGAAATCCGTGATGAGCGAGGGCACCGGAAAAGGCCAGCCCGCGACCTCCACCGATGGTACGTCGATAACCTTCTCGACCTCCCATTTGCCGTTGGAGCGCTGCCAGTGCCACATGTTGCTGCTCAGCGCCGCTCCCACAAAGCCATGCGTGCTATCAGGATTGTGATGGAAGCGGACCTCCAGTGGGATCAGGCCATCCTCGCCAAGATCGATACTCTGCTGGAGTTCGTGCGTGGACCAATCCCAGAAGTGGAGCTGGCGCCCGTATTTGCCGGCGGCAACGTCATCCAGATTGAAACCGCCGACGTAGGTCTTTGGCGCGGCCCACTCGCTGCTGACCATCGTATTGTGGCGCGGCTGATACCAGAAGTCGTAGTTGAAGCGCATGCCGTCGGCCTTATGTTCCCAGCGGCCTGCGATGTTGAATTCTTCATCGAGCAGCAGGAAGCCGCCGGGGGCGTTGCCCTGGCTGTCGCCAAGCATAGAGATCATTACATGCCCATCGGCCAGGCAGTGAACGGTATGCGGCGCGGTCAGATCGACCTTCTGCTTCACCTCTTCCGGCTCGATGACCTTATGCAGCTTCGGCGCTTTTTCATCGGAGGTATCGATGATGTGGATGCGGCTCGACTGCTGGCCGGGCACGATCAGGAAGCGGCGGGATTTGCTCTCGTCGCCGTGGCAGGAACTGCACGCGTTCCAGCCGAAGTGGTGCAGTTCGTCGCCGACCTGCGGCATAGGGGTGCGATGGATCACCTGAGAGTAGGTACGTGAATTGGGGTCGACATCGATGGTCGCCAGGTAATCAGGCTCCTCGACACCCGTCCCCACGTAGAGAGCGACGGTATAGAGCACTTTCTCGCGCTCGGCCTGCATCGCCTCCTGCGGCGAGGCGTAGCCGGGGCCGCAACAGGTGTCATCGGAGTGATTGTGCTCATGGGTGGTGGTCATAGTTATGTTGTCCTCCTCCTTTCCGCTTTAGCGGGAAAAGCGCTAAGAGACGCACAATGCCTGACTGCTCACCGCTGCGTGGTTCGTCAGGTGTGGAGTCTGCGGGCCGAGTGCCGCAGGCACTCGGCCCGCAGACTCCACATTATCAGGTGCACCACAGGCGCATCAAATATCTGTATCAGGTTAACTGCATAATACATAGTCACTATGTATCATGGGTGCAGCGGCTGTCAAGGCAGGAAAGAGAGTCATACGCACTCGACTGAACCCTCGCTTTCGTGTATAATAGTGGCGGAATTGCTGGTAAGCGCGAGATACTAGAAAGCGCTATAAGAGCCTGTAAACGGAAGGGAAGCGCGACAGGCGTTCCGGCAGAGAAAATATTGGCTCGTGAAGCCGGAAAAACTCTCCACAGGCTGATGAGCAGGGAGTCAACATAATGCCAAAAAGATCAGGCTCTGCGCGTGGTGGGGCACAACGCAATCGGCCAAAGGTACAGAAAAACATTGAACTCGTGCGCCAGAGCGCCCCGCGAGAGCGGAGCAGCGAGGTGAGCGCGGCCCAGGAGGATACCGAGCTGGCCGCCGTATCGACGGCCACGGTAACAACTTCCGAGCCGGAAACGCAGAAGACGAGCGAGAGCGTAGCCCCGGCGCCAGAAGTAGAGAAGATATCTGAGAAACTCGCCTCTGCGCCCGTGCAGGAGGTCCAGAAGACGAACGGGAAAGCGGCGGTTCCTGCCGCGAAGGGGAGCGCTTCGGCGCGCCTCGCGGCCCGGCGCCAGGGCGGGGCGCGATCTCAGCGCAACGCAGCCACACTCATCACGGCGGAGCATTTTACCTACGTGCGCCGCGATCTCATCACCATAGGGATTCTTGCGGGCATCATGGTCGTGGCGATGATTATTCTGTACTTTGTGCTGGTGGTGAATGGGCTGTTTTAAAGGTTTGCCTGATTGCCGGCAGCCAGTGTGCTCGCGCCAGCGGCGCTCGCCTTAAAGTGGTGTTGTGGCAAAATTGCCGGCAGCCAGTGTGCTCGCGCCAGCGGCGCTCGCCTTAAAGTGGTGTTGTGGCAAAATTGCCGGCAGCCAGTGTGCTCGCGCCAGCAGCGCTCGCCTTAAAGAAGTGGTGTTGTGGCACATGTGCGAAGCACATGTGCCACAACACCACTTCTTTGCCTGGCGCGGCGGAGCCGCGCGAACGGTCAGGGCAGGAGCGCGAGGACGCTGATAAGCTGTAAAACGAAGAGGCACTGTTACCTGATATCGCGTCTGGTAAGGTCAGTGCCTCAGAGTATTTTGTGATATGGCTGGTGAAACGGTATGGTGGAAGTGGCGGCGGATACCACCGCCGCGCGCAGATAGGTGGCCCCGGGTCAGTGTACCAGGGGGCTGGTGCCTATCCCGGCGGGAATACCGTGACGGTGCGCAGCGGGAATAGTGACACCCAGCACACGCTGCATAGCCATCGTATGGCTACAATCCCCCCAATCGTGGAAGAAGCGACAGGTGCATTGCCACTCGCCGTTGTCATAAGTGGTGGTGTGGACATCGTTTTCGCCGTGGAATTCGGCCTCGAAGCGTTTGAACTGAATCCGCTCCGGTTCTTCCGCATAGCGTTTGGCTTTCGCGATTTTGCTGATCATACTTGAGTTCATGATCTTGTCTTCTCCTTAAGAAGTCTAAAAACCACTCCGCGTCCACTTGATCGTCTATTCTATACGCTTCGTGGCGTAGCTTACTCCGTAGGTCGTGGGGTATTGTGTAAGGCTACGTTATGAATCGCGCCGACAGCTCGTAAAGGATCTTCATCCCTCCTTTCGTGCGTGCAATATTACTCTGATCGGCTCTCGCCGCTCTGTAGAGTAGTGGCCCAAAGAATGAAGAATAAATCGATGAGCCCGGCTGTCTGTGAGCGTATGAACGAAAGAAATAAAAAAACACCAGGGCAATATTTCCCCGGTGCGTTTATGTCTTTGTATCGGTCAGGTCAGTGTTAGTCGTCGCAGCCATCAGCAGCGTTTTCCTGTGCGATGTCTTTGAGACTAACATATGCATGCTTGCTACCTCACCCTGGTATGAACCGAGTGCAAACACTCTAGCCCCGCAACCGTCTTCGTCTGACCGGCTCCAGGTTCTTCAGACTACAATGTCTTATGGTATTTGAGACGATTATACCATAGAGATCGGTGAAAGTCCACCCTTGAAGGCGCCAATCTTAACCTTTCTATAACTTCTCAGGAATGTCGCGCGGCGGAGCCGCGCCGGGAATATAGATTGTGGTGTGGCACAGGCCCATTGCGCCTGTGCCACACCACAATCTATAAAAGGTGTGTTCCTGCTGTGCCACACCAGCGCAGGTTTCGTCCTTCGGCTCTATTGAGCGACCAGGCATTGTTCCTCGGTAAGCAGTTCATCGTAGAGGCCCTCCACCCGTGCAGCCACGCGCTCCCAGCTAAAACACAGCACGGAAACGCGGGCAGCAGCGCGCATACGCGCCAGCAGCGCGGCGTTGCCCAGCAGGGTATCGAGCCGCTCCGCGAAAGAGCCTGCCCAGCGCGGCACCAGAAAACCCGTCTCGCCATGACGAACAATCGTCGTCGGGCCGCCGGAGCGCGTTGCTACAACGGGCGTGCCGCAGGCCAGCGACTCGAGCGCGGCCAGGCCAAAGCTTTCGTGATACGAAGGCATAACGGTCACATCGGCGGCGCTGTAGAGCAGCGGCATCTCGTGGCGCGGGCGCGCTCCCAGAAAATGTGCACGGTCCGCGATGCCCAGCTTCGCGGCCAGGGAGCGCAATTGTTGCAATTCTCTGTCGTTGTCGAGTCTGCCGCCAGCAATTACTACGCGGGCCTTGTGCTCCATCATGGCGGCAGCGCGTAGTAAGAGATCGGGGCCTTTATATGGATCGAGCCTGCCGACAAAGAGCAGGATAGGCTGCTGCGCTGGCAGTCCCAGTTGTGTGCGCGCCTGCTCGCGGGTGCGCGGTGCAAACAGGCTGAGATCGATGCCGCAAGGGATAACCTCTACCCGGTGCACCGTTGCTCCATAGTAGCGAATCAATTGCTGGCGCTCCTCGACGGTGGGGGCAATAATACGATCCGCATGCTGGATCAGCCAGCGCTCTTTTTCGGCCCGCAATGGCGATTCTGGCTCGCCAGGGTGCGCCAGTTGTTTCATACGCGCCAGGGTATGGAACATGGTAATGTGCGGCGCGTCCCATTGCCGGGCAAGATGCTGTGCGCTGATGCCAGAGAGCCAGTAGTGGCTATGGATGAGATCGTAGCGCAGGGCATGGTTGCGCCTGAATTCTTCGATGTTACGGGTGAATAGCGGTAGATATTGATAGAGATCGTGTTTGGGAATAGGTAATGCAGGACCCGCGTCGATATGGACAACGCGTATATTCCCTTTCAGTTGAACAATAGCGGGCGTGTGCTTATTAGTGCGGCGGGTAAAGATATCGATGTTGTGATGGTACTGAGATAACGCGCTTGCCAGTTCGCGCATATAGACGTTCATGCCCCCGGCATCCTTCGTTCGCCCCGGGTGATCCAGCGGCGACGTATGAACGCTGAGCATGGCAATAGAATATGGCATATCAACTATGCTCCTTCCCTATAAGATTGTTAGCGACGTTCATTGCAGATGCGGGGCCAGCGCCCTTCGTTCGCGCATTTAGTGCGGGCCGGTTGTGCGAGCATCTGGCAACCTCCTTTCTTCACAGCAGAGTTTATTGGGCGGCCTCCTCAAAAGGAAATCCGCCGGGCTTCTATCACTAAAAAACAAGCAACACGAAGCATTCTATTTCTTATAGCGTCTGATTCTCAACGCCCTGGCGCTCTCTCGCCGGGGCGTTGCATGACAGGTGCGAGCCAGCGATGAGGCAAAAAGCAGGCATATTCTCAGGACTGCTTTTCGCGGCAGCGCAGATCGTTGATAGCATCGTACATCTCGGCGACACCGATGCCCGATCCCTGCGCAAGCTCCTTCAGCAGCTCGGTGCGGCGTTCAAGAGCGGCATTGAAGTCCTGGCTGGAGATGCCGGCCCATGACGCCAGATCGTCGAGGATCGCCTGGTCGGCATGCTCGAAGCTGTCATCGAAATTGTTCCAGAGGGAGAGCGGGATGGGTACGATAGCCTCTGGTCTTCGCGGATCGGCCTCCGGCTGGAGGAAATGCGTGGTAAACCAGCGGCGGCGGGCCGGGTAGCTGCGCCCGGCCAGCCCGATATTCACCACGAGTCCCAGGCGCCGTATATCTTCCGCGTTCAGGCGCAGCTCATGGCGATAGAGATAGAGCACGTCGTCAATCGTATCGGCGTGGACGCTGGTCGCGATATGATATCCACGCGCGGGGAGTGACAGATAGCGGCGGGCGACGCGCCCCCACATGTAGATAGGCAGGTGATCGCTGACCTCGTTGCAGAGGGCATAAGTTGTGGAAGGATCAATATCGGGCAGGCGAGTAAATGAGAAGGTTTCATACATGCCGGACATGTACGCTAGCGCGGTCCCTTCGGGCAAAAATTGCAGCAGCGCGTTCAGCGTCGTCGTTTTGCCGATCCCCGGCTGAGGATCGGTAGGGCCGGCGACGGTGAGCGATGCGCCGTGCTCCAACAGCAGCCAGACGAGGGCAGCGGTCTCGGCATCCACGCTGCCGAGCGCGATGATCTGCGCTATGGACAGCGGGCGCCGCGATTCATAGTGCCAGTAATAGCGTTCATAAGGATCACGCGGATCAAACATGCTCTGTATCCCTTCCCTCGCGAATAGAACACTTTATCATGCCCTGTAACTTATGTCTTCTGTTCTCCTGCCTTCTGCTCCTCGCTGGCGCTCTGCTCCTCGCTGGGCACGGGCAGCTTTGGCGGATGGAGCCAGCCGGGATGGGGACTCCAGCCGATGGCGAGGATGCGGGGCCGGTTTTCGCCATCCAGTTCGACCATGCTTACCGAGGCATTGTCGATCATCAATGAGCCAGCGCGTTTAGCTTCCAGACCGGTATAGTGAGCAATTATAAGCTTGATGACATCGGCATGCGCGACAAAGGCGGGGTAGGCCCCGATATCCTCTCTGGCGCACCAGCGTTCGATGGCCGCCACTGCGCGCTGCTGGACCTGGGGGAAGGTTTCGACGCCCTGCGGGGCCACGCTGGGATCCTGTACGTAAGCCTTCCAGCCTGGATCATTTTTGCTGACCGTCTCTATGAGCTGTCCTGCCCAGGGGCCGACATCGGTATCCATCAGTTCTGGTTCCAGTTGTATCTCCAGTGATCGCCCCCGCGCGACGATCTCAGCCGTGTCACGCGCCCGATCCAGCGGGCTGCTGATGATGGCGCTGATCGGCAGGACCGTCAGCGCTTCGGCGAGGCGCTCTGCCTGTTTGCGCCCGGTATCGTTCAATTCAACTCCTGGAAGCTGTCCAGGGAGACGACGTTCAACGTTCCATGTAGTTTGCCCATGTCGAATAAGGAGCAACGTTCGTTTCATGCCACCAGATGTACTTTCCACAATTTGCCGGTACTGAAACTGAATCTGGAGCCGCCAGCGCAGGAAGCGCCAGCCCGTAGAGAGGTAGAGCCAGAGAATGTATAGCAGGCTGTATGCCGCACCGATAAGATCTCTCAACGTAGCCTCGAATACCCGGGCGGCTGATGCTCTTGTACTGCCTGGTTGGCCGACCCATGTCTTACGCGCGTCTGCAAAAGCGCGCTCCACAATCCAGTTTTGCTTGCCTTCTATTGTATCAGCGTCAACCTTGAGACGCAACCTGCCCATCAGGCGGCCAGAAAAAGCCGGCTTGACAAAGCCCCGGCGATGCGATAAAATCCTGGTGTCGTTGCGCGCGCAATAGATGAAGCGTTGTTCTTGCCTCGTTCGTCTAGTGGCCTAGGACGCCACCCTTTCAAGGTGGAGATCACGGGTTCGACTCCCGTACGAGGTATTATTTCCGCTAGTATTTCCAGAGAGGTCTGGCAGGCGTCACTTATTTAGCCATGTCAGACCTCTTTGTTTTGCAGCCTGCTCTGCTGCGGCTTTCATTGCCACGAAAGGTAAGATGACCATGATTAGCGTAGAAGAAGCTCTTGAGCGTATTTTATCCGAGATCGAGCCACTGAACATTGTACAGCTTCCGCTCTCCGAAGCGCTCGGCGCGGTGCTTGCGCAGGACATCATCGCGCAGGAAGATATTCCTCCCTTTGCGAACTCGGCAATGGATGGGTTCGCGCTCCTCAGCAAAGATAGCAAGCCGCGCGATGGGCAGCCGCCGCGCCTGCGCGTCACCGGAGGAGTCGCAGCCGGTTATGTCGCAGATCGCCCTGTCGAGGAAGGCACGGCCATGCGCATCATGACCGGTGCTCCGGTGCCTCCGGGGGCCGATAGCGTCATCCAGGTCGAACTGACGCGCTTCGACGGTCCCGAGAGCGAATGGGTAGAGGTATTGCAGGAGGTCGCTCCGGGGAACAATATTCGCCCTGCCGGCGAGGATATCCGCGCCGGGCAGTGCGTCTTGCGCCGTGGTGCCGAGATCGGGCCGTGGGAGATCGGCGTACTGGCGACGCTCGGCTGGGCTATGGTGCCCGTTGTGCGCCGCGCCCGCGTGGCGATCCTGGGCACCGGAGATGAAGTTATCGACGTGGATCAGCCCTTGCAGCCGGGCAAGATTCGCAATAGCAACAGCTATTTGCTGGAGGCAGCCGTGCGGCGCGCCGGGGCGGAGCCTCATCGCCTGGGCGTTGCGCGGGATACCGTCGAGAGCTTGCGTGAAAAGTTTAGCGCGGCCGTTACCCACGATCTCATCCTGACCTCCGGCGGCGTCTCCGTGGGAGACTTCGATCTCGTCAAAGATATCATGCAGGAGCAGGGCGAGATCAACTTCTGGCGCATCAATATGCGCCCCGGCAAGCCTGTGGCCTTCGGGCATATCAAAGGCGTCCCATTGCTCGGCCTGCCCGGCAATCCTGTTTCCAGCGCCGTCACCTTCGAGCTATTTGGTCGCCCGGTGATACGCAAGATGCAGGGCCATACGCGCCTGGTCAGGCCGCAGATCGAGGTTGTTGTCGAGGATGGCGTGCAGGATCGAGCCATGCGCCGCCATTACGTGCGCGCTCACGTAGAATGGCGCGATGGCCGCTTCGTAGCTCGCACCACGGGCAACCAGGGTTCCAATATCACCACCTCGCTGCTCAATGCCAATGCTTTCTTAATCATCCCGGAGGGAGGCACCGAGGTGCGCCCCGGCGATACCGCGCAGGCCATGATGCTCGACTGGCCGGAGATCGAGATCCCCGCGCCTCAGTCTCGCCTTTTGTAGCCACGCGCTTTATCGCGCCCGGCGGCCCTCTACAGGCCGGCGCAGGCGCGATAAAGCGCGTGGCTGCGCACAGAGTGACCTCGCTGCTTCTGATTGTTACCTTTCAGCATCGCACGGCTGCGCACCGGAGGACTTCTCCAAAGCTGGTTGCAGTTCACCATCGCGCAGCTACGCACAATGGGGGTATCCCCTTTAAGTGTTAACCCGCATTAACACTTCTGATTTCAGCGAAGCGCCCCGCGCAAATCGGCGCCGTCAAGTGTGGCCCCGTTCAGAAGCGCCCTGGTAAGATCCGCTCCTCTCAGGTCGGTTGCGTTCAGATTTCCTTCCCGGAGATCGGCTTCGCTGAGGCTGGCGCGGTAGAGATCCGCGTGGCAGAGATTGGCCCTGTATAGATTAGCCCGGCTCAGGTCGGCGCCGCTCAGATTGGCGTCGCTCAGATTCGCATGGACGAGCAGCGCGCGGGTAAGATCCGCATCGCTGAGTATAGCTGCACTCAGGTTGGCATGGCTGAGATTGTTTCCTTGCAGGTTGATCTGGCGGAGGTTGGCCCCATGCAGGTCGGCGCTGTACAGATTAGCTTCGCACAGGTTGGCCCCGCGCAAGTCAGCCGCCGCCAGCACCGCCCAGCTCAGATCCGCTCTGGTAAGATCGGCGGCACGCAGATCTGATCGGCTGAGGTTAGCCCAGGAGAGCGTGGCTTCCCCGAGTTGCGCGTGGCTGAGATCAGCCATAATAAGATCGGCCCCGACAAGATTAACGCCACAGAGATTGACACCCTTGAGGCTGCTTCCGCTGAGGTTGGCCCCACCGAGATTAACCCCGCCGAGGTTGGCTCCGTTGAGCAGCGCACCTCGCAGGTCGGCTCCGCAAAGCCGCGCCCCGTAGAGATCTGCTCCACTGAGGTTGGCCCCATTGAGCTTCACCCCGTAGAATATCGCGCCACAGAGATTAGTCTGTCTGAGATCTGCTCCACTCACAATGGCCCCGCTGAAGTTTGCTTCACTAAGATTGGCTTGAAAAAGACGAGTACCTGAAAGGTTAGCTTCAATGAAGTTGGCCCTGTGAAGGTCGGCTCCACAGAGGCTCGCATTCTTGAGGTCGGCTCTCCCCAGGTTTGGTTGCAGCTCT
>Ga0209810_1004159_pt1 | contig 14230 bp, 10 predicted proteins | sample Coa_R1_7_FD_187159 | JGI IMG/M metagenome (GOLD analysis project Ga0209810, IMG submission 187159) | Surface soil microbial communities from Centralia Pennsylvania, which are recovering from an underground coalmine fire - Coalmine... | ecosystem: Environmental > Terrestrial > Soil > Unclassified...
ATCCAGGCGGAAGCGTGCCTTCGCCAACGGATCCGCTTGATGCCAAGCCGCAATCAGCGCGGAGTATCCGGGATGCAGCCGCTCCAGCAACGTTTGGTTGCGCGCCATCAATTGCGCGCGGGCCGGCCCGAACGAGACACCGCCCACATGCGCAACAAACACGCCTGGCGCGGCCACGTGCCGCCAGCCCAAATGCCGCGCGCGCAGACAAAAATCATTTTCTTCGCCGTAACCTTGGGCAAAAACATCCTCGCGAAACAGTCCAACCTCGGCCAAGCAATCGCCGCGGATATACATACAAAAGCCGACCGCGGTCGGGATCTCCACCACAAGCCCCGCATTCGCCTTATGTGCCAAGGCCGCAAGGCGCTTGGTTTCGGCGAGATCGGGCACCGGATTGGGCTCGGTTGGCGAGGGATAACTCAAGATACTGCCGGCGTTGGAAAAAGGCGTGACCGTGCCGATGCGTGGCGCAGACCATGCCGCCGCCCGCAACCGATCGAGCCAGCCGGGGGCAACCAGCGTATCGCTGTTCAGCACCACCACATCGCCCTCGGCGCGCGAAAGCCCGGCATTGACCGCAGCAGGGAAGCCGCGATTGCGCGGAAATTTCAGCAAAAGCACCCGTTCTTTTGCGACAAATTCCTCGAGCAGCGGCGCCATTTCCGGTTCCGGGCTGGCATCGTCAATGATGATCACTTGGGTTCCGGAAGGAATGGAGGCGAAGACCGAGTTCAGACATGCCCGGGTGCGCGCAACCCCGCGATAGACCGGGATCACGACGGTGATGGGTTCTTGCTTAAGGCGAACGGCAGCTTTCGCAGGCGGCGTGAGCACCGGAATATCCGCGGGGATTGCGGCTCGCGAAGGAATCGCGGCGGCCCGGCGAAACCCTCTGGCCGCCGCGCGGGCAATGGCGATCGCGCTTTCTGCTTCGGCGATCGGATCGAGCGGGCTCCCGACGAGATCCTGCCCGTCTTCGGCCAGGACGTGGATAAGGCCCCGAAATCCTTTCAGCCGATGCCGTGGAATTTCAATGCGGCGCGGCCGGGACAGAGGCTGGTTAGGGAGCGCTTCATCCAAGACGGCGCGTGCAAGAATGCGAAAGGAGGTTCCATACTTGTCCCGAACCTCCAGGACGGGATCGTGATCGGGATCCGCCGGATGCCAGGCCCAGCCTGTGATGCCCCCATCCTTGGCTTCCACAAAGCCATCGGCCGCGCGCACAAGCCCCAGCGCTAGCGGGCTGCCCAGCAGGTTGCGCCCGGAAACCGTAACCGTGAGAAGCTTTGCCTTGCGCGCGGAAGGCGGTAACCGGATCAGCCCGGATCGGCTCGGGCCGGGGGCGATCTCTTTCCCATCAAGCATCAGACGCACCGCGTGCGCGTTGCCCGTTCGCACCCGAAACGTCACCTCGCCCGTATCGGTCAACGCACACCAACCGGGAACTCCGGCTTCTGCGGCAATCAGATCGGCATGCTCGGCAAGTGCCGGGTCCATTCCGACCGTTGAAGAGAGCATCTGCTGCAACGCTTCCGCCGCACCTTCGGCATCTCCGAGCAAACGGCGGGCCACGGCCAGCCCGAGCCAGGCCGTGCGTGAGAAAGGGAAAGCCTCGCAGGCGGCCCGGAAGAGATCTCCCGCTCTGGCGGGATCTCTCTGCAGCTCCTTGCCCGCCAGCAACATTTGAATAAAGGCATCCTTGGGGGCCAACCGATGCGCGCGCTCGAGCCAAGCAGCCGCTGCGTCCTCCGCCCCGCGCGCCGCCGCCTCTTGCGCACGGTCCAGCGCGGCCTTGGCATGCTCCGCTCGTTGCCGGGCAAGACGTGCAAGCTCTTCCGCGTAAGAAGCGTTCACCGAGCTGCCCTTTGTTCCTTAATGTCCGTGGCCGGCAAGTTCGTGATCTTCCGCTCCGTGTGCTTCCGTCGGTTTTGCTTCTGCTTTTGCTTCGGAAGGCGGCGCAGTCGGCGGAGCAGGCGCGGGCGGCGGGAGGTGGGCAAGGTCCAATTCCGCTTCTTTCAACCCTTGATCCAGGGCCCGTTGCAGCCAAACTCGCGCGGCTTCCGGGTTTCGCTCTCCCGCGAGGCCGCGTGCGAGATAGCGCCCCAGCATCATTTGCGCATGCGGGTGCCCGCGTTCGGCCGCTTTTTGAAACCAGGTTTGCGCTTCCACGCGGTTCATGGGAACCTCGTGCCCGCCACCGAGCATGGCGCCGACGGCGAACATCGCGCCCACATGGTCGCGACCGGCCGCGCGTTGGAACAACTGCAAAGCCTCGGCATGGTCTTTGCGGCCGCCACGACCGGTTAGCAGCAGTTCCGCCAAAGCCACTTCGGCATCCGCCATGCCCACGATGGCCGCTTTCTCAATCCAGCGCTGCCCCTCGGCCGGATCGGCCGGAACCCCCTTTCCGTCCAGCAGCATCCGCCCGTACCAATATTGTGCATTCACAATGCCTTCGGCGGCCTTGCGCATCCATTGTGCGGCGGTCTGCTCGTTACGCTCGACCCCCACACCTTCGGCGTAACAGACCGCCAAATTATACGCGGCGATCAAATCACCTTCGGCGGCCAAGCGCTCAAACTGTTCGTGAACCCGCAGTGCATCCTCTGCCGTAATCACGCCCTGTTTCGCCAGGATGGCAAGGTTGATCAGCGCCTGTTGGTCGCCGCGTTCGGCGGCCAAGCGAAGCCAACGCGCGGCTTCCTGCGGGTCAGGCGCCATTCCGGCACCGGTCAGACTCATCAGCCCCAGCGTGCGCGCCGCCGTGCGATGTCCCGCTTCGGCGGCGCGGCGAAACCACAGGGCAGCCTCAGCGTAATTGGGAGGGAGCTCGCCGCCGCGAGAATAGAGATCGCCCACCAGGGCTCCGGCCTCCGGGTCGCCTTGCAGCGCGGCGCGCCGTAACCAGGACTCGCCTTCCAAGGTGTTGCGTTCGACGCCGCGCCCTTCGAGAAGCGCCAAACCCCAACGTGCCTGGGCCGGGCGCAGCCCCCTTTCGGCCGCAATACGATAGTGCTCGGCTGCGGCCGCAAGGTCCCGGGCCATGCCGACCCCTTGCTCCGCCATCATGCCGAGCAGGTAGTGCGCCGTCGGCAGCTCGGCTTCTGCGGCCAGGCGCAGTTGTTCTCTCGCTTCTTGCAGAGTTTCGGGCTTTTGCCCCTGGCGCAACAATGCCATGGCATAACCCAGCCGGCCTTGCGGGCAGCCCGCCGCGGCCGATTTGCGATACCACTCTTCGGCGGCGGCCAGATCGCGCATCGATTCCGGGCCGAAAGTGAGGATATATCCCAACAGCGCCTGGCCTTCCGCCGCGCCGCTTTCGGCTGCCCGGCGCGCAAGCTCCAACGCTTTTTCGAAATCGGGGGCAAGCGTGGCCGATGCTTTATTAAACAACGTATCCGTTGCGCCGGCCTTGGGAGCGGTTTTCGGGGCCAAGCCCTGGAGATAGAGCGTGGCCAGGGTTACCTGGGCTTCTGCATGGCCCTGTTCGGATGCTTGTATCAGCCAACGGGCGGCTTCGACCGGGCTGAAGGGCACGACTTTGTTTTCAAGATACAACCGGCCGAGCCGATATTGCGCCTCCGCGAGGCCTGCTTCCGCAGCACGCGCGAGTAGCGCCAAGGCGCGCTTTCCCTTTCCCGCTTCCAGAAGCCTCAGCGCCTCCGTCAGTTGCGCGCGGGGAGAGGCCAGAGCAGCCAGCCGACGGAACAGGCTCATGCCCGGAGACTACCAACCATACAGCGGAAAGCGCGCATCTAATACGGCTCCCGCATTCCTTCTTGGAACGCCGGCACGACGCGATCGAGCAAGTAATCCAGGACCGTGTGCTTGCCCACTTTGATATCGACGGTCACCGGCATGCCCGGCACGAGGCGAAAACCTGCCGGTGTGTTGTGCAGCTTAATGCGGTCCAGCGTGACGTGGGTGCGATAAAAGACCTGATCGCCCAACATCGGATCATGCAGCGGTTGCAGATCGGGATCAACATTTCCAGCTTGCGTGAAGCTATCGGGGCTGATGATCCGCACCGTTCCCTCCGCATAACCATAGCGAATAAAGGGGAAGGTATCAAACTTCACCACGACCGGATCCCCAGGTCGTATATACCCGGCATCCTCGCCAAGCACGATTATACTCGCTTCCAGCGGGGCATTGGCCGGCACGAGTGTTAGCAATGTATTGCCCGGCTGAATCGCCGAACCCGCGGAGACCTTTGCCACCGTCATCACGACGGCGTCTTGCGGCGCGCGCAACTCCACCAATTGGCGGTGCAGTTTCGCCTTTTTCAGCTGTTCTCGGGCGTCCGCCAGTAACCGCCCAGTGTCGACAAGGTCTTTCGCAACTTGGGCATGCCAATCGGCAATGTACGCATCACGCTGTGCTTCAATAGCGTGCATCTGTTGCTCATTCGATGCAGCGGATTGTTCGGCGGTTACCAAATTTGTTTGCATATCAATACGATTATCAATTGCGGCAAGCGAATTCAAGCGGCTGCCTACTTTCAAGCTTTCCAATTCCTTGCGTATACTCTCCACACTTCCGGCAACCGCAAGACGTTGGCGCAGCAGCGCGGCTTGCGCCAAGCTGCTCTTGATTTGAACTTGGAGACTATTGATTTGGTTTTGATAATAGGCAACTTGCTGCACATATTCCGCATGGCGTTGCGCATATGCCGCGGCTTGAATGTTTGTATCAACATTATGCACAGTGGGACGGTATGGAACGCCGTTTGCTTCCGCCGTCAAACGGTCTACCTGCGCTTGGTAGCTGCTCACTTGGGCTTCGAGCGAACCGAGATCGGCCGCCGCAAAGGTTGGGTCAAGCTGCGCCAAAAGCTGGCCTGCATGGACAAACTCGCCTTCTCGCACGTTGATTGCGCGCACGATAGCGGGATCCAGAGGCTGCAAGACAATCGGTTGGGCTTTTGCGACAAGTTTACCGGTTCCGGTAACCACTTGGTCGATCGGTACCACGCTCGCTGTTGCCAAAAGCGAAGCAACAAGAGCGAAGATAAGCCAAATCGTTAAGCGTGCAAAACGAGGAGCTGGGGTCGCGATCAACGCCGCGGTAGGAGACTCAAATTCCAAAACACTTTGCGGCAACGGCTCTACTGAAAGTTTAGCCAAACGTCGTTCGGATTTTTTCGGGTTGGCGACTACGTTCATGCACGTCTTCTCCGAGCGCTAACGTGGGTTTTCGCCTCTCGATTAATCATCTCCTTGCACCAGAACGGGGCTCGGCACAACCGAGCGATGCGGTGCATTCTGCATATGGCGGTGTTGCTGTAGCCAAAGCTGGCGATAGATGGCGCAGCGTTCGACAAGTTCGTCATGTTTGCCGATATCGGCGACTTGACCGCGCTCCAATACCAAAATCGCATCGCAGTCGACCAAAGAGGAGAGCCGGTGAGATACAATCACCATCGTGCGCCCACGCGCGATGCGTTTCAGGTTGGCATTCACTAAGGCTTCGCTCTCGGGATCCAAGGCGCTGGTTGCTTCGTCGAGGATTAAAATGCGCGGGTCGTTCACGAGCGCGCGGGCAATGGCCAAGCGCTGGCGCTGGCCGCCGGAAAGGTTGGGCGAGCCCTCTTCGATGTACGTTTCATAACCAAGCGGCATGCGCTCGATGAATTCCTCAGCCCCTGCAAGCCGCGCCGCCCGAATCGCGTCCTCTAACGTCAGGCCGGGCCTTCCCGCCAAGATATTTTCGCGCACCGTTCCGCGGAATAGAAAGTTTTCCTGTAACACGACGCCGAAACTGCGTCGTAAATGCGTAAGGTTGATTTCCCGCAACTCGGTGCCGTCGATTTTCACAAAACCTTCATATTCGCGATTGATCCCTTGCAACAGCCGCGTGATGGTGGATTTCCCCGATCCGCTTCTGCCGACAAGGCCCAGCATGGTGCCCGCTGGCACGCTGAACGACACTTTTTCCAATGCAGGGGTTTTCGAACCGGGATACGTAAAAGAAACGTTCTCGAAAGTGATCGCGCCGGAGAAGATCGGCCGCACTCCCCTTGTAATCGATGAAGTTTCCGTTGGGTTATTTAAGACAATCGATGCCTCCTTCACCGAGGCCCGAACTTCTTCTAGATCTTCAACAAGGTGCGCCAAATGGACAAGGGGTAGCGCAATGCGCGAACCAAGCATAACGAAGGCAATCAGCGCCCCTGGCCCCATATCGCTCGATCCGGAGAGCACGAGGTATGCGCCCAGCAAAAGTACACCTTGTTGAAGGAAATGTTCGATAGGGCTTATAAGCGTTGCCGGCCAGTTCGCGAAGCGATCGGCTTCCAATCGCTTCTTCCCGGCATCCGCCACGCGCAAATCCCACATATCTTTTTGCACCGGCTCCATAGCCAAGGATTTGACGGTACGGATGCCGTGAATGGTTTCCATCATCACGACGCTCTTCCGCACTTCTGCCATGATTGCTTGACCAAGGCGCACACGCAATCCGGGTAAAAACACGAGAATGATCAGCGCAATAAGGATGGAACCGGAAAGCACAATCCAGGCAAGCGTCGGAGCAATGTAGAAGGTTAGCGGAAGTAACACCAAGAGCGTAAACAAATCCAGGAAGGTGGTAAGCATCCTCTTGGTAAGAAATACGCGGATTTTATAGATCTCATACAAACGGTGATGGGTTTCCCCGGCCGGATGGCGTTCGAAATAATCGATCGGGAGAGCAAGCAATCGTTGGAAAATGTGTAAATTTAGCCGTGCATCGATCCGAACGGCGACAAGATACCCAAGCTCTCGCCGCGCGTAGCCGATCAGCATTTCATAGATAATGGCGACTCCCAAAATGAGCGAGATCAAAAACAACGTCGACATGCTTTTATGGACGAGCACGCGATCGAGGACGATCAGCACCAATAATGGAGGTACAATGGTCAGAACGCTGAGGGTAATCGAGGCCACGCCGATAGTCCGCAGCATTCCCTTTTCTTTAAGGACCTGCCGCACGACCCAGCCGATCGTAAACGGTGCATCGGCTTCGAGCGCGCCCCGCTCCGGGCGGATGAGAAGCACTTCGCCCTGCCACACGCGCTGGAGCCGAAGCTCATCCACGGCCACGGGCTCGCTTCCGATGGGGGCGCGCGGATCTTTCAAAAACACCACGTTATGTGCGGTATTGGCGCCGACGAGCAAGCCTGCTCCGCCATCACGAAACAAGAGCACAATCGGAGCAGCACTCTTCAAACGCACGATCTGCCGCCAAGAAAGCTGCATCGCCTTTGCCCATAAACCGGCATTTCGCACCCAGGCGAGCAGAGCAAGAGGCGTCGGCGACTCTCCGCGAGGAAAGCGGAGATCGGTGCGATCGAGCTCTACACCGTGATAGCGCGCCGCCGCCATGACCGCGCGTACCCGAGCTTCCGCCGGATCCGAACCGTTTTGCTCGAGCTCGGCGCCGAGGCCGGTTTCCGATTCCGGCGGTTGCGGCAAATGTTCTGGGCCAGGTTCGATACGATCCAACTCACACTCCTCAGCCAATCGCTGGCATGCGGTTACGGCACGGTGTCGATGCGTCAGCGGCAGCGCGTTCTTCGCGCTATAATCTCCAACCCTCCAACGCTCAGCCCGATCTTAATGGCTCTAGGAGGAGCCGCCCCCCAAGTGCCCGCGCCCATTTCGGTTGATAAAGCATCGAACACAAAAAATCACCTCTTCACGACGTTTTTCCATTTCAATTTTCGTTTACCATGGACGCCTTTTAGCACATAACACCGCCAGCGAACAGGGTTGTATTTGCCATGCTCATCCGCCGCGCTGCTAGGGACGACCTCCCCGAGATCCAGGCGATCTATGCTTATCACGTCTTGCACGGCACGGGCTCGTTCGAAGAGGACCCGCCTTCCGTGGAAGACATGACCGACCGCTTCGAGGCCGTCTGCCAACGCGGCGCTTGGCTCGTGGCCACCGATCCCACCGGGGTGCTCGGCTTTTCCTATTATACCCAGTATAAAAGCCGGAGCGCCTATCGGTTCTGCGCGGAAGACAGCGTCTATGTGCGCGAGGATGTGCGCGGCCAGGGTGTCGGCAAGGCCCTCGTTTCCGCTTTGTTCCCTCTCGCTGCCAGCCAGGGCTTTCGCCAGATGATCGCGGTGATCGGGGATTCCGCCAATGCGGGCTCGATCGGCGTGCATGCTAGTTTGGGCTTCCGCCAGGTAGGGCTCTTGCGGAACGTGGGGTTCAAGTTCGGCTGCTGGCTGGATGTCGTGTTGATGCAGCGAGCGCTGGAGCCCGCGGAACCGGCGGCCGTTCGTTAAAGCACCTTCCGACCGTTCATCTATCTGGAAATAAGGATATGTTTATGTCATTTTACCGACATGGAACGTCTGCTTGCCGCCTTGCGTGCCGCCGCCGAGCCGACCCGGCTTCGGCTGCTGGCGCTTGTCGCGCGCGGCGCGTTTTGCGTGCTTGATCTCGCCGAGATTCTCGGCCAGTCGCAGCCTAGGCTCTCGCGCCATTTGCGCCTGCTCTGCGATGCCGGGCTGCTCGAGCGCACGCGCGAAGGGCCGAATGTCTGGTTCAGCCTCCCCTCCGGCGAGATGGGCGCCTTTGTGCGCGAGCTGATCGCCCGGCTGCCGGAAACCGACCCCACCCTCGCCGCCGACCGGCGGCAAGCGGCGCGGGCGCTTGCGGAACGGGCGCGGATTGCCTCGGAGACCTTCCGTCGCCAAGGCGCGGACTGGGACGAAATGCGTGCCCTGGATTTGCCGGCGGCGGCGGTCGAGGCCGCTTTGCTGCGGCTCTTGCCGGAAGGCCCGCTGGAGCGGGTGCTGGATATCGGCACCGGCACCGGGCGGCTGTTGGAGCTGCTGGCCCCGCGCATCGGAGCGGGAATCGGCATCGATGCCAGCCGCGCCATGCTGGCTTTGGCCCGGGCGCGCCTGTCCCGCCCCGGGCTGCAGCACTGCACGGTGCGCCAAGCCGACATGTATCGCCTCCCCTTCCCCGACGGCACTTTCGACCTTGCCGTTCTGCAAATGGTGCTGCATTACGCAGAGGACCCCTCCGCGGCGGTCGCCGAGGCCGCCCGCGTGCTGCGCCCCGGCGGGCGGCTGTTGGTGGTGGACCTCGCCCTGCACGCGCGCACCGATTTGGCCGAACGTCTGGCCCATCGTTGGCCGGGCTTTGCCGAGGCCGCCATGAGCGGCTTTTTTCATTCGGCCGGATTGATCACGGAGGCACCGGCCGCGGTGCCCGGGCCCATCGAAGTGCGGCTGTGGACCGCCCAGCGTCCGATCTCGGCAACCACCTCGGCGGATATGGCGGCCTAGCAAAAGATTGCCGGCCCCTGCCGATCATGGCACTCTTACCGACCGAAACCACCGAAACTTCCGCCCGCGCCATGACTCGCCTCCCTTCTGTTCGCCTTGCGCTTTTCCTTTCGCTCTCTGCTTGTGCCGGAACGCCGGTTGCGGTGCCGCTGACCTATCAACCGAACGGAGCCGCTCCCGCCGCAAACGCCGCCCCTCTGGTGGCCGTGGCCGAGGTTCAGGCCGCGCGCATCTCGCCCGAGCTTGGAACAGTCAGCGGGCCTTTGGGCCTGCACCCGCACCCGTTGCGCACCGATCTGCCCCCGCCACAGGCGATCCGCAACGTTGCCGAAGGGGCGCTGATGGCGCGCGGCCTGCTGGCCCCGGCCGGGGCCCAGCGCTTCGACCTCGATCTGCAAATCCGCCGGCTGCACGCGGAACAAGCGGCCGGCGGCGAGGCCGAAGCCGATTTTCTGATCACTTTGAAACGGCACGGAAGCGGCGATGTCGTCTATTCGCGCGAGACGAAGAGCCTGAAACGGGATTCTTCTCTTTATACCATCGATACTTTGAGCTTTGCCCCAACCGCCGGGCTTTCCGCCCTGCTTCAGCAAAGCGCCACGGAGGCGGTCACCAAGGCTTTGGATGATCCGGCTTTTCGGGCAGCACTTCAGGGTTAGGGGCGGATTGCGCCCTCTTCCGCCCCCGGCAGAGGTCACCGGATCCGATGGTTGATCGGGGGACTGAAAACGGCGAGGAAAACGGCGATGCGCGCCCGCGTCCGCCCATCGGCGCGCTGATCGCCCTTCTGGTCCTGATCGTGTTGGTTTTGGGCGGGCTTTGGCTGACACAGAAATTGAGCGCTCAGGCCCGTCTGGAGAACTGCCTCGCCTCCGGCCGCACCAACTGCCTCTCCATCACATCGCCCGAAGCGCGGTGAGAGAGGCCGAGGAGGTAAGCCGACCGGCGCGGCGGCTCCCCCCCTCGCTCAGGCCCTAAGCGGGCGGCAAATGTCGGCGAATCTGCTCGGCGATGGCGGCGATCTTGGCCGGGTCTGCGGGCGCCGTGCGTGACCAATTGAGCGCGAGCCCATCATCCGGCCGGCGCGGCAGAACATGAACGTGCACGTGCGATACGCTTTGGCCCGCTGCCGCCCCATTGGCTTGCAGCAAGTTCAGCCCCGGCGGCCGAAGCGCGGCCTGCACCGCCAGAGAAACGCGAACCACCAGGCGTGCGACGGCCGCAAACACCTCGGGCGGCGTTTCGAACAGCGTGGGATAATGCATCTTCGGAATGACGAGACAGTGCCCCTCATTCGCCGGATGAATGTCCATAAACGCCATCACCGTCTCATCTTCGATGATCGGCGTGCACGGTGCCTCGCCCGCAACGATGGCGCAGAAGATGCAGTTTGGGGCCATTTGCATATCCCTTCTTCCGGGGCCTGATGCCTTTTCACGTACGTGCGGCGTTTTCATCCGGCAAGGGTTTTTTACGCGGACAGCAAAGCGGCTTCTCGTGCGCTTTGCCATTGACGTGGACAAGCGGATTGCGGGGGCGGCCGAGGTGGGCCCGCACAAGACCTCGATGTTGCAGGATTTGGAACAGGGCCGGCCGCTGGAGATTGAGGCGCTGCTGGGCGCGGTGGTGGAGATGGCGGGCTGGGTAGAGGTTCCGACGCCGCTGTGCCGGGCGATTCTGGCCTTGGTGCGCCAACGTGCGCGGCAGCGTTAGCCGGAGCTGCGGCCGGGGCTGAAACCGGTGCCGAGGCGCTTTCCGATGGCGATGCGCCGACGGGCGCGGGTGAGGTTTCGGCCGCCTCTTCTGTCTTTTCGGGTTTGCCGTTACCGTCCTCGGGCGGGGGGTTGGCCATGGCGAGTACCCCGGCCACGGCGCGGGCGGCGTAGGCGGCAAGATCCTCGCCGCCGCGGTCGGCCGCGCTCCAGGAGGCGGCGGCTTCCAGTAAAGCCAGCAACGCCCGCGCCGGCGGCTCGCCGCCTCTCGCTCCAAGCCCGGGCAGCGCTTCCTCGATGGCCGAGGCGAAGAGCGCGACCAGCCAGCGCCGCTTTTCGGCAAGCGCGGCGCGGGAGAGAGGCTCGAGCAACGCTTCGGCCTGAGGCGCGATCCGCACCGTGAGCACCCCCTCGCCGGCGAGATACCGGAGCGCTGCGGCAGCCATGGCAGAAAGCTTGGCGCGCGGGGCGAAGGAAGCGGCGTCGGCCTCTTCTTGCGCCGTGCCCACGACCTCGAGCAGCGCACCGATATGCGCCTCCAGAATGCCGGCAAGCAGGGCCGCTTTGTCAGGGTAAGCGCGACGGAGGCTCGCGGGCGAAATCTCCATATGCCAGGCGATGCGTGCAAGCGAGGTTTGCGCCACGCCGCGCGCGGCGAAGAGCGCAAGCGCTGCTTGGCGCACTTTCTCCTGCCGCTCGGCACGCGCTTGGGCGAGCCGATCTTTGCGGAGCGCCTCAAAATAGGCCGGGCCGTCATGGATGAGGTGATCGTAACGTTTCCAGGCGGGCTCGGGCTTGCGGCGCGGCTTGACCAGCGCGGCGGGTGTCTCCTCCGCCGGCAGCGCTTCCTCCGCCGGCATCGGCGGCGTTGGCATTTCTAACGCCGCTGTGTCTGCATCGAATGAGTGCAATTGAGTCATAACACCAATATGGCACAATTCACATCCGGGCACAAGAGATATGTTAGGATAATAAACTAACAGACCCTTCGACATTCCATCTTTCCCCGCGTCGCACTTGCCGAATTGGTAACGGCGCAAAGCAAACCCCCCGCCGAAGCGGGGGGTTTGGAGCTCTCCTTCCATGCCGGCCCGAACGGAACGTCCTTCCCGACGGGATTTTCGGGAATGCGCTCTATGGTTTCAATCCGCGCGTGGCGGCGCTTCATCCGACTTCATACACATCGATGAACACCTGCTCCGGCCCCCGCGCCGCGGCGCAGATGAAGAGCCGCTCGCTGAGCCAGCGATGAGGGCCGAGAGGCGCTTCGAAACGGATATGGCCGCGGAAGTAATAGAGCCGGGGATCGACCGTCTCGCCACGTGCCAAACGTTCAATGACCTCGCCGGGGCCGGTGCGCAGCGCCCGATTGGTCACCCCGATCAGCGTGCCGTCCCCGGTGCGGAGCGTATAGCGCGCGGTGAGATGAACAAGTGCGGCGCCTTCGACGATTTGCCAATCCGCCCCGAAGGCAGGCACTTCGCCGGAAAGCCGCGGCCCCGAGAATGTCCCGCCGAGAATGGGGATGATCCGCCGCCGCCCCTCCGGCAGCGGCCCGCCCTCGATCGGCACTCCCACCGCAACCGCGATGCGAAAGGCGAAATCGAGCGAAGGCAAGGGTGGGGTAAGCGAGATTGACATTTCTGTTATTCCTCAACAGGATGAAGAAACTTCGCAAGAGATAGAAGTTTTTCTGAAGGGAAAGAAATCGTCATCGCGATCCGCCTCGGCCGAATGAAGTTGCAGAAGGAAAACGATCTTCCGCATGATCCGCGACCAAGGGAAGTTCCGGCAAAAAGAAAATCAGGATCAAAGCCATGCCCATGATCCCGACACCGGTGGTGAAGATGCTCGCAATTGCGTGACGATAAACCGCAATCAGAGCGGTTGGTGCCTTGGAGAGCATATGCGTTGCCATCGGAAGATTGGTATGCGTCAACGCGCGTAATCCCGTCCTCGGAGTTTCAGTAATCTGCGTTAGTCTTTGCATTTGCCACGAGAAAATAGCCCCCGCCCCCGCGACGCCAACGAGCCCACCGAGCGAGCGAAAGAACGCGAGCGTTGCGGTGCCGACACCGCGGTGGGCGAGCGCCAAACCGTTCTGCACTGCAATTGTCATATTGGGCGTAACCAGACCGAGACCCAGACCCACGGCAAACATGGCCGGCTCGATAACAAACAGTGAGCGCGCCGTGGCCAAGGCCCAAGACAGAACGGCGAAAGACGCCGTCGCGATGAGAAGCCCCATGATCTGGGCCGGTTTGTACCGGCCGGATCGCAGCAGCAAGCGGCCGTTAACAATGGACGACACAACAACCCCGATCATCAAAGGGCCGGTGAGAAAGCCGGAGTAGGATGGGCGGATCCCCATCACGACTTGAAAGAACAACGGAAAAAACACACTTGCGCCCAACATCCCCATGAACGTGAGGGCAAGCACGGTAGCGGCTACTCCAAACAATCGGCTCTGAAAAAGCTCGGGCGGAAGCACCGGTTCCGGTGTATTTCGGGCGTGAAGCGTATAAAGCGCTGTACAAAGCAGCGCCGCGCCTGCGGCAAACCCAATCTCGGGCGAAAGCCAAGGCCATTCCGTGCCACCCAAAGTCAGAACGAGCAAAAAGCCCGTTATTCCGGCGGTGAGAAGCAAAGCCCCGAGATAATCAATACGGCGCGCCCGTGTGGGATGCGGCCGGCGCAGCGCCCGTGCAATGACGATGAACGCAACCGCCCCAACCGGCAGGTTAATGTAAAAGATCCAGTGCCAGGAAAGCAGCTCCGTGATCACACCTCCCACAAGCGGGCCGATGACACTGCAAACGGCGAATACCGCAACGATTTGCCCCTGTCTGCGACCGCGCCGGGCCGGCGGCACAAGATCGCCGATAATGGTCTGCGCGAGCGGCAAGAGGCCGCCGGCACCGAGATCTTGTAGCGCCCGAAATAGGATGAGCGCAAGCAAGCTTCGTGCGAGACCGCTGAAGGCCGAACCGATCAGGAAGATCAGAATGGCCCCATAAAGCACCGGCTTGCGGCCGTATTGATCGCTGAGCTTGCCATAGAGGGGCATGGCGCTTGTCGAGGCCAGCACGTAAGCCGTGACGACCCAGGAAAGATGATTGAGCCCGCCGAGTTCCTGCACAATGCGCGGAAGGGCCGTGGCCACCACACTTTGATCGATCGCAGCAAGGCTCAAGACGATTATCAAACCATAGAATACCGCGCG
>Ga0209810_1004160_pt1 | contig 14229 bp, 3 predicted proteins | sample Coa_R1_7_FD_187159 | JGI IMG/M metagenome (GOLD analysis project Ga0209810, IMG submission 187159) | Surface soil microbial communities from Centralia Pennsylvania, which are recovering from an underground coalmine fire - Coalmine... | ecosystem: Environmental > Terrestrial > Soil > Unclassified ...
TCGAGCTGGACATGAGCGGCCTGGAGGGGCAGACTCGCACTGAAACTGTTGGAGCCGCCCAGCGTCAGGGCCACGTCGGGACCACCACCGTTCAGAGGGTCCGCGAGGTCTGCGGTCGTCAGATTGCTGATGGACGCATCCACCTCTGCGGTCAGGTTCACCGTGCCGTTACTGATTCGAGCGCCGAGAGCGCCGATGTCGGCGTTCGCCGAGAGGTGATTCGTATTAACGGTGCCAATGACTTGTATCGGATTGAACGAGTCGATGGTGACGTTTCCGCTCGCATCCACGGTGAACGAGAAACTGGTTTTCATTTCCACGCTGAGGTCCACCATGGCGGTGGCGGTGAACCCCTGGGCGGCTGCTTGGGGACCCAGCGAGAGAGGGGCGCTCTCGTCCTGGTGCGTCACATCCATGCTGACGTTGAAGGTGCCCGTCGTGGTATCAAAGGTGACGTTGACATTATTGTTGGGGTCGGTGTTGGTAAGCGCTGCCGCCAGGTTGGAACCGTAGGGCGTCAGGCCTTGTTGGGTCACGAAATTAAAGTAATTCTGCGCCGGCTCTGCCAGGTCGGTATCGAATAGCTTGCCCAGCTCCAAAACACTTCCCAGGCTCGGATCGACACCGGTCAATTCCTGACCCAGCTGGCCGTCCTGGTTCAGGTTCACACCGAAGGTGTCGAGTGCGGCCAGCATATTGGTGATGTTGGTCGGGTTGGTGAGGTCGAAGGTGCCGGGGGAGTTGTAGGGGACGACGTAAGGAGAAGACGCGATCCCGTTGGCAATCACCGTGACGGAAACGAAATCAGAGAGCGTCTTCCCACTCGGCAGCAAAAAGTCTACGGAGACACTGTTCGATCCCGTAGCCACCCCCGGTGTCCAGTTTGAGGTTGGGGCGTAAAAAACATTGCCAGCCACATCGGTTAATTTGACGATGGGGTAATTGCTGGACATCTCATTGTCGTTGCCATAGGAGGCGCCCTCATTGAGGCCGGTGAGTTGGGTGCCGGTCAGCAGTTCCTGACCCGGATGGTTTGTATCCGGCGCGATACTCGTGATCGTCGGCGCCCAAGAGGAGTTCGGCGCACCGGCGGGAGTATAAATCCAAATCGTTCCGGAGTCGTCGTCCATCAGGACTTGACCGGTGGGCAGCAGCAGCATTGTTTCCTTGAACGAGTTGTTCGTGCTGAGCAACTGCTCAGGGGGCGTAACATCAAGGAAGCCGTTTGTACCAAACGTATTATCGTTGGGATTGAACTCATAGATTCGTGTCGGCCCTTTGTACGTGTTGGTGCCGACGACCATGGGTGATAGGGCCATGAGCACATCGCCGTTGGGCAGCACGGCAGCAGGGGCGTCCCCAGATGCCATTTGCTGTCCCTGGTACGTGGGCAGATTGGGGCCTTGCGTCCAGTTGTTGGTGTTGGGATCGTAATAGGCGGTCGTGCCGTTAACTCCCAAATACAGGACCTTTCCGCTCGGCAAGAGCAGCCCCGGTCCGAGTTCGTAGCCGGAACTTACGCTGCTCAACTGCACCGGAGGAGTGCCTGCGTCAACCCATTGACCCGTTGAGGTGCCACCCCCGGCCCAAGAGGGAAGCGTATTGCCGGCCGGGAAGTAGCGCTGTGCGTAAGCCTGCGCGCTGCCGGTGCTTGACCAAATGTCATACGATAACACGCTGCCATCGGGCAGCAACACCCAGTTCTCCTCATCGCTTCGGTCGTTACGCAGTTTGTTTCCGGTGGATGCCCAATTATCCGATGATGTGCCGTTGGCAGGAGTATAGATGAAGGTTTGTGGGCCATTTAGCTCACCCGAGAGAATGGTTCCATTGGGCAACAGTTCCGTCGGAATATCGCCGTATCCATTGTTCGGGGGCGTCGTCGTGGCTGTTGTCAAACCGGAGATTGTGGCAGTGGGAGTCCAAGAGCCAGAACCATTGTTCGCGGTCGGGTCAAAAATCTCGCCCGAATTGGTCCAGGTTTGATACGACGTGCCCGAGCTATTGAGGTTCCATTCGCCTCCGTAAACGAAGACCTGGCCGTTTGGCAGCACTTCCGAGGGGAAGAACAAACGCGGCGTACCCATTGAAGCCACAGGCGCGACTGTGCCGTTCACGTAGTTGCCGGACAAGTCGGGCGTCAGCTCATACCAGGCGGTCGAGGCACTGCCGGCGCCGCCGTGGACAAGGATAGTGCCGTTGGTCAACAACATCATGTTTTCGGCGCCGTCCGCATTCGGCATCGCTTGGGTCAGTGTCCCCCAACTGCCTCCCGGGCTCCCATTGGCCGTCAAGGAAAAGGTCACATTGGCATCGGTGCCTGATCCACCTGTCTGTTGGACCGTAAAGCCACTCGGAGCGGCTTCCTTGTAACTGTTGCTGCCAAGGAGAGGGTTGTCCCACTCGAGCTGCATATTTCCCAGCTCAACCTTTGTTACTGGGTCCACAAGGGTATAGGTCACGGAACCTTCTGTGCCGGTCAAAATCCCACTCGATTGCGAACTCCAAGTGATGTTCGTGGCCCCGGGGCTGATTTGCTGTGGAGGAAGGGTTGACCAAGCACCATGCGACAGGCTGGCGCCCACTTGAGTCAGGACGTAATTCGTCGTGTTATTGAACGTGACGGTCGTGCTATTCAACAGCGTACGATCTTCCAGTCTCTCCAGGAACGGCCTATGAAAGCGCGGCCCGGAACCCAGGAAATGGCGGTAGGGTTGCTTTTTCGTCGGGGTAAACCATCTGCGGAGCATCGACTTGCGCAAGAGTGGAAACATGTGAGGCACTCCCTGGTTGTTTGAGCTCAAGTCCCCGACCAGGCGAGAGTTCTACGCTCGGCTCAGTCGGGTTCCCTAACCGCCCCTGGTTGCGCGTGATCCCCGCGCGCCAATATCCAGTGGTTTGCCTCTCCGGTGTTCCTACCTGTTCAGGGCCGCCTACTTCTGGGCGGCCATCGATCGGTTAGTACTTTTCGCCCCGCCGTGGAAACCGGATACCGGCTCCCGGTGGGCAACAGATTGAGAAACGTCGGTGTCGCGCTCCACGGTTCAGGGAACGCCGGTTCAAGGTGAATCGGTCTGCATCCCGTGGTAGTTTCGACACGCGTTTACGAATGGCCGCATCCAAACGAGCGGCCGATAGCTGTCCCTGCGCCGTCCGGGCGGCAGGGCCTCCTTACTGACGATCAGTCTCTCTCCATCCGGCTGTGAGTGGCTCGCTCGGCCCCCTTTGGCCTTGTGCCTCGAGTTGCAGGGGACCATATCGCGATTCATACGCTTCCAGCACGCGCCCAAGCAACAGGTTCAACCTCTTAGCGGCGTAGGGACTGAGGATGATGCGGTCCTGCAACTGCACCGTCACGTCCTTCACCTCGCTCTGCCACGCCTGATGGACGCCGAAAAGTAAGATGATCTCCTCGCGCGTACCCGCGACGTTGCACACGTTCGAATACACGCTCCGCATGTTCGCGTCATCCCAGCGAATGTTGACGGAGGAATTCGAGCTGGACGTTCTGGCCCGTTCACTGCCCGATTGCTGCATCATGTGCATCACCTCTGGGTTGCTGATTCTCGATACGAATTCTGCCCTTCGTTACGGACCATCTCCGCTGCCTGGAAGCACCAGGACGGCGCCATCAGTAGGGATTCGTGATCGCACAATTCGCCTGCCGCCGTCAGCGCGGCCGCTTCGCGGTAATTGTGGAAGGTTATCTGAATGTTGGAGGCGAAAAAAGGGTTAGCGAAAAATCCCTTTGTAGCTGGCTCTGCGGCTCCGCTGTCACAGAGTTGATTCCGTTCCGGACTGAAAGCCCAGGAGGTTTAAGATTGTGTAATAAAGGTATAGTGAAGAAGTTTATCTCGACCGTTTGCGTTGTCAAGCGCAAAAAACAAGAATTTCAAAAAAATCCGAAAGTCCGCCAGCAGGTGTGCCCCAGAGTTTTTGGAACGCCTTCCTGGGGAAAGCAGATTTCAGCCACTCTCCAATTGCAATTTGGCAGGCGCTTGGCGTCCTGTCCATTCCGCTCGTAGTTGCATATCCGGTAAGGCAATCGATGGTGACCGCGTGCCTCAGCGTGGCGGGACTTGCGTTTTGGTTCTGGGCAGAGTTCATTTCGGTCATTTACTGTTTTTTCGCGGGTTAAATAAGAGGGCGTTAACCTGAAAAGCGCACTGTGGACTTGAAGAAAGAGCCTCCAAGCGTAAGCAAGGTGCAGCCGAATCACCACTTACTACAACTGGGAGGCTCAAGATCATGGCGGCAGACTGTCTCCGACAACTTACCTTCTGGAGCTTACGTTCTGAGCGCTTCCTCGACCGTCCGCGGACCAAGGAGCCTAGCCTTACGTCGCTTTCCCGTTTATGCTGTTGGCGAAGTTGATGCCGAGTTGCAAGCCAATCAAACCAGCACTACCCGAAACGCTCAAATCGGACAGGATGGTCGAGAGCAAATCGCTCGGCTGAGGCAAGGTTTGTCCAAGAAACATCGCTGAGAGGCCCTCCAATTCTAAGAGCGCCGTGACATTGCCCTGCACCAAGAATGCCGCTGTGTCCAGGGCGATTTCGAGCGTTTCCTGCACTGGCGAGAGTGCCGGCGTGCTGTTGTTGGGCGGTGTGCTGCCCGTCGGCGAGCTGCTGGGCGGCGGACTGCTGGGCGGCGGGCTGCTCAGCAGCGAACTGCCGGTCGTCACGCCGCTGGAGAAGGCGGAGGAATTTCCTTGGTCATCGGTCACGGTAGCGGTGATGAGCGGGTAGGTTCCCGTCACCGTGGTCGTCGTGGTAAAGGTGAAGTTTTGCGTTCCGCTGCTCGTCGGCGTCACCGTTAGCGAGCCGAGGTAAACCTTGCCCTCCGGATCGCCGCTGGGATTGGCGTAGAAGTCCAGAAAGTAAGTGAAATAGGTTGCGACCGTGATGGTGCCCTTCACATTCAGCGTGGTGCCGCTGAGGGTAGCGGAGCTGAGGCTCGGAGGCTGTATATTGTTGTTCGCGCCGCTCTGGAGAATGATGCCGGGTCCCGTGTTCGTGGGGCCGTTGGCAAAGATGGAGTTTTGGCGAACGGTATTGTCGCGAATCCCACCGACAAAGACGCCGCCGAGGCTATTATCGGAGATAAGGTTGCCTCCGCTGACATTATTGCCATCGTTGTAAATCGCTACGCCGTAGTCGCTGTTGCCTAGAGCGGCGGTGCCATCAGCACTGGTGCCAATGGAGTTGCCCAACACTTGATTGCCGGTGCCGAAGATATTCACGCCGTCGGTGCTATTGCCGGAAATAAGGTTGCCTGCCCCGGAGACCGTGCCGCCGATCGTGTTGTTGATGCCGTCTATAAAGATGCCGATGACGCCATTGCCCAGGGGACCGTTGCCGTCGCCATTGGTGCCGATGTAGTTGCCCAACACCTGATTAAAGTTGCTGGAGAGCCGAACGCCGGTCTTGACATTTCCGGAGATGACGTTGCGTGCTCCGGCAGCAAGGCCGCCGATCGTGTTGTTGTCGCCGGTTATGTTGATGCCATTGCTGCCGTTGCTCAGGGAATGGGCGGCAGTAGCAGTGGCACCGACGGTGTTGCCCAAGACGAGATTGCCGCTACTGGCGATCAACAGGCCATCCCAAAGATTGCCGGAGATCAGGTTGCCTGCCCCGGCCGTGGTGCCGCCAATAGTGTTGCCGCTGCCGCTTTCCACATTGATACCGTTTTGGAGGTTCGCCACGGCGGCGCTGCCGTCGGCATTGGTGCCGATGAAATTGCCCAACACTTGATTATTGTTGCCGCCGGTGATCAACATGCCGTCGGTGCTATTGCCGGAGATTAGGTTGCCTGCCCCCGAAGCGGCTCCGCCAATCGTGTTGCCGCTTCCGCTCACAACAACGCCGGTGCCGTTGGCCAGGGCATTGTCTCCGGAGCTATCGACCCCGATGGAGTTGCCCAACACTTGATTGCCACTGCCGGCGATCAGCACGCCATCGCTGCTATTGCCGGAGATGAGGTTGCTTGCCCCGGAGACGGTACCACCCACCGTGTTGCTGGCACTGTCAATCTCGATGCCGATGCTGTTGGCCAGCGCGTCAACGCCGTCGGGACCCGTGCCGATGAAGTTGCCCAACACTTGAGTGCCACTGGCGAAGCCGTCGATTTTCACACCATCACCGTGGCTATTGCCGGTGATGACGTTGTCTTCCCCGAAGCTGGTGCCGCCGATTGTGTTGTTGTTGCCGCTGATCTCGATGCCGTTGCCGCTATTGCTCGTGACGAAGTTGCCCAACACGAAATTGCCGCTGGCGGCTATGTTCAAGCCATCACTGCTATTGCCGAAGATTAGGTTGCCTGCTGAGGACACAGCGCCGCCGATCGTGTTGCCGCTGCCGGTCAGAAGGATACCGTTGTGCTGGTTAGCCACTGCGGCGTAGCCGCCGGCATTGACGCCAATGTAGTTCCCCAATACTTGATTTTTGTTGCCGTTGATATTCACGCCGTCGGTGCTATTGCCGGAGATGATATTGCGTGCTTGCGAGGTGAGGCCGCCGATGGTGTTGCCACTGCCGTTGTTAACATAAATACCGGTTCCGTCGGCCAGTGCGGAGTTGCCGCCGGCAGCAACGCCGATAGAGTTGCCCAGCACTTGATTGGCACTGCCGGAGATCAGCAAGCCGGCGTAGCTATCGCCGGAAATGAGGTTGCTTGCCCCGGAGGCGGTGCCGCCCACCGTGTTGCCGGCGCCACCTAGCTCGACTCCGATGCTGTTGGCCAGGGGCTTGCTACCCGTAATGTCGGTGCCAATATAGTTGCCCAGCACCTGATTGCCACTGGCGCCGCTGTCGATGAGCACGCCATCGCCGCTATTGCCGGAGATAAGGTTGCGTGCTCCGGTGGAGGTCCCGCCGACCGTGTTATCGTTACCGCCTACCTCGATGCCGTTTTCGCCGTTGCCTAGAGCGGCGGTGCCGTCGGCATTGGTGCCGATAGAGTTGCCCAACACTTGATTGCCGCTGCCGGCGATCTGCACGCCGTCGCGGCCATTGCTGGAGATAAGGTTGCCTGCGCCGGAGGCAGTGCCCCCGATCACGTTGCCGTTGCCAGCAATTGCGATGCCAACACCGCTATTAGGCAAGGCGTCGTTGCCGGCGGCATTGGTACCGATGTAGTCGCCCAACACTTGATTGCTGCTGCCGCTGATCTGCATGCCATCGACGTGATTTCCGGAGATGACATTGCGTGCCCCGGAGACGGTGCCGCCGATGGTGTTGCCGCTACCGCTCACGATAATACCGGTGACGTTGGTCAGTATGGAGTTGCCCAAGACTTGATTGGCACTGCCGGAGATCTGCATACCTAGTTCATTCGCATCGATAAGGTTGCTTGCACCGGAGGCGGAGCCGCCGATTGTGTTGTTGTTGCCGGCCACCTCAATGCCGAGGTTGTTGAACAGGCCTACATCGCTGGCGGGATTGTCGCCGATGATGTTGCCCAACACTTGATTGCCGCTGGCACCGCTGTCGATTTTCACACCATCACCCTGGCCATTGCTGGAGATGAGGTTGCTTGCCCCGGAGGCGATGCCGCCGATCGTGTTTCCGTTACCGTTCACCTCGATGCCGTTGAGTTCGTTACCCATGGCATCGCCGTTGACATCGGGACCGATGTAGTTGCCCAACACCTGATTAGCACTGCCGTCAGAGATCAACACGCCGTCGTTGGTATTTCCGGAGATAACGTTGCGTGCTGCCGAGGCGGTGCCGCCGAGGGTGTTGCCGCTGCCGCTCACGACAACACCCGTGCCGTTGGCCAGAGGTTGGTAACCGGTGGCAGCAACGCCGATGGTGTTGCCCAACACTTGATCGGCACTGCCGGAGATCAACATACCGTCGGTGTTATTGCCGGAGATGAGGTTTCCTGCCCCGGCGGCGGCGCCGCCCACTGTGTTGCTGCTGCCGGCCTCCTCGATGCCGATGCTGTTGGCCAGCGCAGCGCTGCCGTCGGCATTGGTGCCTACGTAGTTGCCCAGCACTTGATTGCCGCTGGCGCCGCTGTCGATCAGCACGCCAGCTTTGCTATTGCCGGAAAGGAAATTGCGTGATCCCGCGGCGGTGCCGCCGATCGTGTTGTTGTTGCCGGCCACCTCGATGCCGTTGCCGCTATTGCCCCGGCCGAGGGTGGCGCCAGCAGTGGTGCCGATGTAGTTCCCCAAGACTTGATTGCCGCTGCCATTGATCAGCATGCCGTCGTTGCTGTTGCCGGAGATAAGGTTGGAATCTCCGGCGGCGGCGCCGCCCACCGTGTTATTGCTGCCCAACACGATGCCGATGCTGTTGGGCAGGGAGGCGTTGCCGAAGGGACTGGCGCCGATGGTGTTGCCCAAGACGAGATCGCCACCGGCGACGATCAGTCCGCCGCCGCCATTGCCGGAGATGAGGTTGCCTGCTCCAGCGGCACTACCACCGATCGTGTTTCCGCTGCTATAGTCGTACGTGCCGGTGCCGTTGGCCACGGCACCGTTTCCGTCCGCAGTGGTACCAATGTAGTTGCCCAAGACTTGATTGCCGTTGCCGCTGCCGGTGATCTTCACGCCGGTGTCACTATTGCCGGAGATGAGGTTGCGTGCTCCGGAGGTGGTGCCGCCGATCGTGTTGTTGTTGCTACTCTGCACCTCGATGCCGATGCGGTTGGCCAGTGCGGCGTTGCCGAGGGCATTGGTGCCGATGGTATTGCCCAACACAAGATTGCCGCCGGCTGAGAGCTGCAGGCCATCGCCGCTATTTCCGGAGATGAGATTGCCTGCCCCGGGAGCGGTGCCGCCGATCGTGTTGAGGCTGCTATCGATTACGATGCCGTTGCTGTTGCCCAGGGCGGCGGTGCCGGCCGCGTTGGTGCCGAGGAAATTGCCCTGCACGAGCACCCCCGTGGCGTTATTTCCGGTGAAGATACCGGCTCCGCCGTTGCCGGAGATGAGATTGCGTGCTCCCGCGGTGGTGCCGCCGATGCTGTCGTTGTTGCCGTCCACCTCGATGCCGTTGCCGCTGTTACCCAGGACGGCAGTGCCGGCGGCATTGACACCGACGGAGTTGCCCAACACGAGCGCCCCGCTGCCGCTGCCGGTGATCAGCAGGCCATTGGCGGTGTTGCCGGAGAGAAGGTTGCCTGCCCCGGCGGCGGTGCCGCCGATGGTGTTGCCGTTGCCGCTTTGCACATAGATTCCGTTGTGCTGGTTCGCCACGGCGGCGGTGCCGGCCGCATTGGTGCCAATGAAATTGCCCAATACTTGATTATTGTTGCCGTTAATGTTCACGCCGTCGGTGCTATTGCCGGAGAGAATGTTGCGTGCTGCCGAGGTGGTGCCGCCAATGGTATTGCCGCTGCCGGTGTTAACATAAATGCCGGTGCCGTCGGCCAGTGCCGCGTTGCCGCCGCGAGCAACACCGATGGAGTTGCCCAGCACTTGGTTGGCGCTGCCGGAGATCACCATTCCGGCGTAGTTATCGCCGGAGATGAGGTTGCTTGCCCCGGAGGCGGTGCCGCCCATCGTATTGTTGGCGCCAGCGATCTCGATGCCGATGTTGTTGCTCAGGGCGCTGGTGCCGGCAGCGTTGGTGCCAATGGAATTGCCCAACACTAAAACGCCGCTGACGCCGCTGTCGATCTTCAGGCCGTCGCCGCTATTGCCGGAAATAACATTGCCGGCTCCGACCGTGTTGGATTCGAAGGCCAGCTCAATGCCGATGCTGTTGGCTATGGCCGTGTTACCCTTGATGTCGATGCCGATGTAGTTGCCCAACACTTGATTTCCGAGGTCATTGATCAACACACCATCTTTGCTATTGCCGGAGATGATGTTGCCCGCTCCGGCGCCAGCACCGCCGATCGTATTGTTGAAGCCGTTCACCTCGATGCCGATGTTGTTGGACAGCGCGACGTCGCCGTCGTCATTGGTGCCGATGCGGTTGCCTGAGACCTGAATTCCGGTTACGCCGCGGTTAATCCGCACGCCGTCCCCTGTATTGCCGGAGATCACGTTGCCGAGGATCGAGTTGTTGCTGCCGTTGATCTCGACGCCGATGCTGTTAGCCACTCGGTCGAGAGCACCATCGTTGCCGATGACGTTTGCGACCACCTGATTGCCGCTGCCGCCGCTGTCAATCAGCACACCGTCGCCTAGATTGCCGACGATTTCCCCACTGGCGATCAGGTTGTTGCTGCCGCCGATCTCGACACCAATACTGTTGCCCAGTGCACCGGAGCGGGCGTAATCGCCGATGAGGTTGTACAACAGTTGATTACTGTTACCGCCACGGTCGATGAGCACGCCGTCGCCTTTATTGCCGCCGATAGCGTTGCCTTGGCTGTTTGTGGTATTTCCGCCAATCGTATTGTTACTTCCGCGAATCTCGATGCCGTTGCCACTGTTGCCCAGTGCGCCCAGGCCGTTGGCATTGACGCCGATGGAGTTACCTTCCACTTGATTGCCGTTGGCGGTGCTGTCGATCAGCACGCCGTCGCCGCTATTGCCGGAGATGAAATTACTGTTCGTCAAAGCGGCGGCGCTGCCGATCGTGTTGCTGATGCCGGCCACCTCGATGCCGATGCCGTTGGCCAGGGCGGCGGTACCGTTGGCATTGGTGCCGATGTAGTTGCCCAACACCTGATTACCGCTGGACGTACTGTCGATCAACACGCCGTCGGCTTTATTGCCGGAGATGACGTTGAGCGACCCCGAGGCGGTGCCGCCGACCGTATTGCCGACACCCACCAACTCGATGCCGATACTGTTGGCCAGGGCGGCGGTGCCGTCGGCATTGGTGCCGATGTAGTTGCCCAACACTTGATTGCCGCTGCCGATGCTGTCGATCAGCACGCCATCCGTGAGATTGCCCGAGATGAGGTTGAAAGCATTGGGATCGGTGCCGCCGACGGTATCGCCGGTGCCGAATATTTCGATGCCGATGCTGTTGGGCAGGATGGCGGTGCCGGCATAATTGGTGCCGATATAGTTGCCCAACACAGCAACGCCGCTGGCGCGGTGATCGATCAGCACGCCGTCATTGCTATTGCCGGAGATCACGTTGCCGGCCGTGGCGGTGAGACCGCCGACCGTGTTGTCGGAGCTGACAATCTCGACGCCGTTGCCGTTGCCTTCGACAATACTTGTGGTGACATCGGTGCCGATGTTGTTGCCCAATACCTGAGTGCCGCTGACGCCACTGTCGATCTTCACGCCGTCGCCAGCATTTCCGACGATGACATTACCGTCCCCTGCCGCGCTGCCGCCGATGATGTTGTTGTCCCCCTCGACCTCGATGCCGTTGGCGCCGAAATTCTCGACGGTCAGCCCCGAGATAGTGCAGTTGGATCCCTGCACGAGCAAGCCATCGATATGGATGGGGGAGGCCGAGCCGTTGAGCGTAATCAGCGGCGTGGTGTTGCCGGGGCCTCCCTGGCTCAAACCATTGATGAAGACGCCGCTGGCGGTCAACGTCGGTAATTGCGTGCCGAGGTTTATCGTTTGCACTCCCGCGGTGGGGATCTTGAAATCGATCTCGTTGTAATTGCCGGCATTGACCTGATTGATGGCGTAAAGCAGCGTCCCCGCGACATTCGAATCGGCAGTGCTGGTAACAACATACGCCGACATCAAAGTACGGTCTTCAAGTGCTTCCAGGCGCGGTCGGTAGCGGCCCGGTGCCTTGCGGATCGGACGGGTGGCGCGGCGGGTGAACAACTTGCGGACCCAACAACGAGTGTTCATGGGAATCTCCTTGCGGCGCGTCGTGGCCGGCGATACTATGGGAGGACAACGACTCCGACACGCACAACGGATGGCCGGGTACGGCCCGGCCGGTGAGAGGTTTGCTTCGCAGCACGGCCTCAGCGACCGTGTTGGAATCGTTGATCGTTTACTCAGCTTGCAGACGCGCTGTGCGCGGCTGGGACGATTTGCGTTGGGCGCAGCAAGTGCCACCGGCCTTCCCGGCCCTCGCGGTTTCGGAAGCCAGGTACGGCAGCGGCAGTGGCGCCGGATCAGGGGGTGAATTATGTTCCTGTTGGCGCTGCCTCCATCTCATCATCCACAGGATAAGAAACGGTGGTCGGCTGGAAACCTTACAGGAGTCGAGAAAAAAATCCGAGAATCTCCGATCTGTTCGCCCCGATGACGCGACGAGGGCGCCATGAACGAAACCCAACAAAGTTTGTTGCTTCGCGCGCAAAACGGCGAGCAAGACGCCTGGAAGGACCTGACGGATCTGTACCGCCCGCTGATCATCGGCTGGCTCCAGCGCCAAGGCGTGCCTGCCCGCGATCTGGACGACCTCAGCCAGGAGGTACTGCTCAGCGTGGTCAAGCACCTGCCTCGCTTTGAACACACCGGCCAGCGGGGCGCCTTTCGCGCCTGGCTGCGCACCGTTGTCTGCAGCCGCACCAGCGATTACTGGCGGGCGGCCGAGCCAGGCACTCAGGGCGATGGGGGCAGTGGGGCCACCGCCGCCCTACATCAGATCGCCGACCCCAACAGCGACCTGAACCGGCGTTGGGACGAGGAGCATGACCGCTACGTGCTTGACTGTCTGCTGGACTTGGTGGACGAAGAGTTCGAGCCGGCCACGGTGCGCGCCTTCCGCCGCCTGGCGCTGGACGGCGCCAGCGGCGCCGAGGTGGCCGCAGAACTAGGGCTGTCCGTGGCGGCCGTCTATGTGGCGAAGTCGCGCGTGCTACAGCGCATCCGCCAGGAGGCGGAAGGACTCATCGACTGAAAGGTTTTCCGCTTTTCACCGTTTCTATTCTTGGAACCATCGTCGCCCTGCCGCCCAGGAATCGCGCACAGGTGTGCCATGCCCGAGAACCCGTCGGATCATCTGACTGTCGAAGAACTGCGGGTGCTGTCCCTGGGCCAGCTCACGGACGCGGACTTGGCCCGCCTCTCCGCCCACCTGGGCGACTGTCCGGCCTGTTGCCGGCGGCTCGATCAACTGACCACGGAGGATTCACTGCTGACACGGCTGCGGCAAAACGCGGCCCGCCGGGACGGACGACTGGTCAGCCAGGCCCAGCGTCGGTCGGCGGTTCGGGCGCTGCGTCACGGGCATGACTCGGACGCCACGCGGCAACGAGAGCCGGAACCCGGACCGGCCCCCAAGCAGGTCGGAGACTACGACATCCTGACCGAGGTCGGTCGCGGGGGCATGGGAGTGGTGTACCAGGCGCGGCATCGCGGCCTACAGCGGCTGGCAGCTGTGAAGATGGTGCTGGCCGGCGAGTTCGCGTCACCTGCCCAGGAGATGCGCTTCCGCCTGGAGGCGGAGTTGGCGGCGCGGGTGCAGCACCCCAACATTGCGCAGGTCTACGAGATTGGCAGTTACCAGGGGCGGACCTTCCTGGCCCTGGAGTGGGTCAGCGGCGGCAGCCTGGCCAACCGGCTGGACGGCACGCCCTGGCCTCCGGGCGAGGCGGCCGCACTGATCGAGACGCTGGCCCGCGCCATCCATGTGGCGCACGGCGAAGGGATTGTCCACCGCGACCTGAAGCCGGCCAACATCCTGCTCCAGAAGTCAGAAGTCGGAGGTCAGAGGTCAGAAGAGAACGGCAAGGGATCCTCGTCTTCTGACCTCAGTCCTCGGACCTCGGCCCTCTGGCCCAAGATAACCGACTTCGGCCTGGCTCAGCCGGTCGAGGGCGGCAGGACCTTGACGCACAGCGGGTTTCTGGTCGGCACGCCGGGATACATGGCTCCCGAGCAAGCGGCTGGCAAGCGCGCCCTGGTTGGTCCGGCGACGGACATTTATGCCCTGGGAGTGATGCTCTATCAGCTGCTCACCGGGGAACTGCCGTTCCGTGGCGACAGCACCCTGGAGGTGCTGCGGGCGGTGACTTACGATGAGCCGGTGCGGCCTCGGCGTCTGCGGCCCCGGCTGCCGCACGACCTGGAGGCGATCACGCTGCATTGTCTGGAGAAGGAGCCGCGTCGCCGTTACGCCAGCGCCCTGGAGTTGGCCGACGACCTGGAGCGTTTTGGGCAAGGTAAACCGGTGCAGGCCCGGCCGGTGGGGGCGGTAGCTCGGCTGGCGCGGGCGTGCCGGCGCCGGCCGCTGGTCACGCTGCTGCTGGCTTTGCTGATGGTCTCGCTGGTCGGCGGACTGAGTGGCGTGACCTGGAAATGGCTGGAAGCGAACGACCAGCGGGACCTGGCCAACGCCAAGGAGCAGGCCGCCCTGTACACAGCGTACCAGGCCCGTCTGGCCGCCGCCGGGG
>Ga0209810_1004161_pt1 | contig 14228 bp, 15 predicted proteins | sample Coa_R1_7_FD_187159 | JGI IMG/M metagenome (GOLD analysis project Ga0209810, IMG submission 187159) | Surface soil microbial communities from Centralia Pennsylvania, which are recovering from an underground coalmine fire - Coalmine... | ecosystem: Environmental > Terrestrial > Soil > Unclassified...
TATCGCGCATTGGCGGTTGGCCGAAAAAGCGTTTGTACTCGCGGTTGAATTGGCTTGGGCTTTCATACCCGACCTCGAAGGCGGCGCTTGCGGCATCAAGCCCCTCAATGAGCATGCGCTCTCGCGCGGCCTGCAATCGGAGTTGCTTCTGGTATTGAAGCGGGCTCATTCCTGTCAGGGCGCGAAAATGATGATGCAGCGTCGAGATGCCCATGTGTGCGACTTCTGCGAGTTCATCGAGGCGCAAAGGCTTTGCATAATTGGCCCGGAGCCACGCGATCGCCTTGGCGGTTCGATTGCTTTGGTCTCCCGTCGTTGCAATGGCACGGAGGCGCTCCCCCTGGGGTCCTCGGAGCAGGCGGTAAACGATTTCCCTTTGGATCAGGTTGTTGAGGAACGGTATGTCCTCAGGAGTGTCCAGGAGATCGAGGAGCCGGGAACAGGGCTTTAAGAGTTCAACGGTGGTCACCCCAATCGCAATGCCCCGGCCCTGGGATGAGTTCACCGGGGGTTGGAACTCCACCTGGCTGAGAATTTCCCGGACGACGCTTAAATTAAGCTTGAGCTGTAACGAAAGCAGCGGCACCTCTTCGCTGGCTTCAACGATTTGGCTTACGACGGGCACATCCACGGAACTTAAGAGATACGTCGATTCGTCACAGAAGTATGTCGTGCCGCCGAGATTGATGCGCTTTCGCCCCTGCGCAAAGACCGTAAGGCTCGGTTCGTACGTCGCGGGATAGCACGGGCTTGGCGAGGTTCTTCGGTAGAGGGTGAGGCCGGGTATGGCGCTTGCCTGTGCTCCTGCTTGCGGAGTATGGACGGCAATCTTTTGCGCCAGGTCCCTTCGCATCGCAACCACCGGCGATGACGGCTCGGTATTCATTATCTTCTGATTTCGCGCTTGTGCCACGCAACCCCCTTCAAAATCAAAAATACACCCGAATCGGCAAAAGGGGTATGCAAAATCCTGAGTTCCGACAGGAATAGGCAATCATTGGGCAGGATCGGGCTACCGCTCGAACACAGCCTCGATGTAACGATTGGAGAGAAGCAGGAGGCTGGCCCGTGAAACACCAGATCAACGGGCAGGCTTGAAATGGGAGGAAAAATCAATGCAGAAGCGAAAACTTGGCAAGAGCAATCTTGAAGTTTCAGCCATCGGGCTGGGCTGCATGGGGATGAGCTTCTCCTACGGACCACCGAAGGACAGGCAGGAAATGATCTCTTTGATCCGGGCCGCAGTCGAACGTGGCATTACATTTTTCGATACGGCGGAAGTTTACGGCCCGTACACGAATGAAGAACTTGTTGGTGAGGCTCTCGCGCCTTTTCGCGGTCAGGTCGTGATCGCGACCAAATTCGGTTGGAAAATTGATCCCAAGGCAGAGAGAGGGCTTGCGGGACTCGACAGCCGTCCAGAGCAAATCAAGCGCGTCGCCGACGCATCTCTCAAACGCCTGAGGGTTGACGCGATCGATCTCTTCTATCAGCACCGCGTTGACCCGAATGTGCCCATCGAAGATGTGGCGGGAGCCGTGAAAGATTTGATCCGGGCCGGCAAGGTCAAGCACTTCGGGATGTCCGAAGCCGCCGCCAAAACGATCCGCCGCGCGCACGCCGTCCAGCCCGTCACAGCAGTGCAGAGCGAATATTCGCTCTGGTGGCGCCGCCCGGAAGAAGAAGTGCTGCCGACGTGCGAGGAGCTTGGGATCGGTTTTGTTCCATACAGCCCGCTGGGAAAGGGATTCCTCACGGGCAAAATCAGCGAAAATACCAGGTTCGACAGTTCCGATTTCCGCAGTCAAATTCCCCGCTTTACCCCGGAGGCCATGAAGTCGAATCGTGCGCTCGTTGATCTGCTGGCCCAGATTGGAGAGCGGAAGAAGGCAACACCCGCCCAAATCGCTTTGGCTTGGCTGCTGGCCCAGAAACCGTGGATTGTTCCGATTCCCGGAACAACCAAACTGGCGCGCCTCGAAGAAAATATCGGAGCTGTTGCAGTCGAACTTACGCCCGACGACGTGCGCGACATTACTGACGCGGCATCAAAGATCACCGTACAGGGCGCGCGGTATCCGGAAGCAATCGAGCAGATGACTTATCGCTAAGGGCCCTCAGCCTTTGCATGAGGCCAGAAGGGAGGACCTTCGTCATGGACTTATCTTTCGAAAACAAAGTTGCACTCGTGACAGGAGCTGCCTCCGGCATGGGTCTGGCGACGGCGCAAGCCTTTGCTGCCGAGGGCGCTGCGGTCGCGCTGGTTGATATCAATGAACCTGCGGTGCGAAAAGCCTGTGACGGCCTGGTCGCAGCCGGGCATAAAGCGATTGCAATCCGCTGCGATGTTACCGATGAAGCTCAGGTGAAGGCGATGGTCGAGCAGACCGTTTCAGCTTTTGGTCACCTGGATGCAGCCTTCAACAATGCCGGCGTGCAGAGTCTCGCCGTTGAAACGGCCGATGCCACAAGCCAGGAGTTCGACCGCGTAAATGCCATCAACCTCCGCAGCGTCTGGCTGTGCATGAAGTATGAACTGCTCCAGATGCGCAAACAGGGAAGTGGCGCCATCGTTAACAATTCATCCATCGGCGGCCTCATCGGCATCCCCGGCCGGGCCATCTATCATGCAACCAAGCACGGTGTGATCGGGCTGACGAAGAGCGCTGCGCTTGAATATGCGGCCAGAGGCATTCGTATCAATGCTGTCTGCCCCGGGGCCGTTGACACGCCGATGGTTGCAAACATGATCGCCAAAGAACCCGACACCATGAAGGACATCACGAAGGAACAACCGATCGGCCGACTTGGCCGGCCCGAGGAGGTTGCCTCTGCGGTTCTGTGGCTTTGCAGCCCCGGTGCGAGCTTTGTGATCGGACACGCGCTCGCGGTGGATGGTGGCTATACGGCGCGGTGAGTCCGGAAACGGGCCCAATGTCACAATCGGGAGAAAAGTCATGCGAGGAACCACCCTCTATGCTCCTCGGGACGTGCGCTACGAGGAGCTTGAAGATCCGAAAATCCTCAATCCGACGGACGCGGTCATCAAAGTCTCGTCGACATGTGTATGTGGATCAGACCTTTGGCCGTACCGCGGTCTGCAGCCGATCAACGGCCCCACGCCAATGGGGCATGAGTACTGCGGGATTGTCGAAGAGGTCGGTCGGGAGGTCAGGAAAATCAGGCCGGGCCAGTTCGTCATCGGCTCCTTCTTCGCGTCGGATAATACATGTCCCACGTGCCAGATTGGATACCAGTCTTCGTGCCAGCAGCGCGAATTTGTGGTTGGGGCGCAGGCACCCGTGCTCCGTGTCCCGCTGGCGGATGGCACATTGGTCACCACGCCTGACATTCCCTCAAAGGACTTGATTCCGAGCTTGCTGGCGCTCTCGGACGTCATGGGAACGGGCTGGTTCGCCGCGGATGCAGCCAACGTGAAGCCGGGGGCGACGGTGGTCGTTGTGGGTGATGGAGCTGTCGGCGTGCTTGGTGTGCTTTCAGCCAGGCAGATGGGAGCGGAGCGAATTATCGCGATGAGCCGGAACCCGGCGCGGCAGAAGCTTGCCATGGAGTTTGGTGCTACTGAGATTGTAATGGAACGTGGTGATGAGGGCGTGAAGCGAGTCAAAGACCTCACTGGCGGCATCGGGGCGGATTCGGTGCTGGAATGCGTCGGTACCCAGGAGGCGATGATGCAGGCGATCCGATGCGCGCGCCCTGGAGGTTCAGTGGGCTACGTCGGCGTCCCGCACGGCGTTGCCCTCGACGGCTCGGAATTATTCTTTACCCATGTTCACCTCCATGGCGGCCCCGCGCCGGTGCGGCGCTACCTGCCTGACCTGATCAGGCTCGTGCTCGATGAAAGGATTAAACCCGGCAAGGTTTTCGATTTGGCGCTGCCGCTCGATCAGGTGGCGGAAGGCTATCGGGCGATGGACGAACGCCGCGCGATCAAGACCCTGTTGTGGCCATAAGGATCTCGACATGAGCGAATGGGATCGAACTGAACTGCAGAAAATCGCACAGAGCGACGACCTCCATATTTCGCCTTTCCGCGAGGACGGCAAGACTCATGGAACGCCGACGTGGATTTGGTCGGTTGTCGTCGATGATGCCGTTTACGTGCGCGCCTACAACGGGAAAAAATCCAGTTGGTATCAGGCGGCGGTCCGGCAGGAAGCAGGGCGCATCACAGCCGCCGGCATGACGAAGGAAGTCACCTTCGAGCCGGTCGAGGGACCAATCAACGACCGTGTCGACGATGCCTACCGGGCAAAGTACAAGGGCAGCCCCTATCTCAGGCCGATGATCGGGGAACGCGCCCGCTCTGCAACAGTAAGAATCATGCCCCGCAATCCCCTGTAGGGATGAGGAACAGGAGAGTACAATGCCTCATGTCATTGTGAAACTATGGCCTGGGAAAACTGAGCAGCAGAAAACCCGACTTGCGGAAGCCTTGACGAGAGATGTAATGGAGATTCTGCATTACGGAGAGGAATCCGTGTCTGTGGCAATTGAAGAAATCAAGCCTCAGGACTGGGCAGAGAAAGTGTACAAACCTGACATTCAAAACAAGCGGCGCAACCTCTACAAGAAGCCGGGGTATGAGCTGAGGGACCTATAGTTTTGCAAGACAGAAAGCACCTTTGCTTCAGGGCAATTACATTCTTCAGCGGTCACGTCATGAGTTACGGCGCGTTCGGTCTTGCGAGGCGGAGTTAACAGGTGCTCTTTCAACTTGTCGGCAGAAATTGCTGGTTTGTCCTTCGATTATGAAGACATTTTTAAGACATGTGATCGATGGTTTCCAGGAGGAGCGTGGAGAATGACCCGCCTGATCGCAGTGTTTCTAGTGCTTTCAGCCGCATCGCCTGGGAGCGCGCAGCAACTGCCCTCCTATATAAAAAGGCCTCCGGATGCATCGGGCGTGTATGCGATATGGCCTGCCTCGGGTGTGCCGCCCGGCTCAAAGACGTGGACCTGGCATGAACAGCAGATGCAGATCCAGTTCCCCGGCAGCCCAAAGCCCAACCTCATCATCAGAAATGTTGCGCTTCCAACGGTCACGCTCTTTAAGCCGTCCGCTGGCGAGGCGAATGGGACCGCTATCATCGTCGCGCCTGGAGGGGCGTTCACCTTTCTCACCATGGATACTGAAGGCTATGATGTGGCGCGTTGGCTCGTGCGACAAGGGATTACGGCATTCGTCCTCAGGTACCGCATTGCACATTCGCCAGAAAACGATGCGGACATGGAAGGCTTCCTGGCAAATCTGTTTCGCGTGCTGCCTCACCCTGGTCCCGGAGTCGAGGCGCCTCCGGTCGGTACAGAGGCCGTCGAGCAGGCCCGGACGTGGGGCGAAGAAGACGGCCTCCAGGCCATCCGTTTCGTTCGCCAACACGCGGCCCAATGGGGTGTAAATCCCAACCGGATTGGGGTCGTGGGTTTTTCCGCCGGTGGTGGAGTGGTTGTGAATGCTGCTTTGCACTTCGACGCTGAGAGCCGACCGGACTTCGCCGCTGCAATTTACCCCGGTTATCGCACAGCGTCTCCGGTTCCCTTAAACGCCCCTCCTCTGTTCATTGCGCTCGCGGATGATGACCCGCTCGTTGCGCCGATTTCTGGAGCGAGACTCTACGAAGCGTGGCACGCAGCGGGGAAGCCGGCGGAACTTCATATTTTCGCCAAAGGAGGGCACGGCTTCGGAATGAAAAAGCAAAATCTTCCGTCAGATGAATGGGTTCATCTTTTCAAGACCTGGCTGTCCACTCTTGGCTATCTTTCGCAGAATGCCAACCATTCTGCGGCCCATGTTCAAACAGGATTTTCATCGGCAAAGCGTTGTCGATAATTACTGACGAAGTTTAACTCCGGGGTCGACAGAATGCACGAAGCGGCGTCAAGCAAAGAACGATGTAAGGAGAGACATGGAAATCAAAAGAGTTGGCTCACAACCTTCCGCCAAGGGACCATCCGATTGGTTTACCGGCACGGTGCGAATCGATCCGCTTTTTCAGGCGCCTGATCCGGCGCGTGTTCAAGGGGCAAACGTCACGTTCGAACCGGGCGCGCGGACCGCATGGCACACGCACCCGCTGGGGCAGACGCTCATCGTTACCTTCGGCTGCGGCCGCGTGCAGCGCTGGGGAGGTCCAATTGAAGAAATCCGGCCAGGCGACGTGGTCTGGATTCCACCCGGCGAGAAGCACTGGCATGGCGCGGCGCCCACCACTGCGATGACGCATATTGCCATTCAGGAGCAGCTCAATGGCAAGGCCGTCGAGTGGATGGAGCACGTTACCGATGAGCAATACAACAAATAAACCTGTGATGCCGGTTTGAAGCAGCGACAACTGAGGAAGGCCTCATACGGGGTGGGAATGCCGTTTACGGATTCGCTTTTGCAGACGCGGGCAGGAAATGCGCCAGGACGGCTTTGGCCAGGCGCGCAAGGACGAGCGTTGCGGCATTGTCGGCGGTCCATTGCTGATCGGGCGAATCATAAGCAAAGCCGGCCAGTACGATCGGGCCGGCGGGCGTTTCGGCGATGCCCACGTCATTGCGCAGGGCATCAAGCGCTCCAGTTTTGTGTTCCCACGTGACCCCGGGATAGTTGCTTGTATAGCGCGGAAAGGCGTCAATGTCGCGCTGCTTGCTGAGGATGGTCAGCATGCGGTCGCACGCTTCCGGAGTCAGGATCTTGTGCTGATTGATCAACGTGAGCAGGCGGACCATATCGTCGGCGGTGGTAACGCCGAGGCCGAATTTTTCTGATTCAGGGGTTGAAGGAACTTTCTTGTGGAAGACGTAGCCAAAGAGGACTGTATGCTTAAGCCCCAGCTTTTTCATCCGGGCGTTCACCGCATCGATGCCGACCGTGCGGAACACCATGTTCGATGCGGTGTTGTCGCTTAAGACGATCATCAGCGTGATGGCGTCGCCGAGCGTGAGGTTAATATGCGGGCTGAGGTCCTGGAGGATGCCGGAACCTCGCACTCGGTCGAAGTCAGTCTCCTCAACATGCTGTGACCATTGCAGCTTGCCGTCCTGCATCTGATAAAACGCCTCGACCATAACCGGCAGCTTGATGACAGAAGCTGTCTGGACGGGCCGCTCTGCGTTCAGGCCGAACCGCTCGCCGGTTTTCAGGTTGACACCCGCAAGAGCGACCTTACCGCCGAAGCTCGATGCAATGGTTGCAAGCTGCCGCTCGAAGGCTGTGAGTTGCTGCGTCTGGGCATGCATCACTTTGCCAGAGGAAAATAAAAGCGCGAGGCAAAAGAATGTTCCGCCAATGACGCGCTGCGAAATCAAAGGCGAGAACAATGCCAACTCGTGATCAGGACTTGCTATCGGTCTGCGGGGCAATAGGTCCTCCATCTTTGCAAAACACAACCAGCCGGTATGCACGGATTCAGCACCGTCCGCTTCGGGGAAGATTAATCATTCCACGAAGAGTTTGCAAACTGTATCTGCCATGTAGAGATTGGGAATTGCGTTTTTTGTGATTATGGATAGATAGGCCACTGGGTCACATGCGGCAGGCACGGGTCTCCTTTGGGCGCTCCGAATTTTGGGCCAAGCGGAAAATAGTACGCGAGGGGATTTCCTCGCAGCCGTCGGCACAGGCGAATGCCGGAGCTTACTGGCAGCCGGTGAACTTAAAGCTGGTGATGTAAGTGCCCCAGTTCGTATATGAGCCGCTGGTCTTCAGGTACTCGTTGGCATACCACATGGTGCAATCGTCGGTAGGATCGACGCTCATGCTGGAGTAGTCGCCCCAGCGGTTGACGGATTTTTGCACTCCATGGCCGACATTAATGAAAGTCTCTTGCTCGAGCATGTTTGAGGGGTCTGTGTTTGTACCTGCCGCACGACCCGTGTATGCAAGATTGGGATACGTTGAAGTGCTTGAAACGCTGTAACCGATGCCCAAGTCTCCCGCCTTATCCTGCGCGATGCTGCCCATCCATCGGTAGTTGCCGTCGTTTGGCCCGAAAGTCCCCTGCTGCGCCACGCCCCACCCACTGCCCGTGTTCTTCAATTGGTACCAGCGTACGCCTGTCTGGTTACTGGACGAACTGTCCTGGACGGAGTGAGTTACCGCCATGGACTCGCCGGCAGATCCGCCGTAATTACGGTAAGAGAGCCGGTACATCAGCCGGTCGCCCAAAGAATCGAGCTTTGTGGATGTGCCAGGCTGCGGAACGCAGGCACTCCCTCCACACGCTTCATGAAACGTCGCGACGGCGAGATTGGCAACAGTTTTCACCGAGGCCGTATTCGCACTGAAGTCCGGCGTGAATTGGTACAGATTCAAAGTGCTGCTGCCGCTGAATTGCAAATAGTACTCTGAGGCTCCGGAAGGCGCAGGCAGCGATGTTCCAGATACGCCGGGGCTGCCTTCAAGGTCCGCGGGCAGGATGCTGTACACGGCCGATCCGTTTTGGACACAGACCCATGTGATTGACGAAGGCGGTGATGCTACCGCGCTCAGCGGGAACCCGCACATCATCGCCCCGATGAATGTATTGCCTCCGCTGAACATATTGGCAGAGAAATACACGCCTGCCTGCGCGCTGCTCGTGTTCCAACTCCCATTTGTCCAGATACCCAGTTTCGGGTAATCGGGCAGGTTTCTTCCAAATGGGATGTCGTATGCAGCAAAGCTGCCTGTGGCATCAGAGGTAGCGGAGATTGCCAGACAGAGATGGTTGTCCGAAAAGCTGTTGTTGTAAGCAAGCTGGCTGATGATCCAGCGCTGGTCGACGCGGTCATAGAGGACGATAGGGTCGCCGCCGTCAACGGAAGTACAGACATCACTGCTTGAGAAGTTACCGGCGTTTGCGGCGGCCTGAAAGATTGCGTGAATCGGGGCAGGCTTGGATATAAGCAGGTTTCCGGACTTATCGTAGACGGCGTAATTGACGTTGACGGTTTCGACAATTTGGCTGCCACCCACCGAGATGTTTGTATCAGGTGGAACGTACCCGTCTGCGGGGATGCCGTCGAACTGCACCCCTCCGGTCATTTGGGGCGGGAGAGAATAATCCGTTTGCAGAACCGGGTCCGTCCAACTTGTCCCGCCCCCGCCGCCACCATGTCCCGGCTTGGAGCCCGGTTTGCGAAGAGGAAACACTTGGAACGGCGCATTAGGAACCGGATGGTGAGTTGCCAGATATTCGGCCATAGGGGGCGTATTGCCAATCCGGCGCGCCGTCAGCAGTTCAACACGCGGCGGCTGTTCGGCTGCCAAAGGCAGGACCCACATCAGCCATGAAGCAAGACAAAAGAGCCTCCACTTGGACGTACTGCTCATATTTCACCCCCGTTAGGCCGCAATCTTCCCAGCAACAGCAGCCTTAGTGCCTGAAGTATATGCTTGAACTGCTTTTCTGACAATGTGGAAATCAGCAATATCATTTGAAATAAGGGCCTGGGCAAGCTATTGAAATCGGCCAAATTGGCATGCGGGGCGAAACCAAGCATCTGCAAGCTTCTCTGAAAATAAACACAAGGCTCATCCGCCGCGCTCACGATCACACGCGCAGAACCCGCTTTTCAGCAGCTTGCTTTGGCGCTCCACGGTCTTGACCCGTTTTCCCCGATTTTATTAAAAAAATGTGTTTGGGCTGCTGGAAAGTCAGGCAGTTGGTTCAAAGCCCGCGGTCGAAACTGGGCTGGCAGCGGCTTCTATCCAAAAGTATTAGATGGGGGTCAATCAGCTGTGAACGGGAAGTCCACCACGAAGGAAGGAACACAACAACAGTCACGCTTGTCCGGCTCACCGGGCCGGGAGCAGGACGTGATTTACCAGAAGGGGAAACCTGTGGCGAGGGTTGTCGGAGCGGAAGTGAATCTCGAAGCGAAAGAAATAACTTTCGGGGAGGTTTTGGAGAGTGACCACCTTCTGCTTCCCGACGAATGCGAGTTTCAGAAATACCGGATCATCATTCAGAAAGTTGCTTTTGCGACCAAGATCGATCGCCGGCCCGGACACCACGGCAGAACGCTCGCGGGATGCACGGCGGAAATTCTGGGCTACATTGAGCAGTAACCGACTCTAATTGACGAGCATTTCCTTTATAAAAGGTTGCTCTTCGCCTGGGGCCGAATGGTTGATGCGCCCGCGGGCCCGCGCGACCTGCCGGCGGATATTTTCCCAGGTTTGTTCCGGCAACGAGAGGAACACGCGAACCACATCGGGATCGAACTGCTTTCCTGACTCCCGGATGATCTCGTCGCGCGCCGCCTTGAACGGCAGGGCCTGACGATAGGGGCGGTCGGAGGTCATGGCGTCGAGGGTGTCCGCGATTGCGAAAATTCTGGCACCCAGAGGAATCTCTTCTCCCAGCAGCCCCTGCGGATAGCCCGTGCCATCGTAGCGTTCCTGGTGCGCAAGAACGATTTCCGCCGCGGGCGAAAGGAAAGGGATGCGGCTGAGGAGTTCGTAACCGATCCGCACGTGGGTCTGCATGATCGTCATCTCCTCCGGAGTCAGTTTACCCTGCTTGAGAAGGATCGAGTCAGGGATGCCGATCTTCCCGATGTCATGAAGGTACGCTCCGCGAACGATGGTCTTGAGCTGCTCGCGCGTGCAGCCTATAGCCCGGGCGATTTCGAGACAGTACAGGCTGACGCGCCGCGAGTGGCCGGCGGTTTCAGTGTCTCTGAGATCGAGCGCGGCCCCAAGGGCCTCGAGTGTGTCGTCATAGGCGCGCTCGATGCGCTTCATTGCTACCTGAAGTTGCCGCGTGCGCTCCTCGACCATTTCTTCCAACTGCTGCCTGTACTTTTCGAGTTCCGCCTCAAGATTCCTCCTGCGGATCGCTCTTCTTACCGACTCTACCGCTGCATCGAGATGAAACGGTTTTACAAGGTAGTCATCCGAGCCGTGCTTCATAGCTTCAACAGCCACGCGGATGTCATCCTCGCCCGTGGCCATGACAAACGCCACATGCGGATACCGCTTCTGCATTTCGGCGAGCAGTCCAAGCCCGCTCATCCCAGGCATTTTCAGGTCAGAAAGAACAGCGTCAAACTGTTCGTGTTCCAGGCAGGCAAGGGCTTCCTCCGCGCTTGAGCACCCATGCCATGCGAAACCACTCCGGCCCAGTTTTTCTCCCAGCAACTGCCAAACCGCGCTCTCGTCGTCCACCAGCAGGATCCGGGGTTTGGCTTCTTCAGCAGCCATTGGAGTTCTCCCGTGATGCCGGGGTCACCCACACAGTGCACGACCTCATTTGTGTGACTCAATTCCGGCAGGGAACAAAGAACCTGAACTTGCATTTATCCTTACTTCATCGCCGATCCTCCGCGGCAGCTTGGCAGAGCAATGCCAAGCCGAGACGTTACGACGATACGTAGCCCGCCGTGAGACTCATGGATCCGCACCTGCGATGAGAGTGCCTGGCGGATGAACGCCGGGGCCCCGATTCCAGGTTGTATTCCCAAGATTCCTCTATCGGCGACTTGGGTTCTAAGCGTTAGTACCAAGTCGTCGCCAGGGGACATCACTGGTTAGCTGAGATCGCGCAGGCGAGCTCAGAGATTGAACTTCTTCATGCATCCTATTGATCCTAAAGAAAAAACGAGGGCACGGCTTGGGTTGATCGGGCTTTCGTGTCGCACCGGCAGGCTGCGGCTCCTCCGGAGAACATGGCCCATCAGCCGAAAAATCCGTGTTTCCGCCTGGGTTGACGCAGGGCATAGCGACAGGCTATGTTCTGGACTTGGTTCTTCATTGATAATTGAGATCATTCATTGTCGCGCCGCTGTGGCAATCGGTGCTTGAAGGAAGGTGTTACAGATGAAATTGCACCACGTGATCGAAGCGCAGCAATTCGACCTGCCCACTATTAGCAAGCTGTTTGAAGTCGCCGCAGAAATGGAAAATCTGGTGGCTCGGGGGGGCAGCGACGATTTCCGCAGCCGCCTGATGGCCACCCTTTTCTACGAACCCTCCACGCGCACTCGCTTTTCCTTCGAGGCCGCGATGCACCGCCTGGGCGGGCGCGTGATTTCAACAGAAAACGCCGCTGAGTTTTCTTCCGTGGCAAAAGGTGAAACGCTGGAAGACACGGTCCGCATCATGAATGGATACGCAGACGTGATTGTTCTGCGCCACAGCGAAGTGGGTGCGGCCCGTCGAGCCGCGGCCGTTTCGCGTGTTCCCATCATCAACGCCGGCGACGGCGTGGGCCAGCACCCGACGCAGGCTCTGCTTGACCTGTACACCATCCACAAGGAGATTGGGTCAATCGACGGCCTGAAGATCGCCATGGTGGGAGACCTGGCGCAGGGTCGCACCGTGCGTTCGCTGGCTTACCTCCTGAGCAAGTTCAAAGATATCAAGATGTATTTTGTTGCGCCGCCGCTGCTGAAGATGAAAGAAGACATCCTCGAACATCTCAGGGAACACGGCACATGGTTTACGGAGGAAACTATGCTCGACCGCGTGTTGCCTGAGGTTGACGTGGTTTATCAGACGCGCGTGCAAAAGGAAAGGTTCGGCGACAGGATCGCCGACTACGAGAGTTGCCGTGGGATTTATGTCATCAATCAGGACTCCCTCCGCCTGATGAAATCCAACGCCATCATCATGCACCCTCTTCCCCGCCTTGATGAAATCTCGATGGAAGTTGACCAGGATCGCCGGGCGGCCTACTTCCGCCAGGCCCAGAACGGCCTGTTTGTCCGCATGGCGCTATTGAAGGCGCTGCTGTCGTAAGTGCTTGCTGGGCTTAGACATCCCCTCTGGAACTCTGGTACTAGTACTCATGTACTCTTGTCCGCAGGAGTTATTATCCCTTACGCTTGCGACAGTGAGACCAAGGGGTGCTCACGGCAGAATTTTCGGAGGCTATTGATCATGGGGATTGGCGAACGAATCAAGGAGTTACGGGAGCAGAAGCACCTGTCGCAAGGCGACATCGAAGAGCGAACCGGACTGCTACGGTGCTACATATCGCGCGTCGAGAACGGCCATACGGTCCCGTCCCTGGAAACCCTGGAGCGATTTGCCGGCGCACTGGATGTGCCGCTTTACAAGCTTTTCTATCGTGACGAAGCTGAACTTGAAGAGGGCGAGGATTCCACAACGGACGCAACACTTGAGCGCCTCGCCCAGGAAGGGGGCGCTGCGGGCGCTGAAGCCAGGTTCCTGCTGAAGCTAAGGAGCCTTCAGCCACGGCTTTCTCCCACTGACCGGGACGTATTGCTGACGCTGGCTAAGAAGCTGGCCGAGCGTCCCGCGCCCGCAGTCAGGTAAACGCGTGGAGTGCGCCAACAAGGTTACCGCGAATATTCGTTGCCGGGCGAATATTAGGGGGATCTCGGGCGTTTGACGTTTCGGTTATGATCCCCCCTCGGATCAGGAATTTCCGCAATAGATTCGAGGGGTGTTTCTTCGTCCGCCTTCGGCGCAAGTGGATCAGTACTCCCAGCTGTAACCGAACGATTTAATTCGTCCAATGCACTTGTCAGCCTGGCGCCCGCCAACCGCACTTGTTTGTGTGGTGGTGAGGTTGCTTCTGGCTGCTTTGTTTCGCGGCTGGTACGTGTTTAATCCTTCCCAATTTTCTACCTTCACATCTATCCCCCCAAGAATATGATTGGGCCATTTCCACGACCATGAGGCCCCGCTTTGCGGGAAGTCATGTCGTGCGGCGCCGTTAGGTTTCCCGAGATAATCCCTTTGCAATCCTGACTTCTGATCCAGACCTCCCTGACGCCGCACCGTCCAATCCATTGAAGGAGGTTGCAATGTTCAATCCGAGCCGATTGTCCGGCATAATCGCGGACATCGTTTTGTCACGATTGCTTTCAACAACATCTTTGGCGAGCTTTGGAGCAGCGATCTTGAGCTTTTGAACAAGCTGACCTCAACGAACAAGTGGAGGTTACTAAAGACCCAGCGAACGACACAGGCGGCGAAGGTCAGTATGACCGGCTCTGCCTGCGGTAGTAGTCACACAGGGCCGGAGGAGTTCAATATATTCCACGAAAAGGTCTGTGGCACATACATGTTCTGACTCGCAATGAATGTCTGGGAAGCACCTCTGTCCGAACCATATGACAACCCTGCGAATGCAGAGGGTAACCAGCCCTCCCTCCCATTTCATCCTCTGAAGCAATTCTGCCGGGTTCATTGATCCCTCCTCTACGAGGTGTGATAAACTGGTGACACCAATGAAAAGCGGGGCGACGCAAATACGGAAGTCATGCAC
>Ga0209810_1004163_pt1 | contig 14219 bp, 8 predicted proteins | sample Coa_R1_7_FD_187159 | JGI IMG/M metagenome (GOLD analysis project Ga0209810, IMG submission 187159) | Surface soil microbial communities from Centralia Pennsylvania, which are recovering from an underground coalmine fire - Coalmine... | ecosystem: Environmental > Terrestrial > Soil > Unclassified ...
ACCTGTTTGTCGTGGCCGTCATGTGGACGGTTGGCCTGCTCGTTGGCTTCCGTCCCCAGGGCAGTCTCTGGGCATGGATCGCCGCCACCGCGCTGCTCCTGCTGACCAGCTTTGCTTTCTCCTGGATTTCTGCTGCCATTGGTCTGGTGGCGCGCAGCGTTGAGGCGGCGCAATCGGCCGGCTTCATCTGGCTCTTCCCGCTGACGTTTGCCAGCAGCGCCTTCGTGCCGACGCAGAACATGCCCACCTGGTTGCGCGCCTTCGCCGACCACCAGCCCGTCTCCCTGATCGTCAATGCCGTGCGCGGCCTCTTGCTCAACCAGCCGGACGCTTCGACCATCTGGCAGGCTATTGCCTGGTGCCTCGGCATCCTCATCGTCTTCATCCCCCTGGCCGTGCTGGCCTATGGTCGTCGCACCGCCCGTTAGCTGCATGTGGCAGGTGACACTTCGCGACCGCGAAGCGTCACCTGTCCCTGGCTGTTTTCAATGACTCATAGCCATTTGGTCATATCATATGGTGCCACCCTTGCGCTTTTTGCTTTCCAGAACATACAATAAACCCATCTGGCACCGTTTGATACATTGGAGGTGGTGCAAGATAGCATCCTGATGGGCCGTTCAGGAGACGAAGTGGCATGATTTATCCAGTAGCTTTCTGATGGAGGATACCCTTGAGTAAGAAGACCGGGGCATTTTGTCTGGGTATGCTGCTTGGCCTGATACTCATTTGCTTTGTTTTCTCGCCTCTGCGCGTGCTGGACTCCTCGCTCATCGGGCTACTGGTGCTGGCCCCGCAGGAAGTGGCCAATCCTACGCCGCAGGTCATTCCCAGCCTGCGCGAGTGGCAGGGCGGCTACGGCTCCTTCACGCTGGATACCCATACTCGCATCGCCGTCGATTCCGCCTACGCTTCACGGTTGCGGACGACGGCCCAGGTTTTCCGTAACGACCTCTTCGCCGAGACAGGGCATGTCTTTCCTGTCACTGTGATGGATTCCCCGCAGAGCGGCGATTTCTTTCTCACCCTGCACACCTCGGATAGCGTTATTGGCAACGAAGGCTATCTCTTTCAGGTGGGCAATGCCGTCGTCATCAGTGCGCACACCGCCACCGGCGTCTTCTATGGCACGCGCACAGCCCTGCAAATTTTGCTGCAAGACCCCGCGAAAACCCATATTCCCAGAGGCAGCGCCAGAGATTACCCACAGTACGCGGAACGCGGCTTCATGCTTGATGTCGGGCGCAAGTTTTTCCCTGTCAGCGTGCTGGAAGATTACGTCAAATTCATGGCGTGGTTCAAGATGAACGATTTTCACCTGCACTTCAACGACAACGCGCCCAACGGCGGAACAAACCCCGATTGGTTGCATCAATTCGCCGCGTTTCGCCTCAATAGCCCCGTCTTTCCCGGCCTCGCCGCGAAGGATGGCTCCTACACGCAGCAGGATATTCTTCAACTGGAAACCGTCGCGGCAGAGTATGGCGTCACCATCACGCCGGAGATCGATATGCCGGCCCATGATCTTGCTCTCACCCAGTATCGCCCCGACCTTGCCAGCCCCACCGGCTCAAAGGAGTTTCTCAATCTGAGCAATCCTGCCACCTACACCTTTCTCAATTCCCTCTGGAATACCTTTCTTCCCTGGTTCACAGCGAAGCAGGTCGATATTGGCGCGGACGAATATATGCAATCTGATGGCGAGCAGTACAGGGTGTTTATCAATACCTATGACGACTATCTGAGGAGCAAGGGGAAAACGGTCAGAATGTGGGGGTCGCTCAGCGGCATGCCGGGCAGTACGAAAGTCAACACCGATATTGTCATTGATGACTGGAATAATGGCTGGGCCAACCCGGTCGCTATGGTGCAGCAGGGCTACACCATTATCAACACGAACGATAGCCTGCTCTATATCGTTCCCAAAAGCGGCTATTACCATGACTATCTCGATACGCAGACGCTTTACAATGCCTGGGAGCCAAACATCTTCAGCCTGAACAACCCGTCCCTCGATCTCGCGCCCAATAACCCGCGCCTGCTCGGCGGCATGTTCTCCGAATGGAACGATGCCGGCAGCATCATCAGCAATGCCGATGTCTACAACCGCGTCAAGCCCGCCATGTCCACGCTCGGCCAGAAGTTGTGGAGTGCCACCACCGCCGGTATCTCCTACTCGCAATTCGCTCAGCTCGCGCAATTCATCGGTGATGCCCCCGGTACCCACCTCGCGCAGGAGTAATCGCGGCAAATCTCCTCGCCATCGCCGTTCTTTCCAACGAGGACAGTAAGAATTTTTGCGCCAGAATACTGCCTCGCTCGGCCATCAGTATGTATCCATGTCTGATCGTCCGAGCTTCACTTTCAACATATTTATGGTTAGGAGATTGCATGCATGTTCATCCTCCTTCGCTCTCGCTGGTGGATCAGTCCCGTTCTTTTGTTCATGTTCCTCCTCGGCCTGACGCTCTTCTCGGTGGTTTCCGCCGCCGGTTCGACGGCCACGCTGCTCCAGGTCAGCAGCGACCCGTATACGAATGCGACCAGCCAGCACCAGACAGAGGTTGAGCCGGATAGTTACGCTTCCGGCTCAACCATCGTAGCCGTGACGCAGGTGGGCCGTTTCAGCGATGGCGGCGCCTCCAACATCGGCTGGGCCACCTCAACCGACAACGGCTCTACCTGGCAGAGCGGCTTCCTGCCCTCAACCACGCCCTACTCAACGCCGCCCGGCAGCTACGACCGGCTGAGCGATCCCACCGTCGTCTATGACGCGGCCCATAAACAATGGATGATCGCCTCTCTGGCCGTCTCCGCCACTGGCAGTACGCCGGTTGGAGCAGCGGTGCTGGTCAGCCTTTCAGCCGACGGCCTGACATGGAACGCTCCGGTTGTTGTTGCCAACGCGAATGGCGGCTTTTTCGACAAAGACTGGATCACCTGCGATAACACCGCCACCAGCCCCTACTATGGACATTGCTACCTCGAATGGGACCTCGCCTCTAGCAGCGACCTTGTGCAGATGAGTACGTCGAGCGATGGCGGTACTACGTGGAGCGCGGCGCAGTCCACCGGCGACAACGCGACCGGCCTCGGCGGCCAACCGCTCGTCCAGCCCAATGGCACCGTGATTGTTCCCTTCCTCAGCAGTTCCTTTTTTTCGTCATCTATTGCCGCCTTCATCTCCACCAACGGTGGCGCAAGCTGGAATAGCAGCGTGGCCATCTCTTCGGAAAGCGATCACCAGGTCGCCAGCCTGCGCACTGAGCCGCTGCCAACGGCGGCCATAGACGCCAACGGCACCATCTACGTCATCTGGCAGGATTGTCGCTTCGAGAGCGGCTGTAGCGCAAACGATCTGGTGATGAGTACCTCGACCGATGGCAGCACGTGGTCAGCCGTACAGCGCATCCCCCTCGATGCCGTCGGCACTGGCGTTGACCACTTCATCCCTGGCCTCGGCATTGACCCCGCCACCTCCGGCGGTAGCGCCCATCTCGCGCTGACCTACTACTACTATCCCAACGCAAACTGCACCGCCTCAACCTGCCAGCTAGAGGTCGGTTTCGCCTCCTCCCTCGACGGCGGTACCACCTGGTCGGCGGCTACTCCGCTCGCCGCTACGCCCATGAATGTAACATGGCTGGCAAACACCACCGACGGCTACATGGTAGGCGACTATATCGCCACCTCCTTCTCCGGCGGCAAAGCCTTCCCCGTTTTCGCCGTCGCCTCCGCCCCCACCGGCAACCAGTTGAACGAGAGCCTTTTCACCATTCAATCTGGTCTGCCCGTCACCGGCGGCACCAGCCTGGCGGCCAGTCCCCGCGTCGCCTTCACCAAACCCACCCACACCCGCCGTTACAACACACTCTGATTCGTTCTCCTTCCGTGTCATGCGGAGCGGGAGCGAAGCATCTGCGGTGACCAGACTCACCAATTAGTCTCCCCGGATGCTTCGCTCCCGCTCCGCATGACACGCGAGAGGGTCTTTTTTACGGCAATGCCATGCCCGCTTGCTTGACAGAGAGATACTATGCAAGGTATCGTAATAGAAAGGGAAGTATGATGTATGATATCGAAAAGAGTGTGAAATAGCTCGCCCTGTGCATGGAAGGAAAAATTTATGTCCAACGTTTTTCGTTTCCTCGCTGATGAAGAGAAACTGACGGATGAACTCTTTGCCTTTATCACCGACCCGAGCGCGGATAATCGCAACGAGCGCGCCATTATCAGCGTCCTGCACGAGGTCTTGCCGCAGATGATTTCGGTTGCCGAATGCATGATCCTGGATGGCGTCGAAGAGCGTCACTATGTCGCTGATTACGTCCATGCCGCCCTCAATGGCGCCAGCTTCGATTAACGACAACCGGCCTCCTGATTTCGTTTTCTTTCAAAGAATGTTCTGCCTCGGCCCTCTACTATGGTGGAATCGGCGGCGCTGACGGGGCTGCCAGCCAGGTGCGGAGCATCGGCATTACGGGACTGAAGCCCGACCCGGACGCCTGGGGCTACAGCGTGATTACACCGCTGGCAACGGTCAATCTGCCCACTCTGCTTTACGAAGGCAAAATCCTGACAGCCTCTCACCGCCGCCTCGCCTTCTCCCCTGCTCGTCTAAAGATTCGACTGGAAATTGAATGAACTTTTTCCATAAACAATGAAATACCCCGTAATACAGGCGTTGAAACGCTACTACGGGGTTCTCCCGTGCTAGTTCTTGATGAACATAAACGGTGCCTTGAAGATTGATGTTCGATCTGATAAGCGAGAAAGCAGTACATTTTAGCAGAGGTTCTGATGGGAAGGGTCGCAACGGAATGCATATGCCGAAAGAGCCGACGAAAATGCCGTCTACAGGACAGAATAGTCCAGGTCAAAACGAGAGCAGATTTCAGCTTCTCTTCGAGAAGTATGTTGATGTCATCACTCTGATGAATGCTCAGGGGCAAATTATCTGGGTGAATGCCTCGCTGACCCGTCTCACGGGACATTTGCCAGAAGTATGGCTCGGCTCTTCCATCCTCGCGCTGATCCATCCTGAAGAGCAATCTCTGTTGCGCCAGTTAATAGCAGAGGTGCGGCAAGAGCCGGGCGCTACTCGCCGTGCCGAGTGCCGCGTGCGCTGTAAGAATAACGACTGTCGCTGGTTTGAAATCACTCTGACAAATCTCCTGCAAGAGCCAGCCCTGAGCGCCATTGTTGCCCACTGTCATGACATTGCTGCGCGCAAACAGGCAGAGCAAGAACGAGAGCAACTGTTGCAGGAGCGCCTCGCCCTGCTGGAAACGGTTGACGAATTTATCAGTATAGCCGGCCACGAATTGAAAACCCCTGTCACCAGCCTTAAAGGCTTCACGCAACTGCTCTACCGCCGTTCTAAACGCAAGGGGGATGAAGAGGCTTTACGCTTTCTGGGCCGCATGGATGCTCAGTTGAACAGGCTCACGAGCTTAATCAATGACCTGCTCGATCTTTCCAGAATACAGAGCGGGAAACTGGAATATCGGATTGAACCGTTCGATCTGGCCCTGCTGGCCCAGGAAGTTCTCACGACGCTGCAGTCCACTACCCCCACCCACATCTTGCTGCTGGAGAACGCGGCCCATGCCTCTGTCTCTGCTGATCGCGAGCGTATCAGGCAGGTATTTACTATTCTGCTGACCAACGCGATCAAGTATTCGCCCGAGGCGAGTCGCGTGATTGTGCGCGTAGAGGTAGCAGAGAACGAAAGCGAGGCGATGGTCAGTGTCCAGGACGCGGGCGTTGGCATTGAGCAAGCCCACCACCAGAAAATCTTCGACCGTTTTTACCAGGTGAGCAATAATGCCATTCTGCCTTCTGGCCTGGGTGTCGGCCTCTACCTTGCTCGTGAGATCGTGAGGTCTCATCATGGTCGTATCTGGGTTGAAAGCAGCAAAGGAGCAGGCTCCACATTCCGCTTCACCCTGCCTCTCAATGATCTAAAGTGAGTGTTCTTCCGTAATCCTGAACAATCATGTACAATGCTGCTATGGATTATGCATCCAGAAGAACAGGATCAGTTTAGATGCCTCGGAGGGAGGAGAAGAGATGAGCGCACACCAGAACGACATGGAAAAAAGCTGGGGCATGGCTGCCACGCATGCCGAGCATCGCGTGCTGGATTCCATCCTCTATGTGAGAAACGGGCAAAGATGTTCAGGCACAATCCTCTGGGTGTGCGCTCCGGCGACCTGCGCCGATCAACAGCAACCGGTACGCTACGTTGTCCGCCCGGATGACAGGATGGAAGAGTTGGAACTGGTATTCTCCTGCAATATCCTGATAGACGAAGCCTGCAAACAGGAGCGGCCACCCGCTTCTACCTCCTGCGCATTAGAGCAGGCGCTCATCGCTATGCTTTCAACCGTCTCCATCCCCATCAACATCCAGGTCGAGACCGATGACGACGGCCAGCCCTACTATGTCTGGTTCATCGGCGAGTCCACCCCCCAACAACCCTGGGGTCTCTACGTCGGCACCGACCGCAACCTCACCTCCGCCCTCAAACTCGCCCTGGAGAGGCTGATTAAGCACTTGCAGGGGTAGGCTGCTCATCACGCATTGCTGCAGGCAGGTCCGATTCAACGATTCGACCGGCATCCATGCGCACGTGATACTGGAAGGCTTCGCGGTCAAATGCATGGTAGTGTGAAATCAAAATCACCTGATTGAATTGCTGCGCAATGGTGCCTGTTGTGAGCAGTTCGACTAGCGCCTGAGCGCGACGAGCATCGAAGGCGCTGAGTGGCTCATCGAGGAAGATGAAGCCCGGCGCGACTCCCAGTTCCTGTGGCAGCGTGGCAAGTGCAAAAGCGAGGCGCAGGGCGAGGGAACATTGGTCGCGAGTGCCGCCGGAAAAAAGATTTTTGGCAACATAGCGTTTTGCTCCGGCGTCCCAGACTCGAATGCGGTAATCCAGCTCTCCCGGTTCACCATTGCCTTCCCCCGGCGTCAAACGCACGTCTCGATAACGTCCGCTCGTGAGTTGCTGCAAAAGTGGTTGCATATTCCGTTCTGTGATGGGAAGAACACGGCGGGCAATGCGATCATGGGTTTCTTGAATGAGCCGCGTCGCCATCTCGCAGATTTTCCGTTCCTCAACCAGTTCTTCCACCTTCCGTCGGCATTCCTCAATGCTGAGTGGTGTGCCAGAATGATGCAATTCTGTTGCCAGTTGCTCCTCTTGCTGGCGTGCAGCGTAGAGTTGCTTGCTGACGCGCTCCAGTTCCTCTCTCACCTGCTCCTCTTCATCAATCGAGACTTCCTCCAGCAGGGGCCAGCATGCGACAATACTGGTAGAGCTGTATTCTACAGGGCGAGCAACGTGACGCGCTGCCAGAAGGGCATCAATAGCCTGCTGGCATTGGCGGATATCGTTCCCGGCGCTATCTCTTTCGTTCCTCAGCCTTCCCTGTTCATCCAGAATCCCATCCAATGTCTTTCTGGTTCCCGGCTCATCCAGCGCAGCAATAGCCGCTTGCAATGCCTGCTTGAGTCTCTCCAGTGTTGTTGCTAATGCAGTTGCCTGGGAGAGAGAGGCGTCGCCATCGATGGAAACGGCAGGGGCGGCAGGCAATCCCGATACAGAGAGTCGATTTGCGTCCTCCAGAAGCTTGCTTACCTCTTTTGATATCTCAGTCAGTGCAGCAGTGAAGGCTTCCTGGTATTTCTTCCATTCCTCCAGTTTCGTGGGGCGGTTGGCCAGTTGCTGTTTGTATGCTCGCACTTTCTCCTCTGCGCGCCCCAGCTCTGGTTCGACTTCTCTATCGGTACGCAGGCGGAGTTTCTGCAAGAGTGGCAGCAGAAGGTTCACCTGCTGTTTGTATGCAGTCTGAGTCTCAGTCCAGATGGCCCGTGCCTGGGAGAGTTTGCTTGCCGGATCTGCTGCTCTCTGTGTATCAACCGATTGTCGTGCAGCTTGCAGGTTGCGCCCTATTCGCTCTCTATCAGCCTCTGCCTCCTGTATCAGCGTGGCCGCTTTTTGTGCCTGTTGTGTCTGAGCTTCCTCAGTCGTTTGCAAATCCCTTACGCACAGAGCATAGCTGCTTTGAAGCACGTTACTATCCGTTGGCCAGCTGATATCTCCCGGCAAGGCCTCTCTAGCCTGCTGCCCGCTTTTTGCCACAAGCCTCTCTTGCGCTGCTGCTTGCTCTTTCAGCGCGGATAATTGCCCCTGTACGTTTCCACCTTCCCGGCTACTATGCAAAAAAGCCTGGCGTTCTGCGAGCGTATTGCTGGCTTGCCTCAATTGCTCGGCTAAACGGGCGTGGTTGGTTCTTGCCTGCATGGCGGCGTCCTGTAGAGCATGATAGCTCTGCGAGCCACTCAATTCTCTCTGTAATTTCTCCTGCAAGGTGTGTGCGCCGTCAAGACTGTGCGGTACGGCAATACCATTGAGCTGGAGTTGCTGTTCGTACTGCCCTATCGCTGCCGGGTCTCCGCCCACCTGAATTGCTGCGAGGCGCTGCATCTCCAATCGTTCTCTGTCTGTACGATATTGAGCCAGTTGCTGAGCGGCACGTCGTCGAATCGCGCTTCTGAGGCGGAAAAACCGTATCCAGCTTATGATGCTCCCCATGGCGAAAAGGACACATACAATGAATGCGGGATGCCAGGCTGCCCCTCCCGCCAGCGCGAGCAACGCCAGAACAGTCAAGATCACAGCAATCATCAGTGGGAGACGCGTTTTCTGGTGGGCTGCTGCACTCGCTGTCTCTGCTTCACGTTGGCGTGCGACCAGTTCGTTGTAGCGGGTTGTATAGTCAGAGATGGAGCGTTCCACTTCTTTTAATCTGATCCAGTTGCTGAGGGCTTCATATCCTGCCGCCAGGCGCACAGCGTCCTCCGCAATACGCATGTGCTGTTCGGCCCGCGCTACCTCAGTTGCCAGTTCGTGAACTGCGCTCTCTCGTTGCTGAATCTCTCCCTCAAGGTTGGCAATCTCCTGCGCTTTTGCCTCCATTGCGCTGATATTTTGCAAGGTAGCTTGCCATCGGGCATTCGCCGTTTCCCATTGCCTGACCATGCCCAGCGCCGTCGCCAGTTGCGTTCTTCTTGCCTCCAGTGTGGCAAGCTGCTGTACCAGTAGTTGCTGCTCCTCTTCAGCTTCTCTCTGGCGTTGGGCCACGCGGGCTTGAGCATGGGCAAATTCTCTTTCCATACGCTGCTGCTCAGCCTCAGCCTGTGTAAGGGCATCGAGCATGCGTTGAGCCTCGCGAGTGTCCTCTTCCGCAGCCTGCACCCGATTCCTTGCCTGGGCAGCCAGCGCGACAGCTTCTGCTGTCTTTCTCACCTCACTCAAATACGCCTCCGCGCCGGGGAGATCCGCCTTTTCGATATTCTCCAATCGATCAAGTTCCCTCTTTGCCTGCAGCAGCGCATCGTGAGTACGATAGGCTGTAGAGAGTTTCTGATTGACCCGATCGCACTGGCTGCTCTGTCCTCTCAGGCTCTCCCAACGATCCAGCCGCTCGCGTGCCGCCTGGATACGAAGCTGGCAGGCGTTAAGCTGTTCCTCGATTGCTCTTTGCTGTGCTTCCAGGTCGGTCAGCCGCTTCACCTGAATGGCAACTTTCACCGCGTCCAGGCGCTCTTGCAAGCTGCTTTCCCGCTCAGCCGTCTCGCGTACCTCCGCCTGCAAACACGCCAGCCGCAAGCGTTTCTCTGCTGTTGCCAGTTCTTGTGCCTGGTCGCGCCCGTACTTAAAGTGTTCTTTGAGCCTGATGAGCCGTTCCAGGCCCAGCAGCTTTTGAATGGCCTGTTCCCTCTGAGCCAGGGTGAGCATTTCAATACGCCCCAGCTCTTTCTGCTCCACGAAACAGGAGTTGCGCAGGCTCTCTCCATCGAGATTGCCCAGTTCCTTAAGGATACGTTCGTCGACAGCCCTCACGCGCGTGATTTGTTCTGTTTGCGCCCCGGGCTGCTGAATAGTGAGTATGGCTTGCTGCGCTCTGCCGCGCTCGAAAATACGCGCGATTTTCAATTCCTGCTGGCCTATCTGAAAGAGCAATTCGACGGTTGCTCGTGGTTGGCCGTGCTGAATGACTTCTTCCTGCCTCGCCAGTTTGTCTTCGCCTACCAACGGCCTGCCATAGAGCGCCACGTAGACGGCCTCAAAGAGGGTCGATTTTCCAGCTTCGTTGTAGCCCTCAATTAACACACTGCCGCGATCGGGGAAAACCAGGTCGACCGCGTGCAATCCTTTGAACGTTGTGGCTTGCAAGCGTTTGAGGGTAATCATGCCCCGACCTCCTTGCCAGAAAGTTCATCGTACCGCTCCAGCACCCGTTGGCGAGTTTTTGCCAGAATAGCCCGCCCTTCCGGTGCGTCGCTTTGCTCCATCCATTCATAGATAATGGTCTCCATCATTTCACGGGGAGCGACGCGCTCGCCTCGCTCAATCATCTCATCATCATGCTCGCTTTTTAAGAGAAGGCGGCTCTCATCAAGTTCAAAAGAGAATGCATGCTCCTGACCGTAGAGCCAGATGCCACGTAAATCAAGCTGGTGATAGTGTTCGCGCGTGATTGGTCCTTCCATCACCAGTTTCACCATCGTCTCTTCCGTGCAAAAGGGCTCCAGTTTCTGGATAATGCGCTCCGTTGGAGAGAGATTGTCGGCAGAGGTGATCTCGCTTCCTGGCGTGTCTTTTGCTCCATTGGGAGCAGGCTGCTGAGGAGGCCAGAGTTCGGTGGTGCGAATGGTGATAACGTGCCGGGGCTGCGGTTTGATGGGAATGTGTTCTGAGTGCTGCAAACCCTGGCGCGTGAGTTCGAGATAGACAAAGCCCGTTCGGTCTTCGCTCTGCCCGTATTCCATCCGCTCAGTCGCCCCACAGACCACTACTGCCTTATTTCCTACATTGAAGCGATCGTAGGCATGCACATGGCCGGAGAGGACGACCTGGAAGCCATCAAACCTGTCTAAACTGCTGCGGCGCACAAACACCTCCTTCTCACCGGGAAAGGCATGGCCCTCGATCGCAGCATGGAGAATCAGCAGACCCAGATCGGCCTGTGAAAGTATCTCTTCAGGATCATGCAACTGCACATGGTCCAGAGGGTCGGCTCCCGGCAGAACCCCTGGATGGTAGCTCAAACCGGCTACAGCTATGTGCAACCCGGCAGCTTCTACCAGTACAGGCTCTAGCTGATCAGAGGAGGCAAAATAGTGCATGCCGCCAAGCTGGTGATAGATACTCTGGGGAGCCGTACCGCCCTGCTCAGTCTTCTGTCGAGGTGTATCGTGATTTCCGCTAACCGCAAACGTCTGGATACCTGCTGCCTGCAATCGTTTGAGCTGCGCTGCCACGAATTCGCGTTCCAGATTGCGCGGGTCAACCATATCGAAAAGATCGCCGGCCTGGATGAAGAGATGCGCCTGGCGTTCGATGGCTGTGTCTATCGTTTGCCTGAACGCCGCCCTCAAGCGTCTTCTGCGCCCGGACAGCTTTACGGGAGAAAGTCGCGGGCTATACGCTGAAAGGTGATTATCCGCCGTCAATATAACCCGTATCAACTCCTCACCCTGTGTGGAAATATATCTCCTGCTCTCTGAAAGAGGGATGGAAAGATGTTGCCCTTGATCCACCTGCGTACCCTCCTGATATCTCTTCTATCTGCATGCAAACCAGTTTCTTGAAGAAATACGCCTACCATTCCTCCTGCTGGCGTGGAACAGTGGCCTGGTGACGGATTTTTGCCGCTATACGAGAGCTGATGACATCTTGCCGGGCGTGCTTCAGCGCATCCACAATATCCACATCACTGCCCCCTTCTGCCGAGGTACGCCCGACAATACGCGCCATGACAGGGATGCGTGTCAACTGGCCCAGCACAATGGCCTCACCTTTGTTCAAGCCGGGCAAATCATCCAGCAATTCTGCCGAGATTGCCTCAGATGCCTTTTGTACCGCTCGCTGGTCATCGGGATTGGTCAGTTGCATCACAATCTGGCTGCCACATTGAGAGAGTGTGTCCTGGCTGATTTTACTCGGTCGCTGCGTAATCAGGGTGAGGAAGACGCGGAATTTGCGACCTTCGGCGGCAATCGTATTAATGATGCGGCTGGCGCGGGTATGTCCATTGGCCGGAATCAGGTTATGTGCCTCCTCGAGAACGATAAAAACGGGGTGGGGGAGCTGGCCGGTCAGCGCCCGCTTCCAGATATCTCGCAACAGACGTTCGGCGGCATAGGCGGCCACCACTTTATCGGCGCCTGCCAGGTCAAATACGGTGAGCCGTTGTGGGTGCAGCAGTTCCTCTATGCGGATATCCCGGTAATCCCAGATAGAAAAGTGGCGCAGGTCTTCAATATACTGTGCAGCCTTTCGTGCCGCTCTACGATCCTCACTGCTCAGCCCATCCTCCTGCGCACCGTCTTGCCCCGACCCATCTCCCGCGCCATTGCCTCCGCTCGCGAGATCTTTCAGCGCGGCGATCAACTCTTCAGGCTTGAAATCCGTCCCCGCGCGTTGCAGCCGCTCGCAGGCAAGCTCAACCGCTCTGCGCTGATTCGAAGCCCTTTCTGAAATACCGGCCACGTCGGCAATCTCATCATGATTGAGGTCGGCAAAGCGCACGGTAAATTTGCGCACATCGCCGATGAGTTCATCCGCGAAACGCCTGCCCTGAATGCCTGGGATACGATAGATCAAAACATCGTCTGCGAAGCCGGTTTTCTCTGCGCTGTGGTAGGGGCGTTCTTCCTGGCCTGCTTGCTTGCGAATCTGCACATAGTCGGAGTTGGGATCAAAGACAAGAATGGTCGCGCCGAGTTGCAGCAAGCTCTCGAAAAACTTGCCTGCCAGATACGATTTGCCTGCCCCCGTCTGAGCAATGATGGCCAGGTGGCGGCGCAAGCCATTCGGGTCCAGCAAAACGGGAACTTGCTGGCGATTGATGAGCGTCCCGATCTCCACGCCTGCCGCCACATCCATACTGAAAAATTGTCGTAAGAAGTCATCTGAAGCAATGTAAACGGTACTGCCTGGCATAGCGGCACACCTGGGAACGCGCACGACTCCATGAGCCAGGTAGCCGATCACCCGTGCGCGCCCGTACATTTTTGGTTGCGGCGCATACGACCCGCGCAGAATTGCCGTTGTTTCATCGTAGGTCAGGTTGTCGGAGAGGATGGCTGAGCCGATACCAACCTCCACAACCTGCGCAAGGATGTCTACATGGCTCTGTCCGTCCTGAGCGGAAAAGTCGCCGCCTCCCTTTTCTTCCACGCCCGGAACTACCAGGTATTCTAAGCGTGGAGGCAGCAATTCCCGGCTGCTGACAAAAGTAAATTCCAGCGGGCTGGTTTCTCCCACAATAAATCCTGCCTCGCGCCCGCAAACAGCCTTCATCTCTTGCATTCTTTTCTCCCATCCCTGACGAAGAAATATAATACTTCACCTTATCGCTTAACCCAGAAAACGTCTGGTTGATCGATCATAGCGAATGGGAACACCAAGCTGGCTACGCAGTACGGATAGATAGACATGATCAACCATCTCGGCGTGCAGGCGAACCTCTTGATCAACGACATACAGGGCCGCATTATAGACCGACATCCCGCCATATTCGTCTAGAAGATGCTGCACAAGCGGCAGGGCTGCGGTATAGGGGACGAGCATCTGTTTGAAGCCAAGCAGGCGGAGATCGGCGCGTCCAAAGGTGTTTGCCAGTGCATCTATACGCAAGACATCATCACCGGGGGCAAGGCGCACATAAAATGTTCCAATAGCCGGAGCTTTGAGGAGCCGTGTCTGTACCGGCTGTTTGTTGGCGGCCTGCTGAGGATCAGCCGGGGGCTGTCTTGCCAGCAAATCCAGTTTTGCCCCGGCCCGCATGCCCAATTCAATAAAAGAGGACGACCCAAGTAACACAGCATCGCTGAGGCCGGGGCCTTCTGTCCAGCGGTGCAGGAGTTCGCCATCCGTTGGTAAGCCATTCATCGCGCGATGCTGTCGGCGTGGCTTTGCATTGCCTGAAGCATCACCGGTTGGCGCCTCTGCCTCTTCCTGCACATCCGCATCCAATGGCTTGCGAACTCGTGTTTGGGGCGGGGAAGAAGCCCCGTATGTATCCAGCAGGGCGCGCCCGAAAACGGTTGAGCGGGCGCTTTTTGAAACCCCCAGCAAGAGAACATCGTGTTGCTGGCAAAGCTCGAAGAGGTCAAGGTACTGTTCAAGTACCTTGAGAGGC
>Ga0209810_1004167_pt1 | contig 14210 bp, 20 predicted proteins | sample Coa_R1_7_FD_187159 | JGI IMG/M metagenome (GOLD analysis project Ga0209810, IMG submission 187159) | Surface soil microbial communities from Centralia Pennsylvania, which are recovering from an underground coalmine fire - Coalmine... | ecosystem: Environmental > Terrestrial > Soil > Unclassified...
TTCTCGCGCGACCTGCTGATGGACCGCGTCTGGGGCTACACGTCCGCGGTCGACACGGGGACGGTGACCGTCCACGTGCGGCGGCTGCGGGAGAAGATCGAGACCGACCCGCAGGAGCCGCGGCACCTGAAGACGGTCTGGGGCGCCGGCTACAGGCTCGACCCGTGATCCAGCTCGCGCTCGTCGTCGCCGCCGGGAGCCTCGTGTCGGGGCTCGTCCTCGCGCTGCTGCTGCGCCGCGCGCCGACGGTCTGGCTCCAGCTCGCGGGGCTCGCGCTGACGGCGGTCTGCGTGCCGCTCGTCGCGGTGCTGCTCTCCGGCTGGGTGATGTTCCACATGGGCGCCGACCTGAAGATCCTCGCGGTCGCGGCGGGGGCGGCGACGGCCGCGGTGCTCGCGGCGCTCGTGATCGCGCGGGAGATCTCGGGCTCGCTGCGCCGGGTCGGGACGGCGTCGCGCGAGCTCGCGGCCGGCGAGCTGTCGGCGCGGGCGCCTTCGGGCGGCGCGCGGGAGATCGCGGAGCTCGCGACGTCGTTCAACGCGATGGCCGCGTCGCTGGAGCAGCTCTTCGACGCGCGGCGCGAGCTCGTCGCGTGGGCGAGCCACGACCTGCGCGCCCCGATCGCGTCCTTGCACGCGATGCTCGAGGCGATCGAGGACGGGCTCGCGTCGGCCGAGGACTATCTCCCGACGCTGCGCGAGCAGGTGCGGATCCTGTCCTCGCTCGTCGACGACCTGTTCGAGCTGGCGCGGATCGACGCCGGCGCGCTCACGCTCGAGCTGCGCCGGACGCGCGTCGCGCCGCTCGTCGACTCCGCGCTGCGCCTGCTGCGCCCAGAGGCCGAGGCGCCGCTCGCCCCGGACAAGATCGAGCGGGTGCTCTTCAACCTGCTCGCAAACGCGCTGCGGCACACGCCGTCCGACGGCTCGGTCGCCGTCCACGTCGAGCGGCGCAACGGCGACGTCCTCCTGCGCGTGGAGGACAGCGGCGAAGGACTCGACGGCGAGGCGCCGGCGCGGATGTTCGAACGCTTCTGGCGCGCCGACCGCGCGCGCAGCGGCAGCGGCGCCGGGCTCGGACTGGCGATCGCGCGTGGGCTCGTCGAGGCGCACGGCGGCCGCATCTGGGCCGAGAACCGGCCGCAGGGCGGCGCCTGCGTCTCCTTCACGCTGCCGGCGGCTAGCCCCTAGGGCTGCCCGGGCAGCTCGATCTGCGCGAGGAAGTCGGCCAGCGCCTCGCGCCGGTGCCGCGTCTCGGCGTCCTCCTCGACCGGGGTCTCGTCTACGGGCTCGGCCGGCTCGTCGGGCTTCGGCTCCGCATCCATGAGCTTCGTGCAGCATGTCACCCGCGCAGCACGCCGTCCACGAGCGGCAGCAGAACCCGGCGCGACTTGGGCTGCTCGAGGTCGTGGCGGACGAGCTCGTCCAGCTCCATCCCGACGAGCAGGATGATCGAGCCGACGTAGAGATAGGTCGAGACGATGATGAACACGGCGAAGCTGCCGATCGTCGTCTTGAAGTCGGCGACGCTCGTGACGTACCAGCGGAAGATCAGCGTCTCGACGACCCAGGCCACGACGACGAGCACCGCGCCGGCGCTGACCCATTTCTTGGCGCGGGGCTTGCACGGCGCCCAGCGGACGAGGACACCGAACCCCGCGATCAGGAGCCCGATCGCCGCGAGCCAGCGCAAGACCGCGAGCGGCCAGCTCCACGCGCCCGGGATGTCGACCGCTGCGATCAGCACGATCGCACCCAGCCACGAGACGATCAGGACGATCGAAAGCCCGAACGAGAGCGGGAAGCGGATCCACCACGGCCGGTCCTCCTCGATCTCGTAGACGTCGTTCAGCGCGCCCATCGAGGCGCGGACGACTCCCGACACCTCCCAGACGGCCAGCGCGGCCGCGAGGGCGATCAATCCGCCGGTCGAGGTGGAGAAGACCTTGTGCACGACCTCGTTGATCCCGAGGAAGACCTCCGGCAGCACGCGGCCCGAGATGGCCGGGCCGATCGTGCGGGTCCAGAGCTTCGTGTCGCCGATCGCGGCGAGCAGCCCCAGACCGAGCAGCAGGAGCGAGATCGCCGCGATCAGCGCCTGCAGGGCGATCGCGCTCGCGCACGTCAGCAGGTCGTCGCGGTCGAACAGGTCGACCCAGAGGCTGACGATTCCCTTGAAGCTCTTCCAACGTTTCCGCACTGACGGCGAACGGGCGGCCGCGACCAGGGGATACGGCGCCGTTTGGCGCTGCCACCGCCGGGGGAGGAGCGGCGCAGAGCCGGAAGGAGCTGGAGACATGGCACAGCAGACGAAGGCAGAGCTGGTCGAGGAGCTGGGCTCGCAGGCGTCGAAGGCGGATCTGATGGACCTGCTCGGGTCGCGCCTGCGCAAGGACGACCTCGTGTCGCTGCTCGAGGACGAGAGCGGCGCGACGAAGGAGGAGCTCCTTCGCAAGCTCGGCAACAAGAAGAAGGAAGAGCTCGTCGACGCGGTGGCGACGCACCTGACGAAGGACGAGATCCAGAAGGTGGTCGAGCAGAACCGGCCGGAAGAGGAGGACGACTCCGACGACTCCGGTGACGATCAGGACGACTCCAAGCAGGACAGCGGCAGCCGGCAGCGCGGGCAGGGCTCGCAGCAGGGCTCGCAGCAGAGCGGCGGCGACCGGCGGCAGGGCGACGACGACGACCAGCGCGGCGGGCAGCAGGAACGGAGCCGGCAGCGCGACGAGAGCACCGACATCGACTGGTCGGCCGAGCTCGAGTGGTCGCCTCCGCCCCGTCCGACGCCGGCGCCGGTCATGTTCCAGGGCGCCGCACCGTTCCAGCCCGGCCAGCGCGTCCGGGTCGACATCGCCGGCCTGCCGATGATGGGGATCTTCGCCGGCAAGGGCGCGTCCGCCGCCGGAACGATCGTCGGCGTGAACGCGCAGGAGCGCAGCGTCCGGGTCTATCTCGACGCGGTCTTCGACGGCGAGAAGGAGATCGTCGTGCCGCCCGAGCGGGTCATCCCCGACGGATGAACCGGCTCGAGAAGGCGGCGGCCGCGGCGGCTCCGGCGGCGGCGCTCGCCGCATCCCTCGTCCGCCGGCACAAGAAGAGCGATCCGGAGCAGGTTCTCCGCTCCTACTACGACGCGTGGGCCGAGGGCGACGCCGACGCCGTGCGCGACCTGCTCGCGGACGACTACTGCGGCCACGTGCACACGCTCTCGGGCACCGAGGACCAGGACGCCGACGAGCTCGCCGAGCGGGTGGAGGGCCATGCGACCGCGTTCGACCAGGTCGAGTACGACGTGGAGGACGTGATCGCCGCGGACGGCCGCGTCGCCGCGCGCGTGACCATGCGCGCCAGCCACCGCGAGACGGGCAAGGAGGCGGAGACCGCCGGCCTCGTGATCCTCCGCGTCGACACCGGTCGCATCGCCGAGGAGTGGTCGAGCTGGGACTACCTCGGCCTCGCGGAGCAGCTCGGGCTCTCGGAAGGTGCGTCGTCGTAAGCGTTTGGCGCTTTCCCGCGCGGGGGAACCTCGCTGAGATCGCAGCGTTGGGCGGGCGCGGAACACCACAAAAGGAGGTGCGGTCATGGCCGTGATGTCGCGGGAATCGTCAGCCGGATACATCACTCGCGCGCCCCGCTCGAGCGGGCTCGCGGACGTGCTCGAGATCCTGCTCGATCGCGGGCTCGTCATCGACGCGTACGTGCGCGTCTCACTCGTCGGCATCGAGCTCCTCACGGTCGACCTCCGCGTGGTCATCGCCAGCGTGGACACGTACCTCCGCTTCGCGGAAGCTGTCAACCGCCTCGACCTGCGCGCCGTGGACGAGTCCAAGAGCGTCCCCGACCTCTTCGAGAAGGGCGTCGAAGGCGGTGCCGAGCAGAAGACCAAGGGCGCGGTCGAGGGCGGCATGGACGCGATCAAGGAGAAGATCGGCCTCGGCGGCCGTGGCGGCGACGACGAAGAGGAGGAGCAGGGGTCGCGCTCGCGCGGTCGCGGGAACAGCGACCGGTGAGCGTTCTCTACCTCTACGGCATCACCCGCGCCGGAGAGGTGCCGCGGCGGCTCGCGAACCACGGCGTGTTCCTCGTCGAAGCGGAGGGCCGCGCCGCGATCGTCGCCAAGACCGAGGCGGGGCCGCTCCGTGCGACCCGCAAGAACCTGCTCGCCCACGCCGACACGGTGGAGGAGATGCACGAGCGCCAGCTCGTCCTCCCCACCCGCTTCGGCACGCTGCTCGACGACGAGGACGCGGCGCGCGACCTGCTCGCCCTTCCCGAGATCGAGCAGCTGCTCGAGGCGCACGCCGACCACAGCGAGCTGACGCTGAAGGGCACGTACGAGGACTCGGTGCTCGCCGAGGTCTCCGCACCGCTCGAGCCGCTGCGCGAGGCGTACCGCCGCAGCCCGACGATGGAGAACGGCGTCGTGCTCGGCGAGGCGGTGACGGAGGCGCTGCACGACCGGCGCGCCCGCGACGTGGACGCGGTGCTGGCACGGCTCCGGCCGCTCGTCGTGGACGTGGCCGTCGCGGAGCCCGTCGGCGAGCTCGGGGCACTCGACCTGGCGCTGCTGGTGCGGCGCGACGCGGTCGGCTCCGTCTCGGCCGCCCTCGACGGCGTCACCGCCGCGCTCTCGCCGCCGCTCCACCTGCGGCTGGTCGGGCCGCTGCCGCCGTACTCCTTCGTCACCGTCGACCTCCCGGCCCGCGTGTGATGGGATCGCTCTGATGGGACTGATCGGAGGGCTCCTGTCGCTGCCTCTGGCGCCCGCCAAGGGGCTGGTCTGGGTGGTCAACCAGGTGGTCGAGGAGGCCGACGCGCAGCTCCACGACCCGCGGCGCGTCCGCGCGGAGCTGGCCGACGCCGCGGCCGCGCTCGAGCGCGGCGAGATCGACGAGGCGACCTACGAGGAGATCGAGGACGAGCTCTTGGAGCGGCTCGATGGCTGACGGCCAGAACGGCAAGAAGTCGCCCGCCGAGGTGGCGAGGCTCGCCCGGCAGCAGGTGGAGGAGCTCTTCGGCAAGCCGGTCGAGGCGGTCTCCGCGGTCGCCCGCGACGACGACGGCTGGACGGTGACGCTGGAGCTCCTCGAGCTGCCGCGCATCCCGGACACGACGAGCCTGCTCGGCAGCTACGACGCGCGGCTCGACGGCGACGGCGACCTGCTCGAGGCGCGCCGCACGCGCCGCTACGCGCGCAACCAGGCGGATCCCGTGCAGCAGCGCAAGGACGACGACCAGTGAGCGCGCTCGAGCCCCGCGCGATGCACCCCAGCAGCGCCTCGCTCGCCGACATCCTCGAGCGCGTCCTCGACAAGGGGATCGTGATCGCGGGCGACGTGACCGTCCAGCTGCTCGACGTCGAGCTGCTGACCCTGAAGCTGCGGCTGCTGATCGCGTCCGCCGACACCGCGCGCTCGATGGGCATCGACTGGTGGGAGCACGATCCGCGGCTGAGCTCGCGCGCCCGCGACGACCAGCTCTCGCAGGAGAACGAGGAGCTGCGGGCGCGGCTCGAGCGGCTCGAGCGCATGCTGCAGAGCAGGAACGGGGAGTCGTGAGCGAGCAGGATGCGATCGCGCGCGCGCTGGCCGAGCTGAAGCTCGACGTCGGCGGCCTGCTCCGCCAGGCGGAGGCCGATGCGCGCGCCGAGGTCACGGAGACGCTGCAGCGGCTGTTCGCCGACGAGCTCCTCCGCCGCGCCCTGCGAGAGCTGTCGCCGACCGGCCGGATCGCGCTCGCCGGGGTCGGCGAAGGGCTGCGTCCGCTCGTGCTGGAGCTGGAGCCCGGCGCGCTCGACGACGAGACGCGGCTCGAAGGGCTCGTCCGCGCGCACAACGACCTGCTGGTGACGGCGCTCGAAGCGGGCGTCGTCGTCCCGTTCCGCTTCGGGACGGCGTTCGCCGACCGCGAGACGCTCGACGCCTGGCTCGAGCGGCATCGCCCCCAGCTCTCCGTCGAGCTCGAGCGCTTGCGCGGCAAGGCGGAGTGGAGCGTCGAGACCGTCGCGCCGGAGCTGCCGAGCGGCGACCGCTACCTGGAGCAGCGGCTCGCGACCGCCACGCTCCCGGACGTCCGCGCCCGGCTCGAGCTCGTCGCGGACGAGCGGAGCGGCGACGCCTACCTCGTCGAGCGCGAACGGCAGCAGGAGTTCGCCGCCGCGCTGAGCGAGCTCGAGGCGGCGGGGCACGAGCTGCGCGTGACGGGGCCGTGGCCGCCGTACTCCTTCGCGAGGCTTCCCGGATGAGCGACTCGCTCGTCGACCTGCTGGACAAGATCGTGGACACGGGCGTCGCGGCGACCGGCGACGTGACGATCTCGCTCGCGGAGGTCGACCTGATCACGCTCCGCCTGCAGCTGCTGCTCGACTCGATCGGCACCGAGGACGCGCCGCCACTCGCGTTCCCGAGCCGCCGCCGCGAGCGCCCGACGCGCACCATCAAGCTCGAGGGCGACGAGGACTCGCTGCAGCGAGGGGTCGCCCAGCTCGTGGTCGTCCTCGTCGAGCTGCTCGCGGAGCTGCTCGAGCGGCAGGCGCTGCGCCGCATGGCCGCCGGCACGCTCGACGACGAGGAGGTGCGGAAGCTCGGGTCGGCCTTCGCCGCGCTCCACCGCCGCCTCGACGAGCTGACGGAAGAGCTCGTCGCCCTGCCGAGCTAGCCATGCCCGACGCGGTCGTCACGGTCGCCGAGGTCAAGGCGTTCAAGACGCAGTCCGTCAACACGCGCTTCGTGCTGCGCGACGACTCCGGCAGCGAGTACACGACCTTCCGCGAGGAGATCGCGCGCTCGGCTGTCGCGGCCGAGGGGAGACGCGCGCGCATCACCTTCCACGAGCAGCAGCGCGGGAGCTTCACGAACGTCTACCTCGACAAGGTCGAGGTGCTCGGCGAGGAGGCCGGCGGCGCCGAGGGCTCGGAGGCCGTCGAGGAGGTCGCCTGGAAGACGGCCGTCGACGCCGCGCCGTGGCTCGTCGGCGGCGAGCCGGAGGAGGCCGTCCCGCCCGACGAGCTGTTCGAGCTGCTGCAGCCGTTCAAGGAGCGCGTGGCGGAGGACATCCGCGGCGAGCCCGACGACGAGCGATGAGTTTGCGCCCCCGCGGGCGTCTGAGAAAGTGACGATTCCCGCGAAGGAGGAGGCACAAGAAGTGTCCACCACCACGTCGAAGCTCAACCTCACGCAGGTCGGCCGCGTCTGCGTCACGGTCGCCGACACCGACCGGGCGATCGACTTCTACGTCGACACGCTCGGCTTCGAGAAGGTCGTCGACGTGCCGATGGGCCCGGACATGCGCTGGGTCGAGGTGCAGGTCGCCGGCACGCCGACGACGATCGCGCTCGCCCCGCCGCCCCAGGGCCAGCAGGCCGGCGGCAGCCAGACCGGCATCTGCATCGACACGAGCGACGTCGACGCCGACCACGCGGCGCTGAAGGCCGCCGGCGCGGACGTCGACGACGAGATCACCCGCTTCGGCGGGCCGGTGCCGCCGATGTTCTGGGTCCGCGACCCGGACGGCAACTCGCTGATCGTCGTCCAGCCGCTGAGCTGACCGTCGCGGCCGATCTCCGGCTCGTGGACGTCCTGGCGCGCCTCCGTCTGCGGACGGGGGCGCGCCTCGTCGCCGCGCCGCGCGAGATGTGGGAGCTGCTCGACCTGTGCGGCCTTGCGGGCGCGCTGGCGGACGCGGAAGGACGTCGGCGGGTAGCCGGCCTTCGTGACCCGGACGAGGGTCCCGCGCTCGAGCTCCCCGAGTGACGCCTTCCCCCCGCGCTACAGACGCTCGGGCAGCCCGAACAGGGGGAACAGCCGCCCGGTGTCGAGGAAGAACGTCAGCTCGACGATCCGGCCCTCCGCGACGGCGGGGACGATGACCGCCCACGGCTCGTGGCCGCCCTCCGGCGACGGCTTGTACTGCCCCCACGCCGGCATCCCGTTCGCGGGCCCGACCGGCACGAGCTTCGAGCCCTTGCAGCCGATGCCGGGCCCGAACCACCAGGTGAAGATGTCGTCCCGGCCCTGCAGCCAGAGGCTGTACGGAGGCATCGACTGGATCGCGTCCTCGTGCAGCAGGTCGGTGAGCCGGTCGATGTCGTACGCCTCGAACGCCGACACGTAGCGGTCGAGCAGCGCGCGGGTCTCCTCGTCGAGCTCGGCCGGCGCGCCCGTGTCCGCGGTCGCGAGCGTCGCGCGCGCCCGCTGGAGCGCGCTGTTGATCGAGGCGGTGCTCGTCTCGAGCAGCTCGGCGGCCTCGCTCGCCTGCCACTTCAGAACCTCGCAGAGGATCAGGGCCGCGCGCTGCCTGGGCGGCAGGTGCTGGAGCGCGGCGACGAAGGCCAGCCGCAGCGTGTCGCGCTGCTCCGCGACCTCGTCCGGCGTTGGCAGCGGCGTGATCCACGTCACCTCCGGCAGCTCGGCGAGGTTCTCGAACAGCGGCTCCTGCGCCGGCCCGAGATCCATCGGACGCGCGCGCCGCTCGCGGCCTTCCATCGCGTCGAAGCAGACGTTCGTCGCGATCCGGTAGAGCCACGACTTGAGCGCGGAGCGTCCCTCGAACCGGTCGAGCGAGCGCCACGCACGCAGCATCGTCTCCTGCACGGCGTCCTCCGCCTCGAACGCGGAGCCGAGCATCCGGTAGCAGTAGCCGGTCAGCTCGCGGCGATAGTGCTCGAGCTGCTCGGCGGCGACGGGCTGGGCGGTGGCCACGGCCGACATGCTAGGCGACGCTCGGTGGGAGCACTAGGCGGCTCGGTAGGAGAGGTAGACGACGCCGTTCTCGTACTCCTCGCAGGCCTCGAGCGAGAGCCGTCCGGCGCCGAAGAGCCGCGGGCCCTCGCCGCGCATGAGCGGGTAGACGAAGAGATGAAGCCGGTCGACGAGCCCGTCGGCGAGCAGAGCGTTGACGAGCGTGCCGCTGCCGCTGACGTAGATCTCCCCGTCCACGTCGTCCTTGAGCCGCCGGATCGCGCCAGCGTCGTACGGGCCGAGCAGCCGCGAGTTCGACCAGCCGGCGGACTCGAGCGTCGAGGAGACGACGTACTTCGGCGTCTCGTTGAAGAAGGGCGCGCCGGGATCGTCCTCGGCAGTCCGCGTAGACCAGGCCGGCTCGAACATCTCGTAGGTCTTGCGGCCGAGCAGGATCGCGCGGCAGCGACCCGTCAGAGCTCCGATCGCCTCGCCCATCCGCGGGTCGAAGCCGAAGTCCATCGTCCACGTCGGCGCGTCGACGACGCCGTCGACGGTCGTGAACTCGTGGACGTGGATCTCGCTGCTCATGCCACTTAGACGGGCGCGGACGGAACGATTCATCGCTACCGTCATACGCGTGATGCGGCTCACCGCCCTCCTCGCGCTCGTCGCCGCGGCCGTGCTCGCGGCGTCGGCCGCCGCCGCGCCGGCGCGCGGTCTTCACGTCGTCGGCTCCCATCTCGTCGACGCGAAGGGCCGCACCGTGATCCTGCGCGGCGTCAACCGCTCGGGCACGGAGTACGCGTGCATCCAGGGCTGGGGGATCTTCGACGGGCCGTCGAACGCCGCCTCCGTGAAGGCGATCGCGTCGTGGCACGTCAACTACGTCCGCGTGCCGCTGAACGAGGACTGCTGGCTCGGCATCAACGGCGTCAAGAAGCAGTACGGCGGCGCCGCGTACCGCCGCGCGATCGTCGCCTACGTCCGGCTCCTCCACCGCTACGGGATGTATGCCGAGCTGTCGCTGATCTGGGCCGCGCCCGGGAAGAACAAGGCGACCTACCAGCCCGGCTCGCCCGACGAGGACCACGCGCCCGCGATGTGGCGGAGCCTGGCCCGGACCTTCCGGAACGACCCCAACGTGATCCTCGCGCCGTGGGGCGAGACGGTCGTCGACGCGGGCTGCTTCCTCCACGGCGGGACCTGCGAGGCGACCTTCGGGACGCACAACACGAAGTACCGAACGGCCGGGATGCAGCAGGCCGTCACCGTGATGCGCGACGCCGGCTACCGCGGGATCATCTCGATCCCGGGCATCGACTACGCGAACAACCTCACCAAGTGGCTCTCCCACGAGCCGCACGACCCGCGCCACCAGCTGGTGGCCGAGGCGCACGTCTACGGAAAGAACTCCTGCAGCTCGACCGCGTGCCTGCAGAAGACGATGGCGCCGGTCGCCGGTCGCGTCCCGCTCCTCCTCGGCGAGACGGGAGAGACCTACGACGGGTCGAGCTGCGGCTCGGCCAACGTCTCGCAGATCGTCGGCTGGGCCGACGCCCACGCCTCCGGCTACGCCGCCTGGACGTGGGACACGTGGGGCAACTGCGAGGCGCTGATCGCCAGCTACTCCGGCAAGCCGGCGAACGACTACGCGCGCTGGGTGCAGTCGTTCTACGCCGCCCACGCGGCGACGACGTATCCGGCGCCCTAGGCCTCGACCGCCACCGGCATCGAGGCGACGAGCGCGCGCGCCATCTTGTCGAGCGCCTGCTCGGTATCGGAGTCGGACGCAGCCGGCCAGCCCTGGAGCAGCTCGCGGAGCAGGTCGCGCCGGGCGGCGATCAGCGTCCCGAGGGCGGCGTCGCCGGCGGGCGTCACGTCGAGCCCGTCGCCGTCGGCGACGAGAAAGCCCCGCCGTTCGAGCGCCTCGACGTGGCGCTCGAGGTCGTCCGGGGTGAGGTCGAACTCCGCCGCGAGCGACGCCCGCGTCGCGCCGTCCCGCTCGCTGACGCGCGCCAGCACCCAGCTCTCCTCCGGCTCGATCTGGACGCCCGAGCGCCCGATCACCTCGCGGTAGACGCGGCTGCGGTTCTCCTTGTCCAGCAGCGAGGCGACGATCCGCTCCAGCTCCCGCTGCGAGTCGTCGGCGCGCGGCGGCGGGATGCTCTCCGCGACCGTCTCGGCGGCGGCCGTCTGGCGCAGCGGGATCTCGCGCAGCAGCCACGTCAGGAGAAAGGCGACGAACGTGATGCCCGCGGCCGCGAGGAAGACCGGCCGGAGCGAGACCGCGAAGCTCTCGATGTACGGCGCACGAATCGCAGCCGGCAGCAGCTTGACGACCGCCGGGTTCGCGGCCGTCGGGATGTGGGTGCCGGCCGGCAGCCGGCTCAGGAGCTGGTGGCCGAGCTCGTTGGAGAAGATCGCGCCGAAGACCGCGACGCCGATCGCGCCGCCGACCTGGCGGAAGAGGGTCGAGCCCGAGGTCGCGACTCCGAGCAGGCCGAACGGCACCGCGTTCTGCGCCGCGAGCACGAGCACCTGCATCACCATCCCCAGACCGAAGCCGAGCACCAGGAGGAAGAGAGAGGTCTGCCAGGCCGGCGTCGAGACCGAGAGGCGCGAGAGCAGGAAGACCCCGAGCGTCATGATCGCCGTGCCCGCGATCGGGAACGGCCGGTAGCGCCCCCAGCGCGAGATCAGGTTCCCGCTGATGATCGACGTGATCAGCAGCCCGCCCATCATCGGCGTCAGCAGCAGGCCCGAGCTCGTCGGCGTATGGCCCTTGACCACCTGCAGGTAGAGCGGCAGGAAGGTGACGGCGCCGAAGAGCGCGAGCCCGACGATGAAGCCGACCAGGCTCGTGACGTCGAAGATCCGGTTGCGGAACAGGGCGAGCGGCAGGATCGGCTCCTTCGCGCGCAGCTCGACGAAGGGGAACGCCACGAGCAGCAGCAGGCCCGCGACCATCATCCCGATGATCGGACCCGACCGCCACGCGTACGTGTTGCCGCCGAGGCTCGTGAAGAGGACGATCGCCGAGAGCGAGCCGGCGAGCACGGCCGCACCGGCGTAGTCGACGGCGTGCCGCACCTTCTCGGAGCGGCTGCGGAAGACGGCGCCGATCACGGCGAACGCGAGGGCGCCGATCGGCAGGTTGACGTAGAAGATCCAGTGCCAGGAGAGGTTGTCGACGAGGAAGCCGCCGAGCAGCGGACCGACGACCGTGGAGATCCCGAACACGCCGCCGAAGTAGCCCTGGTAGCGCCCGCGCTCTCGCGGCGGGATGATGTCCCCGACCACGGCGATCGTCGTCACCATCAGGCCGCCTGCGCCGAGACCCTGCAGGGCACGGAACGCGATCAGCTGCGTCATGTCGCCGCTGATCCCGCACAGCGCCGAGCCGGCGAGGAAGATCACGATCGCCGTCTGCAGGACGACCTTGCGGCCGTAGAGGTCGCCGAACTTCCCGTAGAGCGGGCCGACGACGGTCGACGCGAGCAGGTACGCCGTGACCACCCACGACAGGTGCTGGATGCCGCCGAGGTCGCCCACGATCGTCGGGAGCGCCGTCGAGACGATCGTCTGGTCGAGCGAGGCGAGCAGGAGGACGAGCATCAGCGCGCCGAAGATCAGCTTCACGCGCTGCCGGTCGTAGCCCCCTGGTGCCGCCGACGCGTCCAAGGACGCAAGCATGCCGGAAGCGGGGCGATGGCCCCGCTTCCGGCTCGTGCTGGCGGGAGCTAGGCGCCGGAGGGCGGGGGCCCGCCGCCGCCGGGCCCGCCCCCGGGCGGGCCGGCGAGCGCCTGGAACGAGCTGTCGAGGTGGATCTCGACGCTGCTGCCGTCGGACTTCGTCACGGTCACCTCGTAGCCGTCGCCGGAGTAGTCGGTCGTGACGTCGCCGGCGGTGCCGCCGCCCACCGCCTTGACCGCGACCGCCTTCGCCTTGTCGGCGTCCGCTCCGGTGACGGGCTTCTCCGCGTCCTCGTGCGCCGCGGTGCCGGGGGCCGGCATCGAGCGCCCCGGCGGCGCGGCGGGCCTCGCCCCGCTCGCGGCCGCGGCGGACGAATGGGACGTGGCGGCCCCCGCGACCGCGGCGCCGCCGACGGCGGCTCCGCCGAGGGCGGCGACGCCGAGCAGCAGCTTCTTGACCTTGCCGAGCATGTGGCTCCTTTCGTCGGGTACGCCGTCACGGTCGTCCCGCGGCGTCAGAGACTGCTCGGAGGCGCCTGGGAATTCGTCTAGAGCGCGGCGGCAGCGGCGCGCGACTCGAGCACGCGCTCCCAGAGCTGCTCGCTCCCGACGGCGAGGCAGCCGTCGACGACCGCCTCCTCGCCGAGCGCGGAGGGGCGCACCTCGGGCACGACCGGCGCGAGGAGAGCCAGCCGCTCCGCCACCTCCTCCGCGAAGCCGGGCGCGGTGCCGATGCCGCCGCCGAGGACGATCAGCTCGGGGTCGACGACCGCGACGATCGAGGCGAGCGCGCGGGCGACGATCTCCGCCTCTCCGGCGACGACCTCGCGCGCCGAGGGCGCGCCGGCGGCCGCGGCGGCGAACACCCCGCGTGCGCTGCGCACGCGCTTCTCCCCCGCCAGCCGCGCCGCGCGCACGACCGCGGCGGAGGAGGCGGCGGCTTCGAGCGCGCCGCGCCGCCGCCGCTCCCGCGAGTCGGAGCCGTTCCCGTCCAGTGGCAGGAAGGCGATCTCACCCGCCACGCCGTGCGCGCCGCGGTGCAGCTTCCCGTCGATCACGAGCCCCATCCCGATCCCGGTGCCGACGGAGACGAAGGCGAAGGTGGATACGTCCCGGCCGTGCCCGCGGTCGCGCTCGGCGACGGCGGCGGCGTCGACGTCGTTCTCCAGCACGACCTCCTCGCCGAGCAGCCGCCGCAGCTCCCGGACGACGGACGGCCGCTCCCAGCCCGGCAGGTTCGGCGCCATCCGCAGGGCACGGCCGCCGGGGTCGACGACACCCGGCGTCCCGACGACCGTCTGGAGGACGGCGCCGCGGCGGTGGACGCCGGCGGCCGCGAGGAGCTCGTCGCCGAGCGCGGCGAGCTCGCGGACGCGTCCCATCCCGCTCGCCGAGCGCGCGCGCCGGCTCTCGCGCGCCCGGACGCTGCCCGCCAGATCGGCGACGGCGCCGCGGATGAACTCCCGTCCCACGTCGATGCCGAGGACGAAGCCCGCGTCGCGGTTGAGCTCGTAGAGCAGGGCAGTACGGCCGCGGGCGCCGGCGCGGCGGCCGGCGTGCTGCACGAGGTCGTCGCGCTCGAGCGCGGCGAGAGCGAGCGCGACCGTCGGCTTCGAGAGGCCGGACGCAGCGGCGAGCTCGCTGCGGGCGACGGGCCCGCCCTCGCGCAGGCGCTCGAGCAGGAGCTGCTCGTTCAGCCGCCGCATCAGCCGCGGGCCGGCGGCGGCGCGCGAGTCGACCGTCCCTGTCACGATCTTGTCACGCGGATAAAGATAGGTTAGTTTCCTAACTCATGGAAGGCGCGCAAGCGCGGGGTCTTCTTCGCGGCGGAGGGT
>Ga0209810_1004175_pt1 | contig 14182 bp, 15 predicted proteins | sample Coa_R1_7_FD_187159 | JGI IMG/M metagenome (GOLD analysis project Ga0209810, IMG submission 187159) | Surface soil microbial communities from Centralia Pennsylvania, which are recovering from an underground coalmine fire - Coalmine... | ecosystem: Environmental > Terrestrial > Soil > Unclassified...
GGCCATCGTGTCGTTCCTCCTTCGTTGGTTGGGCCTCGAAGGATGACCCGGTGGCCATCGTCGTCTCGGCGGGCTGGTCCACCCTCTCCTCCTCCACCACGTCCGCCAGGGTCAGCATCGGATGCCTTCCCGGTGGGGATGAACAGGACCGGCCGGCATGGCCGGAGAGGAGCGTGGCCCTCGCCCCCACTGACGGTTGCCGCCAGCCGGTCCTTGCCCCTGATGAGGAAGGAGGACTGGGTCCATGGTGGTGCTGGGCGTCGACGCGCACCAGTGCAGCCACCCCGCCGTCGCCATCCGGCCAGCGGCTCGACGTAGGAGCAAGTGGACACCGGCCGCCGAGCACCTCCCCTTCTTCGGGAAGCCGGTGTCGTCCAGCACCAGCACCCCCTCGGCCACCCCCAGCCTCTCGCCCACCAGACGCCGCAGCTCCTCGATGCAGCCCTGACCGTCCCAGGGCGAGGCGCTCACGAACTCCTGCAGCCGGCACGGATGCTCCCACCTGCTCGGTCAGGTTCTCCACGTTCTTGCATGCGATGGACAGCAGTCGCTCGGTCAGGTACTTCCGACTCCAGGCCCGGCTCTCGCTGCGCGGGAAGAACCGGCCGAGTCGGGCGTGGAAGGCCTCCAGGTACGGCAACAACGTGCGCATGTCGTTCTCGACGAGGAACCCATCCCCCTCGGCCACAACTCGACACAGAAAACGCATCCGCAGGGTGACGTCTCTTCCTGGACTGTCAGGCTGAACCGACCCAACCGCTCGATCAGCCTCGCCCAGCGTGAGTCGAGGCCAATCGGGATGGTCACAGGCCGCTCGGTTCGTACCGGTACCAGGTGGGAAGCACAAGCGGCGCGCGCCCGTCGTGGTCACCGACGCCAACGATCCCGACGCGGGGCATCGCTCCGTACGGCGCCCTGGATCTGGCTGCACCTGGGAGGCGAGGCCGAAGCGGCGGCCTGATCCAGGTCAGCAGCCGGACTCGCGGTCGTGGTGATCGGCACCGCGGTCTTCTGCCCTGATCGCCAACCTCGCGATCGAGATCGCCCCGGTCTGGCGCGACGCGATCGTCGTCGAAGAATTTGCCTATCGCCGAATCACGCCGTCTCCAGACGAATCGTCCTCGGCTGGTAAGGTCGCGTCCATGCCATATGTCACCGTTGGCCAGGAGAACTCGTCCCCGATCGATCTGTACTACGAGGACCTAGGCTCCGGACAACCCGTGGTGCTCGTTCATGGGTTCCCGCTCAGCGGACGCTCGTGGGAGAAGCAGACGCTGGCCCTGCTCCAGGCCGGCTGTCGCGTCATCGCGTACGACCGGCGTGGATTCGGCCGGTCGAGCCAGCCCACCACCGGCTACGACTACGACACCTTCGCCGACGACCTGCACAAGCTCATCACGAAGCTCGACCTCCGCGACATCGTGCTGGCCGGCATGTCGATGGGTGGAGGCGAGGTGGCGCGGTACCTCGGCCGGTACGGGTCTGAGCGGGTCAGCAAGGCAGCCATCATCTCCGGCGTCCCGCCGTTCCTGTTGAAAACGGCCGACAATCCGGAAGGCGTTGACAGGAGCGTCTTCGACGGCATCCTGGACAGCATCGCGCGCGACCGGCTGGCGTTCCAGTCTCAGTTCCTCGCCAACTTCTTCAACACCGACGTTTACCTCGGCAAGCGGGTCAGCGAGGAGGTCATCCGCGACTGCTGGAACGTCGCCGCCGCCGCCTCCCCGGTCGGGACCGCGGCCTGCGTGCCAACGTGGTACACGGACTTCCGGAGCGACCTCGCGCGAATCGACGTGCCGACGCTGGTCCTGCACGGCGACGCGGACCGCATCGTCCCCATCGCCGCCAGCGGTCTGAAGACCCACGCCGCGATCAAGGGGAGCCGACTGGTCGTCCTCGAGGGAGCACCGCACGGACTGCTCTGGACACACGCCGACGAGGTCAACCGCGCCCTGCTGGAGCTCATTCGCCAGCCCAGCGGGGTTCGCGCCAGCTGATCGAAGCGAGGCAGCGTTCGCACCGACCCGATCCATGGACAGGTTCCCACGCGACACGACGGGCTCGGCGTCGAGGTCGGGCTTCTCCGGGCGTCTGCACGTGCAGATGGTCGTCAACGGTCGCGACGTGGAGCGCGACCTCGACCCTCGAGAGTCGTTGCTCGACCTCCTGCGCGAGCGGCTGGCCCTGACCGGCACCAAGAAGGGCTGCGATCACGGCCAGTGCGGCGCCTGCACCGTGCACATCGACGGCCGTCGGGTCCTGTCGTGCCTGACCCTGGCGGCAAAGGCCAACGGCGCCCACGTCACCACCATCGAGGGTGTGGCCGCCGCGGACGGATCGCCCCACCCCCTGCAGCAGGCGTTCGTCGACTACGACGCCCTGCAGTGCGGCTACTGCACGCCTGGCCAGATCATGGCCGGCCTTGCCTGCATCGCCGAGGGCCACGCCACGGACGAGGCGCAGATCCGCGAGTACCTCAGCGGGAACCTGTGCCGGTGCGGCGCCTACGCCGGCATCGTAGCCGCCGTGCGAGCCACCGCGGCCGCCCAGGAAGGGGGGTGCTGACCACGCGTCCATTCACCTACGCGGCCCCCACGACCATCGCCGACGCCGTCGCCCTGATCGACACGGGCGGCCCGGGCACGAAGTTCCTGGCCGGGGGCACGACCCTCTACGACCTGATGAAGCTCGGCGTCGAGACCCCGGCCGCCGTGGTGGACCTGGGCCGGATTCCCGAGCTGGCGATCGTGGACACCACGGGCGACCAGCTCGTCATCGGCGCCGGCGCGCGCATGTGCGACGTGGCGGAGGACCCGGTGCTCCTGCACGACTACCCGGCCCTGGCCGAGTCGCTCTCCCTGGCGGCCTCGCAGCAGCTACGGACGATGGCCACCGTCGGCGGGAATCTCCTGCAGCGCACGCGCTGCGCCTACTTCCGCGCCGGCGCTCCGTTCGCCTGCAACAAGCGGGATCCGGGCAGCGGGTGCGCCGCCCGGGAGGGGATCGACCGGGTGCACGCCGTCCTGGGCGTCAGCGACTCCTGCATCGCCACCTACGCCGGGGACTGGGCGGTGGCGCTGCTCGCCTTCGACGCGCTCGTCGACGTCGTCGGCCCGGGAGGCGAGCGCACGCTGCCCGTGGCCGACCTCCACCGTGAGCCGGGCGACACTCCCCAGATCGAGCACACACTGGCTCCAAACGAGCTGATCGTGCGGATCCGGGTCCCGCCCACCGACACCGGCCGGGCCTCCACGTACCTCAAGATCCGCGACCGTGAGTCCTACGCCTTCGCCCTGGCCTCGGCGGCGGTCGGACTCGCCGTCGATGGCGATGTGGTCCGCAACGCGCGGATCGCGCTGGGCGGCGTGGCCACCAGGCCATGGCGGGCTCGGGCCGCCGAGGAGTCGCTCATCGACGCGCCGGTGACGGCGGACACCGCCCGTCGGGCGGGAAGGATCGCCTTCGCCGATGCCCGCCCCGGGCGGCACAACGGCTACAAGATCGAGCTCGGCGCCCGCACGGTCGCCAACGCCCTGCTGATCGCGGCCCAGCGGAGCGTCCGGTGAGCCAGCCGCTGGCCCGCGTGGACGCATTCGACAAGGTGATGGGCGCCGTCCAGTTCGGTGCCGATCGGGTGCCCCCGGGCCTCGCCCACGGCGCGCTCGCGGTCGCCACGATCGGCCGCGGCCGGGTCGTGCGGATCGACACCAGCGCTGCCGAGGCCGTCCCCGGCGTGCGCCTGGTCCTCACCCCTCGGGATGGCGGCGAGCTCGCATCGGCCGGATTCGTCATGGCCGGGGGCCACGGCTTCCAGAGCCTGCAGCCCCTGACGGATGACCATGTCGCGTATCGAGGCCAGCCCATCGCCCTGGTCGTCGCCGACACGCCTCACGCGGCGGCCGAGGCTGCCGCCCTGGTGCAGGCCGAATACGAGGCGGAGCCGCTCAGCGTGGACCTCGACGCCGACGGCGTCGAAGTCCTGGACCAGGCCGCGGTGATCCCCGCGGGGTTCTTCCCGGACGTGGACGTCGGCGACGCCGACGCCGCTTTCGCCCGCTCCCCGGTCCGGGTCGACTCGGTTTTCGACTGCCCGCCGCAGCACGCCTGTCCCATGGAGCTGATGGCGGCGGTCGCCGAGTGGAACGGCGACACGCTGACGGTCCACGAGGCCACCCAGAACGCCAACGCGGTGCGGTTCGGGCTGGCAACCCAGCTGGGCATCGACGTCGAGCGGGTCCGGGTGCTCTCGCCCTATGCCGGCGGGGGGTTCGGCAACCGGAACTCCCTGCAGGCCCACACTTGCCTGGCGGCCGTCGCCGCCCGGCGTCTGGGACGCCCGGTCAAGCTCGTCGTCCCGCGCTCGCAGATGTTCCACGACGCGAGCTTCCGGCCCGCGAGCCGGCACCGCGTCCGCCTCGGGGCGACCGTGGACGGCCGCCTCCAGGCCGCCATCCACGAGGTGGACCAGCAGACGTCTCGCCACGACCTCTTCCCCGCCAACTACGTGGAGATGACGTCCCGCCTCTACGGGATCCCCAACTTCCGCGGCCACCAGCGCCTGGTCAGGACCGACGTCCAGACCCCCGGCTACATGCGCGCGCCGCACGAGCACCCCGCCGCCTTCGCCTTCGAGTGCGCGATCGACGAGCTCGCCTACGCGACGGGCCGGGACCCGGTCGACCTCCGACTGGCGAACGACACCGGGACGGACCCGGTCAGCGGACGGCCGTTCTCCTCGCGACATCTGGCCGCGTGCCTCCGGCGTGGCGCGGAGCGCTTCGGCTGGGCCAACCGCACCCTGGAGCCCGGCTCCATGCGGCTCGCCGACGGCACGCTCGTCGGCTGGGGGGTCGCCGCCGGGGCGTACCCGGGGAGCGCCGTCCCCACCGTAGCGCGGCTGCGGGCCGACGACGACGGCACGGTCTCGGTGCAGGTCGGCGGCCACGAGATGGGACAGGGGATCCGCACGGCCATCGTCGAGACCGTCGTGCGCGACCTCGGGGTGGCGGCCGATTCGGTCAGGGTGGACGTCGGCGACACCGCAGCCGTGCCCCAGCACCTCACGGCCGGCTCGTGGGGAACCGCCAGCGCCCTGCCCGCCGTCCACGACGCACTGCAGGAGCTGCGTCGTTCGCTCGACCTCCCGCCGACGGGGCCGTCGACCTGCGTGCCGCCCTCGCCGCGATCGGCTGCGCCGACATCGAGGTCCAGGCGGAAACCCGCGCTCCAGGCCAGCCACCGGAGGCAATCGACCGGCTCCGCCGCGGAGCCATGGCGATCGCCGGCCCTGAGTTCCCCACCTTCACCGCCTTCAGCTTCGTCGCCCACTTCGTCGAGGTCCGCGTCGAACCGACCATCCACCGCATCCACGTGTCCCGGGTCGTGAGCGTCGTCGACTGCGGACGCGTTGCCAGCCCGGTCACGGCGGCGAGCCAGGTGGGGGGTGGCGTCATCTGGGGGATCGGGGCCTGCCTGCGCGAGGGCAGCGAGGTCGACCCCCGTTACGGCGGCTTCCTCAACGCCGACCTTGCCGAATACCTCATACCTGTCAACGCCGACGTGCCCCGGATCGAGGTCGACTTCGTGGACGAGCCCGATCCCCATCTGAACGCGCTGGGGGTCAAGGGCCTCGGCGAGGTGGCGATGGTCGGCGTGGCGCCGGCGATCGCGAACGCCGTGTTCCACGCCACCGGCCAGCGTCAGCGCCGTCTCCCCATCCGGCTCGAGAACGTGCTCTGACGCCGTCCCCGAGCATCCGTGTCGGGGGCCTGCGCAGCCGGGCCTCGACCGGAGGCTGGCCCGTCGGCCCCGACGGGAGCGGGAGCTGGTGGCCATGATCGTGAGCCGGGTGGTGCAGCCGCCTCCAGGCTGGCGACCACCCGCCACCGGCACGACAGCATTGTCGAGACCGGAGGATCGCCGCAGGCCGCGGGCCTCGGCCCAGGCGCGGAAGGGCTTGACCAGGGTGTCGTCGTTCCCCAACGTGCTCGTTGAGATGTAGTTCCCCTCCCGCCCCAGCCGGAAGTCTCGGTAGGCGGTCTCCAACTGCGAGCAGGCTTGGGCGCTTGGAACGGTGGCCCGGCGGGGGCCTGGACCTCGAGGCCCATGACGGTCATCTTGCGCACCTCCTCGGTGGCCGACCTCGAGAAAGCCCCTTGGCACCGCCTTCCCTGACCGGGTTCCGACCCCGCCCGGGCGTCGCGCCGGTCGACTCCGGTCCCCTTCCCTCGAATACGATGGCCCGGCGGCCGAGGCCCTACAATGGGCCTCTGGTTCGGGGAGTAGCGCAGCCCGGTAGCGCACTTGGCTGGGGGCCAAGGGGTCCCGGGTTCAAATCCCGGCTCCCCGACCAACCTCTTCTCGCCCCCTCCTTACCGTATTCGGGCCGAATTCGCGGGGAGGGGCGTGGGAGCCGCCGAGGAATCCCGTGGGAACGACGTGGGATCCCGGCCGGAAGGCCCGGCGCCAAGGGGCTTTCTCAGGGAGCTGCCGCTCAGGAGGTGCCCAAGATGAGCCCCATGAGGTCGCAGCTCACGGTGCTGCCAGGGGGTGCGGCGCAAGCCGCCCCGCCCACTCCCAGCTGGGGACCGCCTACCAGCACTTCCGGCTGGAGCGGGAGGGGAATCTGGCGTCGGCGAGCACCTGGAGAACGACGACACCCTGGTCAAGCCCTTCCGCTGGGCCCGAGCCCGCGGCCTCCGCCGCTTCGCCGACCTCGACCTCACCGCCATGCGGACCTACCGGGCCGAGCTCACCACCCGGATCGGCAAGCACGGCCGCAGGCTGCGCCCGCACACCGTGCTCGACTCGCACCGGGCCCTGCTCACCTTCCTGCGCTGGGCCAGGGCGAAGGGCTACGAGCTCGATCCCCGCCTCCTGGAGCTGAAGCGGCCGAAGGTGCCCAAGCCCGAGGCCGACGTCTACCACATGGCCCAGCTGCGCGCCATCCTGGCCCCCTGCAACCCCTAGGTGCCCCAGGAGGAGCTGGCCGTCCGCATCCTGGTCGGGCGGGCCTCCGCGCCTCCGAACTCTGCGGGCTGGCCCTGGTGGCCCCGATGGGCTGTCCGACGTCATGAGGGATTCGATGACGCGGGGCCGGGTCGAGCTGCGGGTGCGCTGGGATGGCGGCGCCAAGGGCAGGAGTCCCGCCGGGTGCCGATCACCGCCAGGCTGGCGGCGGCCATCAAGCGCTACGAGGCCCGGCACCGCCCCGAGGTGACGCACGGCGAGTTGCTCATCAGCGAGCACGGGCGCCCGTACCGGCGCTACGGGATCGACGCCATGATGGACCGGCTCCAGCGCCGGGTCGGCTTCCGTGTCCACGTCCACGCCTTCCGCCACACCTTCGCGATCGTGGCCACCAAGCTGGGCTGAAACTTCGAGCACCTGCGCGCGGCCATGGGCCACGCCGACTACAAGGAGCTCCAGCGCTACGTACGGCTGGCCACGGAGTGGGACCTGGGCGCCCGCCTGCTCTACGCCCACGCCAAAGCTGCCGGCTACCTCTACCAGGCCCACCTCCGCTACCGGCTGAGCGTGGAGCTGAGGGTGAAGTGGACCGGGGTCGTGCACGGCATCGCCGACGTGATGGGGTGTCGGAGGCGATGATCGAGCGCTTCTCCAAATGGAGCGCTTCTCCAAACGGTCGCGGGAGATCCGGGGGCGGATGGCGGAGGTGGCCGAGCGGATCAACCGGGAGCGGGCCCGGCTGGGCCTGGAGCCCGTCACCGCCGTCTCGGCGGAGGCGCTGGACCTGGCCGCCCGCCAGACCGGGCGGCCAAGCTCCAGCACCTGGCCACCTCGGAGCTGCGGGCCGGGTGGCGGAAGGAGGCAGAAGCGGCCGGGCCCGATCCCGACCGGCTGGTCCGAGCGCTCCGCCGGGTGAGGGGAGCGCCCCCGCTGAGGCCCGATCCCGGCCTCCACCGACGGGTCGCGGCCTGGCTCACCGAGCACGCCTCCACCTTCGGCGAGCGGGACGTGGCCCAGGCCCTGGCCGACGACGATCGGGCTGGATTCGTCTCAATTCCGCATTCTCGGTGCGGGATGCTCGACGCGGCCGTCCGGGGCCTCGATCGAGGGCCGACCGTGCTGACCCCGACTCTCTCCCCCACCGGCGAGCTGCTCCGGGCCGCCCGGGGTTACGCTGCCCGGGGCTGGCCGGTGTTGCCTCTGTGCTGGCCGCTCCCGGCCGGGGCCTGCGCCTGCGGCCGTCCGGGCTGCTCGAGCCCCGGCAAGCACCCCCTGGTCCAGCGCGGGCTGCACGCGGCCAGCACCGACCCCGAGCGGATCCGGCGCTGGTGGGGCCGCTGGCTCTGGGCCAACGTCGGCATCCGCACCGGTGCCGCCTCGGGGCTGTTGGTCCTCGACGTCGACGGCACGGCCGGCTCCGGGCCGCCTGGGCGCGCAGCGGCTCCGGAGGCCGGCACGCCTACCCGCGCCTGCCCGAGAACCGACGGGTGCCCAGCTCGGCCGGTCGTCCGGGCCCCGGGCTCGACATCCGCGCCGAGGGCGGCACCATCGTCGCCCCGCCCTCGCGCCACGCCGGTGGCGGTCGCTATCGCTGGCTGCGCCCGGGCCTGGAGCCGCCGCCGGCCCCGGCCTGGCCGCTGGAGCTGGCGGCCCCGCCCCAGCCGGCGACGTCGTCGCCCCCGGCCCTGGCCGGGGCCAGGGCCGGCGGCTACGTCGTGGCCGCGGTCCGAGGCGAGGCAGAGGCGGTGGCCCGGGCCCCGGTCGGGACCCGCAACCAGTGCCTGAACCTGGCCGCCTTCCGGCTGGGCCGGCTGGTGGCGGCCGGTCTGGCGGACGAGGTGGCGGTGCGGGAGGTCCTACTGGCGGCGGCGGACGCGGCCGGGCTGCCCCGGCGGGGGAGCATGCGCCCTCGGCAGGTCCTCCCTCGCTCCCGACCCAGGCGGGCCGGTGGGCACCCCTCCCGATTCCCAGCCTCTCCATGCTCCCCGTCACCGTGCCGCCTTGCGAGGCTGGTGAGGCGGGCAGCCGGCCTCCGAGCAGCCCGCCCCCCAAGCGGTGGGGTGGTGAAGGCCCACCCTGGGAGGACGGCCTCAATGGGTGGCCTGGGCCAACCGAGCAGGAGGCCCACCGTGTCGGCAGGCCTCCCTCCTTGGAGCCCAGGGCGGAAGCTCAGGCCAGCCCGAGCCGCCTCGCCGCCATCCTCGTCCCATCGACGCGGTTCCTGATCTTCTGGAAGGCGACCTCGCGGGCGTGGTCGGGGGAGCCGTGGAGAGGCTTCTCGTCGATGCTGAAGGGGGAGAAGCCGCAGTCGTCGGTCGACCCCAGCCGCTCCTTGGGGATGAAGTTGGCCGCCCGGAGCAGGGCGTCGCAGACCTCCTGGGGAGACTCGACCCGGGGGTTGAGAGGGTTGGTGACGCCGAGGTAGCACATCTGCGGGACGCCGTTGGCGTCATCACGGCGGTTCTGACCGATGGCCGCAAGCGCCCGATCCTTGTCACGCTCGCCGGCCATCTGGATCAGGAAGTACCCAGCGTTGATCTTAAACAGCTCCGGGAAGAGGAGGGGGTAGTCGACGTCGGCGCTGTGCACCGAGTCACGATCCCCGCCCGGGCAGGTGTGGACGCCGATGCTTGCCCGCTCTTCGGCGGTGAAGCGGTCGAGGACGCGGTTGATGAGCTCGACGAAGTGGGGGAGCAGGTCCCGCCCGGTCCAGGGGTTGCGGGGGTCCTTGCGGAGGGCGAGCCGGCCCTCGGTGAAGTCGATGGAGACCCGCGCCGCCCCGGCCTCGAAGGCCTTGCGGATGTCGCGCTCGCACTCGTCGACGAGGTCCGCCTCGAACTGCTCCCGGGGGTAGCCGGGGACCTCCTGGTCGAGCGGGTACAGGAGGGCCAGCATGGAGGGCGAGATCACGGCCTGCTTCATCGGCCTGCTGGCCACGGCGATCGACCTCCGGAGCGTGTCGGCGGCGTAGGTCTGGTAGCGGAAAGGGCCCTCGGCCAGGCGGGGCAGCTGGCGATGGTGCCCGTCGGCGAAGATGGCGAAGTACTGGCCGCCAGGGGCGAGGTTGGGGGCGAGGCCGGTCCCGGCCAGGGTGTCGGTGTACGGGTAGGTGGCGAAGCTCGACCACCACTGCTCGCCGTCGGAGATGATGGGGGCGCCGGTGGCCTCCATGCGCTGGATCGAGTCCCGGGCCGCCTCGAGCTGCTCCGCCTCCAGCTGCTCCCGGCTGAGCTTCCCCTCGTCGTAGGCGCGGTAGGCAGCCTGGAGCTTGCTCGGCCGGGGCAGGGAGCCGACGTTCTCGGTGGGGATGCCGGTGCTCGCCCGGGGATCAAAAGCCGGCATGTCGTCACCTCCTTCTTGCCCTCCCGTCACGATGGGCACAGTCTGTGAACAGACAGGTCTGTCTCATTCTGGCTACCAGCCGCAGCCTGGTCAAGGATCGAGCCTTGGACCGAAGTCGGGCCCTCCCCGGCCGCGGGCGGCGGCCGACCCCACCGACGGGCCCGGTGGCCCCGCCACCATCCGGCTTGCGCCGAAGCGATCAGAGCGCGCAGGGGCTCACGGCCGGCCTTGGAGGCAGCGCCCACGACGGTGGCCCGGGGCGGCGCCCGAGGACGATCGAGGAGCCCTCTCGTGGCCGCCCCCATCCCGCTTGGGGTGCGGTCGATGGACGCCTCCATGGCGGCCACGAGGCCTGTGCCCGACCTTGCCTCACCAGCCGTCGCGTGCGCTCCTGGGCGCGCGCCCTGCCGATCCGGCAGGATAGGTGCCCCTTCGACGGGTGTGGTGACCACGCAAGACGACCTGGAGCGCTGGGGCGAGGCCTTCGTCGCCTTCCCCGCGCGCCTCGCCGACCGGTTCGCCCGGCGGGGGCCACGGTAGGGTCGGGCCCTGGCACGGTGGCAGTGGTCGGTCAGCTCCGGGCTCAGGTCCCTCGGTTTCCCGAGGGCCGCCGTCATCGGTTGCCATGACGGCTCCGTTTCCAGCGCCCGCCACATCGAACCGTGCCTGCAGTTCTCCCGCACACGGCTCTCCGACGTCCTTCACCGGCGGTGTTCGGCCATGAGAGCCCGCCAGGGCCAGTTGGGCCTGGGAGCGACGACGGTTCCGTTGAGGTTGATCCGGCCGAGCTGGTCCGGCGCGCTAAGGACCCTGCGGAGGCCCACCGCCGGCTTTGGCGGTGGAGGTGCCGATGAAGGTCCCGAGGCGCTGGCGCGCGGAGAAGTTGACCTTGTCGAGGTGCCGAGCCGAGCTCCCGATCCGGAAGTACCCGGCCCAACCGCCAAGGAAGCGGTTGAGGCTCCCGACGACCTCCTCGAAGGGGACCAGCAGGCGGGAACGGGCCGTCAGTTGGCGGATCTGCTCCCTGGCATGCTGGGTTGCCCGACGTGAGGGCCAGCGAGCCAAGAGGATGACGCGTCGCGCCCCGGTGCGCCCCCTGGCCCGCACCAGGCGGTGGTGGAAGCCGAGGAGGTCGAACCCCTCGCCTCCCACCTCCAGGTGCACGATGCGGGTCGTGGCCTCTTTGAGCTCGAGCCCCATCTCGCCCAGGAGCCTCCGGAGCCTGACCAGGGCCATGGCGGCCTCGGCCTCAGAACGACACCTCACCACCAGATCGTCGGCGAGCGAACCAGCACCCCGCTCCCCTCGGTCTCCCAAGCCCGGTCCATCCGGTTCAGGTCGACGTTGCCGAGCAGCGGGGAGATGACCCCGCCCTGAGGGGTGCCGCTCACCGGACGCCGGACCGCGCCGCCCCCCATCACCCCCGAGCGGAGCATCGCCCGGAGGAACTTCAGGACCTTGCGATCCGAGATCCGCCCTTGGACCGCAGACCTCAACCGGTCGTGCGGTAGACCTTGTCGTCGAGCGCATGGAACCGTCGCCCCGGATCGGCCTTGGCCGCCCGGTACCGCGTGCGTTGCCGCTCTCGGACCTGGTCTTGGGCGGGGCTAGCCATCTGGCACTCGCCAGTCCTTCCCTGCTCCGCACGCGCGGACGAAGTAGCAGCCCTTCCTTCCCCGGCGGTTGTGGTCTCCGTCCGGCTCGAGCGGGCCGAGGTGGCGCGCACGCCATGCGGGGGCGAAGGCCGGTTGGCTCGGTGACCGGCCGAGGGCCTCTCGCCCGGCCCGGTCGTCATCCGGGGCTGGTCGCCGCCCGCTGTGGGGCCGTGGTGGGCGAGGGATCGAGGTCGTGAGGGCGGGGCACGGTCGCGCGGGCTGCTGGCAAGGGGCCCATATACTCGGCTCCGATGGCCCGCACCACTGGGAGCGTGAGGACGGTCCCCGGCCGGCGAGGGCGGGGCGAGGGCAAGATAGGGGCCAGGGAGCGGGTGCTGGCGGCCGCCTACGAGCTGTTCGCTCGCGAGGGCGTCCGGGCGGTCGGGGTCGACCGGATCATCGAGCAGGCGGGGGTGGCGAAGATGACCTTCTACCGCCACTTCCCCTCCAAGGACGACCTCGTGCTCGCGTTCCTTCGCAGGCGGGAGGAGCTGTGGACGCGGCGGTGGCTCGAGGCCGAGGTCCGCAGGCGGGCGGTCTCGCCCCAGGAGCGGCTGATGCGGGTCTTCGACCTCTTCGACGAGTGGTTCCACCGCCCCGACTTCGAGGGATGCTCCTTCATCAACGTCCTGCTGGAGACACCGGAGGCCGGCCGGCAGGTGCGGGGCGCCACCACCTCCCACCTGGCCAACATCCGCGCCTTCCTGTGTGAGCTGGCCGGCGAGGCCGGGATCGCCGACCCGGAGGGCTTCGCCCGCCAGTGGCACATCCTCATGAAGGGCGCGATCGTCGCAGCGGTCGAGGGGGACCGCGAGGCGGCACGCCGCGCCCAGGGGGTGGCCAGGCTCCTCCTCGCCTCCGAGCTCGACCGGGCGAGGTCGTGAGCCAGAGCCGGGGTCGGGCGGCGTGCTCGCCCGATTCCGGTTTGGTGGGTCGGCTGGAGGGTCGTGGACCTCGATCATGGCCCTCACGCCCAGCCCTCCTGCCCGCGCGCGACGGCCTCCCCCGGCCCGTCCCATCGCTTGGGCAGGTGCCGCCACCGACCTGGTCCCCGCTTCCAAGAGCTGGTCTCTTCCAAGGGCCCGACCCGGCGCTGATCTCCATCGGCCTCCGATGAAGGGGCGCCGTCGCCCTCGACCTCCCGGGCAGATCGCTTGGGGGGCTCCTGCCGCGCAGGTCGGCGGAGTGCGCATTTCGGCGAAAGCGTCCACCTGGACTTTTGCACTCCCCCGCTTTCTCGGCCCCGGGGGCGGATCCTGCGACGTCGCTCGGTCAGGCGGCACCGGCGAGTGCTTCGAGCAGGGCCGCCTGGAATTCGGTAGAGAGCCGGTCGCGATCGCTCCCGACCAAAATCCTCTCCCGCCATAGCTCACGCCTGGCCGCCGCCAGGACATCGGTGAAGGAAGGGGGTACGCTCGCCGCTGTACCAGGGATGCGACGCCAGGACGGTCGGTCACCCTAGGTGCCACCTACCGGTACCAGACCAGCGTGGAGGTGGAGAGCGACATCGCGCTCGCCCGCTCCGGTCCCTTCTGCCGCCGGCATTGAGGATCCTCCGCTCCCAAGAACTGCTTGCCGCTCCGGTGGGTCTCCTCGATCGCCCACCGATCGGCGTTCGGCCCGGATCACCTGCTCCGCGGTCGCCATGAGATCGGTGGTGAAGAGGTAGGTATCCTGGCTGCGACCGCGGGGATCGCGCACCACCAGCTGCACCGGCACCTCCCGACCGGTGAACCACCAGAGCACCACCCGGGTGAAGACCAATCGCTCCACCCGCCGTCCCCGGACCTCGACCCGGCAGGCTCGCCAGGCCAGGTCGGGGTCCCGGGCCAGCTGGGCGGCCGAAGGCAGCCGAGGGCCGCGGAGCCGGGGCGACCTCGCTGACCGGGCCGCCGTGGGGGAAGGTCGGGGCGGTAGCGCTCGGCGTTGCGGCGGATCCTCGAGACCACCACCATCCGCGGCAGGCCGGCTCGGGCGAGTGGGCAGGAGGCCCGTCCGCCACCGCCTCCAACTCCCGCTCCGGGAGCCACTCCCCCAGTTCCCGGAGCATGGCCGCGGCCGGCTCGATCGGGGTCGGCCCCTGCTGGCAGTACCGCCGCACGCAGACGGGCAGCGCGAGCGGCATCCCACCCCCGGGTGGAGGCAGCAGGGCCACGCTGAGGAGGTTGAGGCGGTTGACGAAGACCAGGTCCTGAGCGGTCGAGCGCACCGGGTCC
>Ga0209810_1004190_pt1 | contig 14152 bp, 14 predicted proteins | sample Coa_R1_7_FD_187159 | JGI IMG/M metagenome (GOLD analysis project Ga0209810, IMG submission 187159) | Surface soil microbial communities from Centralia Pennsylvania, which are recovering from an underground coalmine fire - Coalmine... | ecosystem: Environmental > Terrestrial > Soil > Unclassified...
CGCGACCGCGGGGATCCTGCTCTGGGAAGACGGCGGCGAGCCGGTCTCGCTCGCCGGCTGGGGCGGGCCGACCCCGAACGGCATCCGGGTCGAGCCGGTGTACACGCCGCCGGAGCTGCGCGGCCGCGGCTACGGGACCGCTCTCACGGCCGAGCTCTCGCAGCGCCTGCTCGACGGACGGCTCTTCGACGGCGGCCGCCGCTTCTGCTTCCTCTACACCGACCTCGCGAACCCGACCTCGAACGCGATCTACGAGCGAATCGGTTACGTCCGAGTCGCGGAATCGGCCGAGATTGCCTTCGGCTAGCTCGCGAAGCTGACGCTTCGCTCGCTCGGACAAGGAACTGCGCAGGCCGGAAAGCGGGGTTTCCGGCCTGCTCCGTGCTGAGGGCACATCGGGCGGCGCAAGCTCTGGCGCTGCGAGCGAGTGCGCAGCGCTCGCGAGCTAGCTGGGAAAGAGCTTCTGGAGCTTCATGGCGGCGCCCATGTCGCCCTTCAGCTTGAGCTTGCCGGTCATGTAGGCACTCGTCGGGTTCTGCTCGCCCGCGACGATCTTCTCGAAGATCTCCTGGGACGCGCTGATCGTGACGTCGGCGGCGTCCTCGAGGCCGTCGTGCACGCTGAGGCTCCCGTCGACCACCTTGACCGTCCACTGGCCGGCGCCCTCGATGTCGAAGGCGTACGAGTTGTTCATGTCGGCCGTCTTCGACGTGTCGGCGCGGGTGGGAAGCGTCTCGAAGAACTCCTGCACGGTGCCTGGCATCTATCGCTCCTTCTCGGGGTCTCGGGCCCGAGTCTACGCGTGCGCCTGCGCCGAACTCGTTACCATCGCGCTCCGATGACGAAGGTCGAGATCGCGCTCCCGGGCCAGGCCGGAGCGGACGCCCTCGCGCTTCCCGTAGCTCAACCGCTCGGCGGCGACGGCGCGAAGATCGTCGACGACAAGCTCGGCGGCCGGCTCGCGAAGCTCGGCGAAAGCGGCGAGCTGCGGGGCGAGCGAGGCGAGGCCGTCCTCCTCCACCTGAACGGCGAGCTCGAGGCGCCGCGCCTCGTCGCGGCGGGTGTCGGCAGGCGCGACGAGGTCGATGCCGACGCGCTGCGCACAGCTGCGGCAGCCGCTGCGCAGGCGCTGGCACGGGTCGGCGGAACGCTCGTCTGGCTGCTCGACGAGTCCCTGCCGGTGCCGGCGCCCCAACAGGCTGCTGCGCTCGTCGAGGGGACGATCCTCGGCGCGTACTCGCCCGGGCACTGGAAGTCGAAGAACGACACGCGTGCCCCGGAGCGGATCGTCGTCGGCCAGGCGCACGACGCGGAGCTGCAGGCGGCGGTGGAGCGGGCCGCGATCGTCGCCGAGCGGGCGAACCGCGCGCGCGATCTCTCGAACATGCCGCCGAACGAGCTCACGCCGCACACGCTGGGCGAGAAGGCGAAGGAGCTCGCGCGCGAGCACGAGCACCTGACCTGCGAGGTGCTCGCCACCAGGGAGCTCGACGACCTCGGCATGGGCGCACTGAGCGCCGTGGGCCGCGGCAGCCGGAACGAGCCCCGCCTGATCGTCCTGCGCTACGACCCGCCGGACGCGAAAGGCGACCTCGTGCTCGGCCTGGTGGGCAAGTCGATCACGTTCGACGCCGGCGGCATCTCGATCAAGCCGGCCGGCGGCATGCAGGACATGAAGGGCGACATGTCCGGCGGCGCGGGGACGCTGCACGGGATCGGCGCTCTCGCCGCGCTCGGCACGCCCGTCCGCGCGATCGCCGCCCTGGCGGCGGCCGAGAACCTCCCGGGCGGCGATGCGTTCCGTCCCAGCGACATCCTCCGCGCGGCGAACGGCAAGACGATCGAGGTCATCAACACCGATGCCGAGGGCCGGCTCGTGCTCGCCGACGCGCTCTGGTACGTCCGGCGCGAGGGAGCGACGCACGTCCTCGACCTCGCGACACTGACCGGGGCGATGGAGCTCGCGCTCGGCGACCTCTACGCCGGCGGCTTCGCGAACGACGAGCAGTGGCGCGACCTCGTCGTCGAGGCGGGGCGCCGCAGCGGCGACCTCGTGTGGCCGTTCCCGCTGCATCCCCGGTACCGCCGCTACATCGACTCGGCGTTCGCGGACATGAAGAACGGCTCGACGCTCCGCCAGGCCTCCCCCGCCCTCGCGGCCGAGTTCCTGCACGAGTTCGCCGGGGACGGACCGTGGTGCCATGTCGACATGGCGGGCCCGGCCTTCCTCGAGCGGAGCCGCGGCGACTACCTGCGCGTGCCCGGCGGCACCGGCTACGGCGTCCGGCTCATCGCCGAGCTCGGCAGGCTCGTCGCTTGAACTTCGAACTAAGCGACGAGCAAGAGCTGATTCGTCGCACCGTCCGCGAGTTCGCGGAGACGAAGGTCGCGCCCCTTGCCGAGGAGCTCGACCGCGATGCGCGGTTCCCGTACGAGCTCGTCTCCGAGCTCGGCGAGCTGGGGCTCATGGGCTTGCCGATTCCGGAGGAGTACGGCGGCGCCGGCGGCGACACCGTCTCCTATGCGATCGCGATCGAGGAGTTGACGCGCATCGACTCCTCCGTCGCGATCACCGTCGCGGCGCACACGTCGCTCGGCACGATGCCGATCCTCCTCTTCGGGAACGAGGAGCAGAAGCGCGAGTGGCTGCCGCGCCTCGCATCGGGCCAGGGCCTCGCCGCGTTCGGGCTGACCGAGCCCGACGCGGGCTCCGACGCCGGGGCGACGCGGACGAAGGCGGAGCTGCGGGAGGGCGAGTGGGTGATCGACGGCTCGAAGATCTTCATCACGAACGCCGGCACCGACATCAGCGCCTGCGTCACGATCACCGCGCGCACCGGGGAGGACGAGATCTCGAACCTGATCGTGCCCAACGGGACGCCCGGCTACGAGATCTCGGGGCCGATGCACAAGCTCGGCTGGCACGCATCCGACACGCGCGAGCTCTCGTTCCGGTCGTGCGCCGTGCCGGAGGGGAACCTGCTGGGCGAGCGCGGACGCGGGTTCCGGCAGTTCCTCGACATCCTCGACGGCGGGCGCATCTCGGTCGCGGCAATGGGCGTCGGGCTCGCGCAGGGCGCGTACGACCTCGCTGTTGCGTACGCGAAGGAGCGGCAGCAGTTCGGGCGGCCGATCGCGAGCTTCCAGGCGATCCAGTTCCAGCTGGCCGACATGGCGACCGAGATCGAGGCGGGGCGGCAGCTCGTCCATCGCGCGGCGTGGCTCAAGGACGCCGGGCGGCCGTTCGCCCTCGCCGCCGCGCAGGCGAAGCTCTTCACGGGGCTCCTCTCGAACCGCGTCGTGAACGCCGCGCTCCAGATCCACGGCGGCTACGGGTTCATGGAGGAGTTCGCGATCGCGCGCCTCTATCGCGATCAGAAGATCCTCGAGATCGGCGAGGGCACGAACGAGGTCCAGCGCATGGTGATCGCCCGCCACCTCGGCCTCTGACCTCTCTCTTCGAGACATGTTGGGTGTCTGACACCGGACATGTCGGGACCGGACACGGGCGATCGGAGGCACAATCGAGTCGTGGCTCCGATCATCGCGGCTGCTGTTGCGGCGCTGCTCTTCCTCCAGGCGGTCGTGCGGCTGCGGCGCCGTGGGCGCGCCGATCTCGCGGGCTGGGATCGGGTTGCGCTGTTCGGCCTCGGTCTCGCGGTAACGCTCTTCGCGCTTGTCGGGCCGCTCGACCGGCTCGCCGACGACAAGCTGCTCTCCGCGCACATGGGCCAGCACGTGCTGATCGGCGACCTCGGCCCGGCGCTCATGGTCACCGCCCTCCGCGGCCCCCTGCTCGTGTTCTTCCTGCCCGCGCCGGTCCTCGCGCCGCTCGCGCGCAGCCCTCGGGTCCGCACCGCCCTCGGCGCGCTGCTCAGACCCCGCGTCGCCTTCTCGCTCTGGGCCGCCAACCTCGCGATCTGGCACGTCCCGTATCTCTACGATCTCGCGCTCGCGCACCAGGACCTCCACGACTTCGAGCACGTGTGCTGGACGTTCTGCGGGATCCTCGTCTGGACGCTGCTCGTCGATCCCGGCTCACATCGGCGGCTGAGCGTCGGCGGCCGCGTCGCGCTCGCCGCCGTGCTGTTTGCGGCGGGACAGATCCTCACCGACGTCCTCGTCTTCTCGTTCACGCCGCTCTACCCGGCGTACCAGGGCGCGTACGGGATCTCGGCCCTCACCGATCAGCAGCTGTCCGGGATCGTGATGATGGCCGAGCAGCTCCTCACGCTCGGGATCTGCGTCGCCTTGCTGCTGCGGCCCCGCTGGAAGCGGGCCCGCGCGGCGCACTTCGCCGCGGCCACGTGAACGCGACGGCGTTCAGCTTCGAACCGCTCTTCCTCGCACTTGCCGTGATCGCGGCCCTGCTCTACGCGCGCGCGGCGCGCGCGGAGACGCCGCCCGCCTGGCGCATCGCCACCTTCACCGCCGGCCTGTTCCTGATCGCCGCCTCGCTCAACTCACCGCTCGAGACGATCGCATCCAAGTATCTCCTCCTCATGCACCTGCTGCAGAACGCGCTCGTCGCGGACGTGGCGCCGCTCCTCGTCGTGCTGGGCCTGACGCCGCGGATGCGGGAGAGCCTCGGCCGGCGTGGCCCCGGGCTCCGCTCCCGCTGGATCCTTCCTATCTGGCTCGCCGCCTGGTACTGCACCCACATCGCCCCGTTCTACGACTGGGCGCTGCGCACCGGCTGGGGCCTGAACCTCGAGCATGCGATCCTGATCGCGGCGGGCCTCCTGTTCTGGTGGCCGATCGTGAGCGGGAGGCTCTCGCCACCGGCGGGCCTCGGCTACCTCGCCGCCGCCTTCATCGCCTCCTCCTTCCTCGGCCTCGCGTACATCTTCTCGAGCCGGCCGTTCTACGCGTTCTACGAGCATGCGCCGCGGCTGTGGGGCCTGTCGCCGGTGCGCGACCAGAACCTCGGCGGGATCCTCATGAACGGGGAGCAGACGCTCGTCTTCCTGCTCGCGATCGGCTGGTTCGTGATGCGCCTGCTCGACGAGGAGCACGCGCGGGACGAGGTCGCCGCCCGCCCGCGCGAGCCGCTTTCGGATACATAGCGAAGGCCGGTGGTAGCGTCGCGGCGTGCTGTTCAAGCAGTTCCTGGACGATGACTTGGGCTGCGCGTCGTACCTCGTCGGCGACGAGCACGCCGGCGCTGCGGTCGTCGTCGACCCACCGTATTTCGTCGAGCCCGTGCTGGCGGAGACCATGCGCCACGGGGTGAAGCTCGTCGGCGTCCTCGAGACGCACACGCACGCGGATCACGTCTCGGGCCACGGGCGGCTCGCGCTCGAGCACGACGTGCCGATTCGCGTCCATCGCGACGCCGAGGCGGACTTCCCGCACGAGCCGCTCGACGATGGGACGGAGATCGAAGTCGGCGAGGTCGTGCTGCGCACGATCCACACGCCGGGCCACCGCCCCGAGCATTGCTGCTTCGCGGTGATCGATCGCTCCCGCGGCGACGAGCCGTGGCTCGTCCTGACCGGCGACTCGCTCTTCGTCGGCGACGCGGGCCGGCCGGATCTCGCGATCGAGGCGCAGGACGGGGCCGAGGGCCTTTTCCACAGCCTGCGCCGGCTCGTCGAGCTGGGCGACGGTGTCGAGGTGTTCCCCGGCCACGTCGCCGGCTCGTTGTGCGGGGCCGCGATGAGCTCGAAGGCGTCCACCACGATCGGCTTCGAACGCCGCTTCAACCCGGCGCTGCAGCGGGAGCTCGCGGACTTCGTGGGCGCGGCGCTCGGGCCGCAGCCGCCACGGCCGCCGAACATGGAGCACATCGTCGAGCTCAACCGCGGTCCGTTCGCCGGCGGGCAGCCCCCGCTCGAGCGGGTCGACTCCGTGGCGGAGCAGACGATCGTCCTCGACGTCCGGCCGACCGACGCGTTCGCCGCCGGCCATCACCCGGGCGCTGTCGGCATCCCGGTCTCCGGCTCGAGCTTCGCCACCAGAGCGGCATTCGTACTGCCCGAGCGACCGGTCCTGCTCCACGCAGCGCACGAGGAGGAGGCGACCCGCGCCGCCCGGGCGCTGCACGCGGTCGGGCTGTTCGGGATAGTCGGGTGGCAGGAAGGCGGAGGAGCGGAGGCGCTCGAGCCGGTGTCGCTCGAGGAGCTCGAGCAGCTGCTCGCCGACGACGCGGTCGAGCTGCTCGACGTGCGAGAGGCCGACGAGCGGGACGAAGGCCATGTTCCCGGCTCGCGCCACCTCCCCTACCGCACCGCGCGGGCCGCGGCCGAGGCCGGTCTGCTCAACGGCCGCCCGGTCGTGACGATCTGCGAATCCGGGGCGCGCGCGGCAATCGCGGCGAGTGTGCTGCAGGCGGCGGGCGTCGAGGCACGACCGGTACTCGAAGGCGGGCTCGCCGGCTGGCGCGCCCGCGGCGGCGAGACGACCTGCCTCCGCCGCTGCGGCACCTGACCCGGGCCGCTACGACAGCAGGCGCACGATCGCGGTCACGGCCGCGGCGCCGAGCACGACGACGATCATCGGCGCCCGCCTCCAGACCGCTACTGCGGCGAACGCTGCTCCCAGGACGCGCGCGTCGAGCACGAGGGAGCGTCCCTTGCCGAACGTTTCGACGACCACGAGCGCAGCGAGCAGCGCCGAAGCGAGCAGCTCGACGACGTTCAGCGCCTTCGGATTCATCGGACGGCCGCCGAACGCCAGCGGTCCGGCGAGCTTCAGCCCCGCAGTGGCGAGTGCGAGGACGGCGATCACGACCCAGACCGAGGTCACGCGCGCATCCTCGAGGCGGCGATCGCGGCTGCCGCGGCCGCCAGGATCGGCAGCCCGGCGGGAACGAACGGAGTCAGGACGAGCGCGATCCCGGCCCCTCCGCCCGCAGCCGCCAGCCTGCGTCTCCCCCGCGCTTCCTCGTACAGCAGCGCGATGAAGAAGGCCGGGAACAGTGCATCGAGACCGAGCGCGTTCGGATCGCCGAGCCTCGGCCCGATCAGAACGCCGACCACGGTGCCCAGCACCCAGCCGGCGTACTGCGGGACGCTGACTCCGACCAGGTACCACGGGTCGAAGGTGCCGTCGCCCCGACTCGCGGCCGCCCACGATGCGTCGACGAGGGGCATGGCGAAGGCCGCCCGCGACAACGCGCGACCGCGCAGCGAGGGGGCGAGCGCAAGCCCCATCGCGAGGTAGCGGGCGTTGAGCAGCACTCCGGCGGCGATCGCGGCGCCCGCGCTGCCTCCGGCGAGCAGCACCGCGAGCGCGCCGAATTGGGCGGCACCCGAGAAAACGAAAATCGACATCACGATTGGAGCAACCGGGCCCATCAGCGGCCGTGCGAGCACCCCGAAGGACACCGAGATCGCAAACACGGCGATCCCGAACGGCAAGCCGCGCCGGATTCCCGCCCGATGCCGCTCGCTCGGCACGCCGAGCGGATCCGACGCACCTACGCGAAGCCCCGTCACGTAGGGCCTAACGCAGGATTCGGGATCGCTCTTCCGCGGCTAGTCCAGCCGCCCGACCGGATAGCCCCAGTCGCGCATCTGGGCGATCAGCTGCTCGCAGTGCTCCGGGTCGCGCGTGAGCAGCGTCAGCTCGACGCCGGTGTGTCCGACCGGGACGCCCGCCGCCTCCCGCTGGTGCTCGACCTCGACGACGTTCACGCGCTCGCCGGCGAGCAGGCCGAGGAGCTTCGCGAGCTCGCCGGGCCGGTCGGGGACGCGGGTGCGCAGCACCAGGTAGCGGCCGTGCAGCGCGAGCCCGCGCCGCATCACCTGCACCATGAGCGAGGCGTCGATGTTGCCGCCGGAGAGGAGCGCGAGCACGGGCCCGGAGCCCCCGCCCACGAGGCCTTGAAGGATCGCGGCCACGCTGACCGCTCCGGCGCCCTCGACCACGAGCTTCGTGCGCTCGGCGAGGAGGACGATCGCCTCCGCGATCTGCTCGTCCTCGACCGTGACGATGTCGTCGAGCGTCCCGCGGAGGATCCCCATCGTCAGCTCGCCCGGGTCCTTGACGGCGATCCCGTCGGCAATCGTGTAGCCCGACCCGCCCGGACGCGTCCCCGCCGCCTGCACGCCCACCAGCCGGAGGGCGGGACGCACCGCGCGCAGGGCGAGCGAGATGCCCGACGCGAGCCCGCCGCCGCCGATCGGGAGCACCACCGTCTCGAGCTCCGCGACCTGCTCGGCAAGCTCGAGACCGATCGTCCCCTGCCCCGACATCACGAGCGTGTCCTCGTACGGATGGACGAACGCGGCTCCCGTCTCCTCGGCATACGCGATGGCCGCGTCCAGCGTCTCCTCGAACGCCGGGCCCGTCAACTCGACCTCGGCGCCGTAGTTGCGCGTCGCGTCGACCTTGGCCATCGGCGAGTCCTGCGGCATGAAGATCCGGGCCGGAGCGCCGAGCTCACGGGCCGCCCACGCGACCGCCTGGCCGTGGTTGCCCGCGCTCGCGGCGACCACGCCGGCCGCACGCCGCTCGGGCTCGAGGCTCGAGAGCTTCGTATAAGCGCCGCGGATCTTGAACGAGCCCGTCCGCTGGAGGTTCTCGGCCTTGAGGCGCACCGACCGGCCCGCGAGACGCGACAGCGTCTCGGAGGGGAAGACCGGCGTGACGCGCGCGACTCCGCCGAGCCGCTCGCGCGCACGCTCGATCTCAGGAAGCCCGGGTGCGGTTGCCGTCGCCATCGTCGATCCGGAACACCTTTTCGAGTATCTCCCGTACCGCGGTCAAAGGGTCGAGCTCACGCGCCTGCACCTCGGCGAGCAGCCGCCGTAGCTCGGCGTCGTCGGCTACCGCCTGCTCGAGATGCCGGCTCGCCCGGCTCGACGCGACCGCGAAGACCTCGCGCGCAAGGTTCGCGCGCCGCCGCTCCTCGAGCCGGCCGCTCTCTTCGAGGAAGGCGCGATGCTCCTCGACCTTCTCCCACAGCTCGGGCACGTGCTCGCCGCGCACCGCCTCGGTGAGCACGATCGGCGGGTTCCACTCGCGGCTGCGGTCGAGGGCGAGGATCGAGCGCACCTCGTTGAGCATCGTCTTCGCCGCCGGATGGTCCATCTTGTTGATCGCGATCACGTCGGGAATCTCCATGATCCCGGCCTTCAGCGCCTGCACCGCGTCGCCCGAACCCGGCATGAGCACGAGGAGGACGGTGTCGGCGATGCCGATCACCTCGACCTCGCTCTGCCCTGCGCCGACCGTCTCGAGGAAGACGACGTCCTTGCCGGCCGCGTCGAGCACGAGCAGTGCCTGCAGCGCTGCCTCGGCGAGGCCGCCGAGGTGGCCGCGCGTCCCCATCGACCGGATGAAGACGTCGGGATCGAGGAAGTGGTCGCTGAGCCGGATCCGGTCGCCGAGCAGGGCGCCGTGCGAGAACGGGCTCGACGGATCGACCGAGACGACGCCTACCGTGACTCCGCGGTCGCGAACGAGCCGGATCAGCGCCGAGACGAGGCTCGACTTCCCGACTCCCGGCGGGCCGGTGACGCCGACCGAGTAGGCGGAGCCGGTCTGCGGGTAGAGGTCGGCCACCACGCCATACGCGAGCTGGTCGCCGTCCTCCACGAGCGAGATCGCGCGTGCCAGGGCGCGCCGGTCTCCCTCCCGGACGCCGGCGGCGAGGTCCTCACGCGTCCAGTCGCGGCGGCCCGCCATCCGGCGGAATCTACTCAGCCTGCGGTGACCGGCGTCGCCTCGCGCCCGACCTCGGCCTCGGACGCCGCCTCGCCGCCGAGGTGGCGGGCGAGGAGCGAGCCGGCCAGCGCAGCGACGAGCAGCGCGCCGCCTCCGCCGGCCCAGATCCAGCGGGCGCCGGTGCGATGGACGAAGAGCCCGCCCAGGCCTTCGCCGATCCCGACGAGGACGTAGGTGGCGCTCATCACGAACGTGAGCGCGCGGCCGCGCAGCAGGTCGAACGTGCCGCGCTGCACGAGCAGCGCGTTGCAGGCGATCGCGATGCCGTTCCCGAGACCCGCGACGACGCAGCACGCGGCGGCAACCCACACCTCGGGGCTCGCCGCCGTGCCGAGGTAGCCGGCGGCCATCACCGCGATGCCCGCGCCGTAGACCCGCGCGACGCCGTAGCGCGAGAGCGCCACCGCGCTGCAGAAGCTCCCGAGCACGAGGCCGACGCCCATCGCTCCGTAGAGGAGCCCGTAGCCGAAGTCGCCCGCCGAGAAGGTGTTCTTGGCGAGGAAGATCTCGGTGACGTTCGCGCCTCCCGCCGCGAGCGACGCGATTCCCCAGGCGACGAGCACGGCCCGCATCGAGGGGGAGCGGAGCGCGGCGCCGAAGCCATCGCCGAGGTCGCGCCAGTGACCGCGCGAGAGCGCCCGCTCGCTCTGCAGCAAGCGAGAGGGGATCTGCACCACGAGCGCGATCGAGACGACGAACGACGCCGCATTGACCGCGTAGGCCGCCGAGGGCCCCGCTGCCGCGGTCAGCACTCCGCCCACGAGCGGCCCGACCGCCCAGCTGACGTTCTCGATGCCCTGGAGCAGAGCGTTGGCGGCGGGCAGATCCGCTTCGGGCACGAGGTTGGGCACGCCCGCGTAGACCGCCGGGCGGAAGAACCCGGCTGCGAGCCCGGCAACGAGCGCGAGGCCCACCACCATCGCTGCGTCCGTCGCGAAGGGCAGCGCCACGAACACCCCCACCCGCAGCACGTCCGCGGCGATCATCAGGGACCGCCGGTCGAGCCGGTCGAGCAGCGGGCCAAGCAGGAGGCCGACGAAGATCGTCGGCAGAAACTCCACGACGAGGACGGCGAAGACCCAGAGGCCCGAGTGAGGCGACCCGGAAGTGCGGTCCTTGACGTCGATCGCGAGCGCGACCGCGGCCAGCAGCGTTCCGACGCTCGAGCCGAGCGTCGCGAAGAAGAGGTTGCGGAACCCCTCGAGGCGGAGCGGCGCGAGCTGGGCGGACGAAAGCCTCACGAGCTTCCGCTCGACGCTAGCACCTCTACCTGTCGCTTACGAGACGCCAGAAAGGACGTGTCCCAAAGCAACGTGGAAGAACTCGTTCTCCTCGGGAGTGCCGACGCTGACGCGGATCGCCTCAGGCGCGCCGAAGCCGTCGAGCGGGCGGACGATGACGCCCTCCCGCTGCAGCCGCTCGAACAGCTCGCGGCCGCCGCCCACGTCCACGAAGAGGAAATTGCCGCGCGCCGGCCCCGCCGGCTCGAGCCCGTGGGCGCGCAAGATCTCGGCCAGCCGGTCGCGGCCGGCCGCGTTGAGCTGCCGCCGCCGGGCGATCTCCTCAGAGTCGTCGAGGCTCGCGAGCGCCGCGGCCTGCGCGGTCGCCCCGACGTCGAACGCGCGCCGCACCTTGCTCGTCGCCCTTGCCACGTCTTCCGGCGCGACAGCCCATCCCACGCGCAGTCCGGCGAGCCCGTAGATCTTCGAGAACGTCCGCAGCACCGCGATGCGTCGTCCCTCCCGGAACAGCGCGAGGCCGTCCGCGTAGTCCGGATCGTCGATGTACTCGAAGTACGCCTGGTCGATCACGCAGAGGACGTGCTCGGGGAGGCGGTCGAGGAACCCGAGCAGCTCGGTCTTGCCGTTCGCAGTGCCGGTCGGATTGTTCGGATGGCACACGTAGACGAGCTTCGTCCGCGGCCCGACCGCTGCGAGGAGACCGTCCAGGTCGTACGTGTGGTCGCGTAGCGGCACGCGCCGCGCCTCGGCGCCGAGCTTCGCCGCGGTCAGGACGTAGCTCGGGAAGGAAGGCCAGCCGCACACCACCTCGTCACCGGGATCGAGCGTCGCCTGCGCGAGCAGGTCGATGACCCCGTCGGCTCCCGCGCCGACGATGAGCTCCTCGAACGCGACGCCGTTCCGCTCGGCGAGCTCGGTGCGAAGCGCCCAGGCTCCCCCGTCCGGATAGCGGTTGAGCTCGAGCGCCGCCCGCTCGATCGCCTCGAGCGCGGCCGGGAACGGCGGGAACGGGCCCTCGTTGGAGGCGAGCTTGACGACGCGGTCCAGGCCCAGCTCCCGCTGCACCGCCTCGATCGGCTTGCCCGGCTCGTATGGCACCAGGCCGTCGATCGAGGAGCGGAACAGCCCGCTCAACCGTTTTTCTTGTCGCTCTTCGAGCGCCAGTTCGTCAGCTTGCCGCCGACCTGCTTCGCCTTGCGGCGGGCGACGAGCTTCCCGACCTTCAGCGTCAGGAAGCCGACGACGGCGTTGCGCCTGTTCACGATGGTCATACGCTCCTCCTGTCCTCCTTCGGCCGGCCTTACGCCGGCGCGGCTGCCCGCGGCTTGCGGTTGGGGATGTGGATGGCGCGGCCGAGAGCGACGAGCCCCGCCTCCTTGATCGCCTCCGACAGCGTCGGATGCGGCGCGATCCCGTCGGCCACGGTCTCGACCGTCGACTCCGCGTCGATCGCGACCACGCCTGCCTCGACCATGTCGGTCACGTGCGGGCCGACCATCACGAGCCCCAAGAGCTCGCCGTAGCGCGTCTCGTGGATCGACTTCACCCAGCCGACCGTCTCGTCCTGCATCACGGCGCGCGCGTTCGCGACCCACGGGAACTGCCCGACCGCGACGTCGTCGCCGTACTGCTCGCGCGCCTCGGCCTCGGTGAGCCCGACTGCCGCGATCTCCGGATCCGTGTAGATCGGCCGCGGCACGGCGCGCGCGTCGACGACGGCGTCATGACCGGTCGCATTCTCCGCGGCCACCTCGCCCTCGCGGAACGCGGTATGGGCGAGCTGCCAGTAGCCGGCGCAGTCGCCGACCGCATAGATATGCGGGACGCTCGTGCTGCGGTGCTCGTCCGTCGCGATGCCGCCGCGCCGGTCGTACTCGATGCCGGCCGCCTCGAGGCCGATCCCCTCGACCATCGGGCCACGGCCGACGGAGACGAGCATCAGGTCGGCCTGCGCCGTCTCGCCGTCCCCGAAATGCACGGTGAGCTGCGAGCCGTCGTCCTCGACCTTCGAGCACTGCTTGCCGAGCTGCAGCGAGATGCCCCGCTTCTGGAACTGCTTCGCGAGCTCCTTCGCCGCATCGGTGTCCTCCTGCGGAATGAGGGAGTCGAGCATCTCCACGATCGTCACCTCGCTGCCGAAGCGCTGGAAGATGGAGGCGAACTCGCAGCCGATGATGCCGCCGCCGAGGATGACGAGCCGGCCCGGCACCCGCTCCTGCGCGAGCAACCCGGTCGAATCGACGCAGCGGGGAGAGTCGAGGCCGTCGATCGGGGGACGGAGCGGATAGGAGCCGGTGGCGACGATCGCCGAGCGAAAGGAGACGTCCTCCCCGCCCTCGACCGCGATCGTGTTCGCGTCGGTGAAGCTGCCGGCGCCCTTCACCCACTCGACCCCGTTCGCCTTGAAGAGGCTCGCGACGCCCGACGTCATCTGCTTCACGACGCCCGCCTTCCACGCGTTCGAGGCGGCGAAGTCGAGCTTGGCCTCCCCCACCGCGACCCCGAACTTCGCGAAGTGCTCCTCGGCCTCCTTGAGCGCGAACGCGGTTTGCACCCACGCCTTCGTCGGGATGCAGCCGACGCGCAGGCACGTGCCGCCGAGCTCTGGCTCCCGCTCGATGCAGGCGACCGTCGCGCCGAGCTGTGCAGCGCGAATGGCGGCGGTGTAGCCGCCGGGGCCGCCTCCCAGGACGGCGACGTCAACGTCCATTGCTCATCTCCCTCGTCATGTTGCGCTTGAGCGTAATCAAACCGCCTGCGCCGACGAGGTCGGTCTGGGAGGCGGGCAGCCCTACCCGACGACATGAGCTGACCGCAGATCCGGCCCGCCTCGGTCGGGCCGGATCAGGGTCGCCAGAATGTGCTTACCCGGTGTGGGTCGTGACCTGGTAGCAGGCTACGTCGTACTGGGAGACCGCCTTGTCGTTGGTGATGTGGCCGGTCCCGGTGGCTGTGCCCGGCCCGCCGGTTCCGGGGCCATTCGCATAGACGTTGGCCGAGGAAGCGCCCTCGAACGGCGATCCGGTGCTCGTGGACGAATTGCCGCCGCCCGGCATCTTCGAAGCCGTCGTGCTCCCACACGACTGGCTCGGCTGGCCCGTACCGTTCGGGTTTCCGCTACCGGCCGAAGCGCCCCCAACGACCACAGCGAACAAAGCCGCGACCGTGACGATCGCGCTGAGGAGCCTTTTCATCTCCTCCCCCTTTCTGCCCACGTGGGCATAGGTACGAAAAGGGTC
>Ga0209810_1004191_pt1 | contig 14152 bp, 8 predicted proteins | sample Coa_R1_7_FD_187159 | JGI IMG/M metagenome (GOLD analysis project Ga0209810, IMG submission 187159) | Surface soil microbial communities from Centralia Pennsylvania, which are recovering from an underground coalmine fire - Coalmine... | ecosystem: Environmental > Terrestrial > Soil > Unclassified ...
ATTTGAGCCTCTTTCAGATCGGGCTGCTCTGGATTGAGCATTGCCTCAACGAAGGATTACCTATTCCAGTTCTGTTGAGCATACGGAGACTTTGCCCCGACAGAAAAAGTGTACGGTAGTGAATTGACCGCTCCCTTGACAAGGAGACCTGAAGAGGCTACACTAATAGGGCATCACCAGGGCCCATAGCTCAACGGCAGAGCGCCCGGCTCAAGACGGCGCATCTCAGTCCGTAAGGAGATGGATGCGCTACAGAGGGCCGCTGCGGGAGCAATCCGGCAGCAAACACCTGTCAAATTCGGGGAAGCCTACGTCCTCCACAGGATAGGGTAATCCCGAGCCAAGCGCCTCTTCGAGGAGGCGAAGGTGTAGAGACTCGACGGCAGGTACCCCCTCGGGGTAAAGAGAGAGTCCAGCCCACAAACTCGAAAGGGACAGCGAAAGTTGTAGTGGGAAGCATAACTGGTTGGTTGTAGGTTCGAATCCTACTGGGCCCATTTCCGCCTGCATCGCCGTGACCGGACCGGAAAGCGGGAAACGCTTTCCGGTCTGTTTCGTTTGGGGGCTAAGTCCCCACCCCTCGTTTGCGCGGCCTGATCTGGGGAACATCCTCGTGCGTTTTCCATTCTACTTTGGTAGTATTTCACAGGCAAGGAGAAGGCGATGGACGACATTCAAAAGCGGTTGGAGAAGGCGAAAGCCGAATTGACCGAAGCGGAAGAACAGCGCCAGCTCGGCAATCTAGAGACGGCGACGGTACTGGCGCAGCTAGCTATCGGCAATGCGCTGGTGGCGTTGGCGGAGCAGGGGCCGCAGGTGCAGTACGAGCGCGGCGTCATCGCGCAGGAGCCCCAATTCCAAAGCATGAATGAGATGGGCATTCGCCGGAACCGGCAGAGCCGCCGGGATGTTACGCCGCCCGTAGGCGAATAGCCGCCTGGCGTGTCGCAGGCGGAAGGCTTGCGCCCTTCCCAATAGGAGACGATGCGGGGCCGGAAGGCGGATAGCATGCCTGACGGCCTTTTCGTTATGGCGTGCGGCGAGTGTAGCCAACGCGCGGGCGTTGGGTGTATAATGCTGGCAGCAGTTCCCGACTCGATTCCCGCCTGTGCCGGAGGATAAGCCGGGAGAGATCGAGTCGGAATGGAATCGCGGGAAAGGGATCATATTGGACGAGCAGGAGGAGAAGCAAATAGGGACAGAGCAGGGTGCGCCGCCGACGCTCCATAAGGGCGCCTACGCCTCTCGCGCGCTGGGCCGGCAACAGCCCTATGCCTATCTCCTGCCCGCCGGGTGGGACGGCAGCGCCGGACGCTGCTTCCCGCTGCTTCTCCTCCTGCACGGACGCGACGGCAGTTATCTGGACTGGCCGACCCATACGCGCATCGCCCACTATGCGGCCCGCTATGCGCTCTGTGTGGTATTCCCGGAGGGCGATAACGGCTGGTATACCAATGCGGTCGGCGGCGCGTCCCGCTATGAGGATGACCTGGTTCACGCGCTGGTGCCGCATATTCAGGCGACGCTGCCCGTGCTGCCCCCCGGCAAACACTGGGGCATCGGCGGCCTCTCCATGGGCGGCTACGGGGCCGTCAAGCTCGCGCTCAAGTATCCGCGCCTGTTTTCTCTGGCCGTCAGCCACAGCGGCGCGTTAGAAAAGCCGCGCCAGCCGGAGCCGCATCCTGTCTTTGGCGACCCACAGGCGGACGCCGCCTTCCGCCTCTCCGAAAACCCGTTCTGGCTGGCCGAGCAGGCGATGTGCCGCTTCCCTACCGAGCGGCCCCGACTCTATCTGGATTGCGGCCTCAACGACGAGCTGCTGGAGGCCAATCGCCGCTTTCATGATCATCTCACATTCATCGGATACCGGCATACCTATCAGGAGATGCCGGGCTATCACACCTGGCCCTACTGGAATCGGGCGATCCGCACCGTACTGCCGGAGGTCGCGGCGGCGCTAGGGGCCGATACGAAGGAGTAAGCGTGCAGAAGTTCGATCTGGTTGTTATCGGTGGGGGCTCGGCGGGCCTGAAGGCGGCGCGCACGGCGGCGCGGATGGGCCGCACAGTAGCGCTGGCCGAAGAGCGGGAGTTGGGCGGCGAGTGCTTCTGGGCCGGCTGCGTTCCGACCAAGGCGATGGTGCGCGCGGCCCAGGTCTGGCATCTGGTGCGGCGCGCGCACGAGTTCGGTATGCAGGTGGACATCTGCCGAGCCGAGTTTGCCGATGCGATGGCCTACAAGGCGCGCGCCGTGCGGCGCGTGGCCGGCGACGGACCGGAGGATGGCGGGCTCTCGAAGCTGGGCGCATCCTACTTCCCTGCGCGGGCGCGTTTCGAGGGGCCGCATGAGGTGCGCATCGGGCAGGAGGTCATCCGGGGCCAGCAGATCCTGCTGGCGACGGGTACCGTGCCCGCCGTGCCGCCCATTCCCGGCCTCGTAGAAACCGGGTTCATTACCAATCGCGAGGCCGTCTCGCTGGAAACGCTGCCGAGGCGCCTGGTGGTGCTGGGAGCCGGTCCGATTGGTCTGGAGTTTGCGCAGGTGTTCCGGCGTTTCGGCGCGGAGGTCACAGTCATCGAGCAGGGGGCGCAGATCCTGCCGCGCGAGGACGAGGAGATCGCTGCGCTGGTCGCCCTCTTTCTGCGGGAAGAGGGTATCCGTATTCTGACCAACGCGACCGCTGCCTCCGTGAGCGCGATTCAGAGTGATGGCAGCAAGACGCGGCGTGTCCGCGTCCGGCAGGGCAACGCGACCCAGGATATCGAATGCGAGGAGATTCTGGTCGCCACGGGCCGCAACGCGGCTCTGGAAGGGCTCCAGATCGAAGCGGCAGGGGTCGCCTTCAACGCCAAGCGCGTCGAAATTGACCCCTACCTGCGGACGAGCGTGCCCCATATCTGGGCGGCAGGAGACGTCACGGGCGGCTACCTGTTCACCCACGTCGCCAGCTATGAGGGCAAGCTGGCCGCGCTGAACGCCTTTACCGACAAGCTGGAGCCCTTTGACGACCGCGTGGTGCCCCGCGCTACCTTCGTCGATCCGGAGGTTGCCAGCATTGGCCTGACCGAGCGGCAGGCCCACGAGCAGGGCCTGCGCGTCCGAACTCACGCCTTCTCCTTCGCTGACCTGGATCGGGCGATCCTGCACGGCGATGCGCGCGGCCTGGTCAAGCTGGTCGTGGACGAGCGGGACGGCCAGATACTCGGCGCGCATCTGACCGGGCCGGATGCCTCCAGCGTCATCGCGGAACTGGCCATCTGCATGAAGAGCCATCTGCCCGTTTCCGCCATTGCCGACACCATGCACGCCTACCCGAGCTTCCCCGAAGCCGTCGAAGCCGCCGCCCTGTCCGCCCCCAACTATCGCGGGCAGGTCGAGGGCGCCACCAGCCCCTAAAAACAAAAACCTCAACAGGATGAACAGGATTTGGCAGGATTAAACAGGATTTCTAAAAGACCAACAGAGCACCTACTTCCTCATTGGTTGCAGGCTTCTGTCTCTTTAGTCTTAATCCTGTAAATCCTGCCAAATCCTGTTCATCCTGTTGAAAGATTATTCCAGCACGGGCATCATTGCGCCTTCGGCTTCCAGGCCGCTGTAGCCCGCTTCGCCATGCTGCCCCAGATCCAGCCCCGCGTTCTCCTCATCCGTGCTGACGCGCAGGCCCATGATCGCGCCTAGTACTTTGATGATAATGAAGGTTACCAGCGCGGCGTAGGCGACGGCGGCCACCACGGCCACGGCTTGAATGCCTACCTGTTTGAAACCGCCCCCGGAGAACAGGCCGTTGGCACCCGCGCTGTTGATGGCGGTAGAGGCGAACAGTCCGGTGGCAATGGCGCCCCATGCGCCCCCAACGCCATGCACGCCGAAGACGTCGAGGGTGTCATCGTAGTGGAAGAGATGCTTGAGCCGAATGGCAAAGAACGAGATCAGGGCGACGCCCGCGCCGATGATAATGGCGGCCACCGGGCCGACGAAGCCGGAGGCGGGAGTGATGGCGACCAGGCCGGCCACCGCGCCCGTCGCGAAGCCCAGTGCGGTCGGCTTCTTGTACATGGCCCACTCGATCAGCGCCCAGGTCAGGCCCGCAACGGCGGCGGCGATATGCGTGGCGACGAAGGCCGAGACCGCCAGCCCGCTAGAGGCGACTGCGCTGCCCGCATTGAAGCCGAACCAGCCGAACCAGAGCAGCGCCGTGCCGATCAAGGTCATCGGCAGGTTGTGCGGGCGCAGGTCCTCCTCCAGGCCGGTGTGCCGCCTGCCCAATACCAGCGCCAGCACCAGCGCGGAGACGCCGCTGCTGATATGCACGACCGTGCCCCCGGCAAAATCCAGCGCGCCCATACCCCCGTTGGTACCCAGCCAGCCGTTCTTGCCCCAGACCCAATGCGCCAGCGGGCAATAGACCAGTGTGCTCCACAGCAGCATAAAGACGGCGTAGGTGGAGAACTTCATCCGCTCGGCGATGGCGCCGCTAATGAGCGCGGGCGTGATGATGGCGAACATCATCTGATAGATCATGTAGAGCAGATGCGGAATGGTTGCGCTGTAATCGGCGTTGGGCGGGACGCCGACGCCGCTGAGGCCAAACCAGGCCAGACTGCCGATCAGCTTACCGCCCGGCCCGAAGGCAATCGAGTAGCCCCACAGCACCCAGACGAGCGTGACGATGCCGAGCGCCACGAAGCTCTGCATCAGCATGTTGAGGACGTTCTTGGCGCGCACCATGCCGCCGTAGAAGAGCGCCAGGCCGGGGGTCATCAGCATGACCAGCGCGGTCGAGATCAGCATCCAGGCGGTATCACCGGTATCCGCCTTGGGCGGCGCGGGCGTAGAAGGCGGCGTGCCCTGCGCGGCAGCCAGCGTGTAACCGAGGCAGAGCAGGCTCAGAAGCGCCAGGCCGAGCAGCAGAGCGCGGCGGGCTTGTGGACCGAGGCCCTTGTGTCGAAGCAAAGCAGCCATGTAATCTCATTCCTCCCTTGGATAATCCGGTGGCGCCCCGGCAACGGGACACCGTTCGGCGTGGCCCTCGCGCCCTCCAGACGTGAAACGGGTGCGAAAGCGAGCAGCAAGCCCCTGCGTCGTCGTCAGGGGAGGAACAGAAAAGGCGAGAAGCCAGACGTATCTGGGCTTTCCCTGGACAGCGCTGTCATCGGCGGGCGTCGTCATCGGGGAGTCACACGGTGGAAATCGGGACGGCCAAAAAGGAGAACCAGCAGCCGGAGGCTCTTACGCAGGCGCGGGAGCAAACGCCGCCGAGGCAGAGCGCTCAGAGGCGCGCAGAACCCCGGCCTGGCAGCAATGACGGAAGCCCGAGCGGTTCGCCACACGGCGAACACGACCGACGGCTATGTCGGGAGGCGCACAAACAAGGTTGGGGCGGCCGTCGGCTCCGACGACCGAAGAAGTTAGCTTAGGATAACATAGGACCCCGCTTCCTGTCAAGCACGAATCGAAAACCCGCGCGCTATTGGAGGGAAAGCGGAAGTCGTTCCCTGTGTTAGGCCATGCTTAACGGATCCATGTCAATGCTCAGGCCGAGACGGTCGGAAGGCGAGAGGCGGGCCAGGGCGGCACGCACCATATCGGCCAGCGGCGCGTCGGTGGGGGCGCGCAGGGCGACATGGTAGCGGTACTGATTTTTCAGGCGCGCGAGCGGCGCAGAGGCGGGACCGATGATCTCGACCTCTTTTGGCGTCACCCGCTCCAGCGCGGCGGCCAGGGCGACGGCGCGCGCCTGCGCTCTGGCTTCGCTCTCATCGGCACAGACGAGGTTGGCAAAACGGGAGAAGGGTGGGTAGTTCAGCTCCTTGCGGAAAAGGATCTCCTGACGGTAGAACGCTTCATAGTCATGCCGGACCGCTGCCTGGATGGCATAGTGGTCGGGGCTAAAGGTCTGGATAAGGACCTCGCCCGGGTTCTGCCCGCGCCCGGAGCGGCCTGCCACCTGGGTCAGCAACTGGAAAGTGCGCTCGGCGGCGCGAAAATCGGGCATATTGAGGGCCGTATCCGCGCTGATGACTCCCACGAGCGTGACATTCGGAAAATCCAGCCCTTTGGCCACCATCTGCGTGCCGATCAGAATATCGGCCTCGCCCTGCCGGAAGCCGCGCACGATGCGGGTATGCGCGCCCTTGCGCGCCGTCGTGTCCCTATCCATGCGCGCCACCCGCGCCGAGGGAAACACCTTCACAACCTCCTCCTCCACCTTCTCCGTGCCGATGCCGAACGCCTTGACTTTTGCTCCGCCGCAGTCCGGGCAGGTCTGAGGAGCGCGGGCGGTATATTCGCAGTGGTGGCACTTCAGCGAGCGATCATAGGCGTGGAAGGTCAGCGACACGGCGCAATGCGGGCAGCGGGCCACGTAGCCGCAATCCCGGCAGAGCACGAACTGCGCATAGCCGCGCCGGTTCAGGAAGAGAATGATCTGCTGCTTGCGGGCCAGGCGAGCGGCCATCGCATCCACCAGCGGTTGCGAGAAGAGCGCGCGCCGCTGCTTGAACTCAGCCCGCAGATCCACGACCGCGACGTGGGGCAGGGGACGGTTATCAATGCGCTCGCGCATCTCAATGCGGAGGATACGGCCCTCATCCCCGTCCCCTCGGGCAGGGTATAGGGGGTAGGGGGTAGGGGGTGAGGGCGATAAGGTCGGGGTGGGGGACTCACTGGCATAATAGCTCTCCAGCGAAGGCGTCGCGCTGCCCAAAAGGAGGACGGCGTTGCTGAGGCGAGCGCGCTCGGCGGCGAGGTCTTTGGCGTTATAACGAGGCGTGTTCTCCTGCTTGTAGGAGGCTTCATGCTCCTCGTCCACCACGATCAGGCCGACGTTCTCCACGGGGGCAAAGATCGCCGAGCGCGCCCCGACGACGATGCGCGCCTGGCCCGCCTGCATGCGCCGCCACTCGTCATGCCGCTCCCCCTCCGAAAGCCGGGAGTGCAGCACGGCCACTTGCTCCCCGAACCGCCCGGTAAAGACATCCACGACCTGCGCGGTCAGGGCGATCTCGGGCACCAGGACGATGGCGCTGCGTCCGGCGGCGAGGGTATGCGCGATGGCATTCAGGTAGACCTCGGTTTTGCCACTGGCGGTCACGCCGAAGAGCAGCACAGTCCTGGCTCTGCCGCTGGCGATGCATTGCCGCAGCGTTTCGACGGCGTGCTGCTGGCCCGGCGTGAGCGGTGGGGCGACCGTGCGCTTCTCGGGAGCGAGGATGGGCGCGCGGCGCAGCGCGATCTCCTGGACCTGCACCAGGCCCCTCTCCACCAATCCGCGCAGGGAGGCGGAAGAAGCCTGGGCCGCGTGCAGCAGCTCATCGCCGGGCATCGGGCCTTCGTTGCGGCGCGTCCACTCTATCAGCGCATTAAGAAGGCGCTGTTGTTGCGGGCTGCGGCGTCCCACGCCGCCGGAACCGCTCAGCACCTCCGCCGCCGCGCCCAGCGTATAAGCTTTGACGGTCTTCTCTACGGTCCTGGCGCGCGCCACGCTTCGAGCCTCGATCAGCAGCCCCTTCCTCAGCAGCGCCGTGTAAGCGCCGGAAAACTGGGGAAGATTGGCAGTCTCGCGCAGTTCCTCCAACTCCGCCTCGCCGTCCAGAGCGCGCAGCGTCTCGATAATGTGGGCCTGGGGTATCGAGCCGCCCACATCCGAGCCCCGCAGGTCAGAATCTCGGAGGCGCACTTTGGTGGTCACGCGCGCGCCCAGCGTCGCCGGGGCCACGCATCGGATCGCCGAGAGCAGATCGCAAACGTAGCGGTCGCTCATCCAGCGGACGGCGTGCAGTTGCTCCTCGTTGATGGTGATCGCATCTTCGACGAGGGCGATAATCTCTTTAAGCTTCCTGCAGAGAGGATCGGTGGTCGGCAGCTTGCGGCGGGCCAGCACGTAGCCAAGCGCCTCCCGCCCAGCAAAGGGGATATGCACGCACGCCCCGATGGTAAGAGTGTTGCGCAGTGATTCCGGCACGCGGTAGGTATAAGAGGGCTGCAAGTCCGGCGCGTCAATATCCACGACGACATCGGCGACATCTGCCTCGGCGTACTCCTCCCAGAGGCTCTCGGTATAATGCTCCTGATGGGATGTCGCCCTCATGCCTGCTTACCGCTTTCCCCTGACCCCCCATCCCCACTGCCAGGGTCGGTGCGGCCCACGCTCGTGCCTCCGCCTGGCAGCCCTATCCGCTCGTTCCTCGCCAGGGAAGGAGACGGAGCCAGGTTGTACGCTCCATCGAACTGCCCCTCCAGAAGCGCAGGAGAAGAGGCCTGGGAAGGAACGTGTCCACTCGTGTCCCCCCCTTCCCTTGTAGGGTCGCTAGGCGGAGGCGCGAACCGTTGAGCGCCGACCCTGGCAGTGGGGGCCGGGGGATTAGGGGAAACATGAGGGAACGAGGCCGGTGAAGTAGACGGCTTCTTATCCCAGGGCAGGTGGATTTTGGGCTCTTTCCTGGAAAGAAGCCGCTGGATATTGGCACGGTGCTTGTAGATCGCCATCAGGCAGGCCACGAGGCCGAATCCCAGGCGGTAGATGTCACCGGGATAGAACAGGGGCATGAGAATCGGGAGGGAGAGAGCGCCGAGAATCGAGCCGAAGGAGACCCAGCGCAGCGTGAGCACTTCGATGCCGAACAGGCAGAAAGCGGTCAGTCCGACGCCGGGGGCGATGCCGAGCAGCGCGCCGAGGCTGGTCGCAATCCCTTTGCCACCCTGAAAGCCAAGCCAGACCGAGTAGTTATGCCCCAGAATCGCCAGCAGCGCCATCAAAATCACCCAGGGCGCAGCCAGATGCAGCGCGGCACCGACTAATGGCGGCACGAGCCCTTTGAGCACGTCGAGCGCGAAGACGAGCCCGCCCGCCACCGGCCCGCACACCCGCCCGACATTGGTCGAGCCGATATTGCCGCTGCCCAGCGTGCGGATGTCCACGCCCTTCCACTTTTTGGCGATCCACAGACCGAACGGCAGCGAGCCGAGCAGGTAACTTCCTGCCAGCGCCGCGCCTATCGTCAGACCCTGCATCATTCCGCTACCTCATCCGTCCCCGCTACCTCATTCGTCCAGCCGCTTTGCGGACATCTCCTTGCCATTCTGCTTGCAGGTCAACTCCTTCACCTCGACGGCCTCCGTTTTCACAAAGGTAATCTTCGCCTCGACGATACGCGCGAAGAACTTAGTGTCGGACTCAGGGCAGATGTCCAGTGCCGCCTGGCCGGTCGGCTGCAACGTCAGGCCGCTGCCGTTCTGAGCGACCGTAAAATGGAAGTCCGGCTTGAACTCGTACTTGCCGACATAGGCCATGTACATTTGTAGGTCTATCTCGGCAAGCGGCGGCTCTGCAGAAATTATATCTGGCCAGCCATACTCTTCGGCTACAGCACGCAGGATTTCATCCATGACCGGCCAGCCCCGATTGGAGTTCAGCATCACAGCCATGCCGCTGCCGCGATGCTTATAGGCCGTCAGCATGGCGAGGAAACCTTCATCCCAGCCGCCATGCCCGAAGCGCACGGAGTCGTCTTTGCCACTTAAAAAGAAGCCCAGGCCGATGTGCTCTTCCACCTGCGGCGTCAGCATCAAGTTGACCGTCTCGGCGGAGAGGACTTTGTAGGATTTGCCCTCTCGCGCCAACTGCATTTCGAGAGCAAATCTGGCAAGATCGGTGGGCGTCGTCCACAGGCCGGCCGCTGCCATCTCCGGGTAGACGTGCCACTTACCGTCCACGGGCCGGAGATCAGACGGGCGGGCAGTGGCAGCAAAGCGGGCGCGCTTATCGGGAAGCGGCTGTTCGTAGGGGCTATGCTCCATGCCGAGGGGATCAAGCACCAGTTCGCGCATGATCTGCGGGAACGGTTTCTTGAGAATGTCCATGAGCATAAGCTGCACGATGGTCGTGCCGCCGCCCGAGTACCGAAACTGCGTGCCGGAATAGCATTGACCCGGACGGGGTCTGTATTGGCAGGCTTCTCGCCATCCAACACCTGCACCACCGTAGGGATAGGTCGGTCCCGCAGATAGCCGGGGAAGCCGTGAACGGTTAGTCCGGCGGCATGGCTGAGCAGTTGCCGCAGGGTGATACGCGGCTGCCACGATCCGTTGGGCGGCACTTTCCAGGAGGTTAGGTACGTGTTGACACCCTCATCCAGGTCAATCACGCCCTCCTGTACCAGCCGCATCGCTGCCGTTGCCGCCACCGGCTTGCTGATAGACCCGGCTTGAAAGAGGGTTTCCGGCGTGACCGGCTCCGGCTTGCCGACCTCCTTGACGCCATAACTGCGCACCCACTCGATCCGATAGTCATTGAAAACGGCCAGACTGAGGCCGGGCGTGTCGAAGTACTCCATGCGCTCGGCCAGCCTGCGCTTGGCGGGCTTCTGGCTGCGCAGAGGCGTCTCCGGCAGCAGCCCACTCTCAACGCGGCGAATTCTCTCGTCAATCGCTTCCGGCGGCGCAGTGGCAGTCATCGATTCCTCCTTTGGACGGAGCGGATATTGAGCACAGATGGCTCCTCTTCCGCGCATTGAGAACGTCTCGCTGCGCTAGGAGAAACCAGCACGCCCATCCGTATTTGTGTAGAACCGCTGGTGGAAAATGCGGCGTACCTCTTGCATGTGCGCGCGAACATCTGCCCACAGGCGTGTTTCTGCCGTCGCCTGGGCGTCCTCCGCATAGCCGAGCAGACAGGCGAGCGCGCGCTGGCGGTGCGGATCGGTGGGCAGGACGTCCTGCGGCGTGCCGGTTTGCAGATAGAGCGCATTGCGCAGGCGCGACAGAAGGCAATACGTAGCCGAGAGCACATCGGCTTCGGCGTTATCCAGCAGGCGCGCGGAGGCCAGCGCGGAGAGCGCACGCAGCGTATTGGAGATGCGCAGGCCCGGATGGTTCGGGCCGTGCAGCAGTTGAAGCCGCTGGGCCAGCCACTCAATATCGCTCAGGCCGCCATAGCCTAGCTTGAGATCGGTTTCCCGCTCGGCAGGTTTCAGGCGCTCCGTTTCAATGCGCCGCTTCATCGCCTGTATCGCCGCATCTTCCTCCGGCGTCAGGCCGCGCCCGAAACTAACGGCGTGCAATATCCGCTCAAAGCGCTGCCCGACCGCCGGGTTGCCCGCCACAAAGCCAGCCTTGAGTGCCGCCTGCCGCTCCCAGGTTTCGCCCGCCGTGCGGTAGTATTCGATGAAGCCGCGCAGGGAATGGATCAGCGCGCCTTTGCGACCCCAGGGACGCAGCCGCAGGTCTATCTCGACGTTTGCGCCGCGCGGGACCAGCGCCTTGCCCGCTGCAATCACGCGCTCGACCAGAGTATTGACCAGCGCAAAACGCTCCGCACTGCGCGCCGCCTCGCCCCGTTGACGCTCCTCATCATAGACAAAGACGACGTCCCAGTCGCTGCTATAACCAAGTTCTGCGCCGCCCAGCTTCCCCAGGCCGACGACGGCGACCCGGCTCAGGGCGCGGCGCGCAAATTCCGGGTCGGGATGGGCCACAACCAACGGCTCGGCGCAAATATCCAGTAGGGTTTGCAGAGTCACGGCGGCCAGGTGGCTCAATTCCGCCATCGTCTCGGTGACGTCGGCTTCTTCCCAGATATCGCGCGCCCCAATGCGTAGGGTTTCCCGCTGGTAGAGGCGAGCCACGGCATCTAATTTCGCCTCAAAGCGCTTCGCTCCCTGCACGCGCTCTCTGAATTCTGCGCCTAACCCCCCGTCCCCCTTCCCTGGAAGGGAAGGGGGTGGCCCAGGCTGGCGCGTTCCACCGTTTTGCTGTTGCAAAAGCGCGTGGGCAGAAGTCTGGGAAGGAACGTACAAGCTCGTGTCCCCCCCTTCCCTTCCAGGGAAGGGGGACGGGGGGTTAGGTTCCTCCTCCGGGCTAAACAGCATCTCCATCCATTCCAGGTGGCGTGTCAGGCGCTTGAGCAAGGGCGGAGAGGCAGCAGCAAGCTGGACGAGCCGCTCCATAAACTCCGGGCTATCGTCAAAAGAGGCATAGAGCTGGGCGCGATTGGGAACGGCCAGCGCGACCGCTTCGATGCCTGCCAGTCCCGCATCCGGGTCAGGAGAGCGCTCCAGCAGAGCCATCAGGCGCGGCGCAATCGCCTTGAACTCGACCGGCGTATCCGGGGGCATCTCCCCGAACTCGTTGCCGCGCATGGGCAGTTGCAGGGCGCGCAGCGCATTGGGAATATCCCGAAAGCCCGCTTCCCGCAGCCGCGCCGCCAGGCGCTCCTGAGCGGCGGGCGCATCAATATTATCAAGCAGGTCGTTGATGTCATCCCATGCTGACGTCGGAGATGATATGGGCGGCACGACGCTGGCGCCCGCCGACTGATTATAGAAAAGCCGTATCAGGTGAGCGTGCAGGCGTTCTCGTCTGCGGCTCAGGTCGGCTTCAAAGGCTTCTAGATCCACAAAGCCCATGCGGCGGGACACACGCAGGCGCTCACGTACATTGCCTGGCGGGGGCAGCGTCTGCGTCTGGAAGCCGTGCAGCCATTGGAGGCGGTGTTCGAGCGTACGAAGAAACTGGTAGTCGTCGGCCAGCTCGTGGGCCTCAGTATCGGTGAGCAGCCGGGCATGGTGCAGACGCTGGATGGCCGTCAAGGTATTGGCAGTCCGAAGGCGAGGCCGCACGCCGCCGAACTCCAACTGCAAAAGTTGGACAATAAACTCCACGTCGCGAATGCCGCCGTAGCCGGTTTTGATATTAGTGAGCGCCTGACCTTCCAGCGCGCACTTCTGCTCGATACGCCGCTTGTTGGCGCGGATATCCCCCACAAAGGCGGTGGTGACGTGACGGCGATAGACGAACGGAGCGATCATCTCCATAAACGCCTCGCCGAGCGTGCGGTCGCCGCCGACACAGCGCGCCTTGATCAGCGCCTGCCACTCCCAGTTCTCGGCCCAGCTTTCGTAGTAGGCGCGATAGCTGCCGAGCGAGCGAGTCAGCGTCCCAAAGCGGCCCTCCGGGCGCAGGCGCATGTCCACGCGAAACACATGGCCGCTGGCGGTGTCCTCGGCGAGAACTTTCACTATCGTTTCGGCAAGCCGTCTCAGGTAGGCCGACGTCTCCATGCGCCGCCCGTCCGCCAGAAGGATTTCGGCGGGCAGAGAGTCGCCATGGACGAACATCAGATCGATATCGCTGCTATAGTTAAGCTCCTGGCCGCCCAGCTTGCCCATGCCGATGATAGCGAAGGGCAGGGAAGGGGCGTCCGGTGCCGTAGGAAGCATGGCGAGGGCGATATCGTAGGCTTTCTGGATGCAGGCGTCGGCGAGATTGGAGAATTCGCGGGCGGTGGAGGGCATGTCGGCCAGACCGACCAGATCACGCACGCCAATACGCAGCATCTCCCGCGCCTTCCAGCGGCGGAGGACATCGCGCTTGAGTTCGGGGCGCTGGCAGATATCCACCAGGGCGGAGACCTCGCGATAGAGCGTCGCCGCCGTTTTCGTCCCGCCGCGCACGCCCGGATTGGCGATAATCTCGAAATACTCCGGCTGGCGGGCTAGAAGATCGGCGAAGTATTGGCTGCTGCCGGTGACCAGACAGAAGAGATCGAGGGCGATAGGATGACGTATCAGGGTCTGTAGGTGAGAGTAGCGGCCTCCAACAGCAGCGAACCAGCGGGTAAAGCTGTTCAGGGCGCGGTCGGGATCGGGACTGCCGCGCAGGGCATTGAGCAGCAGGGGCAGCAGCGGGGCGAGGTCATCATCGGTCACCCCGCCTCCAGCCAGATCGCGCAAAAATCGCTGCGCCCGTGCTACATCTTCCAGACCCGCCGCGCGCAGGTCCGACTCGGTCAATTGGTCAGGCGTTCGTGGGGCAATCAACGACTCTCTTCCTCAATCCAGAGATGCAGCAGTTCTGCGCCTATTAGCATACCAGGAAGACGCTATTTTTGCCAGCCCTGCTGCTATTTCTAGCTAGCGAGCAAGCTGGGCGAATTCTGGCCCGCAGAAACAAAAAACCGGAAGGCGCTCCCAGGAGCGAAACCTTCCGGCTGATGATACGCGCGGTTGAACCTCTTTCAGTTACAGAGAAAGGTTTTGTGTGGACCCTGCCTCACTTAGCCCTGCTTGCCTGCCTGCCTCTTGCTCACCCAACCTATCGACCTGGGATGCTGCCTTAAGTCCCACAGGCATCCAGAAAAACCCTGCGGTCT
>Ga0209810_1004193_pt1 | contig 14143 bp, 15 predicted proteins | sample Coa_R1_7_FD_187159 | JGI IMG/M metagenome (GOLD analysis project Ga0209810, IMG submission 187159) | Surface soil microbial communities from Centralia Pennsylvania, which are recovering from an underground coalmine fire - Coalmine... | ecosystem: Environmental > Terrestrial > Soil > Unclassified...
GACATGACGGCAGGGCCCCACACCATCACCGTCGAGTTTGGCGGGGATGCCGACAACGCGGCCACCACGGGTACGGGGACGCTGACGGTGGGCAAGGCCAATACCTACCTCTATGTCACGCCGCGCAGCGGCCACCCCGGTCAGAGAGTGGCCTTCTTCGGCGTACTCAGCCGTAACGTGGATCACTCTGTCAAGCTCAACGGCGAGACGCTGACTTTCAAGCTCGATGCCGGAACCGCCAATGAGACCCTGCTTGGCACGGCCACGACCGGCTACTACGCCGTGGCTAATGAGAATGGCTCAGCGCAATTGGACTACACGCTCCCTGACAATATCAGTGCCGGCGAGCATACGATCACTGTCGAGTTTGCTGGCGACGATAATAACCTGCCCAGCACCGGCCAGGCAACGCTAACTGTCATTAGCAATGATACTGTGCAAACGGGAGAATCTCACGGCACCATCGCTACTGATTCAACTCATTCTGTCTACATTGATATGACGGTATTCCGCCATGTCTATTCGGATGGCCATTCGGATATTAGCGGCAGTGCGCTTCTCAACGGCACGACGGCCGATGGACAGACGATCGCCACCAGCATCTGGGCCTCCGCCCTGGACTTTTCCTGGGTAACCGTGCAAGGCCAGCAGTGCCGGCATGTGCAGGTGACCACCAACACCTTCGGCTTTGTCACGGGTGGACAACGCGTGCGGGCTTATCTGCAAGTGGATGCGACGGCCATTCCAGGCGGAGCAGGGCAGATGGGCTTTAAGGTCATCCGGGCCAGCGATGGGACCGTCCTGACGGCCAGTACCGATGCAGATGGCAACTATGCCGAGCTGCCCCTGGAAGTCGGAGGTTGGACGGTAGTGAGGTTCTAATCTTCCGGCCGAGCTAAGCTTAGCCACCGCTGTTCCCTGCCAGTCTGGAGCCCACGACGCCCTCCGGTTAGTCTAAACCGGAGGGCGTCGGTCCGTTTGGGTGGCGGCCCGCTCTTTGAAAAAACTCTTCTGCAGCAGGCGCAATTTTTTTAGAGAGCGCAATCTTTGGCATGGTTCTTGCAAGAGTATAGCGTGAGGGCAGCTCGGGACGCTCGCCGCAACTTGCCACCCGGTTGCAGGCAATCCCCTGGATGGGGATATACCCGCTGTTCAAACAGACATCCCTTCGACCTGACTGCTACAAAAGGAGAACCTAACACATGATGCATCTGAAGAAATTGCTGGTCTCCATGATGACGACAGGATTGCTTGTGGGGGCAATCGCCATTAGCAATGCGGTGACCATTCCGTTCACCGTCTATGTGGACAATCCGGATACGCCGCCGCCTGCAAATGACTGGTCGATTCCCCCTGGCGCAGCAACTACCTCTGGTAGCCCGACATTCCACAACCTCTTGCTGCCGACGAACGGCACCAACGGAGTGGCCTACAATACTCCGTCCGTTATCCGGTTTGGCGCGGATGCTACGGACAATCCAGGGGCGGGCAGCGCTACTTTCGGCATGGTGCCGGTTGGGATCGCTTTCGACCTGCAGGTTGGCTCCCATCAAAATGATCCGGGTCCCCTTACCTCCGGCGATCCGTTCCATCATTTTGAGCTGCAGGGCCATCTCAATGGCGATGTAACCAGCAATGGCGGAAGCAATACCAGTTCCACGACCAACCTGATCTGGGCCTCGTTGACAGATGCTACGACGGGCGATGTCGACAATACGCCGAACAGCATGGATCCGGTCACTGGCCAACCGGCGTTCTTCCTGCATGAAGTGATCGGTGGGCAGCCCTTCGATATCTTCGTGCAGCAGATTCGCCCGATCCCTGCTCCCGGCAAAGAGGCCCTTACCGTCGAGGGCTTTGTCACCACCTCCGTCGTTCCGGAGCCGGGCGCCGTCGCCTGCCTGCTCGGCACCGGTGTCATCGGCGGATTCCTGGCCCGCCGGCGGCGCCGCCGCTAGTTCAAGCGCCTGTCTAACGGCTATCAAGCCGGAGCCATTCCCAATTTCGGGAAGGCTCGGTAAGTAAAAAAACCTCCTATCGGTAGATGAGAGCGGCTCACGCTCAAGCTACCGGTAGGAGGTTTTCGCTGGTTAGCTGATGCCCAAGTCCCCACACACAGAGCGGAGCACAATTCACAATCGCCCCTGTTCTTGCCTCTCCCCCATACTCTTATCAGATTCTCTCATGCCCCGTCCTTCTGACAGGCGGGTTTCGATAGAGAACGTGGCATAAACCTCCTGTGCCGCACAGTAGGAAATGTGCGGCGAAATAAGAATGCGAAGATCTTTCAAGGAGGAACTCTATGCTACGGCAATTTCTCTCTCGCTCTGCCACACTGATGGCGGTTGCGCTCACGCTTGGTATGCAGACCGCCAGTCCGGCGAGTGTAATTCCTCAAAGGTCGGTATATTCTGGGGAATGCCACGGCATCGTCGCTACCGATGCGACCCACTCTGTCTACATTGACATGACGGTGCTCAGGCATATCTATTCGGATGGTCATACGGATGTTAGCGGCAGTGCGCTACTCAACGGCACGACGGCCAATGGACAGACGGTGGCCGTTAGCATCTGGGCCAAGGATCTGAAATGCTCCTGGGTGACCATGCAAGGTCAGCAGTACCGGCATGTGCAGGTGACCACAAACCCCTTCGTTCTCTACAATAGGCAAACTAGGCAACGGGTGCGCGCCTATGCCGTGGTGGATGTGACGGCCATTCCGGGCGCAGCGGGTCAGATGGGCTTTCAGGTCATCCGGGCCAGCGATGGTGCCAGGCTCGCCTTTACCACCGATGCGAATGGAAACTATGCCGAGCTACCGCTGAAACCAGGAGGTTGGACGGCCAATAAATTCTAAGCCCAGCGCGCAGGCTTCTAGCCATCGCCTGCCGTTGAGCGATATAGAATCCGAAGTATGCAGCAAGGGATAGAGAAATAGAAACGCGTAGCTCTGGAGAGGAAGTCGCTGCGTGGCACAGGGCCAGAAGAGGGCGACTTCCATTCCATAGGTAAGCTATCTCCTATCCATCCTAGGAATCGCCGGGACTTTCCTCGCCAGAGTTCCGGCGGTTTCCATTTATCTTAAAGGCGCGCCCACGCAGCCTGAACAATTCTCGGTGAACGCAATTCTATCTGTTTTTCATAAGGCTGCCTGCCGATAACGGATCAGGCCCTCCTTCCCGGGAGGGTCGTCCTCCCTTTCCATCCCGCAATGCCAGGTTCAAGCGCGACAAGATCGTTTGCCAGAATATCGGCAGGGAAGTCTATTTACACGCCAACCAACCAGGCCAGAAGGAGAGCCCTATGCAAGCTGTCATCCTCGCAGGCGGCAAAGGTACCCGCCTGCACCCGTTAACACGCCACATTCCCAAGCCGATGGTTCCCCTCTTTGATCGTCCCGTACTGGAGCACACGATTGCCCTGCTCAAGTCGCATGGGATCAGGCACCTGATCTTCACCCTCTCGTACCGGGCGCGCGACATCATCGAATATTTCGGGGGCGGCTCGCGGTGGGGCGTGCATATCCAGTATGCCATTGAAGATGAGCCGCTGGGAACGGCGGGTGGCCTCAAGGCCATGCAGCCGCTCCTGCGCGAGACGTTCTGCGTGCTTTCCGGGGATGGCATCACCGATTTTGATCTTTCCGCCGCGCTGGAGGCGCACCGGCGGCACTCCGCCGAGGCGACGATGCTGCTCTATCGCCTCCCGGACCCAGCCGCGCTGAGCGAGTTCGGCGTTGTCGAAACGGACGCCGCAGGGCGCATCCAGCGCTTTGTGGAAAAGCCCGCTCCCGGCCAGGCGTCCGGCGATACTATCAACACCGGCATCTACCTGCTGGAGCCCTCCATCCTGACGCGCATCCCCGGTGACCGGCCCTTCGACTTCAGCCGCGACCTGTTTCCTGAACTCTTGCGGGAAGGCGCGCGCTTCTTCGGCTACCGGGCGCAGGGGTACTGGTGCGACATCGGCAATCTGGGCCAGTACCGGCAGGTGCATCAGGATGCGCTGGCGGGCAAGATTACGCTGGATTTCGGCGCGTTTGGCGCGCGGGAGGTGCGGCGCGGGGTCTGGATCGGGCCGGGCGCGCAGATGCACCCTTCGGCGCAGTTCCTCGGCCCCTGCTATGTGGGCAGCGGCACCCAGGTTCAGGAGCGGGCGGTTGTGGCGGGCGGAGCGGTGCTGGGACGGGGCAGCCGCGTGGGCGCGGGCGCGCGCATCGCCGCCAGCGTGATCGGGGCAGAGGCGTATGTCGGCCCGGATGCGGATCTACGGGACTGCATTGTCGGCGATGGGTATCGGCTTTCAGATGGCTATCGGCTGCAGGGCGCCGTGCTGACGCGCGACCTGGGACCGCTGGCCATCTGTGCGCGCACAGGGCGCGCGCTGACCGAGACTCCCACCCTGGCAGTACAGAAAGCCGCCTGATGTTCCAGGGCGTTCTCTTTTCGGGCGGCTTAAATTGGACCTAACCCCCCCCGGCCCCCTTCCCTAAGAGGGAAGGGAGGGACCCAACCGGTCTCCTTTCTGGGAAAGAGCAGAAGCCGGGTCCCCCCCTTCCCTGCCGCGTTAGCGGCGAAGTAGGGTCGCGAGGCGGAGGCGCGAACCGTTGTAGCGCCGACCCTTGCAGTGGGGGCCGGGGGGTTAGGTCAGGTTTCAGGGACGTTTCGCCCCAGCGGCCTCCAGCGCGAGACGTAATGCCTGAGCAAAACGATCCGGCGGGATGTAGCCGGGCAGGCGCGCGAGCTCCTTCCCCTGCGAGTCGGCAAAGATGGTCGTCGGATAGTCGAGCACGTGATAGCGTTCGACGATGGCCGTGTCTACGTCGCTATCCAGGCGCACGCAGACGTACCGGCGGGAAAGCTCAATGACTTTCGGGTCAGTAAAGGTTTCGGCATCCAGCTTTTGGCACCAGCCGCATCCCGGCGTGTGAACGCTAAGCAGCAGCGGCTTGCCAAGCTGACTCGCCTGCGCCAATCCGGCTTCGTAGCTGCCGGCCCAGGCCATCTCAGGGGCGATACGGCTCTCCCGCACCGCCCCCAGAACACCGACGCCCAGCCAGAAAGCCAGGAGCAACAGCCACCGTTTCCTGCTACGCTTGCTCTGCATCGCGCATGCCTCATTCTGCGGCAGGCTCAGGCCGCTTTGAAGATCGGCTGGAGCGTGCGGGCGTACTCCCGCAGCTCGGCCAGCTCGGCGTCGGTGATGGGATGGAACTTATCGGCAATATCCATTGCCAGGCGGAACAGGCGCGGGTCGCCCGGCGGAATGGCAGCCGTGATCGGCTGGGAAAGCGTGAAGCGCAGCGCCAGATCGGCCAGGCGCGGGTCGGAAAGCGGCTCGTACCAGCAGTGCGGATAGGGGCGATCCGCGTTCTCTTTCCAGTTGGTGCGCGCCATCGCCTTGAGCGCCAGCCGCGCCACGCCCTTCTCCTGCGCCTTCGCGATGATCTGCGGACCGAAGTTGCCCTCGTAGTAGGTCACGAAGTTGATGGGAAACAGCGCCGAGTCGAAGTCAAAGCGATCCATGGCTGCGATGGCCGCCTCCACCGAGTGCGCGCTAAAGCCGAGATGGCGCACCAGCCCGGCATCCCGCGCCTCCAGAAACGCCTCCATCGCGCCTCCCGGCCCGAAAATCTTTTCAATATCCTCGCGCGTCGAGATGGCATGAAGCTGGTAAAGGTCGAAGTAATCGGTGCGGAGGTTCTTGAGAGAGCGGCGCAGTTCCTCGCTGGCTCCCTCTTTGGAGCGCTGCCCCGTCTTGCAGGCCAGAAATACCTCGTGCCGGCGCCTCTCCAGCGCCGGGCCGAGCCGCTTCTCGGTCTCCTGATCCTGGCCGTAGCTTGGCGCCACGTCGAAGTAGTTGACGCCGCGATCCAGCGCCTCCCCGACGATGGCGTCAGCCTCTGCCTGCGTCATGCCCACCAGCACGACACCGCCCAGACCAACCAGGGAGAGTTCCCGTCCGGTGCGTCCCAATATCCTGCGTTCCATGCTCTTCCCTCCTTTGCGAAACGAATTATTCATATCGCTCAAGCGGCCACGCCGCCTCAGCAGATACAATTGCCCAATTCACGAAAACGCCTGCGATTAAGTACCCTTCCGCTTCTCGCTCCCCTCAGACGGGTCTGGATAGTCTGTTGTCTGAAGGGCGCTATTGGATCGGCGGATGATTATCTCCTGCGCCCACTCACCTTCCCCACGATTGACCTCTCTAACGATGAAGAAGGCAAGGGCACTGCCGCTGAATATTGAAAGGTGGTCCTGCCACTTCGTGGGCTGTATGATCAACATCCAGACCCCACCCAGAAGCAGGAAAACGCCCATCCCAATGACCACGTTGCGCGCGAACCGCGCGTTTGAGGATAGTTTCATGCCCTCGAACTCCGCTATATAGGTAGGTAACCCAAGTTGCTACCTAGGAACACGTTTGAGAGAGAATCGCTCTGGAAACCGGCTTTTGCATCACCGTTTGCCTTCTCGAAGAGGCAAGGTAGCAACTTGAGTTAGGTAGTTTCTGCTCGCTACCCTGATGGGTGCTGCGTACCCACGGCAGCCCTGCCCTAATTGACATAGACTCGCCGATGAAAGGCCCACCACTCCACGCAGAGAACGGCCAGCGCCAGCAGCGCCAGCCAGGGCAGCAGCTCGCGGTTATCGGCGACGCGGCGACCGCGCGAGCCTGCCGGGTTATCGGTGATGGTCAGTTCCCGGTGCGGGGTGATGTCCGACTCACTGGCGCTGGCGAGATTGGCCGCGAAAGAATAGGAGAAGCCCGGCCCTTCCGCCGTATAGAAGCCGACCTGATCCGTCTCGTCAAAGGCCGCGCCGCCGCGCTCCCCGGCGCGTACCTCGCGTTTGCTCCCATCCGGCCTGGTCACGGTCAGCTTGCCGAGGCCGGGCGGGGAGGGAACGGTGATCGGGCTGCCGGTGGCGATCTGGCCGAGCTCGCTATCGTCGCTGCCCATGCCCAGCCAGCGCACGCTGTTGGCGATGAAGATGGGGAAGGCGACGCGCAGCGGGAAGCTAGATTGGTTGAGCGCGAAGGCGACGAACTCCGAGCGCATCTTCTCCTTTTCGCCCACCGCGACCAGTGAGCCGGACTCGGCGACGGCCAGTTCCCGGCCCCAGCCCAACGGCTCGGCCTTGAGCACGTCCCCGAAACGGTCGCTGCCGAAATCCACGTAGCGCAGCACCGGATGCTCCCGCTCCCAATCGGCGGGCGCGACATTGGCGGCAGCGCCCTCTACCTTCACGGGCGCTTGATCGCTTGTGCAATGGATAAACAGGTAGTTGCCTGCGGGGAGCCGGGCCGGGGCCGTCTCGTTGAAGACGACGACATCAAACCCCTTGCCGGCGGAGAACGCCGCCGCCTTGCTTAGCTCGACGCTGGGGTCTACTTTCAGGGCGTCTTCCAGGAACAGGTTCTCTTTGCCGACCAGCAGCACGCGCAGCGTCTTGCGGGGCTTGACGATCAGCGCGGCCTCATTATCGGCGGCGAGGTCGTCCTTGAGGTCGAGGCGCACGCGCAGCTTGATCGGCCTGTCCGGCTCCGGCATATCGTAAGGCTGGGTGTCTTCGCCGTTCGGGGGCAGGCTGACCTCATTGGCAAAGGCCAGGTTGTCGTCGGCATAGATCTCTTCGTTGAAGGTCCTGGGTTTGTCGCTGTAGTTGTGGGTGACGACCAGAAGCTGTAGGCTCTTCTCTCCGCCGAGGCTGCGCCGGAAATCCACCGCCGTGATGCCCACGTTATCGTGCCCTTTGCCGATAGGGTGAAACGCCACATGCGTCTTGCCGAGGTTGATATTGGTCAGGGCGTAGCGGGGCGCGGCGTTAGGGCTGCCCGCGCCGCCGTCCTGGGCCTCAAATCCGCCGTCGGAGATAAGCTCGATGCGCCCGCTATCGCCCTCCTTGCGGGCGGCAACCAGATCGGCGGCGAGGTTGAGGGCGTCGCGCATATTGGTCGGCGTGTCGTGGGGCTTGAGGCTGTCAATGGCGCGGTGAAGCTCGGCGCGCTCCTCCGTAAAGCCGGTGAGGGCCTCCGGGCGGGCGGAGGCGGAGAGCACCATCATGCGGTCGCCGGGCCGCATCTGCCCGACAAGCTCGTGGGCCGTGCGTCTGGCGGCTTCCAGGCGAGAGGGCGCGACGTCGGTGGCGCGCATGGAGGCCGACGTATCCACGAGGAGGACGATGTTGCGTCCGCCGAAGCCCATCGCGCGCACGAACGGGCGCGACAGCGCGAAAATGATCAGCGCGGCAACGAGAAGCTGCAAGAAGAGCAGCAGGTTCTTGCGCAGCTTCTGGAAGGGCGCATTGGCCTGCACGTCCCGAATCACCTGCCGCCACAGGAACGTCGAGGAGACCAGAACATCCTTGCGCCGCAGCTTCAGGATATACATCAGGACGATCAGGCCGCCGATGGGCAGCAGCCAGAGCAGGTTCAACGGGCTGATAAAGTGCATCTCTCTTCTATGCCTACGCGCTGTGGCTGCGGCCCCCGAGGATCACGCTCTGCGTGGCGGTCTCTTCGACGCCAATCGAAGGGCGGGACTGCCGCTCCAGATGGGTTAAGCGGCGGTCCATCTGCTGCAGGGCGTTATCAAAACTGAGATCATACTGAGTGGTGGTGTCGCGCAGGGCCTGGATTTCGGCGCGGAGGGCGGCAAACTCGGCGCGGATGTCGTCCCCGATCATCCGTTGCCGCTGCTGGCGCAACTCCTCCATCTTGCGCTGATGATGCGTCCAGATCATCATCAGCGGGATAGAAAAGACAGCCGCCACAGGCAAACCTACGACGATAGCAAAAAAGGCGATTATCTCGCCCGGCACTGAGAGCATAGTTGGCCTCTCTTTTCGTCTCCTCTACAGGCAATAGGGCATATATATCCGTTTGCTTCCGGGAAAGCAGCTCAGCGTCCAATGCGCACATCCGTCACGCCGTTGGCTTCGAGGGTGTTCACGCGGCGTTCCAGCCCCTCCATGCGGTGCTCCATGCGCTGCAGGGCCGCATCGAAACTCAAGTCGTACTGCGTCGTGGTATCGCGCAGAGAGCGCACCTCCGCGCGTAGCTCCTCTATGGCCGCGCGCACGCCCGTATCCTTCTCTGAAACCTGCTTCAGCCTTAGCTCCGCCAGGCGCGTGCGGTGCTTTATCCACTCGTGGATCACGCCGGTCCCCGTGCCGATAAGGGTAAGCGCAATAACAAACACAAAGAAGTTCGGTTCCATGCTGTCCTCCCGGAAGGAGTCGGCGAAGCCCCCACCTTCCCACTGCCAGCTCTCGCTTTATGCGCCATGCCACGCGCGACTACCTGGGAGTCGGCGAAGCCCCCACCCCCTTCCCACTGCTCGGGTCGGCGCTGCAATGGCTCGCGCCTCCGCCTAGCCACACCTGGCCACAGCCCTCCGCCTGGCGACACCTACGCGGGCAGAGACAAGACTTGGCTTCTCCTCTCCCCTCCCCTGTTCTTGGGGATCGCTAGGTGTCGCCAGGCGGAGGGCCGAATTATTGTAGCCCCGACCCTTGCAGTCAGCAGGCCGCAGGCCCCACAGCGGCAGGGTTCAGCCTGCCGAAAGCATGGGAAAGAGGGACTACTGCCCGATACGCAGATTGGCAGGCGTGTTTGCTTCCACTTCGCTCAGGCGGCGCTCCAATCCCTGCACCCGGCTCTCCATACGCTGCAGCGCGGCATCAAAGCTTAGATCGTACTGAGTGGTCGTGTCTCGCAAAGAGCGCACTTCCGCCTGCAACTCCTCGATGGCCGCCTTGAGATGAGTATCGCCCTCATTACGCATGCGCATCCGCATTTCCATCATCTTCCGCTCATGGCTGGTCCATATAGCGACGATAGGGACACCGAAAACGCCGAGAATAGCCACGATGGGTATAAGAACGTCTGGCATAAACCTCTCCTCATGCCGATAGGGGCCGGTTGGCGCGCGTGATGACTTCAGAGAGCGAAACGGTGCCCGCATAGAGGGCCTTGCCAATGATGACGCCCTCAAGGTTGGGTGCGACGGTGGCCTGTAGGCGCTGGAGCGTGTCTATATCGGCCAGCGAGGTCACGCCGCCGGAGGCGATCACCGGCAGCTGCGGCACCGCCGCCGCCACCTGGGCTAGAGATTGGGTATTGACGCCCTGGAGCATGCCGTCGCGGGAAATATCGGTAAAGATAAACCGTTTGGCGCCGAGGCGGGCCATGCGCGCCACGAAGGTCATAGGCGATTCGCCGATATGCTCCTGCCAGCCCTGCACGGCCACCAGATTATCGCGTGCGTCCACGCCGACCGCTACCTTATCGCCATAGAGCGTGAATAGCCCTTCGGCCAGCGCGGCGTCCCGCGCTGCCGCCGTGCCCACGACCACGCGCGCCACCCCGATTCGCAGCATCCGCTCGACGATCTCGGCGTTGCGCACGCCGCCGCCAAACTGCACGGGCAGATCCACCTGCCGGAGGATCTGGCGCAGCACCTCCAGATTTTGCGTGCTGGGGCTGCCCATGCGCGCGCCGTCCAGGTCCACGATATGCAGCCAGCGTGCGCCTTCGGATTGCCAGCGTCTGGCCATCTTGAGCGGGTCTTCCGAATAGGTGGTAACCTCCTCGAATCGCCCCTGGCTGAGGCGGACGCATTTGCCGCCCTTAATATCTATAGCCGGATAGACTTCCATTACTTTCCTTTTTTCAAGTTCTTCGCCATCCGAACTAAAAATCCTTTTATTCGGCGGCTAAAAACCTGAAAACTTCCAAACTGATACTACTCAGTCCCAGGAAACAAAGTTTCGCAGGATTTGCAGCCCGACGGCTCCGCTCTTTTCGGGATGGAACTGGGTGGCCGCAAGGTTGCCTCTCTCCACGGCGCAGCAGAACGCTCCACCGTAATCGCTGGTCGCCGCGATAAGCCCGGCATCACAGGGCACGGGATAATAGGAGTGGACAAAATAGACGTAAGCGCCCTCTTCCAGGCCGTGGAACAGGCGTGCGCCGCCGCGCGGCCGCAGGGAGTTCCAGCCGATGTGGGGCACCTTCAGGCCCTCGGCTTCCGGCGTACGTCCGTCTTCAAAAAACCCGACGACGCGCCCCGGCAGCACGCCCAATCCCGGCGTGACGCCCATCTCGGTGCTCTCCTCAAAAAGAAGCTGCAATCCCAGGCAGATTCCGAGGAAGGGCTTGCCCGCGTCAATGGCCTGCCGGACGGCGTTCCGCAGGCCGCTGCGCTCCAGATTGGTCATCGCCGCGCAGAACGCGCCCACTCCGGGCAGCACCACCTTATCGGCTGCGGCGACCACCTGCGGGTCGCGGGTGATCACCGGGTCGCCGCCCACGCGCGCCAGCGCCTTCTCGACGCTGCGCAGGTTCGCCATGCCGTAATCCACAATCGCGATCATTGTCTGGAGTCTTTCTAACGTTGGGGCGCGTCCTCTGCCGGCTCAATGCTCGGCCCGGCGTCGGGCTTTACGGGCTCGTGCGCCCGAACCGGAGTTCTCGATCCGTTGGCAGGCCGCCCAAGACGCGCCTGCAGATGGGTCAGATTGGTCGAAACCTGGCGCGCGTTGGCGTTGGTCACGTTGAGCGCCCAGCGCAGCGCGCCGACCAGCGTCAGCGCCAGCAGCAGGACTAGCGCCGCCCGCACCAGCGTGCCGATTTCCACGGTGGGCGCAGCCTGCTGCTTGCCGTCTGTTTGCGGCATATCCGTACTCTCCCGGGAAGGTTGTTTTCGAGTTCACCTTCCTTCCTCGGGGCCGGGTAATAAGGTCACAGCACGCCCTTCGTGGAGGGAATGCCTTTCACGCGCGGGTCGCGAGCCGCCGCCTGGGCTGCCGACCGGCCAAACGCTTTGAACGCCGCCTCGATAATGTGGTGTGCATTCGTTCCGGCCATCTGCCGCAGATGGAGGGTCCAGCCCGCGTTGTGGGCCACAGCCCGGAAGAACTCCGGCACCATCTCGGTGGTGAAGTCGCCGAGCCGGGGCGTGGGCAGGATCAGGTCGCAGGCCAGGAAGCCGCGCCCGCTAATATCTACGGCGCAGAAGACCAGCGCCTCGTCCATCGGCACGGCGCTATTGCCGACGCGCGTAATGCCCGCTCGGTCGCCCAACGCCTCCGCGAACGCCTTGCCCAGCGCGATGCCCACGTCCTCCACTGTATGGTGATCGTCAATGTGCAGGTCGCCGCTGGCCCGCACCGTCAGGTCAAACAGGCCATGCCGGGCGATATGAGCGAGCATGTGGTCGAAGAAGCCGACCCCGGTAGCGATCTCGCTCGTGCCGTCGCCGTCGAGGGCCAGCGTTAATCTTATATCGGTTTCGCGCGTCTTACGCTCTATAATCGCGGTGCGTGGCTGGCTCATAACTACCTTCTCAACAGGATGAACAGGATTTTGCAGGATTAAACAGGGTTTCTAATACCAATCCAACCAGCCGAGTGCCTATGTCTCTTAACTTAGTTGAGTGGAAGGTTTCTCTCTTGGCCATGATTCTGCTCATCAACACCTGCCTTACCCTCTTAACTTAGTTGAGTGGAAGGTTTCTCTCTTGTCTGTAATCCTGTAAATCCTGAGAAATCCTGTTCATCCTGTTGGGATCTTTCTCTGCGGACGCCGACAGCCTGGGCGTGCGCGTCGAAGCCCTCCGCGCGGGCAAAGGCGTCTAAGGCGCAGGCGACCTGGCCGAGGGACTCCGGCGTGTAGTAGATAAAGCTCGATTTCTTCAGGAACGTGTCCACGTGCAGCGGTGAGGCGAAGCGGGCCGTGCCGCTGGTCGGCAGGGTATGGCTGGGTCCGGCCAGATAGTCGCCGAGGGTCTGCGGGGCATAATCGCCCATCAGGATCGCGCCCGCGTTACGGATATGGCCGAGCGCGGCAAAGGGATCACGCACCATCAGCGCCAGGTGCTCCGGCGCACAGACGTTGGCCAAGTCATAGGCTTGCGCCAGCGATTCGGCAATCAGAATGGCCCCGTGGTTATCCAGGGCTTCGCGCAGTATGGCCCGGCGCGGCAGACTCACAAGTTGGCGCTCTATCTCTTCTTGCGCCGCCTGCGCCAGCGATTCGGAAGGCGTGATGAGGTAGGCGGCGCACTCGGTATCATGCTCGGCCTGGGTGAGCAGGTCCAGCGCGGCAAAGGCGGGATTGGCCCCCTCATCGGCCACAACGCAGACCTCGCTCGGCCCGGCCAGCATATCTATATCCACCACGCCCCAGAGCAGCTTCTTGGCGACGTTGACGTAGACATTGCCCGGTCCGACGACCTTATCCACCGCCGGAACGGTCGCCGTGCCGAAGGCGAGCGCGGCGACTGCCTGCGCCCCGCCGACCGTGAACACGCGCCGCACGCCCGCCACCTGCGCTGCGTAAAGCACCAGCGGCGACACGCGCCCATCCTTCTGCGCCGGGGTGCAGAGCACGATCTCCGGCACGCCCGCCACCTGCGCCGGGATGGCCGTCATCAGGACGGTGCTGGGATAGGCGGCTGTCCCGCCCGGAACGTAGAGGCCGACGCGATCCAGCGGGCGCACCAGTTGCCCGGAGATCTGGCCGGGCTGGGCGTCCAGCCAGCTCGTCCGGCGCTGCTTTGCATGGAAGGCAGCAATATTGGCGGCAGCCTTCTCGACGGCAGCGCGCAGCTCCGGCGTGATGCGCGCTTCGGCGGCGTCCCAATCGGCGCGCGGCACTTCGAGCGTCTCTAGTTCCGGCGCGTCAAAGCGGCGCGATAGCTCCAGCAGGGCCGCGTCGCCGCGCGCCTTCACATCCGCGATGATCTCGCGGACGATAGCCTCCACGCGCGGATTGTCCTGGAGCGTGGTGCGGCGCAGAACGGCGCAGGCGGCCTCATAACCTTCGGTAGCGACATGCAAAACGCGCAAGGCGGCGATTTCCTCTTCTTCTGGCGGCTTTAACGCTTGCATTATACGGTGATTTCGGCCCGGAAGTCAACAGACAGGCCGCAGGCCGGCAAAAGCATGGGTTTTGCAGAGCCATTCCGTTCTGGCCCCCAGCCCCCTACCCCTCTTAACCTAACCCCCCGTCCCCCTTCCCTAGAGGGTGTTATGCCCTTTTTTGCCTGCTTCGAGAGAGGACTTGGAGGCTGATGACCGCTTGGTGCTCGCTAGAAAGCGAGCACCAAGCCTCTAATGAGCGGCTGGCCTATCTC
>Ga0209810_1004196_pt1 | contig 14130 bp, 9 predicted proteins | sample Coa_R1_7_FD_187159 | JGI IMG/M metagenome (GOLD analysis project Ga0209810, IMG submission 187159) | Surface soil microbial communities from Centralia Pennsylvania, which are recovering from an underground coalmine fire - Coalmine... | ecosystem: Environmental > Terrestrial > Soil > Unclassified ...
TGAGCGCGAAATTCGGGCAAGCGGCGACGGAGCAGGTGCTGAAGGAACTGGCGCGGCGGTTGAAGAAGGCGTCGCGCGGGTCGGATTTTGTGGTGCGGCTGACGGCCGACGAATTTTTGCTGGTGCTGCCGGAGTGCGGGCACGGCGAAGTGAAGAATGTGCTGGACCGGATTGGGTCGCTGGAGATTGTGGTGTCCGGGAAGAAATTGAGCCTGGACTACACAACGGGATGGGTGGATTACCAGGCGGGAGACATGCCTTCCGATTTGATCAAGCGGGCGACACAGATGCTTCACCTGTATGACGGCGCGGCCAAAGGCGCGGCGAGCGTGGCGCTGCGCTGAATCACGGACAATTTGCATCGGGAATTGCGCGGGATGCGCGCGGTTCGCTAGGTGTTTGCGTGCAATGGGGTGTTACTGAGCCGAGGTGGCGGGAGGGACATGAATTTCGGTCCAGCCGGCGGAGGGAGTCCAAAGGTGGATGGGAAGAGGATGTAAACGTTCGGGGCAGTTTTCGAGGGGGTGAGAAAGTTTGCCTTCGGCGCTCCATTTCTTGTGGAGCATGTCGTAGTCGGAGTCGTAAAGAATAGAAAGAAGCTTGAACGGCGGCTGCTTGCTGAACACGTAGATTATGTTCTCGCCGCCCTTGCTAAGGCGCTCATATTTCCTGACCTGAATCCCTTCGTTGACGATTCCAACGTCAAAGATCGGGTCCTCATAAACGCCCGAGAGGCGATTGATTTCACTGCGAGGGAAAACGAAGTAGTAGTCGGGCACGCCCGGCGGGCAGGAGTCGCAATGATGGCGAGTGCCGGGAGTCTGCGGAGAAGCAGCAAAAGGGCGGTTCTCATTGATGATGGCGAGGCTGCCGCCGTCCCACTCATTGTTGAAGCCACCGGCGAGCAGGAAGATTCCGGAATCGGTTTTTATTTCGTTGAGGTGGTACAACACGCCCGTGTTGACGAAGCGGAGTGCAGCTTTTCCCGTTCGGAGATCGATTTGGGACACGAAAGCATCGCCCCAGATGTGATGGCCGGCGGTAGCCAAAAGAGTGGTTTGCGAATCAGACCGCGAGACAAAGAGATCCTCAAAGAACCAGGGGCCGCTGAGTTCATGCGTGCCGAACTGAAATGTTCTTTCCGGAGAATAGCTCCAGAGGAGCTCGCCCCGGCTGGAAAAGAAGTCGAGTTCGCAATGGGTCTTCCTATCCAGGTTGGGCCCTGAACTGAGCGGAACAATTGCGGCAGCTTCACGGTCTCCATCGTGGAAGAAGTCTGCAATGCGAAAGGGCTTCGCACCGTCTGGACGATTCGCGAAGTAGTTCATGAAGGTGGAATCAGGGTAGCGGTGGGACCACAGGGTGTGGCCCTCGGGGTTTGTGGCGATGAGGGTGTCGCCGTCGTACTTGATGGCAAAGAGCTCGGCGTCATGACCACTTTCGGCGCGAAGCGCGAGAGAAACGGCAACGGCGGCGGCTCCGGCAAGCAGGAGTCCCGCGATGAGCGCGATGCGCCAGCGGAGAGGCGTTCGAGAAAAACGGTGACGTGGAGTTTGCGTGGACTGTCCCGAACGGATGCCGGCATGCGCGGCAACCACCGCTTGGGCTGAAGCCAACGCGGCGGGCGCTAGATCCGAAAGAGGATCTCGATTGCCGGTGAACGAAGAGGGGAGGGAAGCCGCAGGTAAGCTGGTCCTCTGACTGAGGAGCCAGGCGTCGAGTTCGGCCGTGAAGGCGAAGACGTGGCCGCGCTTGCCTCCCGGGACGTGGTGAATGGGGAGACCACGCTCGTCGGCCCAGCGCGTAACGGTACGGACATTACGGCTGAGGTATTCGGCGATCTCTTTCCACGAATCGAGACGAGAGCCCTGGGGCGGCGTCATGGCTCAATCGACCTTCTTGCCAGGTTAATGGGGACTTCTTGTCTGTGAATGTCCGGTAATGTCGGACTTTGTCTGTTGCGTAAGCCTATAACAAGTCGGTAGAAGGCGCAAGAGCGAGGCGGTAAAGCGGGGTTTGGCATGGCTGGTGGGCAGCTTTATGACTGTGGAATCGACGCTCTTAAGTTGAGTTAGCGATGGAAGCCAATCTGGCGGAGTCGTGTTCAAGCTGTGGGAGCGAAAATAAGCCTGGGGCTAAATTCTGCCGTGGCTGCGGCGCAAGACTATCCGAGGCCGCACAAACAGTCAGAACGCCGAAGTTTTGTGTGGGTTGCGGCGAGGCTTTGAAGCCTGGAGCGAGGTTTTGCCGCTCGTGCGGAAGAGCCGTCGGGGCCGCAGTGGCCGCGGCGGGGACAGGCAGCGGGAGTACTGTTCGTGACTTGGTAAATCAGCAACTCATCTCCGAGGATGTGCGGTCTGTCGAAGCCTTTGTGGCTCCGGGACCTGGCGCAGGGAATGCCGGGTTAGAGGTGCAGACGGCAGCTTGCGCGAAGTGCGGGGCAAAGGTACAGGCTGGAAGGGAATATTGTGACGCGTGCGGTGAGCCTGTTCAAGAAAGTCCAGCCAGCGCTGGACCAGGAGTTGGAACGCCGAGGGTGGCGTTAGATGCCGTCGCGCCTTGCGGGCCCACAGTGACTTCGGAGCATGCGGCTGGGCGTCCCCCGTTCAGAGCGGCGGATTCCACCAAGAAGGAGGAGGCCGCAGAGAGCGGGGTACAGTGTCAAGCTTGCGGACAGACATCACCCGCGGTCAAGAAATTCTGCAAGAGTTGCGGCGCGCCCCTCTTAGGCGAGCAAGCGAAGGAGGTTCCCGCGTTGGGAAGCGGAAGCTTTCCCCCACGATCTGTGGTTGGTACGACAGGAGCTAGGACACCGGCAAGGCCCGTCGCTTCCGCAGAACCCTTGCAGTATGCCGGACAAACAAGCGGCAAGAATTCGATTTGGATGTGGGCTGGAGTTGCGGCTGGTGTGCTATTGCTTGCGGGAGGAGGGTTCGCTTTTTACCACTGGCGAACAAAACCGGCGACCGGGACGACCGCAAGTCAGGCCGCGCCAGCACAAGCGAATCCACCCCAAACAACGGAGACATCAAGTTCGAATCCTCCGGCAGGCGAGAACGGGATAACCCCCGAGGACAAGAGCAGCGGCACAGATACGACAGGAGTCGCTGCTGGAACAACAAATGACTCAAGCGCGACAGGATCCGAGAGAAATACAGATACAGCGGAGTCAACTAATCCGCAAGCAGCCACTCCGGTCGAGCCCGCCGTAAGAAGAGCTCCCCCCCTTCCTGAGAGAACGTCACAGGAGGCACAACAACCTGCGGCAGGGCCCGCACAGGAATCTCCCGCGTCCGTTTCGAAGAGCGCTGTGCCAATCGAAAGCACTCCTGTTCCGCAGCCCGCCACAAACTCGCCTTCGGCAGCCTCGCCGGCCGCTCCTGCGAGGGAAATACCGTCTTCCGGGGTGTTGATTTGGTCCGGAACGCTCGTGAAAAACGGAACGGTCGCCATCGATGGAAGCTCAGCCACCAGCGGGATTATCCAGGGAGAATTGCCGGGCGTTCCAGTAATGCTTGAGGTGCAGTCGCGGGATGTGGGAATCGCGGAATTTCCGGGACCAAGCAACGGATGGAAGCACATCGTCCTGAGGAGTTCCAAGAACGGCGACCTACGAGTGACGATCCGTTGGACTGTGATTCGATGACTAAGGGAGGATGACTAGGATGAGAAGACTGCTGAGTTTCATTTCGATTGTGATTGCGCTGGCAGCAGCAGGAACAGGAAATGCACAGACCATAACGTCAGAGACCCAATTCACAGTCAAGCTGCTCGGACCGCTGGATACGACGACAAACCGCGCGGGCGACAAAATTACCGCCATGGTTGTATCCCCCGAAGCGTTCAAGGGAGACATGATGGAGGGGGAAGTCAAGAAGTCCAAGAGCAGCGGAAAGATGAATGGGAAGTCCGTCCTGAATTTTACATTCCAGACGCTGCACCACGGCAATAAGGACATTGCGATTCAGTCGCAGGTGCTGACGGCATACAACTCGAAAGGCCAGGCGAACGTGGACGAGGAAGGGCAAGTGATCGAGAAGAAGAACAACTGGGGTAAGGCGGCTATCGGAACTGCGATCGGAGCCGGACTGGGAGCGTTGCTTGGAGGAGCAAAAGGAGCCGGTATAGGAGCGGGAGCGGGACTTGCGGCCACGTTGATTTTCATCGAGGTGGGGACCAAAGGACCAAAAATCTCGTTTGCGCCAGGAAGCGAGTTTATTTTGTCGGTGAAGGAGATGAGCGAGAAAACGGCGCAGAACAGCCAGCAGAACTAAGCGACACCAAATTAGAAACAAAGCTCGAGTGTGAATGGCTGCGCAGGTTGAAGGAGTGGCGGCGGAGTTCGGCAGTGAGGCGAGTCATCGCAGATGCATGAAGGAGGGCAAGATGTACTGTGATAACTGTGGAGGGAGTATACCAGCGGGAGTATCTGCTTGTCCTCGTTGCAATCCGCAGCCTCAGTTCACAGCGGCAACAAACGCAGTGGCGCGGGATCGCGTGGGCCGCTTGCCGAATCTCACGAATGCAAAATTGGAAAGTAGCATAACGAGATTGTGCGCACCCATCTTCCAGGCACTCGAAGATGGACTGGTCCTTCGGATGCTTGTGGCTCTTGCTTTCCGTGTGCTGGGGGCGCTGGCTGTGTTGGGCAGTTTATATCTCGTAGTCCAAATCTCGAAGGAAGCATTCACCGCGCCCACGACACAGGGAACGATGGGAGGTTTATTGCTGGCTGCCTTTGTTTTCCTAGTCGCTGTCTGCAATTTTTTCGTTCTTTACTATCGCGCTGCAACAATTTCTTCACTTGGCAATTCATCTTTTGCTGTCATTCCCATCCTCTCGGTAATGTTGCGGACCTTCGGTGAGAGCTATGCCTTTACGTTGGTTCTGGTGGGGATAGCCGGAGCCGTGTTTACGTGGGTTTCCGGATTCAATCCGACTGCCGGCCTCCGCGCGCTAGGGCCGTTGCTTCCGAACTTACCTTTTGAGGAAGGAGGAACATTCCTAGTCGGACTGGAGTTCCTTTTACTTATGGTTCTGTTTGGGTTTGGCTGCCTGATTTTTTTCTATTTCTTTGCGGAGGCAGTGCTTGTAATCGTTCACATAGCTAAGAATACAGACCGAATCGCGAAGGCAGCGGAAAGCGCAAGCTGATAGTTCATGTAGTTGTGTAGTCGCAGTTGGCCAGTGGCGTTTCGACGTGCACTATCAAGACCCAAGGCCTTTTGGGAGGTGAATATGAATTGCACTGAATGTGGAACGACCTTGGAGCAGGGTACAACGTTTTGTCCAGACTGCGGGACGCAGGTAGGTGCGCCAGCCAGGGTGGCGAAAGCGGCAGAATCGGTCCCCGCGACTACAAGACCGACGAAGACTTGTCCTTATTGCGGCGAACATATCCTGGAGGCGGCGGTGAGATGTCGATATTGCGGTTCCAATTTGATGGGCGGCTCCGCCGAATTGCCCGCGCAGGCGCGACCGGGGACATCCACTATTGCCCTGAATGCGCCTACGGCCCCGGCGCAGGCAGCGGCGCCTTCGATAGTTATCCAGAATGTTCAGGCCCAGCAGCCCACCCATCCGGGATTTGTGCCAGGGATGTACAAGAATCCCGCGCTGGCATTGTTTTTGTCGATCATCTTTCCGGGAGGAGGACAGTTCTATAACGGGCATGCAGGAAAAGGATTCCTGGTCTTGTTCACTTTCTGGATTTTTGGAATCACATGGGTTTGGTCTTGGTTTGACGCTTACGGCTCGGCGCAAAGAATCAATCGCGTAGGGTTCTGAGTCATGGGGTTGGCCCAAGCAGCGGCGGGGATAATCGTTTGTATCGTGCTTCTCTCGACTTTTGCGCTGGTGACGTCGCGATCGGCAATAGACCGAATGGTCGGAGCAGGGATGCTCCCGCGAGCGTTCGGCAATTTGGTTCCGGTCTTTACGATCGGCGCGAGATCGCTGGCTGTTGGGTTAACCGTCGCGGGGGTCGGGTGGGTAGGTGTCAATGCCGGATGGTTTTCCCGCGAATGGCTGGAACGCTACGGAATGGCGAGTCTTTTGGTGATACTTGGTCTGCTTTGCATGGTGATAACGTTTAGAAAGAAGAATTGATGCGAGCACAGTCAACTGAGCTGGATCGGCTCCCGCGTACCTCCAACAGAGTTGCGTGGAGAGGTTCTCCGTGAGTTATAGGTGCGTTATGTGCGCAAGATATGTCACGCAGAATGTGTACTACTGCGCGAGGCATAACTGGTATCTGTGCTGGAAGTGCGTGGCGAAGGCGATGCTGACCAACAGGCTGTCGTGCCCAAGATGCGACGAGGATGTGGCGAGGATCGCATGAGAGGTCGGACAACGACAAAAATGGGGTTGGCTTTGCTGTGGTGAGTGGCGAGGGTGTTATTCGGGCCGGGGCTTAAGGAAGAGGGCGGCGAGGGGGGGAAGAGTTAAGGTGAGGGAGTGGGGGCGGCCCTGGGCGGGAACAGGCTCAGAGGCGAGGCCGCCGAGGTTGCCAACGTTCGAGCCGCCGTAGTGGGCGGCATCGGTATTGAGGATTTCCTGATAGAAGCCTTCGCGGGGAACGCCGACGCGGTAGTCGCCGCGGACAACGGGCGTGGCGTTCAGAATCACCACCAGAAAATCATCGGGATTTTTGGCGCGTCGGACGAAGGAGAGGACGCTATTGTCCGCGTCGTTGCAATCGATCCATTCAAAGCCGTGCCAATCGAAATCGACCTCGTGGAGAGCGGGCTCGGAGGCGTGCAGGCGGTTGAGGTCGGCAACGAGGCGCTGCACACCGCGGTGGGAATCGTACTGGAGGAGGTGCCATTCGAGGCTGCGCGCTTCGCTCCATTCGCTGCGCTGGGCGAATTCCTGTCCCATGAAGAGAAGCTTCTTGCCCGGATGCGCGTACTGATAGGCGAAGAGCAGGCGGAGATTGGCGAACTGCTGCCACAGGTCGCCGGGCATTTTGTGGAGCAGGGAATTTTTGCCGTGGACGACTTCGTCGTGGGAAAAGGGCAGCATGAAGTTTTCGGTGAAGGCGTAAATCATGGAGAAGGTGATCTTGTTGTGCTCGTACTTGCGATAGACGGGGTTCGAGGAAAAGTATTTGAGGGTGTCGTTCATCCAGCCCATGTTCCACTTGAGAGAGAAGCCGAGGCCGCCAAGATAGGTCGGGCGTGAGACGCTGGGCCAGGCGGTGGATTCCTCGGCGATGGTGAGGATGCCCGGGAAGCGGGCGTGCGCGACCTCGTTCATGCGCTTGAAGAATTCGATGGCGTCGAGATTTTCGCGGCCGCCGTACGGATTGGGAATCCACTCACCTTCCTTGCGGGAATAATCGAGATACAACATGGAAGCGACGGCATCGACGCGGAGTCCGTCGATGTGAAACTTGTCCAGCCAGAAGAGCGCGTTGGAGATGAGGAAGTTCTGGACTTCGTTGCGGCCATAGTTGTAAACGAGAGTGCCCCAGTCGGGATGGGAGCCCTGGCGAGGGTCGGCGTGCTCGTAGAGATGGGTGCCGTCGAATTGGGCGAGGCCGTGGGCGTCGCGCGGGAAGTGCGCGGGAGTCCAGTCCAGAATGACGCCGATGCCGGCCTGGTGGCAGCGGTCGATGAACTCCATGAATTCCGCGGGGGAGCCGTAGCGGCTGGTGGCGGCGAAGTAGCCGAGCGTTTGATAGCCCCAGGAGCCGTCGTAAGGGTGCTCCATGACGGGAAGGAGCTCGATGTGGGAGTAGCCCATCTCCTTGACGTAAGGGATGAGCTGATCGGCGAGCTCGCGGTAGGAGAGCCAGCGATGATTGGCTTCCGGAACGCGTCGCCAGGAGCCGAGATGGACTTCGTAGGCGGAGATGGGCGAGTTGAGCCAATCCTTTTTCGCGCGCGCGGCGAGCCAGGCGGAGTCGCGCCATTGGTAGGTTTCGAGATTGGCGACAACGGAGCCGGTCTTGGGGCGCATTTCCGAGCAGAAGGCGTAAGGGTCGGCTTTGAGAGGAAGAACGTTGTCGTGCGGGCCGACGATTTCGTATTTGTAGATGGCGCCTTCCCGGAGTTCGGGGAGGAAGAGTTCCCAGATTCCCGAAGAGCCGCGAGGGCGCATGGGATGGATGCGGCCGTCCCAGTCGTTGAAGTTGCCGACCACGCTGACGCGGCGCGCAGACGGCGCCCAGACGGAAAAGTGGACACCGGAGACTCCGGCGACGGTACGAAGGTGCGCACCGAGTTTTTCGTAGGTGTCATAATGGCGGCCTTCACCGATCAGATGGAGGTCGAAATCGCTGAGGAGATATGGGAAAGAATAGGGATCGTAGATTTCAAAGGGGTCGCCGGCGTGCGTGCGGCCCTGGATTTTGTAGCTGGCGGGTTCGGGAGCGGTGGTTTGACTGGAGGGCCAGGTGGCTTCGAAGAAGCCTTCTGGGCGGAGCTTGACGGCGTCAGTGATTTTGGCGGGAGAGTGAGAAGGATTCTTGAAGACCAGGCTAGCTTCGGCGGCCCAGGGGAGGAAGAAGCGAACGGCCCAGCCGTCCGGAATGGGGTGAGGGCCAAGAAGGGAAAACGGATCGGAATAGCGAGCGGCGAGGAAGACGTCGATTTGGGAGTTGAGACGGGCGAGGCGCTGGGCTTCCGCTGAAAGCGGAGCAACGCCGGGTGCAACGGGAATGGATTTGCGGTCTTCACGCACGAACGATTCTCCGAGAATTGGCGCGAGGCGAATGAGAGCGCCCCACGCAGAAGCGATTCTATGACCGATGGAGGGTTTTTTCCAATGTTCGAGACAATACGAGAACGCGGGCAAAAAAGGGGCGGATGAGAGGAGTTAGTGGAGAGCACAAGCTTGTGGACAAGGATTCGGGTGAACGTTGTATAGTGCGCGGGGCAAGGAAAGAGGACCTGAGGAAGAGGTGAGGAGCGATGAAAGGGAAAACACTCAGGAAGTGGAGAGCCATTGCGGCCGCGATGGGGTTCTTGACGCTGGGGCTGGGCAGTTCCGGGGCGCGAGGGCAAGACCGGGCGCAGACGCGGTCGATGGTGATTTCGCGGAACGGAATTGTGGCGGCGGAATCGCCGCTTGCGGCGCAGGCGGGAGTGCGAATCCTGGAGGGCGGCGGGAACGCGGTGGACGCGGCGATTGCGACGAACGCAATGATGGGTGTGGTCGAGCCGATGATGAATGGAATGGGCGGCGATTTGTTCGCGATTGTGTACGACGCAAAGGCGAAGAAGCTTTATGGATTGAACGCGAGCGGATGGGCGCCGAAGGGATTGTCCATCGAACTTGTGAAGAAGCAGGGATTGAGGGAGATGCCGACGGCCGGAGTGATTCCGATTACCGTGCCAGGAACAGTGGAGGGGTGGCAGAAGCTGGCGGACAAGTTTGGGCGGAAGAAGCTGTCGGAGGATTTGGCGGTGGCCATCGCGACGGCGCGTGACGGATTCCCGGTGCCGGAATGGGATGCGATGTATTGGGCAGCGGCAGTGGAGTATCTGCGGGGAAATCAAGAGGCGACCAGGGTGTACTTGCCGAATGGCCGCGCGCCGAAAGTCGGAGAGATTTTTCGGAATCCGGATTTGGCGTGGTCGCTGCAGCAAGTGGCAGAACACGGAAGAGACGCGTATTACAAGGGCGAAATCGCCAAGAAAATTCTGGCGATGATGAAAGAACACGGCGGCACGATGAGGGCGGAAGACATGGCGGACTATTCGGCGGAATGGGTGGAACCGATTTCGACGACGTACCACGGCTGGACCGTGTATGAATTGCCGCCGAATGGGCAGGGAATTGGAGCGTTGATGATGTTGAATCTGTTGGAGAATTTTCCGCTGGGGCAAAAGGGGTATGAATTTGGATCGGCGAATGCGCTGCATGCGATGATCGAAGCGAAGAAGCTGGCGTATGCCGATTTGAAGCGATATATCGGCGATCCTCGCGGACAGAAGCTGCCGGTGGAGCAGCTGCTTTCCAAGGAGCGAGCGGCGGCGCAGGCGAAGGGGATCGACCCGGAGCATGCGAATTGCGCGCCGACGGCGGGAGAGCTTGGGCCGGCGGGAGATACGACATATCTGACAGTGGTGGACCGCGACGGGAATATGGTTTCGCTGATTCAGAGCAACTATTTCGAATTTGGCTCGGGAATGGTGGCGCCGGGAACAGGATTCGTGCTGCAGAACCGCGGGGCGCTCTTCAGCCTGGACGCGGATTCGCCGAATGCGCTGGCGGGGCACAAGAGACCGCTGCACACGATCATTCCGGCGTTTGCGCAGAAAGGCGAGACGCGAATCGCATTTGGGATCATGGGCGGGTGGAATCAGTCGCAGGCGCACGCGCAGTTTGTGGCGAATCTGGTGGATTTCAAGATGAACATTCAGGCGGCGGTGGAGGCGCCGCGGTTCACGAAGTACACGTTCACAGGCTGCGACGTGATGCTGGAGAGCCGTTTCTCGGCGAAGACTCGTGAGGAACTTGAGAAGCGAGGCCACGAGATCAAGCTGATGGGCCCGTTTTCGAGCGCGATGGGAGGAGGACAGGCGGTGATGCGGGACTTCGAGACAGGAGTGAATTACGGCGCGTCGGATCCGCGGAAGGATGGCGAGGCAATCGCGGAGATGCCGGTGGAGAAATGAGCAGCAATCGGCGACCAGGGACCAGCGAGCAGCAATCAGCGATCAGTGGTCAGGAGTCTTTGGCCGGCTAGGACGAATGCCAGGGGCGCGGGGAAGGTGCAAGGGATTTCCACAGCACCTGTACCAAAGGGAAAGAACTGTCCTTTGGGACAGGAGCCGAAGTCGCCGTGCTTTTGTTAACCATTTTAATTTACAGCAACTTAGCGATTACGGGGTTGGTCCAGCAGTTGCAATACGGATGGTGTCGGGAAGCGCCCGCAGCTCCGCTTACCCGTTTGCGGAGACGGAACCGTGCTGCGCGCCCTCACACTTCGGTCCTCGGGATTGCTGTTTTCCTGCCTGGCGGCAGGATTCCTTTTCGCGCCAATGAGCGTGGCGCGTCCACACAGTCTGGCGGGAAGCTATGAATGCACGCAAGTGCGTTCTCAAGGGAAGCTGAAGCCGTGCCGATCGGCGCCACTGGTGCTGAAGAAGGATGGAAGCTTTGAGCTGCGCGGCTGGGAGGGGAATTATCTGGTCGAAGGGGATTGGGTGGAGCTTTCCGATTCGCAAGTGAAGTCGCGGGCGAGAATCGAGCCTGGGCACAAGATCATCTTCAAGTACCACGGGAAAGGCGGCGTGGTCGAAGTGATTTACGAGCGGCGACTGGCAGTGTTGGGGAAGACGGCACTAAGTTAATCCGAGTTGGAGCCTGGAATCCACTTCCTTGAAGTTCTTCGCTTGGCGCAGCTCAGGACGATCTGCGAGCCAGTATGACCGGTCCTCAATCAATCCTAAAGAGTTTGATCTCTCGAGCAAAAAAAAGCTGAGTGTGGATTGCCCGGCTTATTCTTTTTGCGGCTGCCAGCCCGGGCCGCGAAGCGGCCTTCCCGCCATGGCGCCAGTGAGTTTCCCACGGTCATATTCCAACTGGCCATTCACGATGGTGTAGGCCACGCCTTCGGAGAGCTGATCGGGCTTCACGTAGGTGGCGCGGTCGATGATTTTCGCGGGATCGAAGACAGCGACATCGGCGAAATAGCCCGGTTTAAGCAGGCCGCGATCACGCAGGCGGACGCGCTGCGCAGGCAGCGACGTGATTTTGCGGATGGCCTGCTCCAGCGGAAGAAGATGTTCCTCGCGGACGTAGTGGCCGAGGAACCGCGGCATGGAGCCGAAGGCGCGGGGATGCGTATGCGGCTCGTATAGTGGACCGTCGAGCGACATTTCATTGGCGTCGAGGCCGATGCTGGTCCAGGGCTGGGCGAGGCCAACTTTCAAGTCCTGTTCGCTGGCCATGAAATAGATGGCGCCGGTCTGGGCCTTATCGGCAAGGACGAAGTCCATCAGGGCATCGGTCTGAGTTTTTTTCCAGGCCCGCGCGACATCAGCAAGAGTTTTTCCTTCGAACTTCTTCAAGTCGGGATTTTCCACGGAGGCAAGGAGAATTCCCGCGCCGCCGCCGCAATCGTAAAAGAGGTTTTCCCAGTCCGGATGGTCGGCAGCGAGATCCTTCGTGATGCGCGCGCGGACCGCGGGATCATGCAAGCGCGCGAGGAGCTTCTGCGGTCCGCCGTCGGCTGCCCAGGGAGGCAGCGCCGAGGCCAGCGCGGTCGCGCCGGCGACGTAGGGGTACATGTCCGCGGCGATGTCCAGACCGGAATCGCGAGCGGCTTGAATTGTGGCGACCATTTTCTTCATGTTGCCCCAACGGGATTTGCCGCTCACCTTCAAATGGAAAATCTCGACGGGAAGATGAGCTTCGCGGCCAATGCGAATGGCTTCCTCCAATGCCTGTGGCTCCGAAGCGCCCTCGCTGCGCATGTGCGTTGCGTAGATGCCGCCGTATTGCGAAGCGACTTGGGCAAGGGCGATGAGCTCGCCGGTTTTGGCATAGATGTTCGGCGGATAGATGAGCGCGCTGGAAATGCCGAGAGCGCCATCCCGCATGGCTTGAGCGACGAGCTGCTTCATTTGCTCGAGCTCGTCTGGTGTGGGAGCGCGATCGTCATCGCCGATTACCGCTTCGCGGACCTGGGCCGAACCGACGTAGGTGCCGATGTTCAGCGGAGTGCCCTGCTTTTCGAGGCGGCGGAAATAGCCGTCGAGCGAGGTCCAATCGACGGACAAATGATATTTCTCAAGAAACGGCTTTTGCGGCGCGAGGGTCTTTTCGTTTTGCGGGGCGATCGAGCCGCCTTCGCCGGTGATTTCCGTGGTGATGCCCTGAGAGAGCTTGCTCAGCGAGCGATTGTCAATCAGGAGCGCGGCTTCCGACTGGCCGAGCATGTCGATGAATCCGGGGGCGACGACGAGGCCAGTGGCGTCGATTTCGCGCGCGGCCTTGGCGTGAGAGAGATCGCCGATCGAAGCGATGCGGTCGCCCTTGATGCCGAGGTCTGCGGCGAACCAGGGGTTGCCGGCTCCGTCGATGATGTGGCCGTGGCGGATGATGAGATCGAATTCGGGAGTCGGCACAACAGCTTCGTCGGCGGGCCGCTCGAGTTGCGCGTCGTAGGCTGCGGCGGCGATTTCTCCGAGGGCCTGGCCGGCGATGTTTTGCGCGGCGTCGGGATCGAGCGGCAAGGAGACGTGATTGACGTACGCGGCAAAGGCGAGCTTGCGGCCGGACTTAGTATGTACGAAGCCGACAAGACCCTTGGCATTGAGCATGAGCTTTGCGTTCAGGTGGTCCTCGGAATCGAAGGTGCCGGTCTTGGCGAAGACGTGGCCGACGGCGGGGGAAGCGGTCTGGATTTTGGCCAGCGTCCCGTCCTTGCCGAGAACGGGCAAGGCGCGGAAGAAGATGTCGAAATCGGGACGCGTGGTCCAGTAGGCGAGGTAGCGGCACATGAAATCCGGGCTGAAGAGATCAGCCCAGTCTCCGCCGGCGCCGTCGCCCTGGGATGCGCCGGAGAGATCGAGACCGGCGCGCTCAAGGAATTCGCGTTCGATTGCGAAGCCTTCTTTCAGCGAGTTGGCGGGATTCTTCGCGACGATGGCGCCGAGAAGATAAGGCGTCATGCTGGCGTGGAGATTCTGGCTGACTTTCAGAGTGACTTTAATTTCTTCGGCGAGAGGCGGAGAGACGTGCTCGGCGACGAGGTTTTCTGAAGTGTAAAAGCGGGAAAGGGGAGCGAAATCAGGCTGGACGGTGGCGAGGGGCGACTTGAGGTCAATGCCGGAAGCAACCAGTGCTTCGCGGAGGACGGTTTCCGCGAAGAGCGTCGGCGAAGGAACGGCGACGGAAGCCGTCTGCGGTCCGAGGCCGAGTGGAAGGCTGCCGGTGAGCGTGATGGTGACGGTGCCGTCGGGAGTCCGCGTGAACTCGGGCTCTTCGAGCGACGGTTTGGACCCGGCGGGCGAGGTCACGAGGTGGTTGACGAAACGGGCGTAGGAGGTTTGTGGCGAAGTTTGCAGTTGGACGGGTTCGCCGGCCGAGGTTCCGGGCGTGCCGATGAGATCAATGAGGTTGTCGTTGACGATGATGGAGGAGAGCACGACGTTGGTGCCGCCTTCGCGTGGA